>Ga0335075_10008153_pt1 | contig 16087 bp, 11 predicted proteins | sample Lox_Sample_24_FD_206723 | JGI IMG/M metagenome (GOLD analysis project Ga0335075, IMG submission 206723) | Soil microbial communities from Loxahatchee National Wildlife Refuge, Florida, United States - Lox_Sample_2.4 | ecosystem: Environmental > Terrestrial > Soil > Wetlands | place: USA... | reverse complement strand
ATTACACGTGCAGCGCTCACAGTACGAGCAACACCAGGAGCACGCATGGAGAAGACCGAGACCGAGCGCATCGAGCAGCTGATCAGGTCAGCCTTCGCCGACGGTGAGATCGAGCGGGTCGCGGTGCTGAATTACGGCGACGATCCCGAGGTCGCTCCGGGCGAGACCGCAGTCCGGATCTTCGTCAACCTGGCGGGCCAGCCCAAGGACAAGTCCGGTCACGCGAACCTGCACACCTTCCATGAGGCACACCGCACCCAGATCGACGAGGTGCGGGAACTACTGCGGCCGGCTGCCTGGTGGGTCGAATACCGCGTCAGCGGTGACCCCAAGCGAGGCGGTGGCAGGCTCAGAAATATGCTGCGGGACCCCGAGCCCAGTGAGGTAGCGGGGGAACTGACGCCGGTGATGACCCGCCTCGGGCCCACCGATCTGGCCACTGTGGACACGCTGATCACCGCGGGCATCGCGACCAGCCGCGCGGAGGTCCTGCGCTGGGCCGTGGCCCGCGTCCGCGAGCACCCGGTCTACGCCCAGATACAGCAGCGAGTGAACGAAATTAGCGAACTCAAGGCCCAGTTCTAGATCACAGCGCGCCGGGCGCTCCGGGCCTGCTGGCCCGGCCTGGGGCGGCAGGGCTGGCCGACTAACTAGCGCTATGAGCCGGCGGTTTAGTGGGCAGCTCGGAGGCTTTGGCGGACGTTGCCCGCAGCCCGTCGCGGAGCACGGCAACGGCGCGGCACGGATCTGCCTGGTCACCGGGGCGCCTCTGCAGAGCGAAGAGCATGCCCGCGGTGATGGCCATGAAGTCGGCGATGCCGGCCGCTCTACCCGGACCGGTTCGAGACCACCCGGGAGGAGTTGCGCGCCCGGTATCAGGCCGGCCGGGCGAAGCGGCAGTATAAGAGCCTGAGCAACGTCGCCATCCACGAGACCACCGACCCCGACGTCGTGATCCTCGAATATGACCTCCACGGGGAGTTCACCGAGACCGCCGAGCCGTTCTCCATGCGGTTCCTCATGATCCTCACGATGCGGGATGGCCAGATCGTGCACTCCACGGACTACAGCAACCCGAAAGCCGGTGCCGAGTTCCTCGGGAAGCTCCCCGAGCTGGTTGCCGCGCTGAGCGCAGGCCAGCCCGGATAAGCGGACGGCGTCCCCTTGCGGCGGGGTCGCGGCGGTCGTGGCCGGGAGGTGGCGGGGTCGTGGCGGGTCGTGGCCGGTCGTGGTTAATTCGGTGGCGGGCGGGCCGAGCGGCGGGCGAGTATCGATCCATGTTCGGCCCAATTTGCCCGCTGACCTCGGATGACCTACCCGGATGCCTGGCGCTGGCCAGCGACCGGGAGTGGCTGCCCGAGGAGCGCAAGTGGCGGCTGCTGTTCGATATCGGCACCGTCTACGGCGTGCGCGATCAGGCCGGTGATCTGGCTGCCGTGACGGCTCTCACCCGCCACGGTGCCGAGCTGGCGACGATCGGCGTGATGCTGGTCGCCGCCCGGTACGGCCGCCGGGGCCTGGGCCGTCACCTGATGACCCACGCGCTGGCCGAGGCCGGGACGGCGACCGTGTTCCTGCACGCGACCCCGCTCGGCCGCCCACTGTACGAGAAGCTCGGCTTCGTGCCGGCCGGCACGTGCCACACCTACCTGGGCTGCTTCGTGCCCGCCGGCAGCGGCGGCGGTCCCGCCCAGTCCCGGCCGGCGGGACCGGGTGACCTGTCGGCGATCCGCAGGCTCGACGCGCAGGCGAACGGCACCGACCGGGCGCGCCTGGTCCGCCGCCTGCCCGGCTTCACCGAGCAGCTTCGCGTCGTCGAGCGGCACGGCGTCGTCACCGGGTACGGCGGCGCGTACCGAGGCCTGCGTTATGTCAGCATCGGGCCCGTCATCGCCGGGAGCACCGTGGACGCGAAGACCCTGATCGCCGACCTGGCCGGGGCGGTCGCCGGGCCGGTTCGCGTCGACCTCCACGACCGCCACCCGCAGTTGCTGGACTGGGCGGCCGCCTGCGGGCTGGCCTGGCACGATTCGTCACTCGCCATGGTGCTCGACGGCCGGCCGCTTCCCGGTGACCGGGGCCGCTGCTTCGCCCCGCTGATGCCGGCGCTCGGCTGAGCCAGCATCAGCGGGCGGCCTCCTGCCCGGCCTCTGCCCGGCCTGCTACTCAAAGCGCACGTTGCCGGGTGCGGTCAGGCGGCCGAGAACCGGCATGGTCACGAGTATGACCAGCAACGAGATGAGCAGGCCAACTCCCATGGTGGCGTAGTAGACGTGGCCGAGCGTGGGCGTGGGCGTGCCGGCCGGCGCCATCCGGTTTACGGTCAGCACCGATATGCCGTAGGCGGTGCCCGCCGCCACGACCGTGGCCGCGGCCAGGGGCAGGATCGCCTCAAGCAGCACGACCCGGTAGAGCGTGGCGGTCGGCGTGCCGCTCACCCGCAGCAGCGTGAACGGCCGTTTGCGCTCCACCAGGTTCCCGCCCACCGTCACCGCGAGGCTGCAGCCCGCGACGAGCAGGGTCAGGGCCACGGCGATGTACACCAGCCGGGACACGGTGTCGGCATAGGCCAGCCTGATCTGCACCGCCTCGCCGTAGGTCTTCGGCGGGTTGGCCGAACCGGCCTGGCTGGTGTGGGTGTCGAGGAAGGTCCGCACGCGCTCCAGGGTCGCCGAGTTCTTGACCCTGATCAGGACCGCCTCCAGGTAGAGGCGCGAGAAGTTGCTGGAGACCGCCGGGTTACTGGCGTTCGCGATCGGCTGGGTGCTGAACGTCGGGTTGTCGCTGTACAGCAGGCTCGAAGCGGTGACCTCGACGGCCTTGAGGCCGGGAGCGCACTGGCCCAGCACGGCCAGCCCTTTGAGGCTGGCGCAGCTGATGATGCTGTCGTACCCGGACGCCTGCGGGGCGCCCCCGCCGCCCTTGCGGCCTCTGCGGCCGCCGCGGCCTCCGGGCTTGACCGAGACCGGTCCGCTGGGCTGCCGCGACTGCTGGAGGTTGAAAACCGGGTAGGTCGTGGCGCCGTTAAAGGACCGCAACTGGCTGAGCAGCTTGGCGCTGGATTGCGGTGAGAGACCGGTAGGGCCGAAGGGCCCCCCGCCCGGCCCGCCGCCGAACGTGTCGAGCAGCACGTTGCTCAGGCCGTTGGCACTCGGTGTCGCGGTCGTGGCGTTGACCGCCGGGACCAGCCCGGCCACGATCGTGCCCAGGAACACGGCCAGCACCAGGCCGGTCACGGTCCGGAATGCGGCCCTCGGATTATCGGCCAGCCGGCGCGCGGCCAGCAGCGGTGACGGGCCCTTGACGAGCCTGGCGAACAGCCGGGCCGCCTGCGCGGTGAGCCAGGGCCCCGCGATCACCAGGCCGACCATGGTGACGAGCAGGCCAGGGTAGGCGGGGCCGCCGATGGTTTGCCTGCTGGTCATGGCCAGGCCCCCGACGAACAGGCCAATCCCGATGAGCAGCGGCAGCACCCGCCATGCGCTGGGGGCGGGCGGTGTGACCCGGAGGGCAACGCCCAGCGGTGAAATCTGCACCCGGCGCAGCGACAGCAGCGCCGCGATGGCCGACACGATCGGCACGCCGATCAGCATGCCCAGGTAGCCCGCGGCCGTCGGCGTGACCTCAGAGGCGAAGTAGCGGGTGCCGATCAGCGAGGCGTTCGCCAGGGCGGGCTGCACCAGCGCGAAAATGCCGATGCCAAGGAGCACGCCGATCAGCGCGCTGACCATCGCGTCGATCGAGGCCACCACGCTGATCTGCCGCGGCGTCGCCCCGACCAGCCGCATCGCGGCGTAGCGCTCCTCGCGCCGGGCGGCCGCCAGCCGGGTGGCCGTGCCGACCAGGATCAGCATCGGGAACAGCACCGCCAGCACGCCGACCGCGAACGCGTACCGGAAGTAGTGCGACCACACCTGCTCGGGCGGCGAGGTCGCGATCTTGGTTACGACATTCGCTCCCGTGGCAGCGAGCTGCGCGGGCTTGTGCCCAATGAAGATGACCAGCTCATCCGGGCCGGTCAGGGCCTTATCGCCGATGGTGCCGATCAGCCGCCCCGGGTAGCGGTCGCCCAGCTCGTCGCGCGGCACGGTGCGCAGCAGCGTGGCCAGCGCGGGGGAGGCGTAGTACTGGCCGGGGCCAGGCAGCCGGGAGATTCCCGGCGGGAGCGGTGCGTGCGGGCCAAGCGCGGCCACGTCGAGCCGCTCGATGGTCTGGCCCTCGAAATAGTCGGCGCTGGTCGTCCACAGCTCCGTACCCGGGGCCGGCTTGGCCTGGCCACTGGCTGGCACCCCCTGGGTGCACTCCCAGCACTCCCGGTTGTTGCTGGCCTGGAAGGCGTGATAATCGGCGAGCACGCAGAACAGCAGGGCCGCGCCCACCCCGACCGCCACAGCGGTCACGATGAGGCGGATCAGTGCTTCGCGGCCGCTCCGCAGCGACAGCTGCAAGCCGAAGCGGAGCATTATCGTGCCACCTCTGCTTGGGCGTGGCTGCTGGCCGGACTGTCCGGGGTCGTCACCCGGCCGTCACGGACAATGGCCTCGCGGTCCGCGTAAGCGCCGACCCGGACGTCGTGGGTCACCAGCACCACGGTCGTGCCTTCCTCGCGGGTGATGCCCACCAGTAGCTCCATGACGTTCTCGCTGGCCAGTGAGTCCAGCGAGCCAGTCGGTTCGTCGGCGAAGATGACCTTGGGCCGCGGTGCCAGCGCTCTGGCCAGCGCCACGCGCTGGGCCTGGCCACCGGAAAGCTCGCCGGTGCGGCGGGAGCCGAGGCCGGGCAGGTCCAGCCGGCTGAGCCAGGACTCGGCGCGCTGGTAGGCCTCCTTGCGCCGGACCCGGTCCAGCAGCAGCGGCAGGGCGATGTTGTCCGCGGCGGTCAGTTCCGGCACGAGCTGGCCGAACTGGAAGACGAAACCAAAGGCCGTGCGGCGCAGCTCGGTTCGCTTGGTCTCGCTGAGCTGGTCAAGCCGCTGACCGTCGAACCAGACCTCGCCACTGTCCGGCGTGAAAATGCCGGCCAGGCAATGCAGCAGCGTCGACTTGCCCGAACCGCTCGGGCCCATGACCGCGACGATCTCGCCGGAGGCCACGGACATGCTGGCGCCCCGGAGGGCGGGCGTCTGGCCGAACGACTTGACCACATCACGTGCCTCGATGAGGCGACTGGGGGAACGGGTTATCCCGTCGGGGTTCATCAGTCTTACCAACCATTTCTGCGAGGGCGTTCAGCCGGGCCGATGTCAGGTCGATCCACCGCAGGTCGGCTTCCAGGTGGAACAGCCCGTGATCGGCGAGGAGCGCATCGACCGTGGTGGCGGTGCGCCTGATCTCGGTCAGCTCCCGCATGCGCTGCAGGTGGGCGGACCGCTGGATATCGAGGTAGTGCTCGGCTGAGCGGCCGAGCATCAGCGACAGCACAACCTTGGCGAACAGCACGGTCTGCAGGTGCGGCTCGGGCATGACCGGCTCGGATAGCCAGGCGTCGACGTCGGCCGCGCCCAGCTCGGTGATGACGTAGCGCTTGCGGTCGGGCCCCGCCCCGGGCTCGGCTTCGCCGGCCACCGCCTTGCCGTCCCGGGTCAGCCGGCTCAGCGTCGCGTAGACCTGCCCAAAGGGCAGCGGCTTGTCGCGGCCGAAATAGGCGTCGTAGTCGCGCTTGAGGTCGTAGCCATGGGTCGGCTCGCGTTCGAGCAGGCCGAGGAGGGTAAGAGGAACGCTCACGAGGTGATAATACGCTGAGTGTATACTCGCCGTCTCTATCTTTGGTGATGGTATTCGCGCGGTGTATAGGACCGCGGATGGCTGGACGGCCGCACCCGCACGGCCTAGCGTCGGCACGGTGATCGAGGTGCGCGAGGCGACCGGGCCGCAGGCGGGCCGGTGGCAGGAAGACTGGCGCCGCCGGCTGGAAGCCGGATTCGGCCGTCATGACGTGCCGCCGGACTGGAGTGACCGCCAGGCCGGGCACAAGGTCGCCGAGTACCGCGACGCGCCGCGCAGATCCGCGTTCGCCGTGACGGCCGGCCGCCAGACGGTGGGATTCCTCGCCCTCGTGCCGGCGCCAGAAGGCGGCCCGCCGCGGGCCGCCATCGCCGACCTGTGGATAGCGCCACCGCACCGGCGGCGTGGCTACGGGTCGGCCGCGCTCCGGTGGGCCGAGAACCAGGCCCATCCCCAGGCCGGGTCGCTGTGGGTCAGCATCGACCCGGCCGACCCGGCCCAGGCCGCCTTGTTCCGGCGGTACCCGGTGCGCGCACAGGTAATGATCAAGAGACTGCACAGCCCGGACCCGCTGCCCGGCGGGCTTGAGGTCCGGCCGATGACCGAGGCCAGGTTCGCGGCCTTCCGGGCCGAGATGATCCGCGGCTACGCCGCCGACATCGCCAGCTCGGGCACGCTGCCCGCCGCGGACGCGGAGGTCCGGGCCGCGACCGAGACCGACCAGACGCTGCCCGACGGGGTGAACACCGCCAACCACACGTTCCTGTGCCTGCACGCGGGCGCCGAGGAGGTCGCCGTGAACTGGCTGTGCCACCACCGCGAGCCGGGTGCCAGCTGGGTCTACGGAGTCGTGGTCGGCGAGCGCCATCGCGGCCAGGGCTACGGCCGCGCCGCGATGATCGCTGGCGAGCAGGCCACGCTGGCCGCCGGTGACACGCACCTGTCGCTGAACGTGTTCGGCAGCAACGCGGTCGCGACCAGGCTCTATGAGCGCATGGGCTACCAGACCGTCGACCAGTCCCGGTCGATCGACCTGTGAAGGCGGGACATGGCGGACATCACCAGGCTCAGCGCGACGGACCTGCTCGGGCTGTACCGGCGGCGTGAGCTGTCGCCGGTCGAGGCGACCCGGGCGGTGCTGGAGCGGATCGATGCGCAGAACGCGGCGACCAACGCCTACTGTCTGGTCCGCGGCGACGAGGCACTGGCCGCCGCCCGGCAGTCCGAGCAGAGATGGCTGGCCGGCCAGCCCGCCGGGCTGCTGGACGGGGTTCCGGTCTCGGTCAAGGATCTGCTGCTGACCAGCGGCTGGCCGACGCTGCGTGGCTCGCTGACCATTGACCAGGCCGGCCCGTGGACCGTCGACGCCCCGGCCGTGGCCAGGCTGCGCGAGCACGCGGCGGTCCTGCTGGGGAAGACGTCCACCCCCGAGTATGGCTGGAAGGGGGTGACCGACAGCCCGCTCACCGGGGTGACCAGGAACCCGTGGGATCCGGCCCGGACGGCGGGCGGCTCCAGCGGGGGCGGCGCGGCCGCCGTGGCCGCGGGCCTGGGCCCGCTGTCGGTCGGCACCGACGGCGGCGGGTCGATCCGGATTCCGGCCAGCTTCTGCGGCATCGTCGGGCTCAAGCCGACCCAGGGCCGGGTTCCGGTCTACCCGCCCAGCACATTCGGGACGCTGTCGCACGTCGGGCCGATGGCCCGCACCGTGGCCGACACGGCGCTGCTGTTCGACGTGATCGGGTCGCCCGACTACCGCGATCCGCTCGCGATGAGCCAGCCGTCACCGGCCAGCACCACGCCCGACCCCACCAGGATCAGCGGCCTGCGCGTCGCCTACAGCCCGGCGCTCGGCTACGCGCAGGTCGATCCCGAGGTGGCCACGGCGGCCGGGAGCGCGGTGACCGCGCTGGAGGAGCACGGCGCCCGGGTCACGCTGGCCGATCCGGGATTCGGCGACCCGATCGCCACCTTCGACGTGCTCTGGCGCGCGGGTGCGGCCCAGATCGTCGAGGACATCCCGGCCAGCCGCCGGCCCCTGATCGACCCCGGCCTGGCCGAGATGGCGGCCGAGGGACTGCGCTACCCGGTGCTCGACTACCTGCGGGCGCTGCGCGGGCGCTCCGAGCTCGGCATCGCCATGGGCGCCTTCCACCAGACCTATGACCTGCTGGTGACGCCGACCGAGCCGATCGTGGCGTTCGCGGCCGGTGCTGAGGTCCCGGAAGGCTCCACGCAGCCGCGCTGGACGAGCTGGACCCCGTTCACCTACCCGTTCAACCTGAGCCATCAGCCGGCCGCCACGGTGCCGTGCGGGTTCTCGGCGGCGGCCTGCCCATCGGCTTGCAGATCGTGGGCCCTCGCCACGCGGACACCCTGGTCCTGGATGCGTGCGCGGCTATTGAGGCAGCGCTGCCCTGGCGGGATCGCTGGCCCTCTGACCATCTTGAACGGTTAGCCCGAACTCGGCCAGCCAGGCCAGCAACTCCGGCCGCCGCGTCACCGCCAGCCGACCGCCGGTGAACCGCTTGTCGCTGGTCACCTCGGCCACCGACCCGGGCGGCGGGGGACAGGCGGCCAGGCCGGCGTCGGTGGGCATCTCGACCTCGGCCAGGACCAGGCCGTGGCGCGGCGGGCCGAACACGTCGATCACGTACGGCGGGAAGGACAGGCGCGTCTTGGCCAGCCCGGCCGCGGGCAGCGTCGCGAGCAGGTCGTATTCGGCCTGGGACAGGTAAAGGTTGGTGATCAGGCCGCTGACTGGGCCCGGCCGGGTGGCGGGCACCTTCTGCGTCAGCTTCAGCTCCGGCTCGGACCGTGCCCTGGTGACCCGCCGGAGCCGGAGGCGGGTGCCGGTCAGGTAGCAGTCGGTGATCTGCCGCTCGCCGGTCAGGCGGGCCCCGGACGGGGGAGCGGCCAGCAGGAACCGGCGCTCCCGCTCCACGAGCGCGTACTTGTCCCGGTGGCCGGGCACGATCGCGCCGCCACCGGCGTTCCCGGGGACCTGGGTCGTCATGAGTTCTATGGTCCGCTATGGCGCGTCCCGGTCCAGCCGATCCCGAGTCGGCCGGCCGGCCCAGTGCCTCCGTCCGCGTGATCCCGCCGGCGCCGCGGCACCGCGTGATTGCAAAAAATTTCGCAACCGCCTTGACATCGCTGCCGCAAAGGTCTGATGTCTTGCTGGGGGACGTAGTGGTGGCTATGCGACCTAGGTGATCATGATGATGAAGTCCCCGCGCAGCCTGTCAAAAGCCTCGAAGCCGTGGCTGGCCGCCCTGAGCGCGTTCGCGCTGGCCGTGGTGCTGCTGCCGGCCGCGGCCGCCCAGGCCGGCGTGGCCCAGGCCACGGCCGGCGCCCGGCCGGCGGCCAGCCGGGCGAGCCAGCACCCGGGCGGCGGAGGGCACCTGATGCCGTCCGGCAGCGACGCGTCCTGCCCGGCCGCGACCACGGCGGGGGCCGGCTCGGCGACCGTCGGCGCCCCGGCCGACGTCCGCGCGATCGGCGGCCAGGCGTCGGCCACCGTCGTCTGGTGCCCGCCTGCGACCGGCGCGGGCAGCGTGGTGAGCTACACGGTCACGTCGTCGGGCGGCCAGACGTTGACCGCCAAGGTGCCGAACGACTGGGCGATCGTGGACGGCCTCACCAACGGCACCAGCTACACCTTCACCGTTACGGCCAACACGTCGGCTGGCGCGACCAGCCCGCCGGCGACCTCGAACAGCGTGACCCCCGCGCCGATCGCGCCACCGCGCGACGTGCTCCGCGGCCGGCCGCAGCAGGTCACCTACGACCAGTACTCCCTCATGATCGGCGGGAACCGGGTATTCATCACCGCCGGGGAGTTCGACCCGTGGCGTACCCCGTCGCCGTCGCTGTGGCTCGATGACCTGCAGAAGATGAAGGCCGACGGCTACAACGCGGTCACCGTCTACTTCGACTGGGACTACTCGTCGCCGTCGCCCGGCGTCTACGACTTCACCGGCGTGCGCGACATGAACGAGTTCCTGAACACCGCGCAGCTGGCCGGGCTCTACGTGATCGCCCGGCCGGGCCCGTACATCAACGCGGAGACCGACGGCGGCGGCATCCCATCGTGGGTGCTGACCAGCCCGAACGGCTACCGCAGCGACACCGAGCCGTACCTGTCGGCCGCGCTGCAGTGGTACTCCGAGATCGACTCGATCATCGCGCCGCACCAGATCACCAAGGGCGGCGACGTGATCCTCTACCAGATCGAGAACGAGTACACCGGTCAGGGGACTTCGGCCGACCAGTACATGGCCGACCTGGAGCAGCAGGCCACCTCGGACGGGATCGACGTGCCGTTCACGTTCAACCAGTGCTGCGGTGCGCAGACCTACACCAGCGGTCTCGGCGCGGTGAACATCAGCGGGCAGGACAACTACCCGCTCGGCTTCGACTGCGCCGACACCAGCACCTTCGGCCAGCCTTACGGCTATCCCAGCTACACCGGCATGCCGATCTACATCCCCGAGTTCCAGGGCGGCTCGTTCGACGGCTGGGGCGGGTCGGGCTACGCCAACTGCTACACGATGACCGGGCCGGACTTCGAGAACGTCTATTACAAGAACAACATCGCCCAGGGCGTCACCATGCAGAGCAACTACATGGGCGTGGGCGGGACCAACTGGGGCTGGCTGCCGGATCCCGACGTCTACACGTCCTACGACTACGGCGCGGCGATCAGCGAAACCGGCGAGATCGGCACGCCGTCAGACCCGAACGACATCGCCGGCTCCAAGTACGGCGAGAACAAGCTGATCAACGACTTCGAGACCTCGGTGGCCCCGCTGGCCCAGACCGGGGCCGGTGCGGCACCGGCCCCGTCCAACGCCGCCGTGGCCGCGATGGGCAGGTACAACCCGTCCGACGGCGCCGAGTTCTTCTACGTGCGCCAGGCCGACGCCACCTCGACGGCCACGGTGAGCACCAGCCTGGACAACGTGAACCTGGACGAGGCGGCCGGCTACACCTACGACGACACCAACTCGGCGCTGGACTACTCCGGCACCTGGACGCACGCGGGCGCCAGTTCGGGCTACACCAGCGGCGACTACGACCAGACCGAGTCCTGGTCCACGCAGGCCGGCGCCAGCATGACGCTCGACTTCACCGGCACCGCGGTGCAGTGGATCGGGCCGAAGAACACCAACGGCGGCATCGCCGACGTCTACCTCGACGGCACGCTGGCGGCGACAGTAGACACCTACAGCCCGGCGGGCAAGCTGTTCCAGCAGGTGCTGTTCAGCAAGACCGGCCTGTCCGCGGGCAGCCACACTCTCGAGATCGTGGTCACCGGCACGCAGAACCCGGCCTCGTCGGCCGACACCGTGGTGATCGACGCGATCAACGTCCCGACCGCCGCGCAGCAGGCCGACTTCTTCCCGGTCATCCCGCAGCAGCCGGGCAACTCGATCACGCTGGACGGCCGGGACTCCCGGCTGCTCACCGCGAACTACGACTTCGCCGGGCAGGACCTGGTCTACTCGACCTCGGAGCTGGACACCCAGGCCAGCATCGGCGGGCGGTCGGTGGCGCTGTTCTACGACCCGGCGGGCACCGACGGCGAGACCGTCTTCCAGTACGCCAGCCAGCCCACGGTCAAGGTGCTGTCCGGAACCGTCGCGACCACCTGGGACGCGGCCAGCGACCAGCTCAGGCTGGACTACACGCTCGGCGGGCTGGCCGAGGTGGCAGTGACCGGCGGCGGCCGGCCGGCCATGCTGTTGCTGCTGGCCGACACCAATACCGCCGAGAGCTTCTGGCCCGAGTCGACCAGCCAGGGCCCGGCCCTGGTCGAGGGCGGCTACCTGGTGCGGACCGCGGCCGTGCGCGGTGGCACGCTCGCGCTGACCGGCGACACCAGCCAGCCCGGCCCGGTGACGGTCTGGGCGCCATCCGGCGTCACCAGCCTGACCTGGAACGGGCAGCCGGTCGCCGCCACCACCGGCGGCGACGGCTCGCTGCAGGGCAGCATTCCCGGCCCGGCGCCGGTCACCCTGCCCACGCTGACCAACTGGAAGTTCAGCTCGGAGACGCCGGAGGCGCAGCCGGGCTTCGACGACAGCTCCTGGACCCTGGCCGACCACCCGGTGTCGAACGCGAGTTCCCCGTCCACACCGGTGCTCTACGCCTCCGACTACGGCTACGACCACGGCTTCGTCTGGTACCGGGGGCACTTCACCGCCACCGGGAGCGAGACCGGGGTGACGCTCACCGCCGACGGGATCGCCCCGACCGGCGCGTTCTCGGTCTGGCTGAACGGCGCATTCCTCGGCTCGAACACCGCGGCCGGGCCGACCACCGCGACGTTCAGCTTCCCGGCCGGGGCGCTCAGGCCGGGACAGGACAACGTGATCGCGGTGCTGGTGGAGAACACCGGCAACCCGGAGGGACCCTCCGGCGAGAAGACCGGCCTCTACAGCGCTTCCCTGAACGGCTCGTCCGCACCGGTCACCTGGCGGCTGATGGGCGACCCGGGCGGCACCACCCTGCAGGACCCGGTCCGCGGCGTGATGAACGCGGCCGGCCTGTACGGGTCCGACAACGGCTGGGACCTGCCCGGCTATCCCGACCAGGACTGGCAGGACGTGACCCTGCCGGACAGCTGGTCAGCCCGCGGCGTGCCGCCGGGAATCGGCTGGTACCGGACCAGTTTCTCGCTCAACCTGCGCAATCCTAGTTACGTGCCCATTGACGTGCAGATCGGCGGGCCTGGACCGGGTGCGGGAACGGCCGATTACCGGGCCTTCATCTACGTGAACGGCTGGCTGATCGGCCGCTACGTGAACAATGTCGGCCCGCAGCATCAGTTCTATGTTCCGGCCGGAATCCTGAACGACCACGGCGCCAATACCCTGGCCATAGCGGTTTGGGGCCTGGATGGGACCGGCGGTGGCCTGGACCAGGTGAGCCTGGTCGCCGCGGGCAACCAGGCGGGCGGGGTGCCGGTGCTGCCGGTGCCCAGCCCCGGGTACTCACCCATGGTCTACGGGCCGCCGTCGGCGCCGCAGCCCACGCTGGCCGCCATCTCCTCGTCCGCACTGGCCGACGGCACGTTCAAGGTCCGGGCGACGCTCCGCGATCCGGCCCGGCAGCCCCTGACCGGGGCCTCCGTGTCGATGAGCGTTCCGTCGGGCTGGACGGTTTCGCCGGCCGGCCCGGTCAGCCTGGGCACGGTCGCCCCGGGCGGGTCGGCGTCCGAGACGTTCTCGGTGACCGCGCCGTCGTCCGGGCTGACCGCGGGAACCGAAAACCTGCTGGCTACCGCGAGTTATGGCAGCGGCCGGTTCGGAGGGCAGCAGACCCTGATCAACGCCGCACAGGTGCAGGTGCCGGCGGCCAGCCTGGCCGCGACGTTCAACAACACCGGCATCACCGACAACGCCGATCCCGATCCGTCATCCGGATTCATCGGCTTCGACGGGGAGGGCACCACGTTCTCCGCCGAAGGCCTGGCCGCGGCCGGGCTATCCCCGGGCGCATCGGTCAGCTCCGGCGGCCTGAGCTTCACCTGGCCGGACGTGGCTTCGGCCGAGCCCGACAACACGATGGCCGAGGGCCAGACGATCGCGATTTCCGGTTCCGGCGCCAGCCTCGGGTTCCTGGCCGCGGCCAACAACTCGGCCGAGTCGGGCACCGGGACGATCTACTACACCGATGGCAGCACGCAGTCGTTCACGCTGGACGTGGGGAACTTCTGGTACCCGGCGGGCCAGGACGGCAACCCGGACAACACCCAGGTGGCCGGGGTGGACTACGCCAACTACCCGACCGGCTCGTCCGGCCACGAGGTGTACGTCTTCGAGCAGTCGGTGCCGCTGGCGGCGGGCAAAACCGTGGAGGCGGTGACGCTGCCGTCGCTGGGCAGCGTGGTCGGCTACAACGCCGCGCTGCACATCTTCGCCATGACCGTCGGCTAGGCCCGATAGCCGGCCGCAGTGAGCGCGGGGGAGGGCTTGACCCGGCGGCCCGCGGTCCAGACGCCGGTCACGTGGCCGGGGTCGGCGACCACGGCGATGTCGGCCAGCGGATCGGCGTCCAGCGTGATCACGTCGGCGTCATAGCCCGCCTCGAGCCGGCCGCTGCGCGGCGCCTGGGGCCCGAGCGTCAGCGGCGCGGTCGCGGTCGCAGCCTCGATCGCCTGCAGCGGCGTCATGCCCAGCGTGACCAGGTGCACCAGTTCCGCGCCGTTCATGCCCCAGGAGTTCGGGCGGTCCGGCCCGGTCAGCCCGATGTCGGTGCCAGCGGCGATCGTGACCCCGCGCGCCATCGCGTTGACCATCGCCTTCGCGTGTATGTCGGCGATCGCGACCACCTTGGCCGCGGCGTAGCCGGGCACCGCGTCCAGGTTCACCAGCATGTCCTCGATGATGGTCCGGGTCGGCACCAGGATCGCGCCGGTCTCGCGCATCGCGTCGCAGCACTCGTCGTCCAGGTAGGTGCCGTGCTCGATGGTGCGGACACCGGCCTCGAGGGCAGCCATGATGCCCGGCTTGCCGTGGCAGTGCGCCGCGACCACCCGCTCGGCCATCGCGGCCACCTCGACGATCGCGCGCAACTCGGCCGCCGTGAACTGCTGGTGCACCGGGTGGTCCACCTCGGACAGCACTCCGCCGGAGGCGCAGACCTTGATCAGCTTCGCGTTCCGGCGCAGCTGCTCCCGGACCGCCCGGATGCACTCGTCGGTCCCGTCGGCCAGCCGGAACTCCGCCTCCTGCAGGGCGAAGTCGTGCATCCAGGCCAGCGGGTAGGCGTGCAGGTCGCCGTGGCCGCCGGTGGTGCTGAGCACCGACCCGGCGCCGTAGATGGCCGGCCCGTCGAGCACCCCTTCGGTTACCGCGCGGGCCAGGTAGACGCCCAGCCCGCCGACCTCGCGTACCGAGGTGATCCCGGCGTCAAGCGCGGCCCGCAGGTCCCGGACCGACCTGGCCCCGCGCAGCGCCAGCGGCAGTTGCGGCAGCTGTCCGAGGTCGAAGGTGCGCGAGCCCATGAAGTGCCCGTGGCAGTCCCACAGTCCCGGCATCACCGTCGCCGCATGGCACGCGGCCGCCCCGGGCGTGTCGGGCGCACCCGCCGCGGGACCGGCGTAGCTGATCCTCGCGCCGTCGAGCACGACCACGCCGTCGCGCACGGGATCTCCGCTGCCCGGAATGAGCAGGTCCGCAGTGATCCGGTCCATCGGTCCTCCGCCCGGTGCTCGCTGGGCCGGCCAACTCGCCGGCCATTACCGCGCAATCGTGCCACGGTCACGATCACGGACCGTCACGGCATACCCCCGCGCTCCCCGCCCACCTCCCCATTCCCCTTGCCCTGCACCATCCCCACCCACTGACCGGGGCCACTTTTTCTGCAAGCATCCCAATGTGCGACTTCGTATGCGCTCGTTAATGCGCTATACAGGTCTCTAGTGCGAGGGAGCAATATGCGGACGGACGACGGGTCCCCTTCCCTGCCCGGCTGGCGAACTGTGCAGGGCGGGGTCGCTCGCATTCGCCAGGGATTCTCCGCCGCCCCGATGCTGGTTAAGATCCTCCTGCTGGTCGTGCTGGTCTTTCTCTCCCCGGCGGTGCTGTCCATCCTGCTGCTGGGTGGGCTCTTCTACGCCCCGTTCGCGGTCTTTGCCGGGCACCGGGGCGTCATGGCCTCGCTGTCGGTGGCGGTCTGGGGCCTGGCCCTGGTCTCCGGGCTGGCCAGCGGCTCGGACTCGCTGTTCGGCCTGCTGCTCCTGCTCCCGTTCGCGGTGGTGGCCGCGGCGCATGCGGGCGCGCTCGGCCGCTGGTTCGTGCCGTGCCGCACCGTTGCCTGGACGCTCGGCTGGGCCCTGCCCATCGGCATCATCGTCTGGCGGCTGGCCGGGAGCGAGGCGTTCGCGGGCCTGGGCGTGGCCTGGCTGATCGCGTGCGTAGTGCTCGGATGGCGGCTGGCTAAGGCCTGGCAAGGGGAGCGGGAGTTCAGCCGCCAGCAGGCACGTGGCGGCGCCCTGGCCGCACCCTACGGCTGGCCGCCCCAGGGCGACGGCGCGGCAACGGCCACGCTGACCAGGCCACGCCCGTCGGGCGGCCCGGGGGCGGGCGCGGCGCGCCCGCGCGGCAGCGGCCGGGTCGGTGCGGCCGAGGCGGTCCGCGCCCAGCACGCCGCGGACGGCCCGCAGGCTCAGCCCGGCGCCGATCCTCATGACCGCGCCACCGCCCGGCCGCCGGACATCACGGTTGACGAGGCCATGGCCGAGCTGGACAACATGATCGGCCTGAACGCCGTCAAGGAGCAGATCCGGTCGATCGCCGCCTCGATCGAGGCGGCCCGCAGGCGCGCCGTGGCCGGCTTCGCGACCGACAAGCCCA
>Ga0335075_10008152_pt1 | contig 16088 bp, 17 predicted proteins | sample Lox_Sample_24_FD_206723 | JGI IMG/M metagenome (GOLD analysis project Ga0335075, IMG submission 206723) | Soil microbial communities from Loxahatchee National Wildlife Refuge, Florida, United States - Lox_Sample_2.4 | ecosystem: Environmental > Terrestrial > Soil > Wetlands | place: USA... | reverse complement strand
GCCTGCCCATGAGCTCCCGGTCGTTCACGGTCCACACGTGCACCTGCAGTCCGGCGGCGTGCGCGCGGCGCAGGTACGACTCGGTGGCGACCCGGATCGGGATCTGGGTGCACCGGACCGGCGGCGGGTTCAGCCGCGCGACGGCCGTGCCGGGCGCGCCCAGCCGCAGCGCCGCGACCTCCAGCGGGGAGGTGGCCATGCAGACCGGGCGCGGCAGGGCCCGCCGGGTCGCGCGCAGCCGGTGCGCCGAGAACGACGTGATGCAGACCCGGTCCCACGCGGCGGTCCGGCCGAGCACCCCGGCCAGCGGCTGCACGGCGGGCTCGTCCTTGATGTCGATGTTGAACCGCGCGTCCGGCCACGCCCCGAGCAGGTCCTCCAGCAGCGGGATCGGCTCGGTCCCGCAGATGCGCGCCGCGCTGACCTCGCGGTACGGCAGCTCGGCGACCCGGCCGACCCGGTCGGTGGTCCGGTCCAGCGTCCGGTCGTGGAAGGCCACCAGGACACCGTCCGCCGTCGCGTGCACATCGGTCTCCAGGTAGGAGTAGCCGAGCGCGATCGCGTGCTCAAAAGCGCGCCAGGAGTTCTCTGGCTGGTGCGCGGCACCGCCGCGGTGCGCGAACGCGAGTGGGCGCGGCAGGCCGAGGAAGTCACGCACGGCACTAAGTATGCAGAACGACGGCACGGCACCGGTCAGGCACGCTGCCAGTCCCTGCGGCGTGCCTCGGCCAGGGCGATCGCGGCCGCCGCGGCCACGTTCAGCGAGCCCACCCGGCCGAGCTGCGGGATGTACGCGACCGCGTCGGCGGCCGCCAGCAGCGCCGCGGAGCAGCCGTGGTCCTCGTGCCCCAGGGCCAGGCATACGTCGCCGCCCAGCGGTGCCTCGTGCAGCGGCACCGCGCCGGCGGCGAGCTCGATCGCGATCACCCGGAATCCGCCGGCCGCCGCCGCGGCCGCGGCCGCCGCCGCGTCCGGCTGCCGCTCGAACGTGACGAACCGGCCGGTGCCCAGCGCGGTGCGGCGCGCCTGGGGGTGCTCGGGCGCGGCGGTGTCCCCGCACAGCCAGACCTGCTCCACGCCGAACGCCGCGGCGGTCCTGATGATCGATCCCACGTTGAAGGGCTGCCCGACCGAGTCAAGCAGCAGCGCGACCCTGGAGCGGGCCTGCTGGCGCCAGGACCGGTTCAGCCGCTTGACGTCCGTGGGCCCGAGCTGCCGCGGCCCCGCCGCAGCGGCTCCCGGCGGCCGCCGGCCGGGCGCGGTCACCGGCGCACCGCGGCCGGCGCGCCGACCCGCAGCACCCGGTACCCGGACCGGGCGGCGACGCGGTCCGCTGGCCACCCCGAGCTCTCCAGCCACCGCTGCAGCGAATCGGACCCGAGGTTGCGCTGCACCACCAGGAAGGCGGCGGCGCCCGGCGCCAGGCGGGCCAGCCAGGTCGACAGCAGCTCGTGCAGGGCGTTCTTGCCGATCCTGATCGGCGGGTTGGACCAGATCAGTTCGTACGCCCGCGGCAGCGCGGGGTCACCGGGCGCGGCGCAGCGGACGTTGCGCAGCCCCGCCCGCTCGGCGTTGCCGGCGCACAGCTCCAGCGCCCGGGTGTTGACGTCGACCGCCCAGACATGGGCACCGGGGGAGCGGGACGCGAGCACCAGCGCGAGCGGCCCGTAGCCGCAGCCGAGGTCGAGCAGGTTCCCGCTGGCCGGCGGGGGCGGCGCGGTGTCCAGCAGCAGCCGGGTGCCCGGGTCAAGCCGGGACGGCGAGAACATCCCGGAGTCGGTCGCCAGCTCCAGGTGCAGGTCGGGGGTGACGACATGCACCGAACCGGGGCGCGGGCGGGCGGCCGGGCGCTCGGCAAAGTACTGCTGGCTCACACGCTGCCCGGAAGGCTAGCTCGGGGGCTGCTGCGCCGAAGGCTGGACCGCAGGCTGCACCGCGGGCTGGCCGGCAGGCTGGACGGCGGGCCGGCCGCTGAGAGGCCACACGGAGGTCGCAGCGGGGTCCACGCCGGCCGCGGCCAGCACGGGGTCGATATACCGGCGCGTCACCCAGCGCTCGACGACGAACGTGAGCACCGGGATCGTCCCGGCCAGCAAGACGATCACCGTCGATGGGCTGGTCAGCTTCATGCCCACCCGGCGCGTCATCCAGTACGCGACGCCGATGTAGATCATGTACAGGATCCCGTGCGTGGTGCCGACGTAATTCACCACGAAATTGTTGTGCGCGGCCAGCTGGAGCGGGATCCCGACGAAACACAGGACCATCAGCACCACGCCGGTCACGTAAGCCATGATCCGGTACCGGCGCACCGCCCCTACCAGCGCTTCTGCACGCACCGTCCTACCTCCTCGATATCTCACGACTGCCTTGCCCGGGCAGCGCCAGCCGGGCGCCGCCTGGTGCGCTGCAGCAAGGGCCACCGGCTAGCGCAGGCCGTGCCACCTGCCATGTCCCCTCACCTGCGCGTTCAGGCGGGCCAGGTAGGCGTTGTACGCTGCGAGCTCCGGATCGGGCTCATCCTCTTCCCCGGCCGGACCGGCCGGACCGGCATCCTGCCCGGCCCCGGTGCTCACGCCGGCCACCTTGCTGACGGCGGCGCCCGCCGGGAGATCGACGTCCGGCACCTCGCCAGGGTCGGAATGCGGCCTGAGCTCGTCCCGGATCGTCTTCGCCCAGAAGACCACGCCGAATACGGCGAAGATCGGCCACTCGAAGGTATAGGCCCAGCTCAGTGCGTTGCCCGACTCGGCCCGGTGGAACTGCCAGTCGCCGAGCCACAGCATGCCCAGCGTGGCGACCACCGCGAAGGCGTGCCAGCCAAGCCACTTAGGGGTAAACAAGAAGAACCATCGCGGCCTACCCCGAACGCTGGACATGCTCAGAGCCTAGCGCTGCGCTGCGGCAAACCTGCGCAGCGGATCTGCCGCCAGCAGGGGACGATCCGGGCAACCATACTCAGCGTGATGGCGCCGTCACCTTATGCAATGACCCCGTGCGAGTCACTGCCCGGGCGAGCGGCCCGGTCGGCGATAATCAGTCCATGTCTCTCGCGGAACTTCTCTCCGGACGGTCCGGACTCGCCGCGCGCCTCCCGAAGCGGCTGGAGGACCTGCACGGGCCCGCCAAGGGAGTCGTCGTGCTGCCGAGGCACCTGTCATGGCCGGGCCTGCGCGAGTGCGATGTGACCGACGGCGACGTCCGCCGCAGCATGTACGGGATGGTGCTGTCCCAGGGCAGGCGCAACGATGTCGCGCGCTTCCTCAACGCTCAGCTGCTGATCGAGGACTGGCCGCTGATCCGGGCGTCTCTGGACCCGAAGCTGCGCCGGTGGTGTGAGCGCCGGTTCGCGCTGCGTAGCGCGCCGGAGGCGCACGAAACGAGCTGGTAGCGCCCGGCCGCGGGCCAGCACGTCGGCCACCTCCTCAGGAACGGCCTGGCTGTGCGACGCTAGGGCCATGCGGAAGTACGTGATCATGGGGGTGCAGGGCAGTGGCAAGGGCACGCACGCCGCGATGCTCGCTGCCGACCTCGATCTGGTGAACATCGGCGTCGGTGACATTCTCCGCTGGAACGTCCAGCACCACACCAAGCTCGGCGCCCAGATCCGGCGCACGATGACGGCCGGCAACCTGGTGGAGGACGACGTGGTGGAGGGCATCGTGCGGGAGCGGCTGACGCAGCACGACTGGAACTACGGGTTCATCATCGACGGATTCCCCCGCAGTGTGCGCCAGGCCGAGTTCTTCCTGGAGAGCTACGACATCGACGCCGTGATCTACCTCGAGCTGCCCGACAGCGAGGTACGGCGCCGGGTGCTGGCCAGGCGGCTGTGCACCGACTGCGGCGTGGACTACAACCTGATCGACAACAGCCCCCGGGAGCCAGGCAAGTGCGATGCCTGCAACGGCGAGCTGGTGAGCAGGGAAGACGACACCGAGGAAGCGCTCGCCGTCCGTCTCCGGGAGTACCACGACAAGACCGACCCCGTGCTCGAGATCTTCCGCAGGAAGGAGTACGTGGTGACCGTCGACACCCGGCCGCCCAAGGAGCAGGTGCAGCAGACCATCCGGACCCGCCTCGGCCTGCCCGCTTACCAGCCGCCGCAGCGGGTGGCCGGCTGACCCGGATGCGCGTCATCGTTGCGCCCGATTCGCTCAAGGGCAGCATCGGCGCCCGGGCGGCCGCCGCGGCGCTCGCCGAAGGGTGGCACGCCGCGCGGCCGGGTGACCACCTGGTGCGCCTGCCCCTCGCCGACGGCGGGGAAGGCACGCTGGAGGTTCTGGCCTGGGCCGACCCGGCGGCCCGCTGGCACGTGGCGGAGGTCACCGGCCCAGACGGGCGGCGGGTGGCGAGCCGCTGGCTGCAGCTCGGCGACGGCACGGGGTATGTCGAGCTCGCTCAGGCCTGCGGTCTGCGGCTGATGAGGGCGCCAGACCCGCTCGGCGCGCAGACCACAGGAACGGGCGAGCTGTGCGCCCGGGCCGTCGACGCCGGCGCGCCGCGGATCATGATCGGCCTCGGCGGGTCAGCCGCCACGGACGGCGGGACCGGCGCGCTGGCCACCCTGGGCGCCCGCTTCCTCGACGGCGCGGGGCGGGAGCTGCGCCCCGGCGGGGGAGCCCTGCGAGACCTCGCATCGGTGGACCTCACCGGGCTGCGGCCGCCACCGGCGGGCGGGGTGACCTGCCTCACCGACGTTCGCGCCCCGCTGCTCGGGCCGGGCGGCGCGGCCGCCGTGTTCGGCCCCCAGAAGGGCGCCAGCCCCGAGCAGGTGGCGATCCTGGAGGCTGGCCTGGCCCGCCTTGCGCAGGTGCTCGGCGGCGGCCCCTCGGCCGAGGGAGCCGGGGCTGCGGGCGGCGCCGGGTACGGCTTTGCCGCCGCCTGGGGCGCTGACATCACGCCGGGCGCGGCCGAGCTGTGCCGCATCGCCGGCCTGGACCAGGAGCTGGCCCGGGCCGACCTGGTGCTGACCGCCGAAGGACGCTACGACGCGACGTCAGCCCAGGGAAAGATCACCGAGACCCTGCTGGGCGCGGCGGCACGGGCAGGCGTGCCCGCGGCGCTCGTCGCCGGCACCGTTGCAGCGGAGCCGCCGCCGGGCGTCACGGTCGTTACCCTCGCCGAGCTGGCCGGCGGGACGGCGGCGGCCATGGCCAGCCCGGAGCGCTGGCTGCGGGCGGCAGGCGAGGTGCTGGCGGGCCGGCTTGGAATGCCGGCGGCCACCGCGCGCGGCGCGTCCGGCGACCGTCTGGGCAGGTAGCCGGCGCCACCGGCGGGTCAGCCCGGCTGAGCAGGCGGGTCACCCGGCAAAGGCCCGCCGCCGGGCCGCCCGGGACGCTCCTGGGCCAGCCCGGCTGCGCCGGAGCCGGCGTCCGCGCGCGAGGCCCACGCGGCGATCTGGGCACGCGAACTGAAGCCCAGTTTCAGCAGGATGTTGGCGACGTGCCGGGCCGCAGTGGCCGGGCTGATGAACAGTTCCCCGCCGATGGCCTTGTTGCTGTAGCCACGGGCGATCAGCCCGGCGATCTGGAGTTCGCGTGGCGTCAGCCCGCCGGGCGCGGCTGCCCTCGCGGCGGTCACGGGCCCGGCAGCGCGGGTGCCGCCCGGTGCACCCAGCGGGACCGGGCCGCCGGCGAGGGCCAAGTCGACCGCGGCGCTCGCGTCCAGCGCGGCGCCCCGGGCCCACAGCCGGGCAGCAGTGTCCTCGCCAAGACCGCTGGCCGCACCGAGATAACGCTCCGCCCACCCGCCGGACCGGGGCGGCAGGTCGGCGGCCTTGCGCAGCGCTGCTGCCGCGGCGGCCAGCTGCACGGCCCGTTCCGGCTGCTGCTCCGCCACCGCGAGCGCGGCGAAAGCCTCGAGGCCCCGGATCGCGCCGATGCGGCTGCCGGTAGCGCGGCTCAGCTCGATGCTCCTGGTGAGGTGCTGCCGCCCGAGCGCGATGTCTCCCTGGTCCATCGCGATGCGGCCAAGGCCGGCGAGGCAGCGGGCTATCTCCGGCCTGGCGTTGATATCGCTCAGGATCGCCAGGGCCTCCTCGTAGCGCTGCCACGCGCCGTCCGCGTCGCCGGTCAGCCGCGCCAGGTCGGCGAGCCCGACGAGCGTTCTGGCAACGCCCCATTGCTGGTCGATCCCGCGCATGATCGCGAGCGCGGCCTCGCCGAGCCGCCGCGCCTCGGCAGGGTCGCCGCGCTGCCCGGCCGCGGCCGCCATCGTCCCGAGCGCGTACCCCTCGTTCCACCTGTCGCCCGCCGCGCGCGCGACGGCGACGGCCTCGTCCGCGAGACCGGCTGCCTCGCCGGCCCGCCCGGCATGCAGCGCGGCCTCGGTGAGGAGGTTCAGCCCGGCCGCTGTCCAGAAGCTGTCGCCGGCCTCGCGGCAGAGCCCGAGGCCTTCGGCCGCCCGCGCGTGGGCTACCGCCGGATCGCTCGCGAGGGCAAGCTGCGCGCGGCCGACCAGCGCTGGGCCGCGCACCGCGGGCCGCACCCCAGGGCCGCCAAGCGCGAGGAAGGAGTCAAACCACTCGGCCCCCTCGGCAAACAATCCCCGGACGATCCACACCGGCGCCATCGCAGTGCACATGCGCAGCCCCGGCCCGGCATCGCCGTCGGCCAGGCACCGGCCGAGCACCTGCCTCAGGTTGCCGATATCGGTGTCGAAGCGCCGGAAGGTCTGCACGGTCACCGGCCAGGATGCCGGGGTCAGCCCCATCCCCACCCGCATCAGGCGCGCGGCCTCATGCAGCGAGTAGTCACGCAGCCGCTGGTGCTGCGTGGCTGCCTCACCAGCCTCGGCCAGGCGCGCCGCGGCGTACTCGCGGATGGTGTCCAGCATCCGGTACCTCGTCTGGCCCCGCGTGCCGGCATCGACCACCACAAGCGACTTGTCGGCCAGGGCGGCCAGCAGGTCGAGGATGCCGGCGGCCGGCAGGTCATCGGTGGAGCAGATCTGCTCGGCCATCTCCAGCGACCAGCCCGCGAAGACCGACAGCCGGCGCAGCAGGATCTGCTCGCGCTCGGCCAGCAGGTCATAGCTCCAGTCGATCGCTGCGCGCAGCGTGCGCTGGCGCGGCGGCGCCGTCCGGTCGCCGACGGTGAGCAGGCGGAACCGGTCGCCAAGGCGCGCCACGATCTGCTCCACGGACAGCACGCGCACCCATGCCGCCGCAAGCTCGATCGCCAGCGGGACGCCGTCCAGCGACCGGCAGAGCGCGGTCACCGCGGATGGGTTCGCAGCGCCCAGGTCGAACCCCGGGAGCGACGCCGCAGCCCGGTCGCCGAACAGCCGGATCGCCTCGTACCGCGACAGGTCTTCCGGCGCTTCGGCCGCACCGGGCTGCGGCAGGGACAGCGGCGGAACCTGCCATACCGTCTCGGCGGCCATCCGCAGCGGCTCACGGCTCGTCGCGAGCACGTGCAGCCCCTGCGAGCTGGCCAGCAGCCGGTGGCACAGCCGCGCGCACGAATCGATCAGGTGCTCGCAGGTGTCCAGCGCAAGCAGGAGCCGGCGGGGCCGCAGCGCGTCGGCTAGCGTGTCCAGCAGCGGACGGCCCGGCTCCTCGTCAACGCCGATCACGGCGGCTACCCGTGACACGACGAGCTCGGGACGGCGAAGGTCACCGAGTTCGATGAACCACACCCCGTCGGGGAACTCGTCGGTAAGCCCGGCCAGGACCCGCAGCGCCAGGCGGGTCTTCCCGATGCCGCCGGGTCCGCACAGCGTCAGTGCACGCAGCGACGGCACGGACCGCCGCAACTCGCTGAGCTCGCGCTCCCGGCCGACAAAGCTGTTCGGCTCCTCGAAATTCTGGCGAAGCTGATCTGTGACCATTTCGTCCAGTCGCGATTCTGGTGACGTCCCGCTGGCATGGCGGTGTGCTGGCATGGCGGTGTGCTGGCACGGCGGTCTGCCAGCCCGGCCTGACAGCCTAGTGGCGTTTTCGACCGAACTTTCACAGATCGGCGGCGATGCTCCGCTTCATCGCGGCGATGGCGTCCTCGTCACGCTGGTAAAACGTCCACTGCCCGATGCGCCTGGAGGTGACGAGCCCGGCCCGGGCGAGCCGCTGCATATGCGCGGTGGCCGTCGGCTGCGCCACGCCGAGCTTCTCGGCGATGAAGCACACGCAGACCCCGTCTTGCACCAGGTCGCCGTCCCGCTGCGGCGGAAAATGCGATCGCGGGTCCTTCAGCCACTCCAGCACCTGGAGCCGGCGCGTGCTGGCCAGGGCCGCGAACAGGTCGGCACCGGGCACCGGTCAGCCCAGCCGGTACTCGCCGCGGGCAACCAGCACCGCAGGGCCGCCGACCAGCACCCGCTCGACCCGCCCGGCCGACCCGTCGGCCTGCGCATACAACACGGACGGGCGGCCGATCTCCGCTCCCTGGCGGATCTCGATTTCCTCGCCGAACTGCGTCCTGCCGTGCCGGGCCACGTGCACCGCGAGCGGCCCGGCGGCCGAGCCGGTCGCCGGGTCCTCGGGCACCCCGAGCCCCGGGGCGAACATGCGGGTCTTCCAGCGCCGCCCGCTGCCCGCGAAACAGCTCACCCCGATCGCCCCCAGATCCGCGAGCGCCCCGGCGTCCGGCCGCAGCGCCGCCACGGCCGCCTCGTCGCTGAGCGCGACGTAGACATGGCGCGGGCCGTTCAGGTACGCCTCGACGGGCATGCCGGAACCGGGGACACCCAGGGCGGCCAGCAGCCGCTCCGTGTCCGGGTAGGGCGCCCAGGTGGCTATCGGCTGCTCCATCCGGCCGAACACGATCTGCTCGCCTTCGCGGCGGAGCTCGACGGGCACGATCCCGGCGCCGGTCTCCAGCCGCACCGACGCCACGGCGAGCAGTTCCGCGGCCACGAACGCGGAGCCGAGCACCGGGTGGCCGGCGAAGGGGAGCTCGGTGGACGGGGTGAAGATCCGCAGCCGGACGTCGCCGCCCTGCTCCGGCGGCAGGAAGAACACGGTCTCGGACAGGTTCAGCTCGCGCGCGGCCCGCTGCATCTGCTCGCCGGAAAGCCCGCGGCCGTCGCTGAAGACGGCGAGCTGGTTGCCCTCCAGGGGAGTGGCGGTGAAGACGTCCGCGATCACGTACCGGCGCGGCGCGGAGCCATCGCGCTGCGGGGCCGGCCACAGGCCGGCTGGTGCTTCATTCATAGGCACAAAGCTATATTCCTATGCATTGCCGGGCAACAGCATTCCTATGCATTGCGGGGCAACAGCATCGCTATGTATTGCGGGGCAACAGCCCGGATCGGCCGGGCCTGCGCACCGGACGCGGGTGCCGGCGGCCCCGTCAGGCCAGCGTCTGCCCGCTGACCCGCCGCTCGTGGTCGAGCAGGTACCGCTTGCGCTCGATCCCGCCGCCGTAGCCGGTCAGGCCGCCGTCGGCACCCACCACCCGGTGGCAGGGCACGATGATGCCGATCGGGTTCTTCCCGTTGGCCAGGCCGACCGCCCGGGATGCCGACGGCTGCCCGATCCGGTCCGCCAGCTGGCCGTAGCTGACCGTCTGCCCGTAGGGGATGTCCCGCAGCGCACCCCAGACCCGCCGCTGGAACGCGCTGCCGTCCAGAACGAGCTCCAGCTCGAACCAGGTGCGCTCCCCGGCGAAATACTCCCGCAGCTGACGGGCCGCGGCCGCGAACGGTTCATCGCCCGCGGCCGCGGGCTCACCGAACGCCGCGGCAGGCGGCAGGTGCCGCTGCGCGGTCATGTACAGCCCGGCCAGCGCGCCGCCGGCGGCGACGAGGGTGAGCGGGCCCACCGGGCTGTCCACGGCCACATGGAACCTGCGCGCGGTTCGCGTACCCGGCCTCATGCCGGCTCCTTCCGTCGCTGCCCGGCGCGGGCCCGGCGCGCTGCCGGCCCGTCCGCGGGCATCCGGTTGATGGCGTGATCGCCCGCGGCCCACAGGTACTGAACCGCGTAGGCGCGCCACGGCCGCCAGCGGGCGGCGTGCCTCGTCAGCGCGGGAGCCGTCGGGGGCAGCGCGAGCAGCTTCGCCGCCGCGCGGACGCCCAGATCGCTCGCGGTGAACGCATCGGGATCGCCGAGGCCGCGCATCGCGATCGTCTCCACGCTCCACGGGCCGAGGCCGGGCACCGTGGCCAGCGCCGCGCGGGCCTGCCGCCAGTCGCTGCCCGGGCCCAGGTCGATCGCGCCGCTGGCCAGCGCCCTGGCCAGGCTGACGAACGCCATCCGGCGCGCCCGCGGGAACGCCAGCGTGCCGGGATCGGCCGCGGCCAGCGCGGCCATGCCGGGGAACAGATGGGTGAGCCCCCCTCCCGGGTCGTCGATCTGCTCGCCGTGCGCAGCCACCAGGCGGGCGGCGTGGGTCCGCGCGGCCGTGGTCGAGACCTGCTGGCCGATGACCACGCGTACCGCGAACTCCGCCGGGTCGACGGTCCGCGGCACCCTGCGGCCCGGGGCCTTCTGCACCAGCGGCGCGAGCGCCGGGTCCGCACCCAGCAGTTCGGCGACGGCGATGGGGTCGGCATCGAGGTCGAGCAGCCGGCGGCACCGGCTGATCGCGATCGCCAGGTCGCGCAGGTCGGTGAGGGACATCTGGCAGCCGATGTATTCCGGGCCGGGCCGGAGCGCCACGATGCCCCGGCCGTGCGGCAGCCGCAGAGTGCGCCGGTAGGCGCCGTCCCGCCACTCCTCGACGCCGGGCACCGCGGTCGCCGCCAGGTGGCCGAACAGGCTGTCCGGGAACAGCGGTGCCCGGAACGGCAGCCGCAGCGGCAGCGCACCCGGCGCGGCGGCGGCCTGCCCGCGGCGCGCGCGGCGCCGCAGCTCGGTGGGGGGCAGGGCGAACACGTCGCGCACGGTGTCGTTGAAGGCACGGATGCTGGCGAAGCCCGCGGCGAACGCGACGTCGGCCATCGGCAGCGCGCTGGTCTCGATCAGCAGCCGGGCGGTCTGCGCGCGCTGCGCCCTGGCCAGCGCCAGCGGCCCGGCGCCCAGCTCGGCGAGTAGCTGCCGCTCCACCTGGCGCACGCTGTAGCCGAGCCGGGCGGCCAGCCCCGGGACGCCGTGACGGTCGATCACCCCGTCGGCGATCAGCCGCATCGCCCGCGCCACCAGGTCGGCACGCTCGTTCCATTGCGGCGAGCCCGGGCTGGCGTCCGGCCGGCACCGCTTGCAGGCGCGGAAACCGGCCTGCTGGGCCGCTGCGGCGCTGGGGTAGAACCGCATGTTCTCCGGCTTGGGCGGCACCACAGGGCAGCTGGGCCTGCAGTAGATCCCGGTGGTGACCACGCCGATGAAAAACCAGCCGTCAAACCGGGCGTCCTTGGCCTGCACGGCCCGCGCCCAGCGCGCCGCGTCCCCGGCTGCCCCTTCTTCCCGCACCCGATCAGCATCGGCCCGTGGCAGGCCCAGGTCTAGCGAGTATCCGACATGAACGTCACGCCCGCCGGTCATGTCGCAAGCCCGCGACGCCGTGCCCGGAGCCCGCGCGGCTCACGGGGAGCCGGTGATCGCCGGCATAAGGATCGCCAGTTCGTGATCGTGGTTGATTGACGACGAGCACGGCGCCAATCCGCCACGATCATGGCCATCACTTGCGGTAACTCCCATGGCGAAACTCGTCGGCAAGCGATGGACGGGACGGACGCCAGCCGAGCCGGACAGCCTCCGGTCTCGTCGTGCGCCGAGCCTGCTTCGCAACACTTTGACTTGTTCGTTGCAGCTGCGCCGCGACTCGAGCCTGGGCATGCTGGAGTACCAGGTCCTCGCCATGCTGTCCGAAAGCCCCGAACGAACCATGCGGATGAGCTCGCTTGCCGATGTCGCCAACGCGTCACGGTCCCGGCTGTCGCACCTGGTCACCCGCCTGGAGGGCCGGGACCTGGTGCGCCGCGAGCCCGACCCGGACGACGGGCGGTTCACCAACGCCACCCTGACCGAGAAAGGCTTCCAGACGCTCGCCGCAGCCGCGCCCGGGCACGTGGCACATGTGCGATCACTTGTCATCGACGCCGTGTCGCCAGAGCAGCTGCGGCGCCTTGGGCGCGCCGCAGAGCGCATCGTGTCGCGCATCGCCACCTCCGGGATCAACTAGCGATGCATGCGGTGGTGATCGCCGGGGGAGGCCCGACCGGGCTGATGCTGGCGGGGGAGCTGGCGCTGGCCGGGGTCGACGTTGCCATTGTCGAGCGGCGCGCCAGCCAGGACCTCAACGGCTCGCGCGCGGGCGGCCTGCACTCGCGCACGATCGAGGTTCTCGACCAGCGCGGAATCGCCGACCGGTTCCTCTCGCAGGGGACGGTGATCCAGGCCGCGCACTTCTCCCGGATACCCCTGGACATCAGCGACTTCCCGAGCCGCCACCCCTATGCGCTCGGGCTGTGGCAGGACCGCATCGAGGAGACCCTGGCATGCTGGGTCGGCGAGCTGGGGGTGCCGGTCTATCGCGGACGTGAGGTAACCGGTTTCGCGCGGGACGACGGCGGCGTCGACGTCGAGCTGTCTGACGGCCGGCTGCGGGCGGAATTTCTCGTCGGCTGTGATGGCGGACGCAGCCTGATCCGCAAGGCGGCGGGCATCGAGTTCCCCGGCTGGGACCCGACAACCAGCTCGCTGGTCGCCGAGGCCGAGATGGGCGAGGAGCCGGAGTGGGGCAGCCGCCGCGACGATAAGGGCATCCATGAGCTGCGCAAGCTGGAGGACAGCGGGCGGGTGCGGGTCCTGGTGAGAGAACAGCAGGCCGGGCAGACCGGTGAGCCGACCCTGGATGATCTCAGCCAGGCGATCACCGCCGTCTGGGGAAGCGATTACGGCCTGCGCGGTGCCACGTGGATTTTCCGGTTCACCGATGTGACCCGGCAGGCGGCGTGCTACCGGGACCGGCGGGTGCTGCTGGCCGGGGACGCCGCGCACGTGCATTCCGCGATCGGCGGGCAGGGCCTCAACACCGGCGTGCAGGACGCGGTGAACCTGGGCTGGAAGCTGGCCCAGGTGGTCAGCGGGACGTCGCCGGAAAGCCTCCTGGACACGTACCACGCCGAGCGGCACCCGGTCGCCGCCCGCGTGCTGCGCAACACGATGGCGCAAACCGCGCTCACCCGCTCCGGCGAGCGTATCGACGCCTTGCGCGACACCATGGCCGAGCTGCTGGGCATGGACGAGCCGCGCAAGCGGATCGCCGCGATGATCACCGGTCTGGACATCCACTACGACCTCGGTGAGGGGCACCCGCTGCTCGGGCGCCGCATGCCCGACCTCGACCTGGTCACCGCCGGCGGCCCGCTGCGGGTCTTCACGCTGCTGCACCAGGCCCGGCCGGTGCTGCTCAATCTCGGCCAGCCCGGCGGCTTCGACATAACTCCCTGGGCCGATCGGGTCCAGTCGGTCGACGCTCACCACGTTGGCACCTGGGAGCTGCCGGTACTTGGCGCGGTCACCGCCCCCGCTGCCGTGCTGATCCGGCCCGACGGCTATGTCGCCTGGGCGGGGGACCGCACTTACCTGGGGCTCCCTGGCGCGCTGACCACCTGGTTCGGGCCGCCTGCGGCCGTCACCCGCCCGCTGACGTGACGTTCTCGTCGTTATGCAGTTCGCGGGGCTGCGGGTGCCTCACTTCCTGCCCTTCGCGTCGACGACAGTGGTCACCAGGCCGGTGCCGACGTCGTAGACGTGGCCGGAGACGCGGACACTCTGCGGGATCTCCTCCGCCCACAGCACCCTCTCGACGTCGGTCGCCGCGGTGCGGGCCGGGTCAAGGACCGGTGTGTCCGCCAGAGTCCGCTCGTCCGTGCCGATGCGCTTGGCGAACCCGTGGCGCAGTTCATCGTCGGCGAGCAGGGTCGAGCCGCAGTCGGTGTGGTGGATGATCGCAACCTCGAAGTACGGGCCCTCCGGGGCCTTGGTGTCGACCAGGTAGCCGATGTAGGCGATGTCCCGGATGATGGCCGGGGTGACCCGGCCGCCGACGTCGCGCTGGACGACGGCTTCGCCGAGCTTGAGCCCAAGGACCTGCGCCGGATCCACCCGGGGGTCGATGCAGGTGACGATGTACAGGTTCAGGTTCGGGATGAACGGGAGCCGGGGCATGCCCTGGCGCGCGCCGCGATCGCTGGCGAAGGCCCGGTTGCGGTCCAGAAGCGGAGCGATGTTCGACAAAGCTTAGCCTTCCGGGGTCGAGGTGGCCGGGTGCCCGGAGCGCACCGGCGGCCCGCGCGTGTGTCATGCCCGGGGCCGGGCTGCTCATGCGTCACGGGCCAGGTGCAGGCGCAGGTTGGCAGCGGTGCCCAGGCCGCAGCGGGCGGCGATGACCCCGACCGGCCACCTGCCAGTAGTCTCGCCTCGCCGCGAGGTCAGCTACCCGCTCTCAGGCTGTGCCTGCCGGGGCTGGGTTGTGATTGTCGCTCCCCATTCGGCGGGGCTGACGTCGCGAGCGTGGGTGGAGAAGAGCCAGTGGTGCCCGTCAAGGTCGCGGGCACCGTACTGGCGCTCGCCGTAGATGGTCTCGTGAAGGTCTTCCACGACCGTGGCGCCAGCCGCTTTCGCCGCGCTGTAGTGCGCGTCGACGTCGGCGACGAACACGGTGAGCGACTGGGTGCCGTACCCAAGTTCGGCCGGGGTCTGCTGGCCGGGGTCTGCGGCATCCAGCATTACCCAGGCGTCACCCAGATACATCTGGGCTCCGCTGGGCGCGCCTGGCGGCCCGTAGCGGTAGTGCTCGGTGAACCCGAGCGCGGCAGTCAGCCAGGCTGACGCCTGGGCAACGTCCCGGTAGGTGATGTGCGGCAGCACGGTATCGGGGGGAACCGAGCGGTTGGTCACCATCAGGCTGCTCCCGGTCTGCGGAGGAGAATCCAGGATAGTGGCGAGGGCCGGGCCGCGGCTTACTCGCGGGATCGGGCTGAGGGCATGGGAATGCGCTCGCCGGGGTGGCCGGGGCGATCTGGTATTCCCCGAGATTGTTAATGCCAGGCGAGAAGCCGCTGACCTGGCGTTTCGCGCTCGCGACGGCGCTCTTTCTCACTGATCATGCTTTCTCACTGATCATGCGGCAAGTCTCCGTTTTGGCTCGCGGTCGCCTTGATGAGGTCGAGCTGGCAATGGCCTTCGGCCGGGCCGACCTAGTACGGGCGGGCTGGGCGGCTGGCCGAAGGCTGCCTTCACGCAGGCCGCATTCCGCGATTCCGCGCCCCGACCACCTGCCGTTGCAACTCCCGTGGGCTGAACGCCGATAATGCACATTATGTCAAGTTGAAGGAAGAAAGCCCGCACCAGGTCAGGGCTCGTAGCGGCGGGGACCACAGAGTGCGCGCCGATGGTGGGCGCCTACGAGACCGCACTCGACCGGCTACAGGTCCTTAACTGCGGGGATTAAGCCCTCCGGTGCCGGGTCTGCGTCTCGCCCGCCGCGCCGGCTCACGGCAGGCCCGCCGCCCGGCAGGCCCGGGCCGCCGGTTTCATGATCTGGGTGCTTTACCAGCGCTATGAGCTGGCCAGGTACCCAGATCATGGCGACCCTGCTTCGGGACCGTCCGCAAACCGGGTTCCGGACACGCACTCAGCAGCCATAACCCAGCCAGGATCGCTGCCAGCCCGCCGATGCGTCTGCCGAGCCCGTAACCTCCGCCGTTACACATCGTTAGGCGAGGCCGCCAGGCACGTCGATGTCCTGGTCCCCGGCCACGGCGCCGTTGCCGAGGGTCCCGAGGTGGCCGCCCGCCTCGCCGCCGATCATGCCTACATCGACGCGCTGCGGCGAGGAGAGGAACCGGTCGACACGCGCCTCGGGCCGGACTGGCTCCCCGTCCACCAGGCGAACCTGGAGCAAGCTCGAGGGCGGTAGGGGTCTGCATAATGGCGACCGCGACCAAGCGGCCAGAGCCCGAGGCGAGCATCACCGCCGACGGCTCCGTGGCTCCGCAAACGCATATCCACGGCGGGTGTCCGAGCGACATGGCTGCCGCCTGCAGGGCTATTTGCCGCTACGCCGGCGGAAGCCGAAACCGTCCGAGCGGGTCCGGGTAGCGGTGAAGGAGTCGAACTCGACCGGGGTCGGGTACGGGCCCGAGCCGGACCAGGCCGAGGTGTGGTAGTAGGTGAAGGTCATCGTGGTCTTGTCGCC
>Ga0335075_10008151_pt1 | contig 16089 bp, 13 predicted proteins | sample Lox_Sample_24_FD_206723 | JGI IMG/M metagenome (GOLD analysis project Ga0335075, IMG submission 206723) | Soil microbial communities from Loxahatchee National Wildlife Refuge, Florida, United States - Lox_Sample_2.4 | ecosystem: Environmental > Terrestrial > Soil > Wetlands | place: USA... | reverse complement strand
TCAGCGAATAGGAGTGCATCTCGAAGCTCATCGGGACGTTGTCGGTCGACGCGACCTCCCAGCCGAAATCCACCTGCGTCAGTGTGTCCGACGAGCTGATGAAGCCTCGATCCACGAGCGCGTACAGGGCCGCCAGCAGGTTCATCGTGCCTTTGCTCTCATGGGTGCCAGCCAGGACCAGGCTGTACATATGCGAACTGCCCTGGAAGATGGTGAACGGCTGCCCGTCCACAACGGTCCCGGTAACCACGCCGCCGGCCGGCGTCTGCTTATGGTTGTCGACCCAGACCATGACTTCCGTCTTGTAGTTGTCGAGCCAGATGTCGTACGCCGCCTCAGCGTCGTAGTCTGCTCCGGGCGGCGGCATCGACTCGTCGAACGTGCTGCGGAGCGACCCGATCGCGGACAGCCGCGGGTTCGGGAAGTTCAGCTGCACCGACGGATAGGTCTTCACGCTTGTGCTGTCGGGCTGCTTCGATATCACGCCCCACTGGTGGTAAGAGTCCGCCCAGATCGTCTGCGGTCCCGCCTGCGACGAGTTCCACTCGTTGTTGTAGACGAAGTAGCTGCCGTCGTACCACCTGCCGAACTTGGCCGAGGACTTCCACGTCACGTGCGCGGGGATGGTCGCCCTGGCCGACGCGCCCAGCCCGCCCGGTCCGCCCGGCCCGTCCGGTCCGCTCGAGCCGCACCCGGCCACCAGCGCCACTGCCGTCAGCAGCGCTCCCGTGGTCAGCGCTCCCGTTGTTAAGGCTCCCGTGGTCAGTCGTGCCGCGTTCAGGGCGGCCGTCTTCAGCGCCCTCATCTCCGCCCTCTCGGTCAGTGACCGAGTTCCTCGGCCACGACGAGCCACCGCTCCTCGAGTTCGGTGCGCTCCTCCTGCGCGGCTCGCAGCTCCGCACCAAGGTCGATCAGCCGCTGATAGTCGCTCGCGCTCGCGGCAAGCTCAGCGGACAGCCGTTCCTCGGTGCCCGTCAGCCTCGCGATCTGGCGCTCCAGCCTCGTCAGCTCCTTCTGTCCTGCGCGCTGCTGCGCTGCAGTCGGCCGCGTCTCCGCGACGCCCTGCGCCGCCGCCGGGCCCGGCCCGTCGATGGCAGCCTGCGGACTGGCCACCGGCGTCCCGCCCACGGCAGGCTGCCGGCCGCCCTCCTCCCGCAAGGTCAGGTACTCGTCCACCCCTCCGGGCAGGAACGCCAGCTGCTCGTCAACCAGCGCGAGTACGTGATCGGTGACTCGCTCGAGGAAATACCTGTCGTGGCTCACTACCACGATTGATCCCGGCCAGCCATCGAGCAGATCCTCGAGCTCGGTGAGCGTGTCGATGTCCAGGTCGTTGGTCGGCTCGTCGAGCAGCAGTACATTCGGCTCGGCGAGCAGCATCAGCAACAGCTGCAGCCGACGCCGTTCGCCGCCGGACAGGTCGCCGACCCGGGTCCACTGCCGCTCGCTGCGCAGTCCGAGCCGCTCGAGCAGCTGGCTGACGGACAGCTCGCGCTTGCCGATAACCGCGGAGCTGCGCACCTGCTCTGCCGCTTCCAGCACCCTGAGATCGGGGTCAGCCTGCGGCGGCTCCTGCGTCAGATAGCCGAGCTGGACCGTGCTGCCGGTCACCACCCGGCCGGTCGTCGCGACAGGTCCGGGCGACGGAACCGGCAGAACCCCGGCCAGCAGCCGCAGCAGCGTGGTCTTGCCGCTGCCGTTCACGCCGACCACGCCGATACGGTCGCCAGGTCCGAGCTGCCAGCTGACGTGTGACAGGAGTGTCCGGCTTCCGGCTGTTGCCGAGACGTCCTCGAGGTCAAGTACGGTCTTGCCCAGCCGTGCCGTGGCCAGCCGCTCCAGCTCGACGCCGTCGCGCAGCGGGGGCTCATCCGCGATGAGCGCCGACGCCGCCTCGATCCGGAACTTTGGCTTGCTCGTCCTGGCTGGCGGGCCACGACGCAGCCAGGCCAGCTCCTTGCGCAGCAGATTCCGGCGACGCTGGTCGGCGGCCGCGGCGATCCTAGCTCGCTCGGCCCTGGCCAGCACGTAGGCGGAGTATCCGCCCTCATAACGGAGCACCTGACCGTCGGCCAGTTCCCACGTTTCCTCGGTCACGGCGTCCAGGAACCAGCGATCGTGCGTAACGATCACGTAGCTAGGCGCGTACTGGCGAAGGTATCCAGCCAGCCAGGTGATCGCCTCGATGTCCAGATGGTTGGTCGGCTCGTCGAGCAGCAGCAGGTCATAGCTAGCGCGCAGCAGCGCGGCGAGGGCAGTACGGCGCCGCTCGCCGCCAGAAAGCTGCGCGACGTCGGCACCCGCGTCGATCCCGCCGAGCAGCGCGCCCACGACGGAGCGGCTGCGAACGTCCGCGGCCCATTCATGCGCATCGGCGGTCCCGAACACGATCTCGCCGACTGTGCCGCTGAGCTGCTCAGCCTGCGGCAGGAATCCGATCGTGACGTCCCTGGCTCTGGTCGCCCGGCCGGAGTCCAGGTCTGCGCGCCCGGCCAGCGCGGCGAGCAGCGTGGACTTTCCCGTGCCGTTGCGGCCGACAACGCCGATCCGCTGGCCCGCCGACACGCCAAGCGAGACCTGATCGAGCAGGATGTGCTCGTGGTAGGCCTTGCCGGCCCGCTCAAAGTTGACCAGGTTCACTGCCGGACTCATCAGCTAGGTCCCGTCGCGCACGACCGAAGCGCCCGGCACCGGCCCGCTGGCCCGCGCCACTGCCCGGCACACTCCGGCCCCGGTCAGCCCGACCGCGATCTCGCGCGCGTGCGCCGCAGACCTGGCCAGGAACGCGCAGGTGGGGCCCGATCCGGACACGATCGCGCCAACGGCGCCGTTCTCACGTCCCGCAGTCAGCGTCCGTCGCAGGCCGGGCCGCAGCGACAGCGCGGCCGGCTGCAGGTCGTTCGACAGCAGCGGCCCCACGCGCGCCGGGTCGCCGGACCGCAGCGCTGTCATCAGCGGATGGCTGAGCTTCGGCTCGCCCGGCGCAGGCCGGTTCTCGCTGGCGGCACGAGCCTCTCTCAGCCGGTCGCAGGTCGCGTAGACCTGGGGCGTCGGTAGTCCCTCGCGGCCGAACGCGAGCGCCCAGTGGTAGGTTCCGGCAGCCAGCGCGGGTGTGAGCTGCTCGCCCCGGCCGCGTCCGACAGCGGTCCCGCCCATCAGCGAGAACGGCACATCGCTGCCAAGGCCAGCGCCAATCTCGGCAAGCTCGGCCGATGACAGCCCGGTCTGCCACAGCTCATTGCATGCCACCAGCGCGGCCGCTGCATCGGCGCTGCCGCCAGCGAGACCGGCGGCAGCCGGGATCCGCTTGCGGATCCGGATCTCGACGGCCGCGTCCCGCAGCCCTGCCGCCTTCGCCAGCGCGATGGCAGCCTGCCAGGCCAGATTGGACTGGTCGGCCGGGACGACGGCAGCGTCCTCACCAGACACGCTCAGGCTTGTCTCACCGGCCGGAAGCACAGTCAGCTCGTCGAACAGCGACACCGCGTGAAAGACCGTCACCAGCGAGTGATAGCCATCGGCGCGCGCCGGTCCCACGGCGAGCTGAAGGTTGATCTTCGCCGGAACCCGCGCTGTGATGGCCGCCTGGCCCAGCCTTGCTACTGATGCCACGATCAGATGATCGTATCCGGACGCGCGCGTCCACTCATCATCGTGCGGTGCCTGCCGCGGCTATCCGCGCGAAGTCCGCGATCCCGAGCGCCTCGCCGCGCAGCGACGGATCGACTCCAGCGGCGCGCAGCGCCGCTTCCGCCGCAGCAGGTGAGCCAGCCCAGGCTGCGAGCGCGGATCGCAGCGTCTTCCGCCGCTGTGAGAACGCCGCATCGATGACGGCGAACGTCTCCGCCCGCCCGGCTGTGTGCCCGGCAGGCTGCCCCGAAGGCTGCCCGGAAGGCTGCCCCGCGGCCTGCCCGTCCCCGCCCCTGACCTCCGCCGCCTCGGCATCCGTGTGCCGGACAAGCGACACCAGCCCGGAGTCGACTCGCGGCACCGGCCAGAACACGGCCCGTCCCACTGATCCGGCACGGCGCACCTCGGCGAACCAGGCCAGCTTCGCCGACGGCACTCCGTAGATACGGCTGCCAGGCGGCGCACTCATCCGGTCCGCCACCTCGGCCTGCACCATGACCAGGCCGCGGGCGATCGTCGGCACGGTGGCCAGCAGGTGCAGCACGACCGGGACCGAGACGTTGTACGGCAAGTTCGCGACCAGCACCGTGGGCTGTTCCCCCGGCAACTGCTCGACCCTGGCCGCGTCCGCGGTCACGACCGACAGCCGGTCGGCGAGATGCGGGGCTCGCTCGGCGACAGTCAGCGGCAACTGGGCCGCCAGCGCGCGGTCCACCTCGACCGCGATCACGCGCCGCGCGGCGGCCAGCAACGGCAGCGTCAGCGAGCCGAAACCCGGCCCGACTTCGACCACGACGTCGTCCGGCGACAGGCTGGCCATCGCGGTGATCCGCGTGACGGTGCCAGCGTCGACAACGAAGTTCTGGCCGAGCCGCTTGGACGGCTGGATGCCAAGCCGGGCAGCCAGTGCCCTGATCTCCGTCGGGCCGAGCAGCTGCGACGCTGGCAACCCGGCAGCGCTAGTCACCACCGCCGCCACTACTCCGGCCACGGGCCGAAGAGGCGCTCCCCGTTCGCCTCCAGTACCGCGCACATCTTGGCGACGTCCATCTGCCTGACCGCCGCGAGCGCGCGCACCGTGTGCGCCACCTGCGCCGGCGTATTGGACCTGCCCCGGTTCGGCGCCGGCGCGAGGAACGGCGCATCGGTCTCCGCGAGGATGAGCTCGGCCGGCATGACGAGGGCGGAGTCGCGCAGGCTGCCGGCGTTTCCAAAAGTAACCGTGCCCGCGAAACTGAGCACATACCCGGCCCGGGCGCAGCGCTCGGCAAGCTCGGCATCGCCGGAGTAGCAGTGAAAGATGACCTGCTCCGGCGCCCCGTCAGCGGCCAGGATCGACAGCACGTCGGCGTGCGCGTCCCGGTCATGGATCACCAGCGGCTTGCCGGCCTGCTTGGCGATCTCAATGTGCGCCCGGAACCAGTCGCGCTGCACCTGTCGCGGCGCGCTGTCCCGGTAGTAGTCCAGGCCGGTCTCGCCGACGGCGCGCACCCGCGGCAGCGCGGCCAGCCGCGCGATCTCCGCCAGCACGGCATCCCGCTCGGCCGGCCTCGTGGCCGCCGCCGCCGTCTCATTCGGGTGGATGGCTACCGCAGCGAATACGGATGGAAACGTGGCCGCGCAATCCGCCGACCATCGCGACGACGCCGCGTCGACGCCGACTGTGACGACCCTGGTGATGTTCGCGGCCGCGGCTTGCTCGAGCGTGTCGGCAACTGCCAGGTCGATCAGGTCGAGGTGGCAGTGGCTGTCGAAGGCCGGCCCGGGCAGCGGCTCTGGCGGCGGCGCGGCCGGACGGCCGATGCCCTCACCCGGCCCGAAGTCGCCAGCGACCGGGATCGGGCGGCCGGTTCCGCTCATCGGTTCTCCAGCCGGATCAGTTCCTCCTCCACGACGGACGTGTCCAGCTTGGCGAACAGCGGCGTCGGCGCCGATAGCGGCGTGCCGGGCCGCAGTGGCTGCGATTCCCACCGCGCAGGGGTCTGATAGTCCCCGGTGATCACCGGGTAATGCGGCCCGCCGTCCTCGGTCACCTCGTCGATCCGCGGCATCCCGGCCCACACGCCAGTGCCGCCGAGCATCTCGAACACCTTCTGCGACGATCGCGGCAGGAACGGTGTGAGCAGCGTCTTCCCGTCGTCCACCAGCTGCAGCGCCACATGGCAGATCGTGCGCATGCGCTCGGGGTCGGTCTCCCGCAGCTTCCACGGCGCCTGGTCCGACAGGTACTTGTTCGCCTCGGCCAGCGTGCGCATGACCTCCGTGCTGGCTGCCTTGAACCGGCACCGGCCGACGGACTCGCCGACGCTCGCGAAGGCGGCCCGCGAGTTCGCGAGCAGCCGCTGGTCCTCGTCGGTGAGCTGGCCGGACGGAGGGATCTCGCCGATATTGCGCGCGGCGAACGAGACCGAGCGGTTCACCAGGTTGCCCCAGTTCGCGACGAGCTCGTCGTTGTTGCGACGAACGAACTCACTCCAGGTGAAGTCGGTGTCCTGGCTCTCCGGGCCCGCCACGGCCACGTAGTAGCGCAGCGCGTCCACGTCGTAGCGGTCGAGAAAGTCGCGCACGTAGATGACGACCTGGCGGGAGGAGGAGAACTTCCTGCCCTCCATCGTCAGGAACTCGCTGGACACCACTTCAGACGGCAGGTTCAGCGCGCCGAGCGATCCCGGCGTGCCGCCCTTGGCGCCCTGGCCGTTGTAGCCGAGCAGCATGGCGGGCCAGATCTCGGCATGGAAGACGATGTTGTCCTTGCCCATGAAGTAGTACGCCAGCGCGTCCGGCGACTGCCACCAGGCCCGCCAGGCATCCGGGTCGCCGGACCGCCTGGCCCACTCGATGGACGCCGACAGGTAGCCGATGACCGCGTCGAACCAGACGTAGATCCGCTTGTCCGGCAGGTCCCGCCAACCATCAAGCGGGATCGGGACACCCCAGTCCAGGTCTCTGGTGATGGCGCGCGGCTGGAGCTCGGAGAGCAGGTTGAGGGAGAACTTGAGCACGTTCGGGCGCCACTGCCCGCTCTTGCTCTGCAGCCAGCTGCCCAGCACGTCGGCGAACGCGGGCAGGTCGAGGAAGAACTGCTCGGTCTCCAGGAAGATTGGCGTCTCGCCGTTGATCTTCGAGCGCGGGTTGATGAGATCGATCGGATCGAGCTGGTTGCCGCAGTTGTCGCACTGGTCGCCCCGCGCGCCGTCGAACCCGCAGATCGGGCAGGTGCCCTCGATGTAGCGGTCTGGCAGCGTCCGGCCGGTGGACGGCGACACCGCGCCCATGGACTTACGCGCGAAGATGTAGCCGTTGGCGTACAGGCCGAGGAACATGTCCTGGACCACCGAGTAGTGGTTGCGCGTGGTCGTCCGGGTGAACAAGTCGTAGGACATGTCGAGGCCCGCCAGGTCCTCGGCGATCACCCGGTTGTACCGGTCGGCCAGCTCGCGGGCGCTCACCCCCTCGGCGTCAGCCTGGACCTGAATCGGCGTGCCATGTTCGTCCGTGCCGCTCACCATGAGAACCGCGTTCCCGCACATTCGCTGATACCGGGCGAACATGTCGCACGGCAGGCCGAAGCCTGAGACGTGCCCGATATGCCGGGGACCGTTGGCATATGGCCACGCGGCGGCAGCGAGAATGTGACGGCTGGTCATGACCTCAGCGTAGTGGCCAGGCAGCCTGGGCAGCCGGCCGTGCCCGCGTCAGGACCAGGTAACACGCATGCCACCGCGCCAGGACTCCAGAACCTCCGCGTCGCCGGAGACCTCCACGCCAGCCGTGGCCGGATCGGCCCGGTTCCAGAGCAGGAGATAAAGGCCGGTCGCCGGCCCGGCGAGCTCGACGTGAGCGCCGCCGTCGCTGGCGGCATTCTCGCTGCTATCGCTGCCGCCGCCGCTGCCGCGCTCGACGCTGGCGGCGAGCTTGCCGTCCTCGGTCAGCGACACCAGCCACTCGGAGCCGGTGTCGGTCGCCCGCACCTGCAGTGTCTGGCGGCGGCCATCGCGCTGTGCAGCGGAGAGCTGCCGCTGGTCGCGGCCGAAGAAGCCCATGATCAGCTCGTCCACACCGTCAGCGGCGAACTCGGCGCTGACCGGCGTGACGCCTGCCCCGGCGGCAAGCTCGGCGTCGACGCGATGGACGGCAGTCTCATGCGCCTGCCTGCGGGCCCAGAACGCGCGCGGCGAGGGAGCCGGCAGGAAGCTCCAGCAGCTGAGCCCGGGATCGGCGTCGGTCAGCGCGGTTACCAGGCGGGCATGACCCTCGCGAAACCAGCCGATCAGCTCCGGATCCGGCGGATCGCCTGCGATGATCTCCGCCTCCGTTGCCGTGGGCACGGGCCGAGGCAGGCCTTCGGCCACGAAGCGGGCCGCCCACTGGTGCACGTAGCCGGTGTGCCGTAGCAGGTCACGGACCTGCCAGTCGCGGCAAGACGGCACCGATGAAGCCAGGCCGGCTCGCTCGGCCGCGGCCGCCATCAGCTCGCCGCCCCGTCGCAGTTCCGCGATGTGCTCGTGGACTTCCATGCCGGCATAGTGCCATGGGCGCCGGGCAGATCGCGACGATGTAAATTCCGATGGCCTATGACCCATCGGAACTTACATGATCATGGTCGACGCCTGGTTCTTGCTGGCGATCACCGCGTCGTAGACCTCCCGCTTAGGCAGGCCAAGCTCTCTGGCGACGGCCGCGATGGCCTCCTTGCGCGGCTGGCCGGCCCGCTCGCGCTGCTGGACCTGCGCGACGGCCTCGCCCGGCGCGGCTCTGATCACGGCATCTGCGCCAGTCACCACCAGCGTGATCTCGCCGAGCACGCCGTCCTGCAGCCTCCTGGCCAGCTGGCCCAGCGTGCCGCGGAGCACCTCTTCGTGCGTCTTGGTGAGCTCACGGCAGACCACTGCCCGGCGGTCAGGGCCGAATGCCGCCGACAGCTCGGCCAGCGTCCGCGCCAGCCGCCGCGGCGACTCGAAGAACACCAGTGTGCGACGCTCGGCGGCCAGTTCGGAAAAGCGCCGGGCGCGGTCCCCGCCGCGTCGCGGCGGGAAGCCCTCGAACACGAACCGGTCGGACGGCAGGCCCGAGATCGCCAGCGCCGCGGTCACCGCCGACGGTCCTGGCAGCACAGTCACCCGGACTCCAGCCTGTGCCGCAGCGGCGACCAGCCGGTAGCCAGGGTCGCTGACTGTTGGCAGGCCCGCGTCGGTGATCAGCAGGACGTCCTGCCCGGCCGTCAGGTCAGCCAGCAGAGCCGGCACCCGTCTGGCTTCCACGTCGTCGTAGTACGAGACCACCCGGCCGGTGAGCTCGACACCGAGTGCCGCAGCGAGCCGGCGCACCCGCCTGGTGTCCTCGGCCGCGATGAGGGTGGCGTCCCGCAGGGCCGGCCCAAGGCGGCCGGACGCGTCCGCTGGCTGCCCGATCGGCGCTGCCGCAACAGTCAGCGTGCCGGGTCTTCCAGGGTTGCCGCGCTCAGCTGCCGGATATTCTCCTGGTACCTCGCTAGTACGCTCCATATCCCGGCCCAGGCTAACCCCTCCCGGCTCTAACATGGCTGACGATGAACGCCTACCAGACGGTGCCGGCCACTGACACCGACAGCGGCCCCACGAGGCTGGCTGCGGTCCGCCGACGCGGCTATTCGCTGGTGCTGGGCAGCACCTTCTGGGGCTGGGCCGGTCCCGCGCTGATCATGATCTTTGGCGGGTTCCTTCGGTTTTACCGGCTGAGCAAGCCAGACGCGGTCGTCTTCGACGAGACCTATTACGTGCCGGACGCCAACTCGATCCTGCACCACGGGGTTGAGCTCCAGCACTACAGCTACGTCAACAACCTGCTTGTTCGCGGCGATCCTGACATCTTCCTGAAGGTCCATGGCCAGTTCCAGGGCGAGCTTGTCGCGCACCCGCCGCTCGGCAAGATCACGATGGCGATCGGGCAGTGGATGTTCGGGCTGACGCCATTCGGCTGGCGCTTCGCCGTCGCCGTCGCCGGCACCCTGTCGATCCTCATGCTGGCGCGGATCGTCCGCCGGATGACCCGCTCGACCATGCTCGGCTGCATCGCCGGGCTGCTGCTCGCGCTCGACGGACTCGAGCTCGTGCTCTCGCGGACCGCCATCCTGGACATCTTCGTGATGTTCTGGGTCCTCGCCGCCTTCGGCCTGCTGCTGATTGACCGGGATAACACCATTGCCAGGCTGCAGGAGGCCGCGGCCTCGGCTACGACCTACGACACCACCGGGCCGAAGCTCGGCATTCGCTGGCTGCGGGTCGGCGCGGGCCTGTGCCTTGGCGCTGCCTGCGCCAGCAAGTGGAACGGCCTCTGGTTCCTGATCGCATTCGCCGGCCTGGCGATCGCCTGGGATTTCGGTGCCCGGCGCGCGGCCGGTTACAGCAACTGGCTGTCCGGCGGTCTGCGCAGCGACCTGAAGTGGCTGCCAGTCTGGTACATCGTCGCTCCCGCGGTCGTGTACATCGCGTCCTGGAGCGGCTGGTTCGCGACCAGCGACGGCTACGACCGCAACTGGGCAGCAGCGCATGGCAACCACACGCCGATCTGGTCGACGCTCGACTCCTGGTATCAGTACAACCACTGGATGCTGCAGTTCGGGCTCGGCCTCACGGCCGGCCAGAGCTACCGGTCTAATCCGCTCGGCTGGCTCGTCCTGCAGCGGCCGATCTCGTTCTACTGGGCGGCCTCCCCGCACGTGACCGGCTGCGGTTCATCGAGCTGCGCCTCCGAGGTGCTGGCCATCGGCACCCCGCTGATCTGGTGGGGCGGCACGCTTGCGCTCGCGTTCTGCCTGTTCTGGTGGCTGGCCGGACTGATCGGCGACATCGCCTTCGCCAGGGCGCCCCGCCGGGACTGGCGGGCGGGCGCGGCGCTGCTCGGCGTTGCCGCTGGCTGGCTGCCCTGGATCTGGTACTTCTGGCACGACAACCGCACCGAGTTCTACTACTACGCGGTCGCGTTCGAGCCATTCATGATCATCGCGATCGTGTTGTGCCTGGGCCTCATCATCGGCCCGGCCAGGGCTGCCCCCGGGCGGCGCGCGATCGGAGCCGTCGGCGCAGGCGCATACCTGATCGCCGTTCTGCTCAACCTGGCCTATCTGTATCCGATCCTGACGGCCGAGGTCATCCCCTACTCGTCCTGGCTAGCCCGAATGTGGTTCCACAGCTGGATCTAGTCAGCCGGTCCCCCGCTCCGCCAGCGGGCACGGGCCGCGTCACCCTCACCGACGCTCTGTCCCACGTCAGGACTGGCACCGTTGACACGCGCTATCAAAATGATATCATATTAATAGGTGCTCGGTGGCCGACGCCATAAGCCTCCAAAGGAGGCATCCCGATGAACGCACACAACGACAACACCGCTCCGAGAGGTCTGCGGGGGTGGTGGGCATCTCCCCCGCGATCAGGCCTGCGGCGCATAATCTGGCCATTCGTGTACCGCCATCTCCGCGTGTTCGCACGCGTGAGTATTGCCGCTGGCATCGTCCTGATCGGCCTTGGCGCCGTGACGCTCGTGGCAGGTTCCTTTACAACGGCGGCTGTCGGGTGGGCGATGGTGTTCCTGGCGGGGGCGGCGCTGAACTTCGCGACGGCCGCCTGGTATCTGGCTATCGTTCGTTCCGTATCTGCGCGAATCTGACCGTGGTCAACGCCCGCCAGGGCGACGAAGCCGCACTCGATAGCCGTCCGAATGTGGTTCCATAGCCGGATCTAGGGCGTATCTTCCGGTTAGATGTCGCAATTCACCAGACTGTGCTGCCTTCTCACCAGCAAGGACATGCTTATTTCGCCTCTCGCAACCTTCTGACCTGCCAAGACTCCGTCGCGTGATCAGGCTGTTACGCAGATCACGCATCGGCGCGACCGCTCTCTGCGTCATAGCTGCGTAGTTAACCGAGGGGAGCGGAAAATGATGACGCAGGCCGACCTGACGAAGGCCGCTGGAACCAAGCCAGCTGTGACCAAGCCGGTTGCCACCACCGGGCCGACGAAGGCCCCCGCGGCCCGGACCGGAGGCGCCGACCAGGGGCCGATGCCGGACCGGGCTGTTCGTTTCGAGCGCGAAGTCGTGCCGTTCATGCCGCAGCTCTACCCTGCCGCGCTGCGCATGACCAGGAACCCGAGCGACGCTGAGGACCTGCTGCAGGAAGCGTTTGCCAAGGCCTACGCGGGCTTCCACCAGTTCCGGCCGGGTACCAACCTGCGCGCCTGGCTGCACCGGATCCTGTCCAACACGTTCATCAACGGCTACCGCAAGAAGCGCCGTGAGCCGGTTGCTGACCTGGGCATGGACTTTCAGGAGGACTGGCAGACCGGCAGGGACCCGCTGATGCCGCCGGCCGCGTCGGCCGAGGCAGAGGCGCTCGAGCGGCTTGGCGACTCCGAGGTCCTGCAGGCCCTGCGCGAGCTGCCAGCCGAGTTCCGGGTTGCCATCTACCTGGCTGACATCGAGGGCTACCCGTACCGGGAGATCGCCGAGATCATGGGCACCCCGCTCGGCACCGTGATGTCGCGGCTGCACCGCGGCCGGGCCAAGCTGCGGCAGCGGCTGGCCAGCTATGCACCGCGGCCGCTCGTCGCAACGTCCGCCTGACCACGTGCCCGGTAGCCGCCTGCCCAGACCCGCGCGCTCCCGTTAACAGAAGCGTCGCCCGGCTCAGCCTGAGCCGGGCGATGCGTGTCTGCGGCCGTCAGACGCCGCCGAAAAGCCGGTCACAAACCCGCGCGCCGGCCTTGCCGTCGTCCAGCGGGCAGAACTTCGCCGCGAACCTGTCGTAGCGAGCCCGGCTGGCAGCCGCGACCGAGTCCAGATCACCCAGGGCCACGATCACCTCGTCCGACGTGGTCAGCACCGGGCCCGGGACCTCGCCCTCGAAGTCCAGGTAGAACCCGCGCAAGTTGTCGCGGTAGTCCGCCAGGTCATAGGCGTAGATCAGGATTGGCTTCCCGGTCACCGCGAAGTCGCAGATCATTGACGAGTAGTCGGTGATCAGCACGTCGCTGACCAGGAAGAGTTCGGACACGTTCGGGTAGCCGGTCACGTTCAGCGCGAAGCCGGGACGTCCGGCAGGGGCATCGTCCGCCATCTGGTGGTGGCCCCGGATCAGGATGACGTAGTCGTCGCCGAGTTCCTGCCAGGCGCGCTCGAGGTCGAGCCGCATGTCGAACCGGTACCGGCCAGCGCCGTAGAACTGGTTGTCCCGCCAGGTGGGGGCGTACATGACGGCCCGCTTCCCGGCCGGAAGCCCGATCTGCTCACGCACCGTCGCCGCGAGCGCTCCCGCGTCACTGGCCGCGAGTACGTCGTTGCGCGGATAGCCGGACTCGAGAATCTCGCCGTCGTACCTGAACGCCTGCCGGAGGATGGGCGTGCTGAACGGGTTGGGCGACAGCAGGATGTCCCACATGGCAATGTCGCCGGCCAGGTGATCGAGGTACCTGGCGCCGTTGACCGACTGCAGCGCACCCGCGTCGAAACCGATCCGCTTCAGCGGCGTGCCGTGCCAGGTCTGGAGGTAGGTCTGGCCCGCCCGCTTCTGATAGCCGGTCGGCATGTCGTCGTTGGAGACAAGGTAAGCCGACCTGGCCAGCGCTTCCCAGTAGGCCTCGCTGCTCCTCAGCACGGCCCTGGCGCCGTCCGGCACCGGCACGGACCAGTCGCTGACAGCCCAGATGTGCTCCCTGGTGTCGCCGCGACGGCGCAGTTCGGCGGCAATGCCCAGCGGGTTGTCGGTTGCCTGCCTGCCCCCGAAGCTGATGAACACCACGGCATCGCGCAGCGCCTTGCGTCTCAGCATCAGCGGGTAGTAGTACTCCCGGACGAGCTTGCGCTGCACCCGGCCGCTCTCGGTGAACCCGAGCGCTGCCTGCACCGCGATCACCGGCGCGTCGTCGCCGCTGGTAACAAGCCGGTAGAGCTTGCTACCGAACCGATGCTGCGGGTCGCGCGGATCAGCCAGGCTGGGAGTTACAACGTCCTGCTCGCTGGCGGCCGGACGGTCGGCGAACCGCATCCGCAGCTCCCACCGACCGTCCTTGAGTGGCTGAGGCCGACCAAAAACGGGCAGGGCTGCGGCGGCCACGGTGAGGCTGAACCGCTCGCCTTCCCTCCGGACGGGAACGCGGTGCTCCTCAGTCGATCCGCCTCGCAGCAGCACGGCCTCCAGCGGCTCGGACGGCCGCTCGGCGAACAAGCCGCGGAGCGTCAGGCTGCCGTCGCCCGACCAGGCATGCTCATCAATCACCGGACGCATTACCACAAACCATCCCAGTCACCGGTCAGCCAGTTGGAGCCCGCTCAGCTTACGCGGACCGGCTGCGCAGGCGACGCCGACGCTTCATGATCGTGGAAGGTTAGGGGCGCCCGGGCACCCCTAACTCTCCGCGCAAGCTCCGCGCGCCCGTTTTGTCGGCGCGCCCGCCAGCTAGCGCCCCAGGCGCCGGGCTTACTCGCCGCGCCAGACCGGTGTGCGCTTCTCGGCGAATGCCGTCGCGCCCTCACGTGCATCGGCCGACATGAACACCGGGCCGATGATCTCACCCTGGCGCTGGAACTCCTCGTCGGTGCTCCAGTCGGCCGACTCAACGATGACGCGCTTGGTCGCGATGAGCGCCAGCGGGCCGCCGAGCGCGACCCGGCCAGCGAGTTCCCGCGCAGCCGACAGGGCCTGGCCGGCCGGAACGAGGCGGTTCACCAGACCCGCTGCGTGCAGCCGCTCGGCCGGATAGTGATCTCCGGTGAGCGCGATCTCCATCGCCAGGTGGTACGGGATCCGCCGGGGCAGCCTGAGCAGGCCGCCCGCGCCGGCTACCAGGCTCCGCCGCACCTCGGGCAGCCCGAACTTGGCCTCTTCGCTGGCCACCACCAGGTCGCAGGACAGCACAAGCTCGAATCCGCCCGCCAGCGCGTAGCCCTCGACAGCGGCGATGACCGGCTTGACCGGCGGCTTCTGCACGATCCCGCCGAAGCCACGGTCGCCGACCGCAGGTGAGTCGCCGGACAGGAACCCCTTCAGGTCCATTCCGGCGCTGAAGGTGCCCCCGGCCCCGGTGAGGACGAGCACCTGAACGTCCTTGCTGGCGTCGAGTTCCTCGATGGCACCGGCAATGCCTCGGGCAACTTCCCCGTTGACTGCGTTCCTGGCTTCTGGCCGGTTGATGGTGATGACGGCAACGCCGTCGCTGACCTCAGTCAGGACTGCTGGCATTCTTTCTTTCCCTACTTCGGCTGGAACCGAATGCCGCCGTCGAAGCGCAGCACCTCGGCATTCATGTAGTCGTTCTCAATCAGCGCACGGACCAGGTGCGCGAACTCGGCGGCGGTCCCCATCCGCTTCGGGAACACGACCGGCGCCGCCAGCTTCGCCTTGAACTCGTCGGAGGCCGGCCCGGTGCCGTAGATCGGCGTGTCGATGATGCCAGGGCAGATCGTATTCACCCGGACTCCGATGGCCGCCAGGTCCCTCGCGGCCGGCACGGTCATGCCGATGATGCCGCCCTTGGACGCCGAGTAGGCGAGCTGGCCTGTCTGGCCTTCGAGGCCGGCGATGGACGCGGTGTTGATGACCACGCCGCGGGCGCCGTCCGCGTCGGCCGGCTCGGTCTTGGCAACGGCCGCGGCGCCGATGCTCATGAGGTTGAACGTGCCGATCAGGTTCACGTCGATGACCTTGCCGAACGCGGCCCGGTCGTGCGGCTCGCCGTCGCGGCCGACGGTCCGCTGAGCCCAGCCGATACCGGCGCAGCTCACCACGTAGCGCAGCGGCAGTCCGACCGATGCGGCCAGTTCGACGGCCGCGCGGACCGAATCCGCGTCGCTGACGTCAGTGCGAGCGAACACGCCGCCCACCTCGCTGGCGAGCGACTTCCCTCGGTCCTCATTAAGGTCGGCAACGACCACCTTGCTGCCGGCGGCGGCAAGCTCACGGACGGTTGCCTCGCCCAGGCCGCTGGCCCCGCCGGACACGATTGCTGCGGTTCCGCTGATGTTCATGGCCGGGAGCTTACTTTCGACCGGGTTGGTGCAGCCGAGTGGGGTTCCGCTCCGCGCTGGAACACAGCTGGGCACCGGCGGCCAGATCGCCGTACGGCCCCGCTGCTCAGACCCGTGCGAATGCGGCGCCGGCCTCCTCACGCATCTGGAACTGGTTCGGCGGTACCTCAAGGCCGTAGTGCTCGCGCAGCGTGGTGCCCTGGTATTCCTCGCGGAACAGGCCGGCCCGCCGCAGGATCGGCAGCACCTGATCGGTGAATGCCCGCAGGCCGGCCGGGAGCGCCGGCGCCATGATGTTGAACCCGTCAGCTGCACCGCCGTTGAACCACTCGGTGATGGTGCCGGCGATCTGCTCTGGCGTACCCGCGAACTCGAAGTGGCCGCGGCCGCCGCCCAGCCGGGACAAGATCTGCCGGACGGTCAGGTTCTCCCGGATCGCCATCTCGATGATCAGGTCGGAGC
>Ga0335075_10008150_pt1 | contig 16089 bp, 13 predicted proteins | sample Lox_Sample_24_FD_206723 | JGI IMG/M metagenome (GOLD analysis project Ga0335075, IMG submission 206723) | Soil microbial communities from Loxahatchee National Wildlife Refuge, Florida, United States - Lox_Sample_2.4 | ecosystem: Environmental > Terrestrial > Soil > Wetlands | place: USA... | reverse complement strand
ATCGCGATCCCGATCTGCGCGTTCGCCGCATCCACCTGCCGCTCCGCCGCCGCGATATCCGGCCGCCTCTCCAGCAATTGCGACGGAACGCCCGCCGGAATCGCCGGAGGGTTCCCGCCCAGCGGCGCCGGCGGCAGATCGAATTCCGGAGCCGGTACTCCGATCAGCGTCGCAATCGCATGCTCGTACTGCGCCCGCGCCACGCCCACGTCGATGTCGTCGGCTCGCGTGGTATCCAGTTGCGTCTGCGCCAGCGCCACGTCGGACTCCGTGGCCACGCCGCCGTGATACCGGATTTCGGTCAGCTGCAGATATTCCCGGTACGACTTCACCGTGTTGTCCAGCAACTGCTTCTGCAGGTCGAGCCCACGCAGTTGAAAATAATCCGCAGCCAGCTCCGCGCGCAGGCTCAGCTCCACATTGGCCAGCTCGGCTGCAGACGCCTGCGCGCCTGCCCGGCTCGCTTCCACCGTACGCCGCACCTGTCCCCATAAGTCCGGCTCCCACTGCGCCTGCCCGCCCAGGCTGAACGTGTTGTACTGATACGTCGTCACGCCTTTCACTGTATTCGGCTGGTTGTTCGATTCCCGCGTCCGTTCGATCGACGGTCCCGCCGACAGTATCGGGTAATACTGCGAGCGCGCCACCTGCACCTGCTCGCGCGCCTGCAGATACTGCTCCATCGCCGCGCGCAGCGTCTGGTTGGAGACCGCGACCTTATCCTCCAGCGCGTTCAGCTGCGCATCGCCGTACATCTCCCACCACGCGCCGCGCAGCGCACCATCGCTCGGCGTGGCCTGCGTCCAGCTTCCATTCGGCGGATTCGGCGGCGGCGCTTCCTTCCACGCCGGCGCAGTCGCGGCCGCGGGCCTGTGATAGTTCGGACCCACGGTGCAGCCGGCCAGACACAGGAGCAGCACGCAGGCACTCATCCCCGCGGCGCGAAGCTCTCTCACTGGCCGCCCTCCGGACCTGCCTGCCCCCTGTTCGGCTCCGCCGGTGCTCCCGGAACTCCGCCCTCTGAGTTCGGCGACACCACCCGCACCTTTTCCCCGTCGATGATCGAGTCGGGCGGGCTCTGGATCACCTCATCGTCCGCCGCCAGCCCCTGCGTTACCTGCACTACGCGCCCGTCGTCCTGTCCGATGGTGATCGGCACCAGCTTCGCCGTGTCGCCGTTCACCACCGTCGCCACCTTGAGCCCCTGCTGCCGGAACAGCAGAGCCGCAGCCGGAATGATCAGCGTCGGATGCGCCACATGCAGATTGAAGTGCACCTGCGTGTAATCGCCGGGCACCAGCAGCCCATGGGGATTCGGCACATCCACTTCCACCAGCAGCGTGCGCGACGCCGGATCGATCGCCCGCGCCGTCCGCGCCACCTTGCCCTCAAAACTTTGCGCCGGGTACTGCTCCAGCGTCAGGCTGGCCGGCGTGCCCGGGCCGCACATCGGCGAATCCACCTGAGGCACGTTCACATACACGCGCATTACACGCTCGTCGTCCATGTGGAACATCTCTTCCGCACCGGCCGCGCCCGCTCCCGCGTTGATCAGCGTCCCGGTATCGACGTCGCGCGCCGTAATAATGCCGGTAAACGGCGCGTAGATCTTCTCAAAGCCCACCATCGCTTCCAGGCGCTGCACGTTCGCCTGCGCCGATTTCACCGCCGCGCTCGTCGATGCCGCCTGGCTCACGAAGTTCTGCGTGTCCTGCGTGGTCACGGCGTTGCTCTTCAGCAGCGCCGTATACCGTTGTGCCTGCTTGTTCGCGTAGCCCGCGCTGGCTTCGGCGGTGGCCAGATCCTCCTTCGCCTGCGCCAGTTCCTGGTCCACTTCCGGGCTGGCAATCACCGCCAGCAGCTGCCCTTTGCGCACGTGCGCCCCAATGTCGAAGTACCACTTCTCCAGGTAGCCGTTGGTCCGCGCGTAGATGGGCGAATCCACCCACGCGAACATGTTGCCCGGCAGCACCAGCTGCTCGCTGGGGTTGCCCATCTGCGGCTTCTTCACCACCACGTCCGCCAGGGCCAGCGCGTCTGTATGCTGCCGCAGGCTCTTCTGCGCGTGCACCCGCGGCAGAATCCCGGCAATCGCCACCACCGCCGCAATAACAACGACCAGCGCCACCATGATCAGCGCCTTGCGCCCCGAAATCGGCTTCTTCTCGTCTTCCCTCATCGGCTCGCTCATGCTTCACTCCCCGCCGCAACCTGTTGCCGCCGCGACTCGCGCTCGCTCCGCCGGCGCTCCTGCCGGCCGTGGAGCACGCTGAAAACCGTTGGCACAAAAAACAGCGTCGACACCGTCGCGAACAGCAGCCCCCCAATGACGGCGCGCCCCAGCGGCGCGTTCTGCTCGCCCCCCGACCCCAGACCCAGCGCCATCGGCACCATGCCAATGATCATGGCCAGCGCCGTCATCAGCACCGGCCGAAAGCGCACGTACCCCGCATTCAGCGCCGACTGCGCCGCGTCGCCCACCGTCTCCTCCAGCTGCTCCCGCGCAAAGCTGATCACCAGGATCGAGTTCGACGTCGCCACCCCCATGCACATGATCGCTCCCGTCAGCGCCGGCACGCTCAGCGTGGTGTGCGTTACAAACAGCATCCACACAATCCCCGATACCGCCGCCGGCAGCGCCGTGATGATGATGAACGGATCCAGCCACGACTGGAAATTCACCACAATCAGCAAATACACCAGCAAAATCGAGAAGACCAGTCCCGCCAGCAGATCCCCGTACGCCGCGCGCATCGTGCGCACCTGTCCCCGCACCACAATGCGCGATCCGCGCGGCAGATGCTGCCGCTCCTGCGCCACGATTTTCTCGATGCCCTTGTCCACGCTGGCCAGGTCCGTTCCCACCACATTCCCGTAAATGTCCAGCGACGGCGCGATGTTGTAGTGCGTCACCGTCCCCATTTCCTCGCCCGGTACCAGCGTCGCCAGATTACCCACAATCTGGGTCGGCTGCCCGCCCATAATGCCGTTCCCCGGCGGCATCCCTGCTCCATACGAACCGCTGTTCGGCGGCAGCCCGCCGTTTCCGCTCCCGGCCACCACCGGGATGTTATTCAGCTCCTGGATCGTATCCAGCCAGTACTGCGGCGACTGCGCCGCAACGTCGTATTCCACCCCGTTGCGCGGATCCAGCCAGAAAGCTGGCGCCGTCTGGAAGCTGCCGCTCGTCGCCACCAGCAGGCTTTGCATCACGTCGCGCTCGTCCACGCCTGCCGTTTGTGACATCGATCGATTCACGTCCACGGTCAGTTCCGGATTGTCGAACGGCTGCTGGACGCGCACCCCCGAAGTTCCCGGCACGTACTTGATCCGGTTCAGCAGCTCATACGCCACCATCCGGTTGCCTTCCAGATTCGGACCCAGCACCTGCACGTCGATCGGCGCCGGCAGCCCGAAATTCAGAATCTGCGTCACCATGTCCACCGGCAGCGTGTAGAACTCAGTCCCCGGAAACCGCTCCGGCAGGATCTCCCGCAGCTTCTCCACATATTCCGCGGTGGGCCGGTGGTGCGTCGTCAACGAAACCTGAATGTCCGCGTCCCCCGGCCCGATCGGCGCCGAATTCGAGAATGCCGTGTTGATGCCCGAATAAGGAAGCCCGATATTGTCGATAATCGACGCCACCTGGTCCTTCGGAATCACCTGCCGAATCGTGTTGTCGATGCGGTCGCAGAGATCCGCCATGTCCTCGATGCGCGTTCCCGTCCGCGCCCGCACGTGCAGCTTGAACTGTCCCGCGTCCACCGTCGGGAAAAAATTCTCGCCCAGCCACGGATACAGCAGCGCCGCCGACCCCACCGTGAATACGAAAAAGATGGTCAGAAACGCTGCCGGATAGCGCACGCACAGGTCCAGCAGCCTCCGGTAGCTGTTGCGAATCCTCTCGAACCGGTGCTCAAACCCAAGCTGAAACCGCGTCCACGGGTTGCGGCTCCTGTGCTTCCGCTCCTCCTCGCCCGCCTCGTGCTCGTGCAGAAGGTAACGCGCCATCGTTGGCACCACGGTTCGCGACAGCAGGTACGACGCCAGCATGGCGAAGACCACCGCCTCCGCCAGCGGCACGAACAGATATCGCGGCACCCCGCCCAGAAAGAACATGGGCACAAACACGATGCAGATGGAGAGCGTCGCCACCAGAGCCGGCACCGCGATCTGCGCCGCGCCGTCCAGAATCGCCTGCTCGATCGCCTTGCCCTGCTCCAGATTGCGGTTGATGTTCTCGATCTCCACCGTGGCGTCGTCCACCAGGATGCCCACCGCCAGCGCCAGCCCGCCCAGCGTCATGATGTTGATCGTGCCGCCCAGCAGCCGCAGCACCAGCAGCGAGGTCAGGATCGACAGCGGAATGGAAACCGCGATGATCAGCGTGCTCCGCCAGCTCCCCAAAAACACCAGGATCATCACCGCCGTCAGCACCGCGGCAATGATCGCCTCATGCACCACTCCGTCGATCGACGCCCGCACGAAGATCGACTGATCCGCCAGCGGCGTCACCTTCAGCTGCTGCGGCAGCTGCGGCTCAATCTGCTTCAGCTTGGCCAGCACCCCCTTCACGATGTCCAGCGTCGACGCGTTGCCGGTCTTCTCGATCGAGAGCAGCGAAGCCCGCTGCCCGTCCACGCGCACGATATTCGTCTGCGGCGGCGACCCGATATGCACGTGCGCCACGTCGCCGATGTACACCACCGAGCCATTCACTTCGCGGATGGGCAGCCTGTTCAGCTCCTCCGTCGTGAGCGGCGCGCTGTTGCTTTCCAGCTGGTATTCAAACGGCCCGATCTTGATCGTCCCCGACGGCAGAATCAGATTCTGCGCCGCGATCGTGTTCACCACATCGGCCGGGGAAAGCCCCTTCGACTGCAGCGCCGGCAGATTCAGGTCCACCTGCACCTGCCGCTCCTTGCCCCCGTACGGATAGGGCACGCCCGCTCCCGGCACCGTGATCAGCTGTGTCCGGATGAAATTCAGCCCGAAATCGTTCAGCTGCGATTCCGTCAGCCCCTGCCCGGAGAGCGCCAGCTGCAGAATGGGCACACTCGAGGCGTTGTACTGGATGATCAGCGGCGGCGTCGTCCCCTGCGGCATCTGCCGGATCTGCGTCTGCGCGATCGCCGTCACCTGCGCCACCGCGTTGCCGATGTTCACGCCCGGCTGGAAGAAGATCTTGATCACCGCGCGGCCGTTCACTGACTGCGATTCGATGTGCTCGATATCGTTGACCGTCGTCGTCAGCGAGCGCTCGCTCAGCGTCACGATCCGGCTCGCCATCTGCTCCGGCGAAAAGCCGGTGTATTCCCAGATCATCGCGACCACGGGAATGTCGATGTTCGGGAAGATGTCCACCGGCATGCTCACAATCGCCAGCGGTCCCAGAATCATCAGAAGCAGCGCAACGACTGCGAACGTATACGGGCGTCGCAGCGCCAGTCGAACAATCCACATATCGTTTCAAATTCTCCCGTCGGGCGCGATTCTTCCGGCAGCCGGGAGATTCCGCTCCGGACTTCTGATTTGTGATGTACGGCTGGGGCCCGAGGGCCCGGGAAATCATTCCTGCCGCGCCACGCTCGCTTGATCGGCTCGGCAGCCACACGAGGCTTGCCTGGATACAGCTTTATGCTGATTGGAGACGTTGGGACGCATCAAAAAGACTCCGGCTGTTGGCGTTGACGCGCCCGTTCTTCTGATGCTCGCTCTCTTCTCGTCGATTCAGCCAGCCAGGGTGAAACCCCCGCGGCCGCCCGTTTCGACCGTCACCTGCCCTGCCGCGCCCCGCTGATGGTGGCGCAGGCGCCCGCCCACTGCTGCATGTCCTGCGCAGTCTGCCGCAGGTACCCGGCGGCCTGTTCCTTCCACGCGGGACCCTGCCAGCCGCCCGCCAGTTCCTCCAGGCCCGCGCTCAGCGAGCGATACGCCTCCACCCAGTCCGAACCGCTCAGTTTCCGCTCGCGCAGCCACGGCAGAAGCTCCTCCAGCACCAGGATCGCGCCCCATTCCATGATCGCGTCCTTCATGTAATTGTGCGTGTTGCGGCGATGCTCCGCCACCGGCGATCCCACCCGCACAAACCCGCCCAGGTGCTTCGCGCACGCCTGCACGAAATAGCCCGAGAAAATGTCCCCATAGCGGTCGATCGCCGTCCCCCCGATCGGATATCCCATGCGCAGGAAGTAGTACGCCGCCACCGCGTCCCGCCGCAGCGCCGTATTCTGCGTGTTCACCGGCGACCAGGTGTTCCGCCCCAGCACTCTGGCTTCTCCGCCCCACGACGCCACGTGCGGATTCAGCACCAGCCACGTCAGCGCTTCCACGTCCGGATCCAGCAGCCACAGTCCCGCATTCACGTGGATAGGACCCGACACGCTCTGCGTTGAAACTGGATTCTCCACGTGCCGCGCGGAAAAGGGATATCCCCGTGGAAACACATCGCGCTTGTCCTTCTCAAACTGCAGCAGGCTGCAGATGTTGTAAAAGCCCGCGGCGGCTTCCAGCGCCTGGTGCGTCGCGGCTGACCTCGTCACCACCGCGTGCTCCTCAAACACGTCCTCGCCGTCCCGGGCGTAGTTGTCGTCGTCGAGCGAGATCACAAAATCGCAGTCCCGCTCCAGCGCCATCAGATAACCGATATTCCTCCGGTTGTCGGAGTTGTAGGGAATAAATTCGCCGGGCAAATCCAGCCGCGCCAAAAACCGCTCCTGCTCCTCCAGGCTGGGACATTCCGCGCGCAGCCCGCGCCGCGTCAGTTGACCGCACCGCTCCCACGCCGCCGCCGGCGTCTTCCGGTCCGGAATCACGATCGCTTCCACCTGATCCAGCCGCCCGTACTTCTCGAAATTCCGGTAATAGGCTTCCAGCACCACCGGATCGAAGATCGTGGTCAGAACAACACAAGCTTTGGTCATTGCCACTCCATTGAATCCGCGAAAGCAATTCCTGAGTTACTGTACCCCGACGCGGCTGCGCTCAGATCGCTGCGGCCATCACGGAGCGGCAACCCTTTACGAATGCCAAAAGGACACAGCAGCTCAGGAATTGCCGTAGGTGCGGGCCTCTGCCAGCCGCAGCAGCGGCGCGTTCGGCAGCAGCAGCGAATCCGGATCCGTAAAGCGCGTCCTGAAGCCCGTGCGGAAATAGACGAAATTCCGGAAAAACGGGTTTTGCGATTCGCCCTCGATCCGCGCTCTCCACGTCGTCATCACTTCCACCACCGGGACCCCCAGCCGCAGCGGTTTCACCAGGCACTCGAAGAGAAACGGGTGACGCAGCTCCTCCCACCGGATGCTCTGAATCACCGGCGTCGGATACACCCGGTACCCGAACGTCAGGTCGGTCAGACGCACTCCATACAGCACCGAGAAGAACGCCTGAAAAATCCAGTTCGCCGCCAGCTTGATCGGCAAATACCCTGAGAAAGTCCCGCCCTTCAGCCAGCGCGACCCCGCCACAATCGCCCACGGCGTCTTCCTGGCCTGCTCGATCAGCCGCCCCAGGTCGTTCGGCTCCGTCTCCAGATCGCTCGCCATCAGAACGGTGTGGCTGCCCCGCGCCAGCGCGTAACACTCCCGCAGCGCGCCCCCCAGAAAAGGCAGCTTCTGGTGGTGCACCACCACCAGCTCGCCCAGCTCGCTCTTCAGCCGGTTCACGACGGCCATGGCCTCGGGCGTGGTTCTGTCGCAGACCACGATCAGAATCTCCAGAATCGCCGGCCGAGCGTCGCGCAGGATAATCTCCACCGTCTGCTCCAGCGAAACCGTCTCGTTCATCACCGGCATCACGATCGTCGCCGACTGGAACGGCCCCGGATAATCAGGCGTCCCTCTGTATCGATATCTCTGCGTCATTCGATGATTGCGCTGCTTCCCGCGCGGCTTGCCGCCTGGCGACCCGCCCGGTCCGCGGATCCCGCCCGGGGATCGAGCGCAGCGGATCCCTCGCACTCCTGTCGCCTGAAGTGAAAGCCTGGATTGATCGTAGCGAAAGTGTGCCGCGGTGCCAAACGCAGGATGGCCCCTTGCACAGGCGAGGGCCGCTGCAGGGAGCTCGCCGCCCCCCGCTCAGCGCGCCAGCGTCTTCTCCAGCTCGGCTTCCGCCGGCGCGGCTGTCTTCTCCACGCGCCGCTCCGGAAAGTATGCGTTAATCACATACTGTTCCAGCATCCGCTGCGTGTTGAAGAACGATCCGTTCAGCGCGATCGTCGACCGCATGATGCGCCGCCACTGTCCCGGATCCTTGTAGAACAGCGGCAGAATTGTCTGCTCCAGGTGCTCGTACAGCGAATTCGCTTCGCCCGGTTCGTCGTCGTGATCGTCAATCGCCCACCCCGTCACGCCCTCGATCCATCCCTCGATCCACCAGCCGTCCAGAATGCTCAGGCTCGGCACGCCGTTCAGCGCCGCCTTCATCCCGCTGGTTCCGGACGCCTCATATGGCCGCCGCGGCGTATTCAGCCACACATCCACGCCTCCGGTCAGCAGCGCCCCCATCCTCCACTCGTAATTCTCCAGATAAACGATCTTCAGCGCGCTTTCCCGCAGCCGGTTAGCGAGCTCGATCACCCTGCGGATCTTCGCCTTTCCCGGCTCGTCCGCCGGATGCGCCTTGCCCGCATACAGCACCTGCATCCCGCCCATCTGCTGCGCGCATCGCAGCAGCCGCTCCGGATCCGTGAACAGCAGGTCGGCCCGCTTATACGTGGCCGCCCGCCGCGCAAATCCCAGCGTGAACACTTCCTCGCGCATCTCTACGCCCGACCGCTCCTTCACCGCTTTCAGCAGCTCGCGCTTCGCCGCCGCGTGCGCCTCCACGATCTCGTTCTCCGGAATATCGATCGCGTAGCGCAGCGTCACGTTGTCCTGGCGCCAGCGCGGTAGATGCCGGTCGAACACCGCCTGCACTGCCGGCGCCGTCCACGTTCCCGCATGAACCCCGTTCGTGATCGCGTCGATCCGGTACTCCGGAAACATCTGCCGCGACACCTTCCCGTGCTGCATCGCCACGCCGTTCACAAATCGCGAAAAGCGCAGCGCCACGTAGGTCAGGTTCAGCAGCCCGTCGTGAAAGCATCCGAACCGCTCCAGCATCCCCGCCCGCTCCGTTCCCAGGATGCGGTAGGCCTGCTCGCTGGAAAACCTGTCGTGTCCCGCCGGAACCGGCGTATGCGTCGTGAACACGCATTTGCGCCGCACCGCTTCTATATTTCGCTCCGTCGCCGTCTGCAGTCCCGCCCCGTGCAGCTCCTGCTCCAGCACCGGAACCGTCAGCAGCGCAGCGTGCCCCTCATTCATGTGGTAAACCGCCGGCTCGTATTCGAGCGCCCGCAGCATTCGCGCCCCGCCGATTCCCAGCACCGCTTCCTGGCGCAGCCGGTAGTCCGCATCCCCGCCGTACAGGTGATCCGTCAGCGCGCGATCGCGCGCGTCGTTCTGTTCCAGATCGGTGTCCAGCAGGTATACCGGAATCCGGTGCCCCGCCACACCCTCAATCTCGTAGCGCCACGCCCGGATCGCCACCGGCCGCCCCTCGATGGTCACCGTCACCACCGGCTCCTCGGCCGCCAGCCTCTCTTCCGGCGACCACGGCTGCGCCTCTTCCGTCTGCGTACCGCTCGCATCCAGATGCTGCTGGAAATATCCTTTACGGTCCGCCAGCGTCACTGCAGCCACGGGCAGTCCCATATCTGCCGCCGCCCGCAGCGTGTCCCCGGCCAGCACGCCCAGCCCGCCGCTGTACGTCGGCATCTCCGGCGAAACGGCGATTTCCATTGAAAAATACGCGACGATCCCGTCCTCGCTCGGCCCGCCAGGGGTGAAGTATTGCGAACGATTGATAAAGCGCATCTTTGAAGTATCTCTTCCGGCCTGTCCGAGCGCCCGTCTCCCAGAATAAGACAACCTTTTCTCCGAGGACGTTGGCCGGATGACCCCATGTGATTCTTACATCGGTTCCCCATAGGATGGGAATCACCCGTCTGTGGAAACCTCCGAATCGCGTGTTCCCCGTTAAAAATCAATTGCTTCCGCTCCGCCGGATCTTCCCCGGCCGCGGCGCTGCCGCACCCCCGCGCCGAACCTCAGAGCACGTTTTCCACTGCGTGCGCTCCCGCCGACGCATGGCAGCGGTAAATCTCTGCTTCGATCCCGGTCGCCGCTCGATACTCTTCCCGCAACTGCTCCGCGAACCGCACCGCCACTTCTTCCTCCACCAGATTCACCGTGCACCCGCCGAACCCTCCGCCCGTCAGCCGCGCGCCCACCAGCCCCGGCAACGCCTGCGCCGCTCCCACCATGATGTCCGCTTCCTCGCAGCTCGCCTCAAAGTCGTCCCGGTAGCTCACGTGCGCTGCCGCCATCAGGTCGCCCAGTCGCTTCAGGTTGCCGGTCGCCAGCGCATCCGCGGCCGCTACGGTCCGCAGATTTTCTGTGATGATGTGCCGGCAGCGCCGCATCACATTGTCCGGCATCTCCTCGCCCCAGAGCTCCAGGTCCTCCGGCGTCGCGTCCCGCAGCAGCGCGATCGCCGGCCGGTGCCGCCGCAGAATCGCCGTCCCCTCTTCCACTTCCGCGCGCCGGATTCCGTATTCGCCTCCCGCAACCGAGTGCTTCACCATCGTGTTCGCGATCACAAGGCTCAGATGACGCGGAATCGGCGCCAGCCGGAACTCCAGCGACCGGCAGTCCAGCAGCAGCGCGTGATCCTGCGCGCCGTGGCACGCAATGAACTGATCCATGATTCCGCACGACGCGCCCACATATTCGTTCTCCGCCTTCTGGCACAGCTTCGCGATCGCGCTCAGCTCCATCTCCGCATCCGCCACGCTCAGCAGCGCCAGCGCCGTAGCCACCTCCAGCGACGCCGACGAGCTCAGCCCCGCCGCCACCGGAACCTTGCCGTCGAGCGCCATGCTGAACCCCGGCACCGCAATGCCGGACTCCCGCAGCCCCCACAACACGCCCAGCGGGTAATCCGACCAGTGTCCTTTGCGCGTCCGCGGCAGTTCCTCCGCGCCATAGGTCACGCCTTCTTTGAAGTTCTGCGACCAGATCTCCACCCGCCCGTCGCTGCGCGCAGAAACAGACGCGAAAGTGGCGAAGTCGATCGCCGCCGGCATCACGAACCCGCCCGCGTAGTCCGTGTGCTCGCCGATCAGGTTCACCCGCCCCGGCGCTTCAAACACCCTCGGACTGCCCCCGAAATGCTTCTCGTGAATCTCCGCCACCAGGCTCGCCGCTGGCAATCTATCGTCGCTGCTGTCCACCATTCTCTCCCCTGACTCCCGCGTCTCCGGCTTCTGACTACGGCCTACGGTCTACCGCCTACGGTCTACGGTCTACGGCATTCTTCACCCGCTCCCAGATTTCCTCCACCCACGTCAGATGCTCCGGCTTCATCAGCACTGACCGCAGGCAGGTCACCGTTCCGCCGCTCTCCGCCCACTCCGCTCCAGCAAAAAACCGCGCCGGCAAATGCGCCAGCGCCAAGTGCAACCCACCTTCTGCCGCGCGGTCGAAAACCTTCTGAGCAAGCCGTGATGCCTCCGCCACGTTGCCGGCGGCCAGCCCCCAGGTCACAATGTCCAGCTCCGGTGCCGGCCCTGCCACAAACCGCGCATCCCCTGCGATTCGTTCATGCAGCCGCAGCGCCGCGCTCCGCCCCTGCTCCAGTCCCCGCGCAAATTCTCCACCCCGCCTGAGTGGCAGCAGTCGCTGCGTCGTCCACAGCGCTACCGCCGACGCTCCCGCCCGCGAGCACTCCAGGCTGATCTCGCCCAGGTGCAATTCGTTGGACGTGAAATACGTGTACGGAGAATCGTGCTTGTACCACCGGCCCATCTCCGCATCGCGAAACAGCACGCACCCGCACCCGTACGGTTGCAATCCATGCTTGTGCGGATCCACCACAATCGAGTCCGCCTCGCCAATCCGCTCGAAGGCGCGCCGCGCCTCCTCCCCCAGATTTGAAGCCAGCCGGAAATATCCTCCGTACGCCGCATCCACATGCAGCCGAAACGCATACCGCTTCCGCAACTCCAGAATCTCGTCCAGCGGATCCACCGCGCCCACCGCCGTCGTTCCCAGCGTCGCCACCACGGTCCCCACGCCGCCGGCCTCCAGCGCCGCCTCCAGCGCGCGCACATCCATCCGCCCGCGCGCGTCCGTCTCCAGGCTCCCGAACTCCAGCTTCAGCGCCGCGCTGATCCGGCTGTGCGTGTAGTGCGCCTGCTCCGACGCCACCACCTTTTTCCCCGGCGCCATCTGCCCCGCTACCCACAGCGCCTCCAGATTCGCAAACGTCCCGCCGCTGGTCAGGTGCCCCAGAAACTCAGTCCACCCGTACATCCCGGCAATCTCCCGCACCGCCTCCACTTCCATGCGCGAGCTCGCCCGCCCTCCATCCAGCGCGTGATTGTTCGGATTCAACCCCATCGCCAGCGCGTACGCCGCCCGCGCCGCCGGATGCGGCGGCTTCAGCATCTGCCCCGCGTACAGCGGATGAAAATAGGGAAAGTTATCGCCCAGCCGCTGCGCCGCTTCCTCCAGCACAGCCGCGGCGCGGTCCATCGCCGGCGGATCCAGCCGCGGCTCCGGGAGCCCGGCGAATTTGCCCTGCAGCCGTTCCAGCGCGGGTTGCAGCAGTTCCAGCCAACGTTCGCTCATTGCCGAAATAACCTCCAGAATACTCCCGCATCTTTTCCCCGCGCCCGGGTTTGCACGAATAGAGAAAAGAGAGAAACGAGCAGGAGGTGCCCCATGAAAGCCGGACGTAGAGCAGCAATGGTTCTCCTCGTCGCGCTGAACCTGGCAGGCGTTGCCGCCTGGGCCCAGGATCCTGCAGCCGCAGCCGCTGCGCAGGCCCAGATCGCCACCGAACAGGCGCAAATGAATGCGCAGCAGATGATGACCGGCGCGCAAATAACAGCCCAGCAGGCCCAGATCAACATCCAGCAGGCAACCGCTGACCCCAATGATGCGATCGCGAACATGCAAATCCAGATGGAGCAGGCCCAGATCGACGCCGAACAGGCCATGCAGCAGGCCCAGCAGGCCAGCCAGCAGGCCATGATCGACGCCCAGCAGGCCGCGCTCGCTGCCCAGATCCCCAACTAAGGCTGCCGGAGCGCCGGGCCCACATCTCCCCCGGCCCTCGCCAAGGTGGCCGCCGGCACCGTCCTCCCCGCCCCGGTGCGCTGACCCCGCACTTTCTCCCGGCTGATTGCGGCCCCGGACGCGTCGAAACCGCCCAACCGCCGCAAATCTCGCCGGACAATGGACTTCACTGCCGCAGCTTCCTGCGCCAATTTTCCGCCTCTGATACACTGAAGTTGCGTTAGATCCGAACCGGGCAAGCGCGGTCGATCGCCTCGCCCCAACAGCAGGCCCTGCCAGTTTCGCTCCGATTCACTCCAGCGCAATTCAATTCAGGACATAAGCAACACAATGGAACAAGGAACAGTGAAGTGGTTTAACGACGCGAAGGGCTACGGCTTCATCTCGCGCCAGAACGGCGAGGATGTCTTCGTGCACTACTCTGCCATTTCCGCGAATGGCTTCAAGAGTCTGCAGGAAGGTCAGGCCGTGCAGTTTAACGTCGTCAAGGGGCCAAAGGGCTGGCAGGCAGCTGACGTTCAGCCTCTGTAAGACGCAGAGACATCAGTTCAAAACCGCAAAAGGCGGGCCTTCGGGTTCGCCTTTTGCTATTGTGGGACCTGTTGATGCCCACATCTTTGAAAGCTGTCATTCTGAGCGAACGGGGCCCCGAACGTTGTTCAGTTCGGGGGTGGTGAGCGAAGAATCTGCGGTTGCTTTTCACCGCGCTCACTCACCCGCACCCAACCAGGCCATGCCCAACGACCTCGACGATCCCCGCACCGCCTTCGCCGCCGAGCGCACCTTCCTCGCCTGGATTCGCACCGGCCTCGGCCTCATGGGCGTCGGCTTCGCCCTCGCCCGCTTCGGACTCTTTCTTCGCGAATTTCACGGCACCGCAGGATCGGCTCCGCAGCACACCGGTATGACCGTCGACGGCGGCGTCGCGCTGGTCGCTCTCGGCGTCACGGTCAACGTTTTCGCCATCGCCCACCACGTCCGCACCGTGCGCCAGCTCCGCACCGGCACGTGGAAGTCGGGCCAAATCGCCACCGGCGCCGTCCTCCTGGCCGCCATCCTCGCCCTCATCGGCATCGCCTCAGGGATTTACCTGCTCTTCCTCCACTGATCCCAAGCAGAATCGGTTCTTCTCCACCCTAACCTGTAAACCGTATCCCCCTAAGGACATGACTTTCGTGCCTTGCCCTGGCAGGCCCCACGCCGGACAATGTCCCCGTGTTCCTCTCCCTCCGCCTGCGCCTGCTCGAATCCGCGCTCGACGCGCTGGATCGGCGCGCTGCCTGCGCCGCTGTCCGCCGCCCGTCCCGCGCCGCGCACATTCTCACCGGCAGCCGCGGCGAGCGCGCCGCCCTCTTCTGGCTCCGCCGTCATGGATACACGGTCGTCGCCCACGCCTGGCGCTCCGCCCGCGCTCCCGGCGATCTCGACCTGATCGCGTGGACGGCGTCCTCCTCCGCAAAAGGATCTCGCGAACCCGCCCCGCCCACTCTCTGTTTTGTTGAGGTCAAGACGCGCACCACCCGCGCCGTCGCTCCCGCTCACCTCGCCGTCGACGAGGACAAGCGCCGCACCATGCGCCGCCTCGCCCGCCACTACCTCCGCCAGCTCCCCAGCCGCGACGTCCCCACCCGCTTCGACATCCTGTCCATCTATTTTGAAAAAGACAAGCCCGCCGCCTTTGAGCACTTCCCCGGCGCCTTCGGCTGGTGAGAAGCGCGATCCTAAGCCGGCGTTACGCAGTCTTTCGCTCGCGCGGCGTTACTTCGCTGGCAATGGCGGCCATTGATTCGCGTTCCGCCAGAGCTAGTTCGTAGTGCGTCTGCAGATTCAGCCACAACTCGGGCGAGGTCCCGAAATATCGCGCCAGGCGCAGCGCCGTGTCCGGCGTAATCCGCCGCTTTTCCTTCACAATCGCCAGGACTCGGGTCGCCGGCACACGAAGCGCCAGCGCCAGAGCGTTGACAGGCAGCCGGAGCGGCCGCATGAAGTCCTCGCGCAGGTGCTCGCCAGGATGGATCGCCTCCGGAGAAAAAGTTCGCCTTGCGGGAAATGCCGTTCGCGCCACATTTGCCTCAGTGATAAGTGTTACCGAAACCGCTTCACCGCCTCCGCTTGATCCGCCCCAACACGCCCCGCCGCAATCCCCGCCACGGAAAAGTTCTCGCTCCACGCCGGACTCCCCGCCAGCCGCCGCATCATCGCCAGTTGCCCCACATGCGTCAGCGAGTCGGCCACCGCTCCCTGGAACAGCTTCTCCTCCGGCGCGTGGATCGGCTCCGGCGCCGCCAGCGCCTGATCGAACGCCTCGAGCGACGCATAGAACCGCGCCTTCTCCTCGGCCCACGGCAGCGGCTCGGAGTTGTGCCAGCGCTCCTCGCCCTTCGCCTGACTCAAGGCCCAGTCGAACAGATCGCCCAGGTGCGCCAGAATCTTCGCCGGCGTCCGCCCGCATCCCGCAAAGCCGGCAAACTCCTCCGGAGCATCTTCCAGCGCTCGCGTCGCGCGATACGCGACCGTTGCCACCGCATGGCGCAACAATTCCCGTTTCCCGTCCATGGCGGCCATTCTAACCGCCGCCCATCTCTATGGGAAAATAGGAGTTCATGGATAATTTGTCGCCCGAAACCGGCCCCAGGAGCGCCCTTCTGGAAGAATTGCGGTGGCGCGGCTTTCTCGATGCGACGACCAGCGACGATCTGGATGCCTTCCTCAATCAGGCCCGCCGCACCATCTACGTCGGCTTCGATCCCACGGCCGATAGTCTGCACCTCGGCAGCCTCATTCCCGTCATGGGCCTGGCGCACGTCCAGCGTCACGGCCATCGGCCCCTGGTGCTCGTGGGCGGCGGCACCGGGCTCATTGGCGACCCGAGCGGTAAATCGTCGGAGCGGACCTTGCTCACCAGCGAACTGGCCGAGCGCAATTCCGCCGCCATTCGCGCCCAGCTCAGCCGCTTCTTCGACGT
>Ga0335075_10008149_pt1 | contig 16090 bp, 18 predicted proteins | sample Lox_Sample_24_FD_206723 | JGI IMG/M metagenome (GOLD analysis project Ga0335075, IMG submission 206723) | Soil microbial communities from Loxahatchee National Wildlife Refuge, Florida, United States - Lox_Sample_2.4 | ecosystem: Environmental > Terrestrial > Soil > Wetlands | place: USA... | reverse complement strand
GATTGAGCCGGTGTGCTCTTTGGATCGACGCTTCCGTGGTCTTGCTCGGCTCGAAGAAATCAAGGATGCGCATCCGCATGTGGGGGAACTTCGCCTTGATCCCTGAAGAGGCAGGGTCGAAACCGGCATGCACCACGATGCCATTTTTCGGCACCTCCTCCAGGCACCTCGTCGGCCACCACCGCATCTTGTAGAGATCGGACGCATCGTATACGCAATACGAGGCGATGACAGAGACGACCATGAAGTAGGCGGCCAAGCCTGCCCCGACGGCGAGTAATGTCTGAAGTACCCGGTTGTCCAGCACCATGATCAGGGAGAGACCGACTGCACACGCGAGGAACGCGACTGCAAAGAAATGGCGGTTGAAACTCACGACCTGCATGGTCATCCGCATGGCTCGTCTCCAGGACGGGAGAATATGATCGGTAGGCGTCCTGGTAGACCAACCGCACTCCACTGGCTCGATCAACACCTCCGGCCCATTATTTTCCGACAGCTCATGCGAGCTGCCCGAGGCGGCGGTCGATAGACCGGCTTTATCCGGCCTCGACGGCCCATGGATGTCCGGCCCCCCTGCTTTGTAGTTCTGAGCACCCTACGATGCGTTGAGTTATCCGGAACAAGACCAAGTCGTTTTGGCAATAGGCGACGAACAACGTCAACCATCCAGCCTTACGCTTCAAATGAAGAGTCTGGCTCGACGGCGAAGAATCGCAATTACTTCGGCTCGTTGTCGTGCGCGGTATTCTCGAACCATCAATAGTCGTTCGGCATCGGTAGGTCGATAGATCTGGACCACGCGCCAATGCCGTCGCTGATACATTTCTATGCTGCAACCTCCGGGATATTCCGGGTCGTAGACGATGTCCTGATACAAGGCGATGCAATGAAGCGTGGCCCACCTCCACGGTCGCCGAATAACGACAGCGACAGGATGAATCCCCAACGATAAGCGAAATAGCGGGCGCCACCACGCGAATCCGGGGCCACGCCACCGGACACCAGTAACAGCTTCAAGGACGCGCAGAACTTCATTGGAATACAGCCCGCGCTGCTTTTTTACCGCAATGGGGCTGCGTCGAACGGCGATTTCGTAGGAAATGTCAGCAATCATTGCTGCCGTGGCGAACACGCAATCTTTCTCGCCGCGTTGCATGACATGTCGAAGATGATCAGCGCTATTGCGGTTCGAGTTCATGGAGTTGTCTCGTAACCGACTGAGCCAAGGCCGTTCGCCCAATCTCATGTGTGAGTTGTCCATCCTATTCCTACTCGCGTGGCGGCCGGCTCGCCAGCGTTCTGAGCGCGCTCGCCCTCCTTGCCGATCAATCCTCCAGCGCCTTTTTCAAATGCGCGTCGTTTCTGTCCAGATGCGCGTACACTTTCGCCAGCATCGTGCCGTCGCGATGGCCCATCAGCTCGGCAATCGTCAGATGGTCATGGCCCTGGATGAGCTTCCGGGTGGCAAAGCCATGCCGCATATCATACGCCGTTTTCTTGACCCCTGCCAGCCGTGAGAGCCGGTACATCCGGTTGCACAAGGCGTACTTCGTCCACGGCTCCCCTCGCCTGTTCCGGAACAGCTTCCCTTCTGCCCGCACCGCCATCAGCTGGCGGACGATCTCCAAGGACGCCCCGTGCAGGTGAATGCACCGCGGGTATCGCTTGCCCTTCGCTTCTTCCTTGGGGATGACGATGACAGCCCGCTCCAGGTCCACGTGCCGTGGTTCGAGGTGCCGGGCCTCTTGTGGACGACAGCCCGTGTGCCAGAGAAACAGGAACAGGTCGCGGAAGGGATCGCCTTCCTCAATCCGGGCAAGGATCACCTGGAAATCCACCGGAGCCATCGGATTGTCACGTCTTCTGGCCGGCGGCTTCGCTATCCGCTTCAGAGGCGTCGCGTCGAGGTAGCCCATCTGTTCCGCCCAATTGCAGGCCCGCTGCACGGCGACAATGCCGCCGCGCTTGTACGTGTCGCCCCAACTCTCATGAGAATCAACCCATTCGACGACGTGGTAGGGCTTCAGCGAGGCGAGAGGGAGATCGGCCTGGTCGCCGAGATGCGCCAGAAAGCTGGCCAGGTGCTCGTCGTACCACTGAGCCGTGCGGGCCGAGCGGTGCTTCTGGCACCAGTCGAGATACTTGCGAAAAAGGGCGCGGACGGTGAGCTCCATAGCGTTAAGCATGCGCGCGCCGACGTTCTTCACGCAAATTACTTCCCGCTGGTGAAGCGCGGCTTCAACCGGGGCGGCGCATCAAGCGCCTTTCGTGTAGCCGAGCCTGGTCAGCTCACTCCACAAACGATTCCACGACATGCCGGGTGGGCGAGAGAAGCCGGCGATGCTCTCGCCGCTGGCCTAACGCCACCTGTAATCGGGCAGGCGTGCCACGAATTCGGCATCCGGCTGGGGGAGCTGCGGGCTGAGTTCCGAATAGCTGCTTTTCGCCGAGCCCTAGGGATCCCTTTGCCTCCCAGACATGGGAGGCAGCGCTCGCGGCTGTGTGCAGCAAATTGCCGGAAAATCTGCGGGAAAAGCGCTTGATCGTGTGCGGCACCAGCGTAACATGCTGCTGTCGCAATAAGCGACATAGACGATCTTTGAACAACACGGATCGAGAAGAGAATGCCGGTCCACCGTGGACCGGCAAAGAAGTTGGGCCGGCGCTGCTGTCACAGCCCGGCCCGTGGCCTTCACTATGAAGGAGTGAAAGCAATGAACCAGTCTACCGCATCCCGTCGCAAAGTGCGCGTCGTTTTCGAGACGCGCAGCGGCGACTTCCGCAGCCGCTATCTGGACATCCCCGCGCAGCCCGGCGACAGCGCACAAACGCTGATGGCCAGGGCCGGCGACGCCTATCGCCGACGCTACGGCATCAACCAGCGCATCGTGGCCATCCACCTGAGCTGACCACCAGACCGGGGAGCGGAACGCCCACCGCTCCCTACCAGGAGGATGGACCATGAAACTTCGCCATGCAACGCCATCGCGCAACCTGCGGTCGATCCGCCGCCGAGGACTGCTGACCGCCCAATCGCAATGCAAGCAGCCGGTGATCTGGCTGCACGCGGCCGGCCGCTCCGCATGGGCCGTGCTGCACACGATGAAACGGCACAGCTGCAAAGCCGTGACCGTTGTCGAGGTGTCGGTGCCGCGCTCGTGGCTTAAGCGAAGCAAGGCCGGGCTGTGGATCTGCAACCGGGACATCCCGCCGACGCGCCTGGGACCGACCGTCGCGGTCGAGGAGGATGCCGCATGAGCACTCCCGTTTACCACGCGACGCCGGCATGCCGGTCGTTTGCCCCAGGGCGGACCTTCCGATCGCTCCGCGAGGCCAGCGACTTCGCTGTCGAGGCCAGCGAACGATGGCGCGTCGCCTATGTGGTGTGGCAATCGCAGGCGGGCCTGCTGCGCCGGCTGGCGACCTACCACCCCGAAAGGAGGCCGGCATGACCAGGGCTTTCCCCGCCGACATGGTGGCCGTCGCCGACGCCCTGCGCCACATCCAGCGGCAGATCGCCTTCCTGGTCCACGCCGAAGACGATCGCGTCGCAGGCCATGCCGAGACGCAGACGATCCTCGCCGATGCCATCGACGTGGCCGACGCGCTGGAGTGCCTGGCCGAGCGGCTGGCCGACACGAAATAGCCGAACGGGACCGAGAAGAGGCTCTTTTCCCAACAAACAGCAACGGAGATCGAACATGACCACGAAAACCAAGACCCGCCGCAAACCCCAACAGGCCGCGGTATGTCTGGACGAAGCGCCGAGCGCCAACACCTCCGACGCCGCCCCGCAGGACGCCACAGGCGCCAACGTGTCGCAAGCAAACGGTAAGACCGCCGAGGCGATCCAGGCCGTCATCGACGAGCTGGTGCGCAAATTCGGCGGCAGCCTGCGGCAGTGGCCGGAGTTCCCGCGTGTCATCGCCGAGTCTGGCCTGGAACCTCAAGATGTAACCGACGAACGACTCGCCGCGGCCAGCCTGCACCAGCACCAGCGCGGCGAGCAGTTCCGCGACGCGGTGCGCGAGGCCAACGCCGATCCGAGCAGCCACTTCAAGGTCGTACTCAAGGGCGACCCGGAGCTTGATCCGACTTTTCACCATTCGCCCGTTACTCCATCCGAGGAGAATGTCATGACCGACAAGAAACGAACCAGGAAAAGCAAGGCCGCCAAGGTCGAGGGGGACGCCCAGGCCAAGGCAGCCACGCCCAAGGCCGGCAAAACCAAGGCGCCCAAGGCCAAGGCCGAGGGCAAGATGTCGGCGCTCGACGCCGCCGCCAAGGTGCTGGCCGAGGAGGGCCGGCCGATGACCGCCAAGGAGCTGATCGAGGCAATGGCCGCGAAAGGATATTGGACCTCGCCCGGCGGCAGGACGCCCGAGGCCACGCTGGCCGCCGCCATCGGCAGCGAGATCAACAAGAAGGGCAGCGCCAGCCGGTTTGCCAAGCCGGCGCCGGGCAAGTTCGCCCTGCGCAGCTAAGGTCGTGCAGCCAGAACGGGGTAGAGGCTTTTACCATCCCCATCCATCACCACGAGGAGAACCATTCCGATGAACGCGATCCGATCGGTTTTCAGCGCCTTCAGCAACCTGGCCGCCAGCGTCAACGCCCTGGCCGGCGTCATCGACGGCGCCGCCGCCAAGCTGCGGATGCAGCTGGCGGCGGAATCCGATCCGCCCGCCTTGACGCACGGCGAGGTCGAGGGCGCCGAAGCCGAAACCACGCCGGCCGCCAACGGCAAGGGCAGGAAGGCCAAGGCCACGGCCTGATACCAGCCCGGCGGCGGCCAGCCCCTTCACCCTGGCCGCCGCCGTCCATCCGGCACCTGCAATCGGCTACGCCGCGAATACACCGCGATGAGGCTCCGCGCCATCCGCCGCACCGCTTCCTCCGCCGGCTGCGTTAACCCCTGTGCCGAGAGCGTTCGCCTCCAGATCGGTCGGGTTCCCAGGCGAGTAGAGTTCTCGGGTTCAGGGGCGATACCAGCCGCCCATTTCATCCCGTATCATGTCAAGGGACGCATCGAGCAAACTGTACACAGCATCCACCGCGGATCCGCGATCTGTGCCGTTCAGCGATAAACTTCCAGTTTCGGCAGCGCCTGTCGCAACTCGGCGACGCCCTGGCTAGTGACCTTCGTACTTTTGACATTCACCAACTTAAGCTGTTTCAGCGACCGAAGATGTTCTAACCCTGCATCGGTGATTAGAGTATGGTTCAGCGAGAGATAGCGCAATTCTCGGAATGCCTTGAGGTGAATCAATCCCTTATCGGTGACTTTCGTGTCGTCAAGATTCAGACTTTGAAGATCGCTAAGGAAAGTCAGCGAGCTTAACCCGGTATCCGAGATCGCACCAAAGGAGAGATTCAACTCCTGAAGCTGAGGAAAAGCGGTAAGGACAAATAGATCCTCATCCGTCATTTGGTCGCGGTTGAGATAAATGCTCATCACCGGATAAGAAGCGGGAGCGTCTTTGCGTCCAACACGGCCGCCTATTCCGCGAACAAAGTCAATCGCAAGTTGCCGATCCAGTGGCCCGCCGAGGGCGACGAGGGCGCGCGTCGCCCTCGGCTCGCCCTTCTTTATCTGCAATACCCGCTGGAACGCTGCCTTCGCTCGACCGGGACGATCAGTGAGAGCGGAATGGATGCCTCTCAGCAGAAGATAATCGCGCCCGTGTTGCTTGCCTTTCTCTTCCTTGATTCGCGACGCAATGGCCTCAAGCTGTTCGCCCGCTTCTTGCAGCGATTGCCCATCATCCCGTCGCAGCGCCACGGCGATGAGGCCGAGAAGACAATTCAGGTCTTTCGGATCGCTTTTGAGTCCCGCGTACAGCGCCAAGGCAGCCTTGTCGAATTGATTGCCGTCAGCGTAAGCCTTGGCCAGGAAGAAGCGATTATGGGCATTGTCCTGAACTGCCAGCCGTTTACAGGCGGTAGCGATCGCCTCCCCGGTTTTGTCCTCCATGGCGAGCATCCCCGTGAGCAAATCCCAAGCGCGTTCGCGGGACGGATCGAGTTGGACGGCGCGGCGCAGGTATTCCAGTATCTTTTCCGTTGCGTCCCTCTTCTTCGAGGAAATCGGACCGGAATAATTAATATCTTCGCCAACGGTTTTTATCGTCATCAAGCCCTCAGCCAAGATTTCCGAGGCGGCGGCAGCCGCAGCCTTGTCCGGATGCTTGGCCAGTTGCTCCAGGCGTTCCATGCACCAGCTCACAGACTCTTGGCTTTCCCGCGGCAGCGCGTCCAACAAGGAGCGGTTTCTCATCGCAAGATGATCCTCCCACGAAGAGGGGGCTTCTCTCGTCTGTAACTTGTTCTGGTAGACATAGCTCATTATCTCCCAGATCATTGCCGCGCCGACCGTTTGTGGCTCGTCGGCCGAGAGACGGGCGATTTGTCTAACGTCTGGGATGCAGTCGGGCGCGAACATGACGGCCTTAGTGTTGAGGCTCTCTCCCTTGAACATGCGGAGGGCCGCTTCGATGAACTCATGCTTCAAATTCGAATTGATGCGGCGGAGATGAGGTTTTGCCTCATCGGGCGGCGCCAACTCAACCGCGCGGTCGTACAAGGGACGCGCTTCCTTCCACAGCCGGTGCATTTCGGCGATCTGCTTTTCCGTAGGTTTTCGCTTTATTATCGCGTAGATCAACAATTGCTCGCCGCGAATCGTGAAGGAGCCGAGCTTGTCCCCGCAGACGACCCGGAAGGACTGGTCATCCACGCATTCGGCCACGCCGAGCCAACCGCGCCACTCGCTCGGCGCTTCCTGCGTGACGCGGTGCAACAACTTCTCGCCCTCTTTAGTCTCGCCGTTGTAGACCAGGGCATCGCCCAGCCGAGCCAGCCAGCTCATGTCTTCGGGGCGCTCGCGCACCTGCTGCCGGCAGATGGCGACGGCTTTCTTTAAGGCTTCCTTCGCTTCCTTGTCCCGATTCACCTGGCCGTAGTGCCGGCCCATAAGCAGATAACGTTCAACATCGCTGGGGTCGCCCTTCAGATGCTTTTGCAACCGGGCAATCGCTGCCAAGTGATCGGTCTGGTCGCCGAGGCCGAAGCCGGAGATGGACGAGTAGTCGAAGGCGACCTCGGCGGAGATGTTCGGTAAGTAAGCAAGCTCGCGCAGCCTGGCTTTGTCCACGCTGCCGGCCTGAGCGCGGTCGTCGAGAAAGAAAAGAGCAAGCTGGGTGCATCCGGCGAGAAAGAGAAGAGCAACGAGAACGAAAACAGCACGCGCTTTCATGGCCGCCTCCTGTTTCGGTCATGGAAAGGGGGCGAGAGGAGAACGGCGAGAAATATAGATGGTCTGTGGTCCACGTCAATCGCGGTCGATGGTTCGCTTGCTTCGCAGAAGCGTCGGGATGTTCCGACGCTTCTGCGAAGCGTCGCTAATCGGGGTATTCCCATCCGTTTATTTCGTCTAATCTCCCTCGTTTACGCAAGCCCCCTCTGCGGGACATTGTGTGAAGCCAGTGGTCATCGCCGCCACGATGGGTTTTGAGAGAGGCAACTGGTTTCTCGTGCGCGAGGGCATTCGCGGCTTGCTGGTGCGCGATGAGCGTGCGGTCCGGATCAATTCGGTGGCGTTTCTGTGGAACATCGGTAATCGGCGCAGACACGGCGCGGCTCTACGTTATTTCTTCCGGGGCGGATGCCTCACTGGCGGACGTGTCAATCGCCGTGGCGAGAACGTTCTCGGCACGATCATCCGGGCTCCCGGACACTAACAAGTGCTGTACGGGAGCCCGACATCGATTCGCGTCACCCGCCACGATTTGGAGCGACAACTCAAACGCGTGTGAAGAGGGATTAAGCCTTTTTGAGTCGGTAGCCTTTCTGCGGCAGATGCTCGACGTTGTCCATTTGGCCCAGCGCTGTCCAGACCGAATCGACGAACTTGGTACTCTTGGTCTGGTAGCCCGCCGCCAGCGCCCGCTCCGCCAACTCACTGCCCGACAGCGGTTTGCGGCTGTTCTCGAGGATTCTCGTCAACACCTCACGCAGCGACGGTTGGTTCCTCCGACGGCTCGGCTTGGCCGTCCCGCCAGCGCCGGCCGCAGCTCTTTTCTTGCCGCCAGCCTTTTTGGCGTCGGGCACCGGCTTGGTCGGCTTGGAAGGCGTTTTCAGAGTGCTCGTTGCGGCCGATTGACTGGGTTTACTCTTCGCTTTACCGACACCGTTGTCGGAAGAGGCCAGGAGGTATCCAGGCTGACCCGACGCACGCCGCACGATGCCCTCGCTCTTCAAGTCCTGGAGCCGAGCTTTGATGGTCTTGACCGGGTCGCTGCCAGTGGGCTCGTAGCCGCGTCGCTGCCCCTCCTCGCAGAGCTGCCGGGCCGTCATCGGCACGCGGGACTCGTGCAATATGGTCACGATCAGGTCACGCAACCGGGGCTGGCCTTCAGCTTGCGCCATGGCGTCCGTTTCCGCTGGGGCGATGGGGGCCGCGGACTCGGGCTGCCCCGTGGTCGCCGTCGTGGCCGCCGCCAGGGCGGCGATCTCTTGCTCGACCTGCTGGAGCTGACTCAGCAGTGCTTCCTGGCGGCGTGTCAGCTCGCTGACTTGACTCTGTCGGGACTGTAGCTCGTCACGCAGGGCTTGGAGCTCCCGCTCGCGTTCGGTAATTTGTCGTTGCAGATCTGTTAGGGAGACGACAGGCATGGTGGCTTTAGACTCCGGGATGAGAGAAGCGAAATAATACTTCTTTACCTTAAAGTAGTATGTTTGCCCTTGCGGTTTCAAGGGTCTCCGGGAAGTCAGGTCCGGAAAATTCTACCGCACATTTGGGTTGGGAGGGCTTTACCTGGGGCAGACTTCCGGTCACTCGAACACTGGGTGATCGAACGCCTCTCTGTCGGACCGAAACGCTGGCAAGCCCTGACCGCCGAAGTCCGAGAAGAACTATGGCTCGGGAAACACCTCAACGAAGTGATCCGCTCGCTGAAGAAATCGGAAAGGATAGTCGTTGACGGCAAGTTTGCCCAGACGCACAACCCGCTTCTGAAGCTGGCAAGTCAGAACCAGCTTCTTTAACTTAGGGGCTGGGATAGGAAGCATCCCACGCTGGCCCCTGCATGTCGTATATTTTTTACTCGGGAAGCCCGAATTCATGTGCAGGCCAGTGAATTAGCGCGCAGGGTATTCACCGACCGCCCAGAAGGTGGCTACCAGACGAGAACACATTTGGATAGGTACGGCGTGCCTTCGCGCCAGATGTCGCCACGGCATAGCCCACGGATAACGACGAACTGACCTTTCCGCAGGTCTCCGACTGCACCCGCCGATTCGGGAGGGAATTGGCACAAGGCAAGAACCTCCCCGGATTCGGATGAGCCCAGGTAAACAGCCCGCTCGTCAGCTGGCTGCACCGAAGTGGAACCGGCCCACTTTACAACCCCGCTCACGGCGATGATCCTGCCCTTATATTGCTCGTCAGCCTTTGTAACGTCGCGATACGCGGTGTGCAGCTGGGCCGCAGTGATGTCAGCCTTCGGCCACCCGCATCCTGCGAACAGGAAGCACGCTGCCGCCACTACAACAATGTTGCGCATCAGTGAACCTCCTCCATTCGATTATACGTAACGGAGGAGAGGAGAAGAGGAGACTTGCTCCGGCGAAGAGGCAGGGGGCAACGATTATCCCACGCGGATGAACTCCTGATCGCTATCGGCAAGAACCCGGGGACACCGTGACGAGCTTTTGTCTGGCACGGAGACCTCGAAAACGCCCCGAGTTGACGGGCTTATCAGCTTGGCCGAGCGTGCGCCTCAGCGCCTCGCGTGTAAACCGCCGTGGTGAGACCATTCGGGCTCCATACAACCGGGCTCCCGGCGGATTCATCCGGCAGCCGGCCGAGCGGGATGCGGCGACCTCACGCCTGCGGCCAGCAGCCGCGTCGTCAGCAAGCTCATCAGCCGTGGCTTGCGGAAGGGATTAACCCGGTTGTACCAGAGCCGTAGACGAGCGCGTCAACTGGCGGCACTACACGAGTACTTCGATCGGCTATCGACTGGCGGCGCCCCTGGCCGGCGGTTCGGCGCCGTTGATCGCCGCTTGGCTGGCGCATACCTTTCCGGGACAGTCCTGGCTGCTGGCGGTTTCTGTAATGGGGATCTGCACCCTCTCCCTAGCTGCTTGCATTTTCTCGCCGAGACATCGCGCAAGGACTTGACAGCTGAGGGCGATTGACTCGGTGTTCGTGGTCTGGTTGGAAGACTGAGATACAATGTTCCCAGAGGCCTGCTAGCCGATTAGGAGATCTTTGACGATGCGGAAGTTCCCGTTCTCTGTTGTCGCTCTCCTGGCTGTGCTCTTGAGCGACTTGATCGCGCCGTTCCAGCAACGACAGCCGGCAGCGATCCAGGCCGAAGCCGTTGCCCTCGGAACCGGCGCGCGGCCTGTCGCGGCCGCACCTGCAGGGATCGCGGCCAAGGCGTGGGCCATCATGGACGGCAAATCCGGCAAACTGCTGTGGGGCTTCCGCGAGGCCGAGGCCCGCCCCATCGCCAGCACCACCAAGATCATGACCGCCTGGATAATACTGCAACGGGCGGACAAGAACCCCAAGTGGCTCGACGAGGACATTCGCTTCTCGGAGCGTGCCGCTGCCGTTCGGGGCAGCTCCTGCCGCCTCAAGAGCGGCGAACGCCTGCCCGTCCGCGAGCTGTTGTACGGATTGCTTTTGCCGTCGGGCAATGATGCCGCCGTCGCCCTGGCCGAACACTTTGGTCCCCGTCTACAAACCGGCGAAACGGACAACAAAGACGGCGATCGTCTGTTTGTTGCCGAGATGAACCGGCAAGCCAAGAGCATGAAGCTGGCAGAGACAAACTTCCTTGATCCTCACGGCTTGGCACGCAACCAGGCGAGCGCGCGCGATCTGGGCGTGCTAACCTGGCATGCCATGCAGAACCAGCAATTCCGCGAGTACGTCAAGACGCGGATGCATGAGTGCGAGGTTCGCGTGGAGGCGGAAACGAAGCGCCGCGTTAAGTGGAAAAACACGAATCGACTGCTGGAGGATGCAAGCTGCGACGGCGTCAAAACCGGGACGACGAAGGCTGCCGGCGCCTGCCTGGTCGCCAGCGCCCATAAAGGCTCCGATCACCTCATCGTCGTTGTCCTTGGCTCGACGAGCGGCGACGGCCGCTATGAGGATTCCCGCAAGCTGTTGCGTTGGGCCTGGGAGCAACGCGGACACCGGAGGGAGAAGCCGGAAAATACGAAAAAGAGGCAGCCAATCTCTTATTAACCCATGCCGCAGCCGTGGGTGGACGAAGCGACAGCGCGGGTCGGAGCGAGTTTTCTGCTTGATTTTCCGGTGGTTCCTGGATCGCGCAGTCGCGGATCGTTGATCGACTTCTGGGAGCAACGCGGACGCCGGAAGCGACAGCGCGGGTCGGAGCGAGTTTTCTGCTTGATTTTCCGGTGGTTCCAAGCCGACTAAGCGAGTGCCCGACGCCAAAAAGGCTGGCGGCAAGAAAAGAGTTGCGGCCGGCGCTGGCGGGACGGTCAAGCCGAGCCGCCGGGGGAACCAACCGTCGCTGCGCGAGGCGTTGACGAGCATCCTCAAGAACAGCCGCAAGCCCCTGTCCGCCCGCGAGTTGGCCGAACAAATCCTGGCGACCGGCTACCACAGTGACAGTAAGACGTTCGTAAACGTCGTGTGGACTATGCTCGGGAAGATGAAGAACATTGAACGTGTGCCCGAGAAGGGCTTCCGGCTCAGGAGGAATTGAACGGAATGCCGGCGATTGAAGGGATCGCCCTCATTTCATTGTATATTGGTGAGAGGGGATCCTGATCCGGAGGCTGGACCGGGCCAGGCTCCCGAGTGACCTTCTAACCCCGGGTGCGCCATGACGCAGACCGCGCAGCACGACATCGCCCTCAAATCCCGCAAGCTGGCTCAGATGGCCGACGAGTTACGGCAGGGCCAGGACTTCTCGATCACGCGCCTCACGAGCGTCCAGAAACTCTGCCAGGAGCCGGCCGTTGCGGCCCGTTTCGTGACCTATCTGGCCCGCATTACGCTTGAGCGCGTTGAGCAAGGCAAGGGTCGCACTCGGCAGCGGCCCGACGACCAGACAGAGCGGCACCTACAACTGATGACCGAAGCCGTTGTCGCACTGGAACAATGGCTCGATTCTCCAACCGAGCCCCAGCGCCAGCGGCTCGTGGAACTGCTCGGTCAGATGCGGCAGGAGCAGAACGAGTACAAAAACATCCCCTTCGGTGCTCTGCGCCTGGTGCGCGACTGGGATCTGCTGCTGATCGAGGACGCCGTGCAGTGCGTTCTGCGGCCCTCCGAATCGCCGTACTGGGCCTATCAGACGGCGAGCCACTATGCCGAGCGGTCCAGCTCGCGGTACGCCCACGGCCTGATCCCGGAGTCGGCTCCGCTGGTCCAGGACATTGCGGATTACTGGGCCGGCGAGGCGGGTATCGACCGGGAAGCGGTCCGCACTCCGGTCCCGGACACGAAGCGATCGACGCGCAAGGCCACCGGGGTGGCCGGCGCGCCCAATCGCGCATCCGACACCGGGAAGAAGCGGAGAAGCGGTACGGCGTTTACGCACCGGCAGGGACAGTTTCTGGCGTTCATATATTGGTACACGAAGCTGCATCGGCAGGGCCCGTCCGAGCTCGACCTACGGGCGTTCTTCGGGCTGACGCCGCCCTCGGTTCATGCCATGATCGTCAAGCTGCACCAAATGGGTCTGGTGAGTCGGCAGAGGGGAACGCCTCGTTCCGTCCGCGTCACCGTCTCGAAGGAAAAGCTCCCGGAGCTGGAGGACGTGGCGGGACCGCCGTAGTGAGGGCAAAAGACCCGAGCGTGAGAACGTGGAGGCTCCTGTGAGCGACCAAGCTTCTATCCTGGACATGCTGCTGCCCCGGCTACACCCGCACCGGCCGGAGGTGCATGAGCACGCGACGGTGCTTGAAGCGGCAGAACCGGCCCAGCTACTGGAGCTGGTGGCCAACCCCAAGGTCCGACGATATCTTCTGGCTCGTTTGTCGGACACGGTCGCGCTGGTCGATCCCGGTCACGCCGACGTGCTGGCCAAGGTCCTCCTGGCCGAGGGACATACCCCGAAAATGGTGAAGGGGGTGACGCCATGACCGTCGCCACGGGCCCGTTGGAAGCGATACTGGCGCGGCATGATACCGCGGCGCCGGATCTGGAGGCAATGAACGCCGACGATCTGAAGCGCGCCGCCCGCTTCTGGTGTGGCACCACGGCAGCGAACAAGATGCGCAAGGCCGAGTGTGCCGGTGCTCTGAAGAAAGTCTTTCAGGATCGCCGGCGTCTGCAAGAAGGACTGCGATCCTTGCCCGACAAGCAACGGCAAATCCTGTCCCTCTTCCGCCGGTATGGGGGTGCCCTTTCCGGGCCGCTCTTGCAGTGCGAGGCGCTGGCCCGCGGCCTCGTCGAGAAGACCGACGACCGCCGCTCTTACTACGGCCGACAGCAACCGGCCGACCCGGTCCTGGATCTGTGTGCCAAGCTCTTGCTGGTGTCCCAGCATGGGGGTGGCTACGGGCGGTACGACAGGTATTACTTCTATTCCGGTTACCGGAGAGCTTACCCCGACCTGGTACTGCCTCCGGGCATCCGCGACCTGGTCGAGCCCGCCCCGCCGTTATCCTGGCATCCGTCCCGCGCGGCGCAACCGCCGGCCACCATGTCGGCGCGCCCGGCAGCGGCTGTCGCCCTGGACCTCTGGAGCATCGCTCAGGCTCTGGCCCAGGCGGGCTCCTGGAAGACGAATCGGGGTGGCACGCCGGCCAAGAGCGTCCAGAACCGCCTCGCCAAGGCCGTGGCCGGTGGCGACAGCTCCGGCGAGCTGGTGCCGCCTGCTCTCGAATCCCTGTACTACGAGATCCTGCGCGGGCTGGGCGCGATCACGGTGGAGGACGATGAGGGCTCCATCGACCTGGAAGTAGTTCGGCATCGCCTGCAAGACGCCGCGATCGAGCAAGGCTGGCACTGGGTCCGGGCCTGGCTCTCGATGCGCCTCTGGCAGGACGGCATCGGTGTGGTCCCGGATCGGGATCGCCCCAATGACCCCGAACGCATCGAACCGCGGGAATTGCACACCGCCCGCGAGCTGCTTACCTGGGCGTTGGGCCGGATGGCGCAGACGGCCGAGGAGTGGCTGGATCTGGAGACGTTCCTGTGCGACCTCTGGGAGGCAACGGGCGAGGAAGCCTTGCAGTTTTACTGGCACCACTATTCCTGGCAGCCGGACTTCGCCGCCGCGCGGGGCAAGGCCAAGATTACCGCGGACAAGCCCCGCCGCCTGGCTTACTGGCTTGACAGCGCGGGCACCTGGGCGGCCAACGCGCTGCTGGGCACGCTGGCCCACCTCGGGCTGATCGAACATGGCGTTTCCACTTCCCGTGCGCAAACACGTCCCTGTTTCCGCCTCACGGGACTCGGTCAGGCGGTGTTTGGGGCACCGGAACGCGCTGGGTCCGAGCCCACCTACGAGCCGAAGTTCCTGACCGTCCAGCCCAACTACGACATTCTGGCGTACCTGAACGTCGCCGATCCCCGTGCGGTCTGGCCCCTTGCGCAGATGGCGCGACGGGTGTCTGCGCCGGGCGAACGCGTACAGACATTTGCTCTCAGCCGCGAGTCCGTGTATCAGGCTTTGGAGTCCGGCCTGACGCCGCAAACGATCCGCGACTTTCTGACTCGGCACAGCAAGACGGGGCTGCCCGACCTGGTGGCCCACTCCCTGACCGAATGGGGACGCAAACGGGAGGCCCTGATTTTCCGCACCGGCATCGCCCTGGGCGTTGGACCACCGGGCAGTGCCAGTCCGTTTGCCGGCATGGCCAAGGCCCGGCCAGTCGCGGACTCGTTCGTGCTCTTCCCTCCCACGGCTACTCGTGGTCTGAAAGAATGCCTCCTCCGGGACCACCACGCTTTTACTCGGCCCACCTGGCAGATGGATGAGGAAGGCCGGGTGCGCGTGACCGACGCAGCCGATTCGGTCTGTCTGGCGCGGCTGGCGCAGTTCGCCGACCCGGAAGGCAAACACTGGGTCATCACGGCCGCTTCCGTAGGCCGGGCACGCGAGCGCGGTATCCCGGCCGAGCAAATCCTGGGCTGGTTAGACGATCACCTGAGCCACGAGCTGCCGCCGATCACCAAGACGGCGATCTGCAACTGGTCGAGCCCGGCTGGGGTCTTCCTCGGCGAGCTGGTGATGCTTCAGGTCAATCAGCCCCAGGCGTATGAGATGGTCCGCGATAGCCCGCGTTTCCAGCCGCTGTTGCTGGGCGCCTTCCCACCCAACTGGTTCGTCGTCCGGCCAGAGAAACGCTCGGAACTGGAGCGGCGGTTGACCGAGCTTGGTTTTGCGGTCGGCGCGTCCTGGAAGCCGTCGGCGATCGTGGAACGGAGCAAGACTGGAGACGGTTCTCCTCGGGACAATCCAAAGCGGAAGCACCGGAAACGGCGACGATCAGAAGGCTAGCCATGAGCCAACCAGGGCCAGGGTATGCACCACCTGTTTTTCGCGCCGGACGGCAAGACGATTATCTCTGAAGGCGGCGGAGAACCGTCCCCAGTCTTCTCCCGACTCCGCGCAAGCGCGAATCCCCACTTGCTCGGTAGACAATCACACCCGTAGTCCGAAGGCGTGCGCAACTCCAAAAGAGCGTCATCCGCGTGCCCGAGCGGTCGCGGAGCGAGCTTCTCGGTCGTGGCTTGACTTTCCGCTCCGACACATGGGCGTAATACGCGGAATCTCTGCGGACTCGGTTTCGGCAGAGATTCCGTAACCGTCCCGCGAATTCTACCCGCCAGTTGCCGCTTTCACGCGGGGCACCCGCGCTAGAATCCCACCTCAGCCCGCCACTTTTCCCGATTCAAAAAATCTCTCTTTTTTGTCTCTTATGGCCTTGAGCTTCTCGGCGATTTGAGGCTCACTGTCCACGCGGGTTGACCGTTTTCTCAACCAGCCAAAGGAGAACCTGTGGGGCTGAACATCGTCAACGAGGTCGCCGCCTTGCAACGCCTGAGCGTCGCCCAACTGCGGCAACGCTTCGCCGAAGTTTTCGGCGA
>Ga0335075_10008148_pt1 | contig 16091 bp, 19 predicted proteins | sample Lox_Sample_24_FD_206723 | JGI IMG/M metagenome (GOLD analysis project Ga0335075, IMG submission 206723) | Soil microbial communities from Loxahatchee National Wildlife Refuge, Florida, United States - Lox_Sample_2.4 | ecosystem: Environmental > Terrestrial > Soil > Wetlands | place: USA... | reverse complement strand
CGGGTACGGAGCAGGTAGTAGACCTTGTCGCGGCTGATGTGGAGCATCTTCGCGACTTGCTCGACCGTGTATGCCTGCAAGGTGGCACCACCTCCTTTGATTGTCGGTTCGGCCTTGGCGGCTCCTTTCGGGTTGCCTTCGTTTGTCTAAGTCTTTGTCTAGCGGCTGCGTGCGCGCCTTTAACGTGCAGACACGCGCGTTAGACGTAGACGTAGACAATCACTCCGTGTTGTCGGTTGCGGCTCGCCAGCGTCCTCGGCTGACCTGGATCACGTGACCTTGCTCGGTGAGGTCGCGCAGGCGGAGGTAGATCCACGGGCGGCTCATGCCGGTCGTGGTCATGAGGTCGGGGACGCTGGTCCCGTCTTCTGGGGCGAGCATCAAGGCGAGCCAGAGCAAGGTGTCTGGGCCGTCTCCCCCACCTTGGGTGGTCACGATGTCCGGATCGGGTGGAACCACGGTCCGTTCGAGATAAGGATCTTGATCTTCTATGGCCCGTTGGGAGACCGCATCTAGCGGCGGGCGGAGGTCGGCGTAGTAGGTTGCGGCAGATTCGACGGTCTCGTCGGTGAGCAGGTAGGCGCGGGCTCGCTTGGGCGTATCGTGCTCGGCTGCGGCGATGAGGAACTTGCCGGGCGCGTTGAGGGTGTGGGCGTGCCAGCCTGCGGCGAGCATGCCTTGGCCGAGGATGAGATCGACGTCTTTGCGTTCGCGGACGCGGAACGAGATGCGGACGTCCATCTGTGAGCGGACCGCGCCTTGGCCCATGGCCTTCTGGGTCGGTCGCTGGGTCGCGGCGACCAGGTTGACGGCGACGGCGCGACCGCGGCGGGCGATCGAGTCGGCGTGCTTGATGGCGTCGGGTGCGTCGTCGGAGAGTTCGGCGTACTCGTCAATGACGATGATCAGAGCGGGCATGTCGGGGGTTGGCTGCCAGACGCGTTGGCTTTGTTCGGCGAGTAGGGCGGCTCGAGCTTCTAGGACACTGACCGCGTCGGCCAGGAGCTGGCGGGCTTCGTCGGGCGTGGTGGCTAGGCGGTCAATGCAGGGCGCCCACGGGCCGAGTTCCATACCCTTCTTGAGGTCGATGGCCCAGATGACGACGTCTTGGCAGGCGGCCAGATTGCCCATCAGGACGTTGAGACCGCTGCTCTTGCCGGCGCCGGTGGCGCCACCGAAGAGGACATGACGGCGGAGGAAGAGCACCCGGCAAGAGGTGGCGTCTTCGAACGGGCCGAGGTCGATGGGTTCCGTAATCGTGTTGGTTGACGGGCCGGGCCACGGGATGGCGTCGGCGTGGGGGTCGATGTCGAGGACGCGGAGTTCGCATCGGTTGGCGAGGTCGTCGGGGGTCGGGTAAACGCGGACCGCACCTCGGAACGTGCCGAGTCCGGATTCGAGAGCTGGAATCTTCGAGATGACATCGTTGATCGTCTGGCCGCGGGCGAGGCGTAGTCTGGCTCGCCAACCCCAGACGTCGACCAGGGCGGACATGATCTGCGATCCGGGTAGACCGGTCGCGTTGGCGATCTGCGGCCAGGATTCAAGCATCCGGTCGACGCGGACCTTGGTGCGGCGGCGGCGGTTGGTCCACCAGGGGACGCCACAGGCGATGGTGAGCGCTACGGCGATCGCTGGCATCGGCGGGGTGGCCGGGCCGAGCGCGGTGGCCGCGGTGAGCCAACCGCCAATTGCGATCGTGGTCACGACCGCGTAGGCGCGTTCGGCGGGGTGGTCGAGCATGGCCCATGCCTTTCGCGCCCACGTTGGGGGCGGAGCTGCCAGGACCGCGATGGTTGCCGTTGCCGCTAGAGCCAGCCAGGGCCACGCGGTGTGGTGAGCGCGGTGGAGTGAGCTCGCGGCGATGAACGTGGCGGCTGCTATAGCGATGGGGACGAGTTCGGAGCGGTAGCGCCAGATGGCGCGGGCGAGGGCGGTCGTGGCCATCTCAGGAAGGTCGGTACCGGAGTTGATCAGCATCATCGGCTGGTAGCCGTCGCGGGTGAGTCGACGGGCGTGCCGACGGAGTTGACCTCGCGTCGGCCGGCCGCTCATGGCCGCTCCTGGTGGCGATGCTCAGCGCGAAGATGACCTTGGGCGGTGAGTTCGTCGCGGAGGTAGTAGAGCGGGTCTTCCTCTCCGTCGGTGTGCGCGCTGAGGGTGGCCTTGGCGGCGGCGGTCAGGTTGTTGAGGTCGGTAAGGGTTGTGGTGAGCCGTCTGCGTAGGCGAGTGAGCTCGGCGGACAGGAGCGGGATCGTGTCGAGCGCTCGGCCGAGCTTGTCTATGACCGCGGCCGCGGTGTCGTGGCGGCTGGCTACCTCCTGAAGATTGGTGTCGAGGTTGAAGCGATCGGACGTGTTGACCACCTCCTTCGATTGCAGGCTGTTCAGCCCTGGCCGGTCAGGGCGTGAATGATGCTGGCGACGGTGGTGCGGATTTCGGGGGCGACGCTGCTCGACGCGAGGTAGAAGCCGAAGAGCATGCAGACGAGACCGTGCCAGACCTTCAATGCAGCGAACTTGTACAGCGCCCATACCGCGATGCCGAGCAGTGTGATGAGGGAGATCGAGATAGCCGTTGTGATCACCTCCCTTCCGGGTGGCCGTCGCTCGGATCGACCGGCACCAGCCGTTGATGTGCGGTGGCGAGTTGGCTGAGGGTGTTCGGCGAGCCGGGCTCGCGGCGCGGCTCGCCGAACATCCATTGCGGAGGTGTCACCGGTCCCAACCGCTGTTGTCGCGCCAGTCGGTGGCAGCTCCGGTCAGACACTCTTCGGGACTATGGGTGGCCTCCGTATTCGATGGCTTGCGGACGTGGACGCCCAGCAGTCGGCGAACAATGACCGCCAGCGGTCGCTGCGTCTTGGTGGTCATCGTGCGGTAGCCGGACTCGGAGTGGATGCCGATGACCACTGCGACGAACAGGATCGCGGCGAGGACAGTCAGTGCGGCGACGAACGCTAGGACAATGAGCGGCGACATCAAGCCTCCAATCCGATGTTGTGGACGCGACCGCCGAAGCGTCGGCGGGGGGTTGTGCGTCGTTCGGTCTTGCGGTGGACGTGGTTGGTCTTGCGGCGCCAGGCCTTGCGGTTCTGGCACTTGCGGCATAGGCCGAAAGGTCGATCGGCAACGGCGCCACACGGGCACTGGCGACGTCCCTGGTCGGCGAGAATGACGGCGAGAGCTAGATTGCGCATCCGAACCTCCCTTCATTCCGCGCCCGTCCGGTTTGCCCGGATGGGCGCTAATGCCCCGGTATGACCAAGGGTGGCGCGGGGAGTAAGGACGCAGTGACTACGCGCTAGGACATCTCGTGGACGCGGCGGGACGTCTCCGCTAGGGTGAAGCCGTCCTATTGCGTCCTTTGGGCACGGTGTAATGGCAAACGAACGGCTCCGAGCGCTCCTGCTTGAGCGGCATGTCACTACTGCCAAGCTCGCCGAGTCTGTTCAAGTGGACGCCAAGACGGTCGAACGGTGGATCGTCGCTGGTCGGGTGCCGTATCGGAAGCACCGATACAACGTCGCGGCGTTCTTCGGCGTCGATGAGTCGTATATCTGGCCAGATGCGCTCGATCATGACCAGGTCGTGGCCGCGTCTGAGAGCGAGATCGTTACGGTCTATCCGTACCGTCGAGCTGTGCCGCGGGACGCTTGGGGACATCTCTTCGGCCAGGCTGAGCGAGAGATCGGCATCCTGGCCTACTCGTGTTACTTCCTCGCCGAGGACGCCGGCTTGCGGCAGGTGATCGCTGAGAGGGCCGAGTCCGGCGCTCGGGTGCGTGTCCTACTCGGCGATCCCGACAGCCCGTTTGTGCTCCAGCGTGGCCAGTCAGAGGGTATTGGCGACACCATGCCCGCGAAGGTGCGGAGCGCTATCGCGATGTTCCGTCCGCTTGCGGCAGTGGAGAACGTCGAGATCCGGCTGCATGGGACGATCTTGTATAACTCGATTTTCCGTGCTGACGATCAACTCTTCGTCAACACGCACATCTATGGCGTGATGGCCAACAACGCGCCGTTTTTCCATCTGAGGAAGCTACCGGGCGGCGCGATAGCCGCCACCTACCTTGAGAGCTTCGAGAGCGTCTGGGGCCAGGCGGCGCCGCTACCTGAAGAGGGGCATCAGTGAGTCCCAGGAGGATCGACTACTACGACGATCCGAACGCGCCGAAGGCCAACAGCCTCGTACCGTCCGTCAACGTGGTTGTGGTCAACGACGCTGATGAGATCCTGATGATCCGTAGGACGGACAACGACAACTGGGCTGTTCCCGGCGGGGCGATCGACCTCGGTGAGTCAGTCGCGCAGGCAGCAGTTCGCGAGACTCGTGAAGAATCTGGTATCGAGTGCGAAATCACAGGAATCGTCGGCATTTACTCCGATCCGAGGCACGTGATTCTTTACACTAGTAACGGTGAGGTCCGCCAAGAGTTCTCAATCCTGCTTACTGCGCGGCTGATCAGTGGAAGCCCAACGCCGAGCAGCGAATCAAGCGAGGTCCGCTGGGTGCCTGCAGCGAAGGTTTCCGGCTACACCATGGACCGCTCCATGCGTGTTCGCATCGATCACTACCTAGAACATCACATAAGTCCAATAATATTCTGAAAGAGAAAACTCAATCGGTATATTCAGGCCAATCGCGGCCCGGCTCCGTATTCATGGCCTCTTGTCTCCAGCGCTCAGCTTCAGTCTTCTCGCCACCTCGATAGAGCAGTTCACCAAGGTTGTACATACCCGACGAGTTACCCAGCCCTGCCGATCGCCGAAGCAATGGTTCTGCTTCATCGACCTTACCTTGGTCCAGCAGCCAGGCCCCCATGTTGCTCATTGCGCCTGAATGGCCAGACTCAATCGCCTTTCGTGTCCAGAGTTCCGCTTCGGTTAGTTGACGCCGCTTCTCGAGAAGCGCCCCCAAGCTAAACATAGCTTTAGGATAATTCGCCTCCGCGCCCTTGCGCAGCCACGTCATCGCCTCCGAATCATCTCCTCGACGAAGAAGAATTACTGCAATGTTATAAGCTGCAGACATATCTCCAGCGTCCGCCGCCTTACGCCACCACGTCTCCGCTTGAGACTCTAGCCCATTCCGATAGTAATAGCTTGCTAGGGAGGAAACGGCAAAAGTGTCTCCGGCCTCGATCGCCCTACGCCAGAAAACCTCTGCTTTCTCACCTTCCCCGCGCTCTGCAAGGATGCCAGCCAAGACATTCATGGCATTCGCATTCTTAGCTTCAGCAGCCTTTCGCCACCAATCTTCAGCCTCATCCCGGTCTCCTCGCTCGCTCGCAATCACGGCCAAATTCTGCAACGCCATTGGCATCTCTGCCTCAGCCGCTTGTCTCCACCAGTGCTCGGCCTCGGGCATGTTTCCCGATTCGTAGAAATATGTTCCCAGATTGTAAGCACCGAGCTCACTTCCATCCTCGGCCGCCTTTAGCCACAAAGCGACAGCTTCAGCGACCTCGTCACGTTCCATTAGCAACGTACCAAGGTAAGTCCTGGCGCGATTCTCTCCGCCTGCGGCCGACCTGCGCCACCAAAGCTCCGCTTCTTCTCGATCGCCGCGACCAAGAAGAATCGATCCAAGCTCAGTGATAGCAATTGGATGGCCAAATGTACCCGTTCTGTTTGGGAAATTGAAGCTGGCCGCTTTGCGGAGCCAGCCCTCCGCCTCCGCCTTCTCTCCACGTTCAGACAGGATAATGCCGAGAAAGGCGATAGCTTGAATGTCTCCGGCCTGTGCCGCCTTGCGTGCCCACTCCTCACCTTCTTCCCCTTCACCACGATAGTGGAGCAACATGGCGAGTGCTGTCATGGATGGTGGATAACCCAAGGCTGCAGCCTTCCGCATCCAACTCTCACTTTCAGCAGCATCTCCGTTTTCATTGAGCAAGTCACTCAGGACGTCCATTGCGGGCGGAAAATTCAACGTTGCCGCGTTTCGAAGAAGTTCTTCTGACTCAGAGGCTCTTCCTACGGCAACTAGAAACTTTCCAACCTCGGTCAGTGCTACCGGATTGTTGGTCGCAGCCGCCTTAGCAAGCCAGAAGTCAGCTTCTTCTGTATCGCCTCTCTGATAAAGTATGGTACCCAAGTTAAGCATGGACGGAATATCGCCGGATTCGGCAGCCTTCACCCCTGCTTCCTTAAACACCCTAAACGGGCCGGGCCGCAGAAACGCAACGACCGATAGGATCGCGCAAACATTTGGCGACGATCCCGCTACTAGATGAAGCCAGGCGCTTTCCGAATCTAGCTCACTAGTAATCCGCGCGTCACTTCTCCCGTGCTGCACCAAAACGTCCGAGACGGAATACCCATCAACATTCCCAATAGTTTCGGACTGTGGAACCAGAGGTGCCAGATTCCCTCGTATCGGTTGAACGCACCAATCGAGTGCGTTATTAAACCAATTTGGATCAGTGAGCCGAGCTCGCTGTTCGCTGCTGAGAAAGCAGGCAACCAATGACTTCAAGACTGCCACTGGTATTGGGTCAGGATGGCCACAGATATTTGCAAACACTGCGGAGCTGAGGACTGCGCTTCCGTACGGATTAGTAGCTGTGACCCATCGCCTGATTAGCTCAGGCGCGCCCGCCAACATAGCGGCCAGGGGGACGTCTCGCCCGTTCTTGATGGCTTCTTCAATGCGTGGATCCTGTTGGGCAGTAACCAGAGCCCTCTGGTACTCGTCCGCAGTAAAGTTTGCAAACAGATCTCTTCGATCCGCAAGCATTCCTAGAATCTCACGAGCGTCGCGGCCAGGATCTGCTAGCTCCAATCCGGAGAACGGGTCGGTCAGAGATTCGTAGAGATCAGGCCAAATGGTTCCAATTACGAGAATCGGCCTCGTGTTTACCAGCATTCGCCTTAGAAGGCTGGGCTCAATGCCGTCAGGCCCAAGAAATCTCTGTGTCTCATTCAGCCACACCACCAAGGGCCGATCATCATCGACGAATTTCATGTGCTCAGCCAACTCTATGGCAGAACTCGGCATAAATATTCGCCAACTCGCTACTGTGCGGCGTAGCAGTTCATAAGCGGTCCGCGTTTTTCCGACAGCTGCAGGGCCAACGAGCAGCAAGAATCCACCCGTTTCGAGATGCTTCGCAACCCAGTCATCTAGTTCAGGATCAATGTCACGCCGAACGTATGTCGGAAACTCCCGAGAAAGCTCCAGATTTTCATCAGACAGCGGGATCGCGGGATGAATTCCTAGTAGCGCGCGATCATCTACTTCGCTTACTTTAGGCAGTTCTCTCCGAGTATTTACAGGACGCCTGGCCGTTTCAATCGGGTCCGACCCGCGATCAGCAACTGTTGACTTCGGCTTCCGTAGCAACATAGGCAGGGCTGCCAGCCCTGTGGCAACCAAGAGAGCGAATGCGGTGCATGCAACCGCTACACACGCAAGAAACCATCCGTTCTGCGACAACGGTGTAGTGGCACGGGAGGCAAGAACCCCGGCGAAGGTCGCCGCGACTGCGCTGACGCCCGCACTCCAAGCAATGATCGTGTCCCTACGGTCCGACACGTAGTCAGCTTAGAAGTCAGCATGCATCGAGGGCAGAAGATCCAAGCAACTCAAGACGGCAACTAATCCGTTGCACGCTCGAAACCAGTAGTGGCTCAGCCCTGTGTGTGAACCTCGTCACGACGCTGCACGGTCCGTACCGCCCCCTGATCTCGGCGAGACGGTCCTGGACTGCCGTCAGGCCGCCGTCTGGGGTCGTGGTCATGTCGCAGAACGACAAAGCGTCGTTCAGCTTCGAGTCCGTAGATGGGAACTCCCGCATGAGAAGTCCGGCAAGATCTCGCTCTTCTGCCTCGAGAATCGCACATGAGTGGTTTGCGACCAGCCTGCACAACCGGGAAGTTGCGCGTTCGACGTCACGGAGATAGCGAGCGCCATCGAGCGGGTGGAAGCCAGTATCTATGAGTTCCGGCGAGTACCCGATGTCGTGAAGCCAGGCTGCGGCTTCGAGTAGATCGGCGTCATCTCCGAGGATGGGGGCGATGGACCGGGCTCGGGCTGCGACCCCTTGGACGTGTGCCCAGCGACGTGGAAGGGGGACTTCAAGGAGGCTGCGCGCCAGTTCAGCGGCCCGGTCTGCTTGGCTCATGACTGCTGACGCTACCCAACATGACGAGGACGTTCACGGACGTGGCGCACTGTCTCGGGACGTCCCACTCCCTGAAATATCAACGTGGCAAGCACCGATGCTGCCGGGTGGATAGACAGTGGTTGTCGTTCCGTCCGCCCAACTGATGGTTATGGACGTCACGGCGCCTGGGGCGCTGTCCGTGGCCGCGGCGAGCGGGCAATCTACCTCTGCTTCGTCCTCTGTCGTTCCGGCAAGGGCCGCGGCGCGGTAAGCGTCGTGATGGCGTACAAGCTCCCCTCGCGCGTCAAGAGCCTTGTCGGCTCTCTCCCAAAAATCTCTGGACTGCCACACGCGGCCGGTCTCTGCGTGCCCAACCGTGGTCACAGACTTCCCGACGATGGAGGCGAGTTGAACCTGTGTTATCCCGGCCGCACGCCGAAGGCTAGCCAGCGTCGCGGACAGGACGCGCTCGGCGTCCGTCACGGTATGCACCCCATCGGCCGTCCCGGCGACCCAGGGGCGAGCATTGGCGCTCGGGCCTGGAAGCAAGACGCCTTTCTTGATCAAAAGCCGAAGGGCCTTGCGGCAGGTGAGATCAGAGAACCCTGTCGCCCGGGCAAGCGCAGCGCCGCTTGGCGCCGGTGCTCCCGGCAACAGCATCCCGTCTTCGATTTGAGTCCGGACGCTCGCAGCGACTTGGACGTACTTGGGTGAGCCGATTGCACGTCCAGTAGCGCGGTTCATGCTCGGTACCAGTCGAGTCGGAACCATGCCACACGGCAGGCCGCATCACCCTCGATACCCCAGTTCCCATCTCCGGCGACAGAGGCGACGATGGCTAGACCTCGTCCGCTCTCGTCGTCGGGTCCATCGGATGTCCAAGAACCGCCCTGGTCGATGACTTCAATCCACGCGTACTCGCCGAGGTAGAGCGTCGCGCGAACGGTGAACATGCGGCCCGGGTCACCCGAGCGACTGTGCAAGATCGCATTTGTGGCCAACTCGGACGCCAGCAAGATCACATCATCAGCGGCCGGAAACTCTGCAGCGACCTTCGCGAGATCAGCCCGGACGCGCTGTGCCTGGCTGACGATGCCCGGATAGTCGCGCTCAAAGGTGATCGCTTCAGGCCTGCTAGTCGTCTCTGTTTGCATGAGAGCGTCCGTCATGCCTTTCTAAGCCGCTGAACAGGGACGGAGTCCGTCGTGCTGCTTCGTGGGGTTGCCGTTGCGGGGTAATCCAGCCTGTCGATAACGGCGGAACTTCTAAACAACGACTAGGGACTTCTAGGGACGTCTTCTGCTACCGTGAAGCCGTGATCCCGCTGTGTGACGGAAGGCAGAGACATGAACGAGTCGCTACGGCGGGCCATGCTGCGGGCGCGGCTTCGCGAAAACGACGTGGCGGCACACTTGAGGGTCGATCCGAAGACCGTTCGACGCTGGCTGAGCGGGCGCGTCCCCTACCCAAGCAGTCGGACCGCATTGGCCGATCTTGTCGGAGCGGACGAAGCCGACCTATGGCCCGAAGCCGAAGGCCCACTCTCCGGTGAAGCGCGACCAGAAGAGCTTGCCGCGGTCTACCCGCATCGTTGGGCTATTCCCCGAGACGTATGGACGCGTCTTTTCGAGTCGGCCGAGCATGAGATCGACATGCTTGCCTACAGCGCCCTGTTTCTTGCCGAGGACGCCGGCTTGCTGAGCATCATGGCCAACAAGGCTGGGGAGGGCGTGCGCGTAAGGATCGCACTCGGCGACCCTGACTGCGATGCTGTCGTACAACGCGGCCAGGAAGAGGGCATCGGCGACGCTATGGCCGCGAAGATCCGCAACGCGCTGACCCTGTACCGGCCGATTCTGAAAGGCGACCACATCGAGATCCGGCTACATGGGGCAACCTTGTACAACTCGATCTACCGCGCCGACCAACGGATCTTCGTCAATCAGCACGCGTACGGCGTTGCTGCAGCCCACTCCCCCGTGTTCTGCTACCGCGAGTCCAAGAGCGGTGACGTCTCCGCCGCATACCGCGAGAGCTTTGAGAAGATCTGGTCTTCGGCCAGGTTGGTGTAGCCGCCAACGTCGATGTCCAGGTGACTCGTTGGCGTGGGCACCCAGTGACAAACCAAGTGACATCGACGCTAGCTTGCGTCGGATCACCAGCGACGTGACCGGACGCTATACCCACGTTGACCTGCATGGACCAGACCTGGCACGACCCCAGCGGACAAAACCGCTGTGCATGGCATGCAGAAGGTCAGGGGTTCGAATGATCGCATTTGTCGGATCCCTGTTCGAGTGAAAGCGCCCAAACCAAGAGCCAAGGCGATTGGGCTTGGCGCCTTCTTCGTTTTCGTCGCCGAAGACGCTGTCCATGACGGTCGCCTTACTCCGGATCGGGGTGGGGCATGTACGTGGCCAAGCCACTGGCTGGAGTGGCTGCCGTCCAGGCGCTCTCGCGGCTGCGGCGCGCGCCCGCTCACGTTCCACGACGACGCGCGCGCAGGGCGGCGTGCGTGGAGCGGAGATCGCGCAGCGGCCGAGGCCCGACACGTGCTGTGCGATGCATGACCATCGTTGTCTACCTCACGTGTGTCGGCGGCCACCCTCGGGCATGTTGCGAACGCTTCGTTTGTTGCGGATAATGCGACTGAGAGGGGGCGACGGACATGCCTACCCGCAGTATCGGCTCGATCAACCCGGGGGACGTCGACACTGAGATCGCGGATCGTGCCGCTCGGCGCATCAACGAATACCTTGAAGGACACCCGGATGACGACCTCATTGAGGCCATCGGGGAAGTCGGAACCGACGACGCCCTGGTCATCCCCCGCGCGACAGCGGTCATGTTCGCCCAGATCCTCGAGCTGCTGGCGCAGGGCCGCGGGGTCCAAATCTTCCCGAAGGAAGTGGAGCTCAGCACGCAGCAGGCCGCGGCCATGCTCAACGTCTCGCGTCCGTACCTAATCGGCTTGCTCGAGGCCGACAAGATTCCCTTCCGCAGGGTCGGAAGGCACCGGAGGGTCAGGTTCGAGGACCTGATGGACTACAAGCGCCAGGACGATCTGGGCCGACGCGTTGCGGCCGATAAGCTCGCCGAGCTCACCGAGGAGCTGGACCTGTACTGACCATGGCCTTCATCGTGGTTTACGACGCTAACGTGCTCTACCCGAACACTTTGCGCGACCTGTTGATCCGCATCGCCCAGCAGCCTCATCTCGTGCAGGCGAAGTGGAGTAACCAAATCATCGATGAGACGCTCCGCGCGTTGCAGAAGAACCGTCCGGACATCACGAAGGAGAAGGCAGCTCGCCTACGCGAGCTCATCAACGAGTCGGTCCGCGACTGTCTGGTGACGGGCTATCAGCCGCTGATCGAGGCGCTTGACCTTCCGGATCCTGACGACCGACACGTCCTGGCCGCTGATATGAACCGGTCGGGATCGGCGTTGATGGCATCGTGTGCGTCTTGCCAATCAAAGCGGAAGGCGATGGTCTGCAGCGCCAGCACCACCGCTGGACGCAGACCCGGCCGGACGATCGTCTGCAGCGTGTACGCATTGATGGAGCGCTCGACCTCTCGGGGATTTATCCGCTCGTTCAATACGACCCGTCGTAGGTATGGGCGGACGTTCTCGTCGATGTCGCGCCGTTGCTCGGGTTCAAGCTTTGCCTGCCCGCACATAGCATCAAGGGGCTCATTGAGCTGCTGCGGGAGCGTCACGGGCAACGTGTAGGGAACCTGAAAGATCTTCTTCGCGTAGCCCGCCCGAGTTCTTCGTCCGTAGCGGCGGCCAAGCCATCGCCCTGCCCGTCGGCCGCCGTGCGGCCCGTAACTGCCGTGGCGAACTTGGCGCGGACTGCCTGGTGAATGACATCCTCGTCCAGCCCAACGACAAAGATAAAACGAATCGCCACGACCGGGCGGCGGATCCAGGCCGCCGGGGGCGCGACGCGGACCCGGGTGCGGGATCGCAGCCGGGCGGCGGGCAGGCGGGCGCACGCCATCGCCGTGAAGCTGAGCTCCCGGGCCGCGCAGCCGGCGGATGAGAAGCAGGCCGCGGTGGCCCGGGCGACCGGGGAACTCGCGGACCTGGCCGAACGCGCCGCCGCCGGGGCGCAGCGGCTGCTGGCCGACGCGCGCCGGGCGCTGCGCAGTGCCGACGCGAAGGCGGCGGCCTTGGCCGCGGCAGGGCTCCGGGATCCCGCCGCGGGCCGGCGGCGGGGTGACTCCTGTAGTGACTGCGATCCCAGATTCCACCAGATCCAGCGCGATGATCCCAGACTGCCGTAACCCCTTGACCTGCACGAATCAGACGCAGCCAGACCGCGTCAGACGAAACCGGGGCGCACGGCGCGCACGCCCATTTCATCTGACGGCGTCGGCTTAGGTCCGGCTACCGCGGGTCAGCCAGGCCTCCGCACCGAGCGGCAGACCACGCGACCTTCGTGAGCACGCCGCGCCGAGGCGGCCCAAACAACAGGCGGCCCGTCGCACGCGGATCTCGCTCACATGTCGTGATCGCCTCGGCTAAGCAGATCGTCGATCGGATTTGCGCGGGCGGCCGTGGCGGCTGGAGCGCGGCCGGCGTTGGTGGTGGAGGGGTGGGGAGCGGAGGGCTTAGGGGGTGGCGGGGAGGCAGCGGACTGCCTGGAGGGTGCCGTCTAGGGTGCAACGGCCTGCGGCGAACGGGATGACGACCGTGCTGCCGCGGCGGAGCGGGACCGACGAGCCGGATTCGGTCGTCAGGGTGCCAGAGCCGGAAGTTACGATCAGCACGCCGTACGACGCTGAAAGAGAACCGCCGGTTACCCGCTCAGCGATGAAGAAGGGGTCTGCTTCGCCAGGCAGCAGCGACCCGGCGGCCTGGTTCAGCGGCCGGCCGCGCAGGGCGTCCAGCCGCGCGGCGGAGAACGCCTGCCGGTTCACGCAGCCGAGCGCCTCGTCCATCGGCAGTCCGAACGCCACGTCATCGGGCCCGAGGCCGAAGTCCCGCCACTCCAGGATGAGCGAGAAGTCCGTCGGCTCCTGTAGTTCGACGACCAGGATCCCCTCGCCGATCGCGTGCGGGGTGCCGGCCGGGCAGAGGATGCTGTCCCCTGCCGATACCGGCACCCGGTTGGTGGCGCCGAGCATCGACTCGATGTCCTGGTCGCGGACCCACCTGGCGAGTTCCGAAGCCGGGACTTCACGGCTGAAGCCAAGGTAGACGGCTGCGTTGGGCGCTGCCTCGATAATCACCCAGGCTTCGGTCTTCCCGTACGGGCTCGCCAGGTGCTTCGCCGCGAACGCCCGGCCCGGGTGAACATGCACCGGCAACCGCTGCCCCGCATCGAGCAGCTTTACCAGCAGTGCCGTATCGGGCCCGTACCTGGCGACGTGCTCGCTGCCCAGCCATCCGTCCGGATCCGCCGCGATGGCGTCCGCCAGCAGCGACCCGTCAGCGAGCCGGGTCATCCCGTCCGTGCCCTGTGCGATGCGGGTTGTCGTCGAGGCGACCCAGTCTTCCGGCTTGTCTGAGAAGGCAACGCCGCGCAGCCGGCCGATCCGCCCGGCACCGCGGTAGAACGTGTCGGGCATGTTGGCGCCAAGGACGATCGGCTGCACCGCGTGGCCTCCAAAGGCGAACGTAAGGACTGCAGGTATCTCAGCCGGCCGGGTGCCACTTTTCGAACCACCCGTCACTCATCGTCTCGATGACCTCGGTCAGGCTGCGCTCAGCCTTGTACGGCCGCCCGTTCGCCCGGGTGATCGCGTTGAGCTCATCCAGCCTGGCCCGTGCCCCGAGCACCGCCGCCGCGCGGGCGTCCGGGTCGTGAGTCGACACGGCGTCCCGCCAGATGGACCGGCCGGCCAGGTACCCGGACGCGCCCGCCCGGCAGGAGATCTTGACCTGTGTCTTAAAGTCCTCGTACCCGACGCCCGCCGACAGGATCACCCATGGCACGCCTATCCCGGCGTCCAGCTCCTTGCACGCCGCGGCGGCGTTGTCGCGCCCCTGCGCGGTGTCCACGTAGCCGGGGAACTCGACCTTGAGCATGTCCACGCCGAGCGCGTTCGCCTGGAACGCCGATGCGAGGATGCCGTGGACACGGGCCGCCTTCCACTCCGCTGTCGAGGAGTCCTCGCCGGGCAGCGGATACCAGATCGGCTCGACGACCAGCGGCAGGCTCAGCCTGGCGCACTCGTCGGCCAGGCTGCGTACCACGTACCGCTGGTGTTCGGCGGCCTCGCAGTCGGGCCGGTAGAACCACAGCAGCTTCGCCACGTCCGCGCCCGCCAGTTTGATCTGGCGCAGGCTCCAGTCATCCCGGTACCTGGTGCGGCGCGGGCCGTCGGGGATCGAGTAGTCCTCGTCCTCGATTGTCGACATCAGGCCGACCTTGCCGGGCAGCGCTCCGGTCGCCACGGCCTGCAGGCCGTAGCGCGCGTCGAGCAGGAACGCGGAAACGCTCGGCGACAGCGCCCGGACGAGGGCGTCCTTCGCGGTCACGACGTCGCCGAAGGTCACCGTCGAGGGATCGGCCGCCAGCAGTTCGGCGAAGTCGGACAGGTGGTCAAGGGCGCAGATCTCGAAGAAACCCGCCTCGCTCGTGACGCGCTGCAGCCCTCGGATCTTGCCAAGGTCCTGGGGAACGGCTGCGGTTGACATTCGGTGTCTCCTTGTGGGTTTTAGTGACGGTGTCAGGAAAGGCATTCGGCCAGCAGGACGCCGGCCACGAAGGTGTCGCCGAGACCGACGGTCCCGGCGGGTCTTCGAAGGTGGGGCGCAGGCACGCAGGTGGCGTGCCATCCATCGCCGAGCGGGCCGCCGGACGGGAGGTCGTCGGTGTAAGAGGCCTCCGCGGCAGGCTCCAGATCCGCCGTCGGCTGCCCGGCGCGGGCGCGCGCGGCGGCGAACGCGTTTCCGGCCAGCAGCGCGTCCCGCTGATGGCCAGGATCGTCGCGGTGCACCGATAGCGACCAGTCGTCCGCGTGCACGATCACCCGGCGGAGGCCGTACCGGACGGCGGCGTCTCGGGCGAGCAGCCGGGGATCCCCGCGGCCGCCGACTAGCGTGAACAGCTCGGACAGGCTTAGCCCGGCCGATGTCGCCGTGCCGAGCGCCGCGGCCTCGCGCAGCCGTTCCGCGGACGGGAACTCGGCGAGCTCGTGGTGGATGACGCGGAGCCCCGACCGGGACCACGCGCGGATCAGCTCGAGGACCCACGCCCGTTCGGCTGAATCCTCATCGGGCAGCCCGTTCAGGCCGGACACCAGTCCTGCCCCGGCCGCCGCGGCCAGCGACGGCGCCATCGCGAGAAACTCCTCGTCGCACTCGATCGGCTCGTCGCCGAAGCGCAGGATGATGCGGCTGGACCGGGGGATCGTCACGCCGTCGGCCGCGGTGCCCGCGGTGAACTCCAGGATGCAGTGCGGCAGCTTGGCCGGCTGACCGTGCGGGGCGACTGCGCCTGCCGACACCACAGTGCCCGCCGCGCAGATCCCGGCACGGGGATCGATCACCGCGAGCTGAGCGGCGCTGCGGTCTGCCAGCGCCAGCACGCTGCGCGCGCCGACGGTGGCCAGCGCCCACGACGCCTGCGGGCCAGTGCCGCCGACCTGGCGCCGGTCGGGCTCGCCGAGCAGCGCGCGGATCCATGCCGGCCCGGCGGGCCACCGGGTGACCAGCTCGCCGCCGCGGCCGGCCGTGATGCGGGCTAGCACCCGGTCGGCCAGGGTGGCGCCCTGCGGATGGTCGGGACGGGCCAGCAGCCGGGCGAACCGCCCGGCGTCCATGGCGAAGATCGCGTCCACGCAGGCACTGGCGCCGGTCAGCACCGGCCGCGCCGATCCGGCCTGGCTGCTCAGCCGCCCGGCCGTCTCGCGGTAGGCGTCTGAGGTGCCCCGAACTTCCCGGACAGTCCATCCGCTAGGATGACCGTCCGGAAGGTAGGGAATTTTGCCGCGAATTAAAAAGAGCTTCTCGTCCGAATTCAAGGA
>Ga0335075_10008147_pt1 | contig 16092 bp, 12 predicted proteins | sample Lox_Sample_24_FD_206723 | JGI IMG/M metagenome (GOLD analysis project Ga0335075, IMG submission 206723) | Soil microbial communities from Loxahatchee National Wildlife Refuge, Florida, United States - Lox_Sample_2.4 | ecosystem: Environmental > Terrestrial > Soil > Wetlands | place: USA... | reverse complement strand
TGGATTTGACCGCCACGGAGCGGCGACGCCGGCCCCTGGCTACCCCGTTCCCTGATCGTTAAGTTAGAAGCCGGGAAACGGGAGGTTTGCGGGCATGTCTGATTCGCTCTGGATCATCGGTGTTGCCATGACGAAGTTCGGGCGCTTCCCGGACAAGGACCTGATCGATCTCGGCAGCGAAGCGACGATCGGCGCGCTGGCGGATGCCGGCCTGACGATCTTCGATGCCGACGTGCTCGCGGCCGGGTGCCTGTTCGAGACGAGCGGCGCCGGGCAGCGGATCCAGAAGCAGATCGGCCAGACCGGCATCCCCGTCTACAACGTGGCCAACGCCTGCGCGACCGGGGCCACGGCCTTCCGGGTCGCGGCGATGGCGATCAAGTCGGGCGAGGCGAGCATCGGACTCGCGGTCGGGCTCGAGCAGATGGGCAAGCGCGGCCTGCTCGGCGCGTCCCAGGGCGGCGCCGGCAACAAGTACGAGCCGTCCGGCCGGTACGGCGCGCTCGGGCCGGTCGAGGGCGTGCTTGGCACCAGCCTGATGCCCGGCACGTTCGCCCAGTCGGGCATGGAGTACGCGGGCATGTACGACGGGGTCGGCTTCGAGCAGTTCGCCAAGGTCGCCGAGAAGAACCACGCCCACTCGACGCTGAACCCGCTCGCCCAGTACCAGCGGGCGTTCACGCTCGAGCAGATCATGAACGACGAGATGATCGCCTATCCCAACACCAAGCTGATGTGCTGCCCGACCGGCGACGGTGCGGCCGCGGCCGTGCTGACCAGCGGGGAGCGGCTGGCGTCCATGCCCGCGGAGGTCCGCAAGCGCGCGATCAAGGTGTCGGCGTCGGTGATGACCAGCGACCCGTACGTCGACGGCGGATCGGTGCAGTTCGACGTGAACACGCTGACCCGGACGGCGGCCGACCAGGCCTATGAGGCCGCCGGGGTGAGCCCGCAGGACCTGGACCTGGTCGAGCTGCACGACTGCTTCGCCACCGCCGAGTTGCGGCACTACGACAACCTGCGGCTGTGCCCCGAGGGCGGGGCCGGCGAGTGGATCGACAAGCGCGGGCCGTGGCGGGACGGCGAGATCCCGGTGAACGTCTCCGGCGGCCTGCTGTCCAAGGGCCACCCGCTCGGCGCGACCGGCATCGCGAACATCTACGAGGTGAGCACTCACCTGCGCGGCGAGGCGGGCGACCGCCAGATCGAGGGCGCCAAGGTCGGCATGACCCACGTCATCGGGCTGGCCAGCGCCTGCTCGGTGCACATACTCGAGCGCGCCGCCGCATGAGCGCCGCCGCGGAACTCCGGCCCCTCGCCGGGCCGGTGCCGACCCCGGCTGGCGCCTATGACCTGGCCGCGCTCGGCTACGTCGAGGACGAGTTCGTGCTCTCGGGAGACGCGACGTCCTACCGGCTGCTCGGAGACCGCACGGCCGACGGCCGGTGGTCGGTCGAGGCCGCGCACACCGCCCCGTACGCGACGCGCATCCTCGTCCGGCGGCCAGCCGACGGGAGCGAGTTCTCCGGAACGGTCGTCGTGGAATGGCTCAACGTTTCCGGCGGCCTTGACGCGCCCCCGATCTGGATGATGACCCACACCCACCTGATCCGGCGCCGGCATGCCTGGGTCGGCGTGTCGGCGCAGCGCGCCGGCCTTGACGGCGGCGGCCTTGTGGACAACGGCATGCATCTCAAGGCGACGTTCCCCGACCGGTACGGTCAGCTCTCCCATCCGGGAGATGCCTGGTCGTTCGACATGTTCAGCCAGGCCGGGCGGGCGGTGCGCGGGTCGGCGGCGGTGCTCGGCCCGCACGCCCGGGCGGCCACCCGGCTGCTCGCGGCCGGGCACTCGCAGTCGGCCGCCTTCCTGGTCACCTACATCAACGCAGTCGACGAACTGGCCCCGGTGTATGACGGCTTCGCCGTGCACGGGCGGACCGGCAGCGGAGCGTCCCTGGAGCGCGGATTCACTCCCTCACGGCCCGGCACCGCCGCGACCGCCGAGGCGATCAGGCCCGACCTGAGGGTTCCGGTACTCGTGTTGCAGACCGAGACCGACGTGGCGCTGCTTGGCTCGGGCCAGATCGGCCAGCGCGACGCCGAGCTGCTGAGGAACTGGGAGATCGCTGGGGCTGCGCACGGTGACACCTACCTGCTGATCGCGAGCGGCCAGGACGACGGCGCGCTCGCCCCGGCCAGGCTGGCCGAGCTGACCCGGCCGACGAAGCACATCGTGATCGCCACGACCGAGATCCCGGTCAACAGCGGGATGCAGCACCACTACGTCGCGTGCGCAGCGCTTGAGCACCTGGACGCGTGGGCAGGCGGCAGCGGCGCACCCCCGGATGCGCCGCGGCTCGACCTGGCCGACGGCGGTACGGACTTCTGCCGGGACGCCGACGGCGTCGCGACCGGCGGGATCCGCACGCCGTGGACCGACATACCGGCGGCGGTGCTGTCGGGAGTGGGCCAGACCGGCGGCAACCTGTTCGCATTCCTGTTCGGCGTGACGAGGCCATTCGAGCCGAACGGGCTGGCCGCGCTTTATCCCGGCGGCCTCGCCGACTACCTCGCCCGGTTCGAAGCCGCGCTTGACGAGACGGTCACCGCGGGGTTCGTGCTGCCGGCGGACCGAGCCGAAGCGGTCGCCGTGGCCCGGGCTGCGTGGCCCGGCTCGGCCTGAACCTGGCCGGGGCGAGCGGCCGCTCGCCCCGGCCAGGCTGCGTGCCGCCAGCTAGCGGATGCTGCGGATGCTGCGGATGGAACGCACGCTACGCACCGACTTCTTCATCACGCACCTCCTTCGTCTCACTAGTTGCTGGCCTGTTCACGCGTTAGGCGACCTTGCTGACGGTCACGGCGGGCTCGCCCTCGGCCGGGTAGCTGATGACAGCCGGAGCGGCGGCCGGAGCCGGAGCGGCGGTGACCGGCCGGACCGCGCCGCGCCTGGCCACCGGCCGGGCAAGCAGCAGGCATCCGGCCGCCGCCGCGAGGCCGGCGAGCGCGCAGCTGACCCAGAGCAGGCGCAGGCCACCGACGTGAATCAGCCCTGCGCCTGCGGCCGCCGCGCTGACTGCCGACAGCCCGAAGGTAGACATCCAGACGCCGGTATAGCTCGCCTCCCGGCCGCTTGGCGCCAGCCCGGTGATCAGGGCAGGCCCCGAGCCCATCATGGCGATCTCGCCCAGGATCCAGATGACGCTTAACGACGCGTACCAGGGCAGCCCGTGTCCCGCCCCAGTCAGGGCGATGCCCGCGCCGATCAGCGCCAGCCCGATCGCGAAGCAGCGGACCGGCGGGAGGCGGTCGGTTAAGTGCTGGGCCGGGCGGGCCAGGACCGTCACCGTCAACGGGTTGATCGCGGCAATGATCGCGTAGCCGACCGGGCCGATGCCGTCGCCTGCGAACCGCAGCGGCAGGGCATAGGTGCTTTGCTGGTACACCGTCATGCACAGCAGCGTCAGGGCGGTGAACGCCAGCAGCAGCGGATCCCTCAGCGCGGACCTGGACGGCCGGCGTTCCCGGCTGGCTGGCCGGGAACGCGGGACCAGCACGATGGCGGTAGCGGCGAAGACCACGCAGGCGATCGCGTTGCCGGTGAACAGCCACATCCACCCGACGGTGACCGCAAGGACTCCCGCCGCGACGGTGCCGGCGACCTCCGGCGCGTTCATCACCAGGTAGAGCATCGACATGTTCTTCTGCCGCTGCCGGTCGTCGCTTCCCGCGGCCTCGGCCAGGATCGCCAGCGCCGCCGGTCGCCACGCGTCGAAAGACGCGCCCACGGCGAAGGCGAAGGCGGCCATCGCCGGCAGCGAGCGAGCGATCCCAAGGCCAACGTATGCGCCCGCGGCCGCCAGGTTCCCGGCCACGATCATGAAACGCCGGCCCAGACGGTCCGCCAGGTACCCGCCCGCGGGCTGCCCGATCATCCATCCGGCCCCGTAGGCCATCATGATCAGCGCAACCGCGGCCGGGCCCAGGTGCCGGCCGCGCACCATGTAATAGGCCAGGAACGGCACGACGAACAGACCGAGCCGGCTGGCGGTCAGGGCGGCGGCAAGCCGCCAGAAGACCGCCGGCGGCCGCAGCCTCCGGCTCGACGTCGTGTCGCGTCCTGCTGGCCGGCCGACACGGCGGGCCAGCGTGAGCTGGTCCTGGCGCACGTTCGAGACGAGCTGGGCTTCCCTCATCGACCGGCCCCTTCGAAGCTGACCGGCTAGTTTCCGCCGGTCTTGCGCCTCATCCTCGGCCGTCGCCTTGCAATTACCTTGACGGTTTCCTTGACGCCCTCGTGAGGGCCCGTGCGACCAGGTAGAACGGCACGGGCACAGCGCCCGCAGGACGCCGTCGTTCCATGTCCGGGCCGGGCGGCGGTTCGATGGTCAGGTCGAGCACCAGCCCGTGCGCGATCAGGGAATTGAGGTAAGTCGAGATCATCCGGTGGCTCGCGCCAACCTGACCGCGGTAACCGGTATTGCCGGCCAGCCACCAGCCTTCGCTGAAGTACCCCCGGTCGGGCGGCCAGCTGCTCGGGGCGTCGCTGTCCCAGCCAGGGAAACAGGGATGCAGCAGCGAGAACACGAACCACCCGCCCGGTCGCAGCCACCGGCCGACGTTGGCCAGCAGGCCGTCGAGGTCGTCGACATCGGACAGCCCGTAGTTGCAGACCACGCCGTCAAACTGGCCCGCATCCAGCAGGTCAGGTGCGGTCACGTCCGCCTGCACGTAGCGGATGCCCAGCGGCTCGGCCGCCTCGCGGGCCCGCGCCTTGGCCAGCATGGCCGCCGAGATGTCCGCGCCGGTCAGCGTCGCGCCACGGGCCGCCAGCTCCCTCGCCACCCGGCCCTGTCCGCAGGCGACCTCGAGCAGCGCCAGGCCGCGGACATACCCGGCCAGGTCGAGGAGCGCGGCGGTCGCGGGATCGCTGACAGTCTGGCCGGACCGCTGCTCGTAAAAATCGGCCATCTGGTCGTAGCGCGCCACCGAACCAGTCACACTCCGACCGTAACCTCCACGCGCGCCCGTACACCGCGGCCAGCAGCAGGTCAGCTACGGGCGAACGACAGACCGGGCTGGGCTCAGGCGCGGTGATCGCCGTCGCCGGCCAGCGGGGTTCGCGGTCCGTACCAGGTCGACAGCGTCGAGTTGAGGGCCTCAAGCCGGTCGGCACGGGCGCGCACCGCCTTCGGCGCGTACTGGACGATCGCGGCCAGTATGGCGTCACACAAGGCGAACATCGCCGCGTACGAGTCGAAGACGCTGATCGCGTCGAGCTTGGTGAGGAAAAGGTAGTCGGATTCCGCGACCGCCCCCGGCGGATGCTCGTCGGTAAACGCCGCGACCTGCGCCCCGACCGACCGGGCCTCGACGAGTAGCCGGACCAGCGCAGCGGTCGCGCGCCGCGGTTCGAAGATGATCAGGATGTCCTCGGCGCCCAGGTCCAGGATCTGATCGGCCAGCAGCTCACTCAGGCTGAGCAGCCTGACGCCGGGCCGCAGCTGACCTAGCTGCATGGCGAAGTAGCCGGCCACGATCCCGCCCTTTTTAGAGCCGCCGACGTAGACAGAAAACCGCGAACCCCTGGCCAGGCGGCGGGCCAGAGCGTCCAGCTGGCCCTCGTCGATCATGCTGACCGTAGCGTCGAGGTTCTCCCGCTCGCGCGCGATGACATCGCCGAGGAGCGCGCCTGCCGTCTTATGCCGGCTGGGAACGTCGACGGTGAGCCGCTTGGGCGGCGAGGTCAGCCGGGCGCGCATCTCGACCGCCAGCTCGGCCTGAAGCTCCGCGAAGTCCTCGTAACCGAGCTTCCTGGCGAACCGCGTCACGCTGGCCGGGCTCGTGCCGGCCGCGGCCGCCATGTCCCGTGCGGTCAGCAGTGCCGCCTCGGGATACCGGTCAGCCAACACCCCCGCGAGCCGGGCCTCGACCGCAGTCAGCCGCGCCGCGCCCAGCCGGGCGAGCGGCGGCAGGCCGGGCGGCAAGCTCGCCGTGGCCCTCGCCATGCGGCGCGAGGGCTCGCCCAGAGCCTGCCCCTGGCCGTCCTTCCTGGTTCGGCTCGGCGCTTCCAATGGGATCCTCCGTTGCTGACAGAGCCGAGCTAGGCCGGCCGAGCATGTTTATAGCAGGCCAACGTGACCGGCTACCCAGCTCACCAGGCGGTCGCCGTAATCGGCGGCCAGCGAGGGCGGTCCCTGGGTCAGGAAGCCGTGACCGGCGGCCGGGTAGCGCACGAGCGCCGCCTCGCATCCGCCTGCGAGCAGCAGCGCGAGCCATTCCTCGGCCTGGGAGATCGGGCAGCGGAGGTCCGCCTCGCCGTGCAGCAGGAGGGTCGGGGTCCGCACGGTACCGGGCTGCCCGGCCGGTGACCGCCGCAGGGCCGCGATCGGGTCCTCGTGCGGACGGACCCCGATGTCGTACTCGGACAGGGCCCAGCCCATATCCGACGTGCCGAAGAGGCTGACGAAGTCACAGATGGATCCGCCTGCGACGGCGGCGCCGAAGCGGTCGCTGGTCGCGGTCAGCCAGTTGCTCATGAACCCGCCGTAGCTGTACCCGGTAACGGCCAGGCGGGCCGGGTCGACGAGCCCGCGTCGTACCAGCGCATCGATGGCATCGTGGAAATCGGGCCCGTCGGCCTCGCCCCACGCGCCGACCGCCGCCGTGGCGAAGTCGGATCCGTAACCGTCGCTGCCGCGGGCGTTGAGCAGCAGCACCGTCCACCCGTTGTCTGCCAGCTCTTGCTGGTAGAGCCGCGACGCTTGCACGATCGGAGACCAGGCGCCGCTGAACGAGCCTCCGTGCACGTCGACCAGCAGCGGGGCCGGACCAGGCGCAGGACCGCGGATCAGCCAGCCCTCGAGCTTCAGGCCGTCCCGCGCAGTGAACTCCTCGTGCCTGACCTGGCATGCCTCGGCCGGCGGGACCGTCTGGGCCAGCACTGTCCTGGTCTGTGAGCGCAGGTCATGGACGATGAGCCGCTGATAGCCGTCGGCGCTGGCCGACACATAGCCGACGCGCTCTCCGCGCGCGCTGGCGCTGAGCGCGGCGATCGAGTCGTAAGGCGACCCGGCGACCGGCTGCACCCAGTCCGGGTCGCGGAGGGATGTCAGGTAAGCCCGGACGCATCCGCCGTCCCTGGCGCAGAAGGCGACGCTGCCTGCCGCCTGGCCCGGCCCCGGCCCGGCCAGGCTCTGCTCACTGCCGATCACCAGGCCGCGGTCAAGCGGGCCGGCCAGCCGGCGCACTGAGCCGCCGGCCGCGGGCAGGGTGAAGAGCCCGTTCGGCTCCGCCCGCGCTCGTGGCGCGCCACTGAAGATGATGTCCTCATCGCCGGCGAAGGCGAGGGAGCGCGGGCTGACGTCTCCGGTGTAAAGCTGCCGCCGGTCGGCACCGCAGCCTCGGATGAGCCACAGGGCCGACGCCCGGATGGCACCCGGCTGCCGCGGCACCGATCCCGTCCACGGGCCGCTGCCGCAGTAGGCGATCAGCCCGGATGACGGCGAATGGCAAAAGCTCTCAACCCAGACATCTCCGTCGGTCAGCTGCCGCACGACTCCGGTGTCGCAGTTCACCGCGAACAGATGCTGGCGCCACGCGCTGCTGATGCCGAGACCGTCGACCTTCGCGGACAGGTCACCGACGACGATCGGTCCGGCCGTGCCGCTGCCGGGCGAGATGGCCAGGAAGGCCACCTCGGAGCCGTCCGGCGCGAAGGCGAGGGCCGATGGCCGGTGAATCCCGGCGGCCACGGCTCGCCTGGTTCCATCGGCCGGGGAGATGACGACGACTGAGGCTGACGGCTCGCCGTGATGCTGCTCGACCGCCGCGAGCCGGCGACCGTCGGGGGCCCAGGCCGGTCCGTGCAGGTCGCCGCCGAGCGACCTGGCCGGGCCGGCGCCCGGCGTGCCGGGGAGACGGGCCAGGCGCAGTTCCAGCTGGTAGCGGTCAGCGACGTCATCGGCCGTCCGCTGGACGAACGCCGCCGCGTCGCCCAGCGGCGAGATCACCGCTTCCGTGATCTGGGCGAAGCCGAAGATGTCGCTGCACTTCATGGACATGCTCCGGTGGCTGCGACGGTCGTGGATGGCCGGGGAGGCTCCGTGGCCACTTCGGGCGGACATCTCATCGCTGCTGCAGGCGGACTTCGAGCGCGTCCCGCAACGCGTCGCCGATGAAGTTGAAGGCGACCACGGTGAGCACTATCGCCACGCCGGCCGGGTAGATGAGCCACCAGTAACCGTCGTAGATGTAGTTCAGGCCATCGCTGAGCATGCCGCCCCAGTTGGCCGCGGGCGGTGGCGGCCCGAGCCCGAGGTAACTGAGCGCTGCGAGCAGCAAGATGGCGTCGGCTACCGAGAACGTGGCCGCGACCACGATCGTCCCGATGACGTTCGGCACGATGTGGCGCACGATGATCCACCGGTCGCGTACGCCCGCCGCCTTGGCCGCCAGCACGTAGTCCCTGACCCGCAGCGACAGCGTCTCGCCCCGCACCAGCCTGGCGGTGACCAGCCACGACACCAGGGCGATGACGATGATGAGCACCGGGACGGTGGGCGTGAAGATCGTGGCCAGGATCATCACCACCAGCAGGTAGGGGATGGCGAGGATCGAGTCGACCACGCGCATCATGACCGCGTCCAGCCAGCCGCCGACGTAGCCTGCCACCGCGCCCCAGGCCGTGCCCCAGACGCTCGCCAGTATGGCTGCGGCGAACCCGACCTCAAGCGAGGACTGGCCGCCGAGCATGAGCCGGCCGAGTACGTCATACCCGACGTTGTCGGTGCCGAGCGGATGCTTCCCGCTCGGCGGCTGGTTCACCTGCAAGATGCTGATCTGCACCTGATTGGTGTGGTAGAACAGCGGCCCGACGAAGCAGAACAAGATCATGAAGATGATGATCCCGAGCCCCACGACGGCCAGGCGGTGCTGGAAGAAGCCGCGCCCGATCAGCTTCCAGACGCTGCCGGGGCTCGACTGCACCTCACCGAGCGTGATCGCGGGCGGCCGCTCCGGGTCTGACTCCCTGACTAGCGCCACTGGTCTCCCCTCCTTCCCGACTCCCCGCCATAGCGCTCACGCATAGCGCACCCGCGGGTCGGCGACCGCGTACAGGACGTCAGCCAGCAGAGAGCCCACTACGGTCGCGGCGCCGACCACCACCGTGAACCCGAGCATCACCGGGTAGTCCCTGACGGTCGCGGCCGTCCAGAGCAGCAGGCCCATGCCCGGGTAGTTGAAAACCGACTCGGTGATCACCGCTCCGGACAGCGTGGCCGGGAGGCTGAGGCCGATCAGCGTGATGATCGGCAGCAGCGAGTTGCGCAGCAGGTGGCGGAAGAGAACCGCGCGGGCTGACAGGCCGTTGCTGCGGGCCGTGCGGATGTAGTCCTGTACCAGGTTCTCGATCGCCGACGAGCGCATGAACCGGCTGAACTGCGCGACGGTGACGATGGAAAGGGTGGCCACCGGAAGCACCAGCGCGACCGGCTGGGTCAGGATCGCGCCTATCGTCGTGCCCTGCGGGCCCTCGGGCGGCAGCCAGTGCAGGTGGACCGCGAATATGAGGATGAGCAGGATCCCGACCCAGAACACCGGCATCGAATACCCGACGAACGATGCCCCGGTGACCGCGTAGTCGACCGGCTTGTTCCGGCGGACGGCCTGCAGGATGCCAAGCGGCACGGCGATGACCACCGAGACCAGGTAGCTGAGGCCGACGAGCAGGGCGCTCTTGGGCAGGTCCTGGGCCAGCAGCGAGTTGACCGTCTGGTTGTAGTGGTAGGAGAACCCCAGGTTCCCGTGGACGAGGTGGTCAAGGTAGGTGCCGTACTGGACCCAGACCGGCTCGTTGTAGCCGTTCTGGACGTTGAACTCCTGGACCTGCTGGTTGGTGGCTCTGGGGCCAAGCAGGGCGCGCGCCGGGCCGCCGGGCAGCAGGTGCAGGATGATGAAGACGATGATCGTCACCCCGAGCACGACGAATACCGCCTGCACGAGCCGGCGGGCGATGTAGGGAATCATGGCTGTGCGGCCGTCATGGTCGGACCTCGTTCCTCAAGCGGGGCCTCAAGCGGGAAGTGGCACGCAGCGGTGTGACCGGGACCGCCGAAGGCCCGCATGGCCGGCTCGGTCTCGGCGCAGACATCCTGGCGCCGGGGGCAGCGCGTGCGGAACCGGCAGCCGGACGGCGGGTTCGCGGCCGACGGCAGTTCGCCCTCGACGGCGGGCCCGCTGGCTCGCGGGCTCACCGGGTCGGGAACGGGTATCGCGGCCAGCAGTCCGGCCGTGTACGGGTGGGCCGGGTGCTCGTAAACCTGCTCGACCGGCCCGATCTCCACCATCTTGCCGAGGTACATCACGCCGACGCGGTCGGCGAGGTACCGGACGACGGACAGGTCGTGCGAGATGACCACGTAGGCCAGGTCACGCTCGGCCTGCATCCGCTTCATCAGGTTGAGCACCTGGGAGCGGATAGAGACGTCCAGCGCCGACACCGGCTCGTCGGCGACTATCAGCCGCGGCTGGACGGTCAGCGCCCTGGCCAGGCCGATCCGCTGGCGCTGGCCCCCGGAGAACTCGTGCGGATACAAGCCGAGCGACCGGTCAGCCAGCCCGACCTCGGCCAGGAGCTGGCGGATCCGCGCTTCCTGCTCGTCCCGACTGCCGATCCGGTGCGCGGCCAGCGGCTCGCGCAGGATCGACTGCACGCGCATGCGCGGGTCGAGCGACGAATACGGATCCTGGAACATCAGCTGGAACTCCCGCCGCTCCCGCCGCAGCGCCGCGCCGCGCAGCCCGGACACCTGCGTGCCGTCGAAGACGATCGACCCGGCGTCGGGTACCTCGAGCGCAGTGATCAGCCGGCCGAGGGTCGTCTTGCCGCAGCCCGACTCGCCCACGAGCCCGAACGTCTCGCCCCGGCCGATCTGCAGGCTGACATCCGAGACCGCCTGCACCGACCCGACCCGCCGTTGCAGGATCCCCCTGGTGATCGGGAACTGCTTGACGACGTGGTCCACGATCAGCAGCGGCTGCTGAGCTTCCGCGGCCACGCCATCGCCCTGTTCCCGTGCGCGAGCGGTTAGGCCGGATCCAGACCCCGCTTCGGGCCCGGCAGGCTCGCCGTGCACCGGGAAGAAGCAGGCGTAGTCATGACCGGGGCCGTCGCTGACCAGGCTCGGGTCTTCGTCCCGGCAGCGCTGCCTCGCGTACCGGCAGCGCGCGGCGAACCGGCAGCCGGCGGGCGGCTGCGACAGGTCGGGCGGGAGTCCGGGAATGCTGTACAGCACCCGCCCGCGATCGGCTGTGATCGGCGGGATTGACTCAAGCAGGGCCTGCGTGTACGGGTGCCGCATGTCCCCGAACAAGGTCGTGGCGTCGGCCGCCTCCACGATCCGGCCCGCGTACATCACCATGACCCGGCTGGCCCGCCCGGCAATCACCCCCATGTCGTGAGTGATCAGCAGCATGCCCATGCCGAGTCGCTCTTTGAGGTCATCCAGGAGGGCGAGGATCTGCGCCTGGATCGTGACGTCCAGCGCGGTCGTGGGCTCGTCCGCGATGATCAGTTTCGGCTCGCAGGCCAGCGCCATCGCGATCATCACCCGCTGGCGCAGTCCGCCGGACAGCTGATGCGGGTAGTTGCGCAGCCGCTCGAGCGGCTTGGGCATGCCGACGAGGTCGAGCACCTCGGCGGCCCGGTCGAGAGCCTCCTTCCTGCTGACGGCCCGGTGAGTCCGGACCGGCTCGGCGATCTGGTCCCCGATGGTCATCGTGGGATCCAGCGACGTCATCGGATCCTGGTAGATCATGGCCACGTCGTTGCCGCGGATCCGGCGCATCTGAGCCTCGGGCAGCGTCGTGAGCTCCTGCCCGGCCAGCCGGATGCTGCCGCTCACGACGCTGCCGCCGGGAGGCAGCAGCCGCATGACGGACAGGGCCGTCAGCGACTTGCCGCATCCCGACTCCCCCACCAGACCCACCGTCTCGCCCGCCCGGATGGCGAGCGAGACCCCGTCGACTGCCTGCACCGTCGACTGGCGCATGCGGATGTGCGTGCGCAGGTCCTCGATGTCGAGCAGCGGCGGCTCGGTCACTTGGTCAGGTACCACAGCTCTGGGTTGATCGCCAGGGTCGGGTCCTGCGGCGTGGCACCATGCAGGGTCGAGCTGATGACCGACACCTGGTAGTCCGGGTCAGGCTGCCAGATCACCGGCAGCTGTACCGCCAGGTAGTTCTCGTAGTTGGTGATGATGCTGGCGCTGCCGCTGCCGTCAATCGCCGCGTTGATGTTGGCGTTGTCGGTCGGATTGTTGTAGCTCTCGACGTCCAGCACTCCCGGCTCGAACAGCGCGCTGGTCACCGGGTCAGTGAACGGCGTCCAGCCGCCGTAAGTCGCCATCTGCCACCCGCATACCGACTGGGTTGGCTGGCACTGCACAGCCTCGGAGAGCACGCTGCCGGCGGTGATCGAGGATAGGGCGATGCTGATGCCGGCCGTGCTGGCGTCCGACTTCAGCGCTTCCTCTGCTTCCTGGATGGCCAGGTTGCCCGAGTAGTAGTCGAGCTTGAAGGTCAGCTTGGCGCCCGCCGGGATGCCGGCGCCGCACTCGTGCGCACCGCTGCCCGCCTTCGCGCAGGTGTCCGCCCCGCCCGAAACGACCTTCCAGCCGTTTTGCTGCAGCACCTTCTCCGCGCCGGTGACGCTGAACGGGTACTGGCCGGTTTTGTCCAGCGGCGAGGCGTACGAGCTGAGGTAAGGCACCGGCCCGTAGGTCGGAGTGCCGTACCCGTCGAAGAACACCTTGATGTCGGCCTGCTCGTCCACGAGTTCCTGCAGGGCCTGCCGGATGTAGAGCTGGGCGAACTCAGCTCTGGCGGTGGAGTTGGCGGTGTTGTAGTTCAGCAGGATGTAGGCGTACTGGTACTGCGGCCAGCCGGCCAGCGTGTAGCCTGCCGCGCGCAGCGACCCGGCCGACGGGACGTCGGATTGCGCGATGTAGCCGTAGGTGATGCTCGTGCCGGCCCGCATCACGTCGGTCTCGGCCGTGTCGGTCGTGAAAGGCAGCTCGACGAACTTGGTCACGCTCGGATTCGACGGCCCAGAGTAAAGCGTGTTCCGCGTGAAGGTGACCGGGCCGCTGGGCGAGAACGACTGCATCTTCCACGGGCCGTCGACAACCTGCCAGAGCGGGTTCGTGGCGTACGTAGCCTCGTCCATGGACTGCGCGGTGAGGAACTTGTAGACGGCCTTGGCCCCGGCGGTCGTCTCGTCATAGTTGCCGACCTTGCCGTTAGCCGAGGTCTTGTCCCAGACCTGCTGCGGCATCGGCTGGATGAGGAAGAGGTCGTTGCCCGCGATCCACTCGGGGTTGTAGGAGTGGATGAGGTGCATCACGACCGTGTGCGGGTTGGGCGTCTGCACGCTGGCGATGTCGTCTGGGAACTGCCCCGGCGTGTAGGAGCCGTACTCGAGCTTGGTGGCCTTGACGATGTTCATGAAGAAGGAGACATCGCGGCTGGTCACAGGGTCGCCGTTGGACCAGCGGTAGTTCTTGAGCCGGATTGTCACAACGGTGTTGTGGTCAGAGAACTGCGCCGGATAGGCGAGGCTGAGGTTGTAGTTGGTCGCCGACGTGCCGTCGATCCCCGGCCAGTACAGCGGCCGGTACATCAGGAACTGGAACTGGTTGAAGTTCTGCACGTTGTTATAGGCCGCGGGCTCAATCGGCATGATGTAGTTCGGGTGGAACCCGGGCTGGAGCGCGAAGGTGACCGTGCCCTTGGTCGCGGCGCCGGCGTGGCCGGACGGGCTCGCGTTGGAGCTGCAGGCCGCGACGAGGCTGAGCGCCGCTGCCGCCAGGGCCAGGCGGGCCGCCCGACGGCGGCCGCGCCCGCCCGGACGGGTGGAGCGGTGATCGGTTGTGCTGTGCTGGCGGTCGCGACCGGCCGCTGATGTTCGTCGTAGCATTGTCGTTCCTTCCGCCGCACCTTGAGTGCCGCGATGGTGCTGAGGTCAGTTGTGGGCAGCCATGACCGGCTTGACGGGCAATCAGTTAGCGGGCGTGATGTTCTGGGTTTCCTCGCACCGGCGGCGGGCCGATGCGGTTGCCGGCGCCTGCCAGCACCGACTTCTCGAGTTCCTCGGCCTGGCCGAGCATCGTGGCCAGGATCTCGGCGCTCGCGTTGCCACCGGAAATGACGACCGCCGCTCCCTCGGCGGAAACGATTCCGGCGCGCACTGCGGCGAGCGAGACCGCACCTGCGGGCTCGACCACCAGGTGCCGCGTTCGCAGCAGGGTGACGGCGGCGGCGAGTATGTCGTCGTCGGTAACCGTCACGATCTCATCGACGAGGCTGATCACATGGGCGAAGTTCAGCGAGCCCAGCGCCTGGGTGCGCACGCCGTCAGCGATTGTCTGGCCGACCTCCTCCGCGGCCCACTGAACGGGACTGCCGGTCGCCAATGCCTCACGGGCATCGCTGGCCAGCTCGGGCTCGACGCCGATCACCCGGACCGACGGCTTCAGCGCCTTGATCGCGGCGGCGACGCCGCTGATAAGGCCGCCGCCGCCGATTGGGACGATGACTGCCGACAGCTGCGGGAGCTGCTCGGCCAGCTCCACCCCGATGGTCCCCTGCCCGGCTATCACGTCCGAGTCGTTGTACGGCGGGACCAGGACCTGCCCGGTGTCTGCCGCGATCGCTTCGGCCAGCAGCCGGCGTTCCTCGCTGCCGCCCGCGCACGGAACCAGGCTCGCTCCCTCGAGCACGATCGCGCCCGCCTTCGGGCCCGGCGTGTCGCCAGGCACGACGATCGTCGCGGCCACTCCGCACAGGCGGGCCGCGTGCGCCACCGCGATGCCGTGGTTCCCGCTGGAGTAGGCGATCACCCCGCTGGCCAGGACGTCGGGACGGATGCGGCTGAGCTTGGTCCAGGCACCGCGGATCTTGAACGATCCGGTCGGCTGCATGCTCTCGAGCTTCAGCCAGGCCCCGTCCTCCCAGGACACGACCGGGGAGTACCTGAACTGCCGCGGCAGGGCCGCGGCCGCGGCCTGGATTGAACCGAGCGACACCAGCGCGGCTTGCGGCGTGACGTCTTCGGTCAGGGCGTCGTCAGCCATAGCGGTCCCGCTTGGCCGACCGGGCTATCGTCCAGATCGCGCCGAGACAGCGATACCACTGCCGCACGTCGGAGGAGACGTAGCTGACCGACCGCAGCCCGGTGCGCTGCACGCCGGGGATCGCGCTGACCGCGAGCGCGCAGTTCTCGGCGCTGAACTCGATCTCAACGCACAGCTCGGTGACCGGGCCCGGCGCGGTCAGCGTGCCGTCGGCTAGGCGGGCCATCGCCTTCTCCGCCCCCTCGGCCAGCTCCCGCCTGACCGCCACCGCGGGCCTGAGCCGGGCGGCAAACCGGCCAAGCGCCTGCTTGGTCAGCACCTGCTCGGCCTGCGGGGCGTAGCGGCTCGCCTCCGCCAGCGCCGTCTCGTCCCCGGTGACCAGCAGCACCGGCGCGCCAAACGAGCTCGCGAGGTGCGCGTTGATGGTTCCCTCGCCGGCCAGCTCCCCGTTCACCCGGAGCGTGTGGGTGCCGGCCGCCATGAACGCGTGACTCAGCACGCCGCCCGAGCCGACCGTGCCGTGATAGCCGAGGAACACGACCGCCTGAACGCCCCCGTCGATGCCCTCGAGCATCCCGAACGTCCGCGGCACGCCGCGGACGATAGCCACCCTCGGGTCGAGCTGGCTGGGGTCCAGGCTGGACCCACTCCCGTGCGCGTCGGTGACGACGACCTCTCCCGCGCCGTGCTCGAGCAGCGCGTTCGCCACCGTGTTGATGTCCTGGATCCAGCACCGGTTCACGCCCGGCCACGAGGTCGTGCCAGGGGCGACGTCGTCGGGCGTGGCCGCGCCGACCGCGCCTTCCATGTCGGCGGAGATCAGGACGGTCGGACCCATCACGCGGCCTCGTCGCCGCGCCGGTACCAGCCGTCGCCAAGGGCGCTGTCCATTGCGGCCCAGTCGAGCAGCCGGCCGCCGCAGATGGTGTAGCGGACATTCCTCAGCGCGCTGAGGTCCC
>Ga0335075_10008146_pt1 | contig 16092 bp, 12 predicted proteins | sample Lox_Sample_24_FD_206723 | JGI IMG/M metagenome (GOLD analysis project Ga0335075, IMG submission 206723) | Soil microbial communities from Loxahatchee National Wildlife Refuge, Florida, United States - Lox_Sample_2.4 | ecosystem: Environmental > Terrestrial > Soil > Wetlands | place: USA... | reverse complement strand
AATGGTTTTCACCGCAGACGGCACTGATGATCTTCTTGATCTCACTATGGTGATCAGTTACAAGGTCCTCATATCTAATCACTGTGTAGGAGGCATATGCCTTACGGCGGCTATGCAGCAAGTAATTAAATATGTTCCATTCTGTGGCAGAGCGGACGACTGAGTGCTTATCCATATAGGTCCGGCGCGAAGTAATCTCGGGACGAAGCCGCTGCCGCTGCCACGAAAACGCCGTGGCCCGGCTGTCACGGACCAGGTGAACCACATGAAGCTCAATGCCCTCGGCCTCAGCGAGCACCCATGCGTACTGTGGCACTTTAGAGGAGTCGACAATTACCGTACTGTCCGCGACATTCCGCATCGCCGCATACATGCGGTCGAGAACCGCAGCGTAGTCACGAAGTTTCCGCTGATAGCCAGGCGACCTGAGTTCCGGGCGCCACAGCATGGGAATCCTGTTATGGCCCTGTACCTCGGCGCGTGTCTGGTTGAGTTCCGCCGCAGGGACCTCACCGGGCTTGCAACCAAATGCTTCGACTGTTACGTCAGTCCAGAAGTCACACTCGCGGAAACTTTTTCCGCATCCGCATAGCTGGTTCTGGATGTAGCTGCGCTCCCAGACATCAAACAACTCCCCCACTGCCACAAAGCCCCGGTGCTCGCCCAGCAGCCTGAGCAGAAGCGTGCTGCCGCTACGGCTGTAGCCGCCAATGTAGAGGACCGTCGTCTTACCGGCCGCTCCGGTCATCGTTCCACACCTATGAACCGGACGAGGATCAGCACCACGGAGAGAGCGGTGAGGCTGACGGCCAAGAACTGCACCCGCGGCAGGGCACCTGCCAGGGACCTGAAACGACCTGAGGGACCGCTCAGGCGCAAGTACTCCACGAGCAAGAGCGCGGCACCCGCAAGCACTGCAACAAGCACGCCAGCAGGCACAAACGCGTGGTTGCCCATTGCATTCAAGATGCTATTCATTCCTAAGCCGTTTCATTTATTGGACGAGTCCCACATAACCACGGGCAAGGGCATGGTGTCTCCGGACGGCTCCCACATGACCACCGGCCTCGGCATGACGTCTCCTGATCGGGCTTGCTCGTCGGGCAGACCGTCGCCTTGGCTAGCCACAGTTGCCATCGCCTGGGCGGGCCCAAGCGACCGGCGGCGGGCCGACCGCCGGGTTACTAGCAGGTTGAAGCCGGGCAGCTCGGCTGCCCACGGAACACGTTCGGCCAGTCCCGGGCGCGGTGCCCGGCGGCTGCCCCGACCCCGCCAGCCCCCCCGACCCAGGAAGAGCATACTGACCAGGGCCGCGGCGCAACTCGCCACCAGCCATCCTACTGTTATACCAGGTGCGCCCAAGGAGTGGGCTAGAGCGAGCCCAAGACCGAGCGTACCGACCGAAGCAATCGCCTGGAGCAGCAGAATGGCCGGTCCATTGCCACGAGAACGCTGAATGGCGATTCCCATGAACAGCACCGAGCGGGGCAAGGTCGCGATCATGAAAATCCGCAGGACGATGCTGCCCGCAGCCTTGTATTTATCGCCGAAGACCTGGAGAACTTCAGGCGCGACAGCGAATATCACTACGGCGAGAAATCCGACTGCCGCCCACACCCGCAACAGATGCGACCTTGTCGCCGGTGTCATCATTCCATCTGTTCTCGAAAGCTCGGCAGTCAGAGAATTACCCAGCATCAGGCAGAGCAAATCTATCGCCGACGCTATCGTGAAGCAGACGTAGAAACTTGCTGAATTCGCGGCACCCGCGGTTATCAGCACGAGGACGGGCAACGGCAGCGTCCCGGCCAGCCAGAGCAGATAGCCCACGAAGTCGTAGCGCAGCCAGGGTGGTGAGCGCCTCATGGGTTCGGCTGGGCGCGCGGCCGATGGCGGAACGGCTCGCAGGTAAAGGAAGAGGTTGACCGGAATGATTACCGCAATCAGTGGGAGCACCCAGGCTATGAATACCGCGAGGCTGCCCCGATCGCCGATGCGCCACAATGCCACCAGGCAGACGAGCTTCAGGACACCGTACGTGCCGTTCTCGAAAGGAACGATTGTCGCCCGCCTGACCGAGGTGAGGGCTGCGTCCTCAAGGTTGAAGATCGTCCAGAGCCCGACTGAGACAGTAAAGATGGCGATGAAGACCACATCGCCACGCACATAACCGAAATCTTTCGATATCTTTGGCAATATCAGGGCAGACGCGAGGCCGACGATAAAGCTGAGCCCGACCGTGATCCCATAGACCCGGGCCAGGAGCCGGCGAGGCCGGTGGGCCTGCGGCAGCAGCCCGGACAGTGCCCGGGCGTAGTTGACCTGGCTGAGGCCGGACACCGTCAGCAGCGCCGCTACCAGAGCCGATCCGCGTCCGACCGTCGTGGTGGTGAGAAGTCGCGCGGCAACCAGCCAGAAAGCGACCCCCAGAGCAGCCGTGAGCCCGCTGTTGGCCAGCAGAGCCACGCCACCGCGGGTGAGGGAGCGAGTAACTTGCGCATGCTCCTCGGAGGCCGGTGCGCCCCGTTCGGAGCGCGCCGACCTGTGCAGCCCTGGCTTACTGCTAGGCAACAGCCCCACCCGCGGTGACCTGCCGAGAACGCTCAGCCAGGTTCCGGGCCTGCCACGGCCTCATTCCGCTTGCCCCTGCTCCCGGAACGAGAACTTGGTGGTGGCCGCCCGTGCCCGCAGGTATCCTCCCGCCGTCCACGAGACTCCTAGAACCAAGGCGGTGAGGCGTCCGCGCGCATTCCTGCCATGCAGGCGAAGACCCCCCCGCAGCTCTCGGTTTATGGCCCACCTGATCGTCTGGAGCACGTAAGTTCGTTCAGAACTCAGCGCGACAGACCTCTGGGAGAGCCGGGCCACTCGCGCCTTCGAGCGTCCCTCCGCATAGCACCGATCGAAAAAGTAGCGCCATGTTCCGCGAGACGGGTCTACGTGATGGTGGACCACGGCCTGTGGCTCATAAATGATCTTCCCGTTGGGCCACAGCTGAATCAGCCGGATGCTGAACTCGGTCTCTTCGCATCCGGCTGGGCGGGAGTCGAGTACATTGCGCCCGACAGAAGAGTCAAAAAGTCCAGCTCGATCGAATGCCGATCTGCGAAACGACATATTGGCGCCCACGGGATTGCGGATCTCCGCCGTAGCTTCGGGCAACCCCCGGTAGCTGCATCCCACGACCCAGAGAAATTCGTCAGGCAGCCAGCCGGGCCGGGCCACTGAGCCCCAGTCGGGCAGCACCAGGCCGCCCACACCAAGGACTGACTCGTCATCGTACGGGGCCAGCAGCGTTTCGAGCCAGCGGGGCTCGGCGCGCGCATCATCGTCGAGAAACACGACAATGTCACCCGCAGAGTGCAGGATTCCGGTATTGCGTGCCCCCGACAGACCACGCTCGAACTTGTTTGGAACAACCTCAAGCTTCGGGTACTCCGCTTCAAGGCGCTCCTGCAGAGCCGGGTTATGATCGACTACCACGATCACTTCCTGTGGCGGTACCGTCTGCCGCGCAATGCTGTCGAGCGCCATTTCAATTTGGGGCCACCGTTTTTCGGTATAGGCGCACACGATGACCGAAGCCTGCAGGCCAGGGCCAACCCGCTCGTGTGAGCGCTTACTGTCCACGGTCGTCACCTACTGTCCACGTTGGACCTCCTAAGACCGGCCAAGTAGCATGCTCTCATACAGCTTCCTCACGTTGGTACCGAGACGTACTAGAGAGTAGCAATGGCCCGATGCCGGAGGAAGCGGAACCGGAACTGCGGGACAGCCCCGTTTGGGCGTGATGTGCCTGTATGTGGCTCACGTGACGCCCCGGGCTGGCCCTCGTCGCGCCACCCCGCCGTGGCCAGCCCTGGGTCAGGATCCGCGATCGTGACTTCTGGCCGCGGCAAGCACCTGATCACCTGGCCGTGAGGCCAGGGCTGGAGGCGGTATTGCCCGGCCGAGCTTGATCGCGACGAAAACCTTATGCCGCTCTTACCGTAAGTTTACGGAGATATAAACATTCAGCCCGCAAAGCTCTCAATGCTGGCCTTCCGTGGCACATAGCATGAGCGGAGATATTAACCGCGGGTGTCGAGACCTGCATGTTGTGCCGTTAACCGGAGGTATACAGAGCATTGGGTTTCGAGCATGTGCGATGACCATGCACACAGCGGACCTGACCACGAAGGCGGCCCCGGCCAGCCAGGCGGCCCCCATCAGCCAGGCGGCCCTGGCCAGTCAGGCGGCGCCGGCCGGCGGCAGGGATCTACCCGGCGCCGGTTCCTCAAGGGGGCGGCGGCCGGCGCGGTCGTCCTGGCCGGCGGAGGGGTGGCTCTCGACAAGCTGCTTCCGCGGCAACCGCTGTGGTCACCGGCTCGGCCAGTCGGTCCGGACGGCAGCCGCGCGTACTCGATGGCGATGCACATACATTCGTCGTTCAGTGAGCAGTCCGGCTCGATGGACAGCCAGCTCTTCCAGGCGGCGAAGAACTCGGTCGACGTGCTCTGGTGGACCGATCATGACGCCCGGATGGACGGGGACGGCTACCGCCGGGTAGTGCACTTCACCAGCCTCACCAGGGAAAAAGGAGGGCCCGGCCAGGGCGGCCCCTGGATCTGGGCGAAGGTCGAGAACGGCCCGCTGACCAGCGGGTCGGGTGGCGGCATCGTCGAGTTTCCCTGTTCCCCCGACGATCCGGTCCGGGGCGGGAGCATGCATCTGAGGGCCGACAGCAGCACGGCCGCGACGGCGAAGTTCGGCTACTTCGCGAACTGCCACCCGGCCGGATGGAACTACCGGGACAATCTGACCGGCCAGTCGCTCACCATGGACGTGATGCTGACCCATGGCTGGACTCGTGGTTACCTCGAGCTGCTGATCCACAGCTCCTACCACCAGGCAGCGGGCGGGCGCCCGGCCGGGGTCTACACCCTGTCCTACCGGTTCGTGCCGCCCGGGACCCCGGCGAGCCGGGTGGCCAATGGCAACCTAGGCATCATGACCATCCCGGTGCGGCCGGACAGCAAGAAGAACCCGTGGGGCACCGTGACCATCACGCCCTCGAACGACATCGCCGCTCTCTGGCCGGACATCGACTACCGTGACTTCGCGCTGTGGGAGCTGGCCCTCAACGCCGCGAGCGAAGGTGACCCGGTCGGCGGCTACTTCGACTACCTCCGCTTCACCCGCCGCAAGAGCGGCGAGGTCTTCCTGCACCAGCAGATGGCCATGGAGGCCGTGCTCGCCCCAAAGTACCCGTCTGTCGCGCAGCGGCAGGGCCTTGAGGTGTCCTGGCGCCTGCCTCACCTCAACTGGTTCGGTGGCGCCGTGGTCATGCCCGACTACCGCGCCCAGAAGATTTACACCAAGCCCAGCTGGGCCAGCTACCTGGAGAGAACCACAGTTCCCCAGATCCACACGGCCGGCGGCCTGGTCAGCTACAACCACCCGTTCGGCTACGACACGCCGCCGGAGCTCCCCATCGGGCAGCAGGACATGCTGCTGAAGCAGGTCGCGAGGGCGCTGCTGCCCACCGCGACGAGACCAGCGGCCCTCGGCGCCGACCTGCTCGAGGTCGGCTACCCCCTGCGCCAAGGGGTCAATCTCGACCACCACGTGGCGCTGTGGGACATCATGTCCCGCAACGGCGTCTTCCTCACCGGGAACGGAACCAGCGACGACCACTACGGAACGGACTGGTTCGGGCTCATCAACAACTGGGTCACCTCGACCTGGGCGGCCAGCACATCAGAAGCGGACCTGCTCGCCGCCCTAGCCGCGGGACGGGCGTGGTGCAGCTCACTGTCCGACTACCGCGGCACCCTCGATCTGCTGGTGGACCGCTCCTGCCCCATGGGCTCGGCCAGCGTCTCGACCGTCAACTCGCGGCAGCTCGCCGCGACGGCGACGAAGATCCCGGCAGGCGGGTCACTGGAGGTGCTCCAGGGCGTGGTCGACCGGGCGGGCATGGCCGACCCGAGCGCCAACACCCGGCTGATCGGGTCTTATGGAGCCGGCGACGTCGGCGGTGGTTCGATCACGACATCGGTCGATACCAGCCAGGAGTGCTTCGTGCGCACCCAGGTGCGCGATGGCAGCGGGAGGGTGATCGGCCTGTCCAACCCGGTCTGGCTGCTCCGGACGGCGCCTCAGCGGGGTATCCCCACTTCCCGCGCTGCCTGATGAGCCTGGCCGGGTTCATCCTGCCGTCTAGAACGTCACACTGTGCGCGGCGAAGAAGTCCTGGATGAGCTGGCCCGCGCCTTGTGCCTGCGGGCCTGGATTAGATGACACGCATCTCCAGGTCGCGCCGGAGTTGAACGCGGTTGGATCGTCGAGGTCATTGCCGCGGATCAGCACGCCAGGGACGAGTGACCACGCAATGAGCCCGACGTGGTGCTCAGCCAGGTAGCTGAGAAAGGCCGGGACCAGTGTGGGCGCCTGGGGTACGCATTCACCGCCTGACTGCTGGAATTCCCCCCACTCGTCGGCGACCACCGGCACCTCAGCGGTCAGGTATCCCCAGTTGGCTTCCCAGGCCTGGGGCGTGGCCCAGTAGGCCGCGCTGAAGTACGGGTGCACGGCGTAGGCCACGTTGCCGCCGGTCAGCATGTGTCCGGGGAGCTCGGCTAGGGTCTTGGCCACGGCCAGTCCCTCGGCCAGGATCACATTCTGGGCGCCCCTGCCCCTGATCACGTTGACCAGGCTCTGCATCCCCACGTAGCCGAAACCGCCGTGCTGCCATATGTCCCAGTACAGCTGCTCGGTTCCCTGCTTGTTGCTCGGGCTTCCCTGATCAGGGTCGAGCTGGGGCTCATTGAACAGGTCGAACCACACCCCGAGGTCGCCCTTGTACCTTGACGCGATCAACCGCCAGAACTGGGCCGTGGAGGCGTTGGGCATCCTCTGGTGCGTCGTGTTCTCGTACTGGGCCGACAGGATGACGACCAGCCCGTTCTCCTGGGCGGTCGCGACCTCTTCCTCGATCGCCGCCAGATACGGCCGGTTATACGGGTGGCCCCTGAGCAGGTTGGGCGGGGCGACCTGCAGGCGCACGGTGTTGCCATGCCAGAAGCGGGCCGTCGCCTCGATCTGAGCCTCGTCGGCGAAAATGTTCGCTGCCCAGTCGGACTGAGACAGGCCGGCGACGGTGATGCCATACGGCACGAACGACTTCCCGTTAGACCCGAGGATCTCGTTGCCCTGGACCGTATACGGGCCGGCCAGCAAGGCCCCCGCGGCCGACCGGCGACTGGGGGCCTTCCCAGTGTGGGCTCCGAACGGACTGCTGCAGCTGGCCAGGACCAGGGCGGCGCAAACCGCCAGGCAGACAAGCCCGCAGGCCGAACCGCGCGCACCGCTTTCCCGAGGCCGCTTACAGTGGCTTTTATGCCGGCCGAGCCGTGCCCAGGGAGCCCTTTCCATCAAATGACTAAATCGCACGTGTGCCATGAATCGCTTGGGCCATGCTGTGAGATTGCTGGGGGTCAATGAGAAAACGCGGTGACCAGCGCATTTCTCGAGGCGTCAGGACTGCTTAGCCAGCGAGGAGCACCCGTGGCGGACACAGCCTAGCCTATCGATGGTTCTCATACCGCCGGCCGCCGAAGACTCGGGCTAGGGTTCCACCATGACCTCCGTCGCCGATGAGGTGCAGACCCGGGCATGAACCCCTCACGGCAGCTACCAGGAGCGTAGGATCGCTCACTCATGACTTCAGGATGTGATTTGTTTGATGTCGCTAGGTCCGCCTTGTGACTTTCATCACGTAACGGCGAGATGGCAACGAACGCGGTGAAGAAGCTACTGCTGCGGGCGGTGTCGGCGGCCGAGCGCATGCGGATGTGGCTGCTCGACCAATCATGGTTCTCCAGCGTTCTGTTGCCCGCCTTGCCCCGCCAGCTGCGCTGGCTCCTTCGCCAGGTTTACCTGGGGCCGATCGACCTCGCCGACCGGATGCTCGGGCGCCACGATCCCACGGTGCCGCCCAAGTCCGGAACGTTCACCGGTGCCGTGGACGACTTCGCGGCCAGCGGTGAGGTCCTGGTGGAAGCGCTCGGCAGCGTCGCCGGGGCCACCCCGTCGTCTGGAGTCCTCGACATCGGCTGCGGTCTCGGCCGGCTCGCCCTGGCCATGACGCGGTTCCTCGATGTCAACGGCCGTTACGAGGGTTTCGACATCGTTCCCGAAGGGATCGAGTGGTGCCAGCAGCACATCGTGAGCCCGCACGGCAACGTGCACTTCACGCTGGCCGACCTCTATAACAAGGAGTACAACCCCAAGGGCCGCGTCCAGCCGGCCGACTACCGCTTTCCCTACGCCGGCGAGACCTTCGACGTTGCCGTGCTGGTGTCGGTGTTCACCCACATGCTGCCCGCCGACGTCGACCGGTACGTCAGCGAGATCGCGCGTGTGCTCAAGAAGAACGGGCGCCTGTTCGCGACGTACTTCTTGATCACCCCGGAATCGCTCGAGCTGATGAACTCAGGCAGCAGCTCGGTACGCTTCAAGCGCAACCTCGGATCGCACTGGCTCCAGGGCGGAGGCGTCCCAGAACTGTCTGTCGCCTACGACGAGCGCTACATCCGCGAGCTCTACGCCCGGCACGGTCTGTCTGACCAGCCGAAAATCTACCCCGGGGCATGGTGTGGCCGACCGGGGCACTGGCCGCAGGGCTCGGGTCTCGGCGGCCAGGACACGGTGGTCACGACCAAGTTGTGAGCGCAGCGGGCATCCGCCGCCTGCCCTGGGGGATCCGGGAAGCAAACCGGAGAACCTACGATAGGGGCGTGGGCCAGGGCGGGAGGCTGGGCAGAGACTGGCCTGGCCGCGAGCCTGAGGATGGCAGGGAGTGCGGATGCCGGTAATGGCCGCGGACGGCGCGACGCGCACGGCGATTGTCACGGTCGACGACGACCCGGGCGTGTCCCGGGCGGTCGCCCGCGACCTGCGGCGCCGTTACGGCGAGCAGCACCGGATCGTGCGCGCCGAGTCCGGGCAGTCAGCGCTGGACGCGCTGCGGCAGATGAAGCTGCGCGGCGACCTGGTCGCCGTGATCCTGGCCGACTACCGCATGCCGCAGATGAACGGGATCGAGTTTCTCGAGCGGGCCATGGACCTGTACCCGGGGGCCCGGCGCGTGCTGCTGACCGCCTACGCCGACACCGGCGCCGCCATCGACGCGATCAACGTCGTTGACCTGGACCACTACCTGCTCAAGCCGTGGGACCCGCCGGAAGAGAAGCTCTACCCGGTGGTCGACGGGCTGCTGGAGGCGTGGCTGGCGTCGGATCACCGGCCGGTGCCCGAGACGAAGATCGTCGGTCACCGGTGGTCGGCGCGGTCGTCACAGGTCCGTGAATTCCTGGCCCGCAACCAGGTGCCCTACCGCTGGTACGCCTCGGACGAACCAGAGGGCGAGCGGCTGCTCGCCGCGGCCGGCGCCGACGGGCGGCGGCTGCCGGTCGTGATCACGCCGGACGGCGAGGCACTGGTGGAGCCGGAGGACGCCGAGCTGGCCAGCCGGGTTGGGCTGGCCACCACACCGTCCAAGGACTTCTACGACCTGGTCGTCATCGGCGGCGGCCCGGCCGGCCTGGGCGCGGCGGTGTACGGGGCGTCCGAGGGGCTGCGCACCGTGCTCGTTGAGCGCACCGCGACCGGTGGCCAGGCGGGCCAGAGCTCCCGGATCGAGAACTACCTGGGCTTCCCGGACGGGGTGTCCGGGGCCCAGCTGACCGACCGGGCGCGCCGGCAGGCAGCCAAGTTCGGGGCCGAGGTGCTTACCACGCGCGACGTGGTCGGCCTGGAGGTCAACGGCTCCGCGCGCAGTGTCCGCTTCGCGGACGGCAGCACGATCGACGCGCACACCGTCATCCTCGCCACCGGCGTCTCCTACCGCAGGCTGGCCGCCCCGGGGCTCGATGAGATGACCGGCCGAGGCGTCTACTACGGATCCGCGCTCACCGAGGCGGCAGCGTGCTCGGGACAGGACGTGTTCATCGTCGGCGGGGCCAACTCGGCCGGGCAGGCCGCCGTCTACCTGTCCCGCGGGGCCAGGTCGGTGACGATCCTGGTCCGCGGGCCGTCGCTGGAGCGGTCCATGTCGTTCTACCTCATCCAGCAGATCGAGAACATCCCGAAGATCTCGGTCCGCACCTGTACCGAGGTCATCCGGGCCGATGGCGGTGACCACCTGGAGACCCTGACGCTGCGCAACACCGCCACCGGCGCCACCGAGACCGTCAGCGCGCAGTGGATGTTCCTGTTCATCGGCGCCGCCCCGCTCACCGACTGGCTGGACCATGTCGTCGAGCGCGATGAGCGCGGCTTCGTCGTGTCAGGCCCCGACCTGTCCGTGGAAGGGCAGCGGCCCCGTGGCTGGGAGCTGGACCGGCCGCCATACCACCTGGAGACCAGCGTTCCCGGCGTGTTCGTGGCCGGCGATGCCCGGTCCGAGTCGGCCAAGCGCGTCGCCTCGGCCGTTGGCGAGGGCGCCATGGCCGTCATGCTCGTGCACCGTTATTTGGAGAAGCTATGACCGAGCCGGCCGCCTGCAGCCGGGCAGCGCAACTGCCGTGCAGCCCCGAGGAGCTGCGCACCCTGTTCCTGTTCGAGAATCTGACCGACGAGCAGCTGGCCTGGCTGTGCGGCCACGGGCACGTCGAGCTGATCGAGCCCGGGCCGGTCTACACCGAGGGTGACCCGGCGACCTGCTTCTATGTGCTGATCGAGGGCACGGTCATCATGTCGCGGCGGGTCGGCGGGGACGACATCGAGGTGAACCGGACCTCCGGCCGCGGCACCTACTCCGGCGCCTTCAACGCGTACATCGATCAGCTGCCGCACGTGTACAACAACTCGGTGCGGGTGCCCGAACCGTCGCGCTTCTTCGTGCTTGACGCCCAGGACTTCGCGAAGCTCATGCACGAGTGGTTCCCGATGGCCGTGCACCTGCTCGAAGGGCTGTTCTTCGGGCAGCGCAGAACTCAGGACGCCATCGGCCAGCGGGAGCGGCTGCTCGCGCTCGGCTCGCTGTCGGCGGGCCTCACGCACGAGCTCAACAATCCGGCCGCCGCGGCGGTGCGGGCCACGGCCGCCCTGCGCGAGCGGGTGGCCGGCATGCGCCACAAGCTCGGCCTGCTGGCCGCGGGCCGGTTCACCCCGGAGACCTTGCAGGGCATGGTCCAGCTCCAGGAACGCGCCGTCGAACTGGTGGCCAAGGCGCCGGCGCTCAGCCCCCTGGAGGCGTCCGACCGGGAGGACTCCATCACCGACTGGCTTGACGACCACGGGGTCGCGGGCGGCTGGGACCTGGCCGCGGTCTACGTCCAGGCCGGCCTGGACACCGCCTGGCTGGAGAACGTCCTGGCTACAATGAAGGGGGATGGGGAGGCGGGTGGGGGGACGCTCGAGCCCGCGCTGCGGTGGCTCGGCTACACGGTCGAGACCGAGCTGCTGATGAACGAGATCGAGGACTCAACCACGCGGATCTCCACCCTGGTCGGCGCGGCCAAGCAGTACTCGCAGCTGGACCGGGCCCCGCACCAGGTCGTGAACGTGCACGAACTGCTGGACAGCACGCTAATGATGCTCGGCGGCAAGATCCCTCCCGGGATCACGGTCGTCAAGGACTACGACTCCTCGCTGCCCGCGATCCCGGCCTACGCCGCCGAGCTGAACCAGGTGTGGACGAACCTGATCGACAACGCGGTGTCGGCCATGGACGGCACCGGCACGCTCACCGTGCGCACCCGGCTCGACCAGGACCGGAAGCAGGCCGTGATCGAGTTCGGCGACACCGGGCCCGGCGTGCCCGAGGAAATCCGCAGCCGGATCTTCGAGCCGTTCTTCACCACCAAGCCGGTGGGCCAGGGCACCGGCCTCGGCCTGGACATCTCCTGGCGGATCGTGGTGAACAAGCACCACGGGGACCTCAAGGTGGAGTCGGTGCCGGGTGACACGCGGTTCGAGGTCCGGCTCCCGCTGGCCACCGCAGAGCCCGATATAGATCTTGAACGTGACGCCGGCCACCAGCGTGGCCCGGCCACGGAACCCGAGACGGAGGAGCACCGATGACCGAGGTGCCAGGAATCGACACTTCTGTCCCACCCAGCGGGACCGGCTGCGTCGAGTGCGAGGCGAGCGGGGGCTGGTGGCTGCACCTGCGGCGGTGCGCACAGTGCGGGCACATCGGCTGCTGCGACACCTCGCCCTCACAGCACGCCACGGCGCACGCGAAGGCCACCGGGCATCCGTTCATCCGCAGCTTCGAACCCGGTGAAAACTGGTTCTGGAGCTTCGAGACCGAGGAATCCTACGATGGCCCGGACCTGGCCCCGCCGGAGCACCACCCCCTTGATCAGCCGACGCCCGGGCCGGCCGGCCGCGTTCCGTCCGGCTGGCAGCGCATGCTGAACTAATGCTGGACGGAGATACGCGGGGGGGTCTGGCGGGGTCGTCTCCCCGAGGCCAGTACCGTCGCCCGGTACGCATCGCCAACTGCTCGGGTTTCTACGGCGACCGCGCGTCGGCCGCGCGGGAGATGGCTGAGGGCGGTCCCATCGACGTGCTCACCGGTGACTACCTGGCCGAACTGACCATGCTGATCCTGTGGAAGGCCCGCCAGCGGGATCCCGGCGCCGGCTACGCGCGCACCTTCCTCGCTCAGTTCGAGCAGGTTATCGGCACCTGCCTGGACCGCGGCATCACGATCGTGGTGAACGCGGGCGGCCTCAACCCGGCCGGGCTGGCCAGCCGGCTGCGCGAGATCGCGGCCGGCCTCGGCCTGGCGCCTGCGGTCGCCCATGTCGAAGGGGACGACCTGCTGGACCGGCTGGGCGAGCTCACCGAGGCAGGCCATCCCCTGGCTCACGCCGATACCGGCGAGCCGCTGGCCAAGGCGGGTGTCGTGCCGGTGACCGCGAATGCCTACCTGGGCGGCTGGGGCATTGCGGCCGCGCTGCGGGCCGGAGCGGACGTCGTGGTCTGCCCGCGGGTCACCGACGCCTCGCTGGTCGTCGGCCCGGCCGCGGCCTGGCACGGATGGGGACCGGCCGACCTGGATGAGCTCGCGGGCGCGGTGGTCGCCGGGCACGTCATCGAGTGCGGCCCGCAGGCGACCGGTGGTAACTACCCGTTCCTGAATGAACTGCCTGACCTGCGCTATCCGGGGTTCCCGATCGCCGAGGTCGGCGCCGACGGCAGCAGCGTGATCACCAAGCATCCCGGAACCGGGGGCCTGGTGTCGGCCGGAACGGTCACGGCGCAGCTGCTGTACGAGATCGCCGAGCCTGCGTACGCCAACCCCGATGTGGTCGCGCACTTCGAGACGATGCGGCTGGAGGCCGACGGCCCGGACCGGGTGCGGATCAGCGGCACCCGCGGCAGCCCGCCGCCGGAGGACCTCAAGGTGGCGCTGAACTACCTCGGCGGCTACCGGAACACGATGACGATGGTGCTGACCGGCCTGGATATCGAGCAGAAGGCGGCCAGGGCGGAGGCCATGCTGTTTGACCTGCTCGGGGGGAAGGAGCGGTTCGGGGAGGTCGACGTCCGGCTGATCCGCTTCGACCGGCCCGACGCGCCCACCAACGAGCAGGCCACCGCGCAGCTGCGGATCACCGTCTCCGATCCCGATCCGGCCAAGGTTGGCCGGTCGTTCTCCAACGCCACGATTGAGCTGGCTCTGGCCGGCTACGCGGGCTTCCACACCACGACCCCGCCGACGGCGGAGAGCGCTTACGGGGTCTACTGGCCGGCCTTCGTGCCCGCCGCCGTGGTCGAGCACGCGGTCGTGCTGCCCGACGGAACCCGCCGCGTGATCCCCCCGCCCCCCACTGCGGCCGGGCGCGCTGTGCCACCAAGTCCGGCCGGCCCGGGCAGGCCGGGGCCGATGGGTCCCACGCGCCGCGCTCCGCTCGGCCTGGTGTGCGGCGCGCGGTCGGGCGACAAGGGCGGCAACGCCAACGTCGGCCTGTGGACGCCGGACCCGGATGCGTACGGCTGGCTGCGGGACTACCTCGATGTCGAGCGATTCCGCGCCTTGCTGCCCGAAGCGGCCGGCCTGGAGGTGCGCCGGTACGAGCTGCCGAACCTGTACGCGCTGAACTTCGTCGTCGTCGGCCTGCTCGGCCTGGGAGTGTCCGCCTCGACCCGGCCCGACCCGCAGGCCAAGGGCCTCGGCGAGTACCTGCGGTCCCGGGATGCCGATATCCCGGTCCGGCTGCTGCCGCCCCAGCCTGGATCGGCCCGCCCGGGCTGAGCGGGCGTTGCGGGCCCGCTACGGTGTCTGGAATGGACGCACTCGAGATTGACGGTGCCTGGGTGTTCAGCCCTCGTATCCACGCCGACCAGCGGGGAAGCTTCCTGGAGTGGTTCACCGACGCCGGGGTGCGCGCGGACCTCGGGCACCGCATGGACATCGCCCAGGCCAACTGCTCGGTTTCCCGGCGCGGGGTCATCCGGGGCATCCACTTCTCAGACGTCCCGCCCGGCCAGGCCAAGTATGTGACCTGCGCCAGCGGCGCGATCATCGATGTCGTCGTCGACCTGCGGGTAGGCTCCCCCAGCTTCGGGAAGTGGGACGCGGTGTGGCTCGACGACGAAAGCCGCCGGGCGCTGTACATCGGCGAGGGCCTCGGTCACGCGTTCGCGGCAGTGAGCGACCACGCCACGGTCCTGTACCTGTGCTCCACCCCGTACGCGCCCGACCGCGAGCATGGCGTGAACCCTCTCGACCCGGCCATCGGCATCGCCTGGCCCGCGGACATCGAGCCGGTCCTGTCCGGCAAGGACGCCGCCGCCCCGTCCCTGGCCGACGCACGGTCGGCCGGCCTGCTCCCGGACTACGCCGAATGCCAGGCTTACCTCGCGAAGCTCAGGGCAGGCGCGGTGTGACTTCCATGATGCCTGCGCGCTAGAGGGTGCCGGCGTCGATGGCCTGGCGGATCCAGGGGATGACCTCGTCCAGCATGACGGACAAGGACGTCGTCGCCTCGAAGCCGAGGACCCGCTTGGCCTTCTCGGTCGCGGGCACCCGCCGCTGCACATCGTGCTGGAACGGGTCGTCGTTAACCACCCGGAGCGGGACATCGGGCCCGTTGATCTTCTTCCAGATCAGCTCGGCCAGCTCGAGCACGGTGGTCGACTCGGCGGTGGACAGGTTGAAGTCCTCGTTCAGCGCCGCGGGGTGCTCGATGGCGTCGGCGATGCCGCGGGCCAGGTCGCCGCCGTAGGTGTAGTGGCGGATCTGCCTGCCGTCGCCCAGGATGTGCAGCGGGTCCTGGCCCTTGAGAACCTTCTGCACCAGGTCCGGGACCACGTGGCTCATGGCCAGCTCTACGTTGCCGGACAGGATCTGCTCATCCCCGAGCGCCCGGCTCTCCCCGATGCCGACGCAGTTGAACGGGCGGACGATCGTGTACGGAACCTGGTACTGGTCCCAGGCGGCGCGGGCGAAGTACTCGACGGCGAGCTTCTGGAATCCATAGGACGACAGTGGCGGCGGTATCTCGTGTTCCTGGCCCTCATACGACGGCCAGGAGTCGGCCGACTCGAACACCATCGACGAGGACACGTACGTCACCTTCTGCAGGCCGCCGGACCGGTGCGCGGCGATCGCCGCGTCGCATGAGGAGGCGATGATCCGCTCGTTCGTGGCCAGCAGGTCGTAGGCGTAGGCGTGGAAATAGGAGATTCCGCCGATCATCGCGGCTCCGGCCACGAAGTGATCGCAGCCGTCCAGCAGCCGGGTCATCAGATCGGCGTCACGCACGTCGCCCTCGACCAGCGTGTAGTTCGGGTGGCCGTCGTAGGACTTGGTGACCTTGCCGTACTTGGAGAAGTTGTCAACACCGACAACTTGGTAGCCGCGGTTTAGGAGTTCTTCGACGAGATAGCCGCCGATGAACCCGGCCGAGCCAGTGACCAGTGCCTTCTGCATTTCACCCTGTCTCTTGCGTCTTGTTTGATCGAGCGTGGGTTTTGAGTTCGTCGAGGTCGAGCCGGCGGCCGAAGGCGAACCGGTACCAGTGCAGGTATTTGGGCAGCCAGCTGGCGATTTTGAAGTTGGACAGGCCGTCTTGGCGGTCTAGCCAGATG
>Ga0335075_10008145_pt1 | contig 16093 bp, 15 predicted proteins | sample Lox_Sample_24_FD_206723 | JGI IMG/M metagenome (GOLD analysis project Ga0335075, IMG submission 206723) | Soil microbial communities from Loxahatchee National Wildlife Refuge, Florida, United States - Lox_Sample_2.4 | ecosystem: Environmental > Terrestrial > Soil > Wetlands | place: USA... | reverse complement strand
CTCAACAGCATCTATGGTGAGCTAGCTCCGAAGTGCACCGTGGAACCTCAGCTCTCCTGTAGCCACCCCCTTAGTAAGAATCCCAAGCTGCCTGACAGCAATCAGTTAATAGCCCTAACCGGTGGTAGACACGAATCTTCTATTCGTGATGTGATCTAGGAGTACGACTTAAAAATTGATGATTATGTCGAGCTGTGCCTGTTGGATACAGCCTTTAGAGATGCTTGTCTGTCCTCGTACAAATAAAGTATCGTTCGTTTCCACAGTGGCATAATAATGGCTGATCTTCCAAAAAAAAACGGATTCTTGACCTGCTCTAACATTCTCGTCCAAGAAGAGAGAGACCTCAGAGTGGAAGAAGATCACAGAGCTGACTGGGTCCATAGTGCTAAGGGCGATCCTGTCATATATCCCTTGTAGATTGGCCAAGAGGTCCTCCGCCCTGTTGTGATCGTGAAGCCTGCGGATAGAGAGCTGCATCTTCACCGGGTTGTTAATATCGTTTGGATTGATGGTAAACCAGATCACAGGCATGCCCATCCAAACGCAGAGTGCCTATATCTTCCTCCACAAGTGAATGTGGATCATCGTCAATTTGTATGGAAACAAAGCAGCTAGCCATAATCATTCTAGTCTTGGCATAAGAGCTGCTTATCTTAAATTTCAGAAGTGTTAAAGGCGGAAGCCGATTTCGCTAGCGACTGTATCTGGGTTAGAACCCTTGTTATCTTTGGTCCTGGTCCAGCTGCTTCTGCTATTTCTTTCTCTGCTCGTTCATTCTTTGCGGTCCGCATTTGCTCGTTTTTCGTAAGCTTGGACCGCGGCTTCACATTTGTTAAGATTGTCCCGCAACAAATAATTGTCAAATGTGATCGACACCAATGGCAGACAACCCATCAACGGAATTTGGTAGTTTTTCTCTCCAATGTCCTCTTGATTGATACAAATAGCATCAACCCATACACGGCGATTATGGAACCCGCGAATGACACAAGGCATTATGTAAGTTCTTGCCTACCAGTCACCTTCCCCTCTATCGACAGCAGCGTCTGTCCCTCCTCATTATCTTCCTGTAATAGCTGGGGTAGCTAGAGGGCAGCAGGAGGGATTACAATACAATGGAGAAGTAGCGTAGTAAGGGGTAATGATACTATAAGTACTGTTATGGAAGAATAGAGACTCAAGCTTGCCTTCTAAGAAGTGGAATCACCACAGTTTTTATAGACGGATTAGAGTGTACAGACATAGTAGCACTGCCCTGAAGGATTGGGGCTGTGCACAAGAGCTGAAATACATCGTCTAATCCTTTAGATCCCTTGAATCTTTTAGACCTCCTAGTGGATATTCAACAAGCCTCTCGCAGGTGCTCTCATAGAGGCACTTATAACCTAAAAACTCAGGCACTTATTACACTTCCCTACCCCATCGTAGCGCCGTAACCGAGCAGGAGCTTCACCACAGCCTCATTCCCATTCGTAGTAGCTACCCCCAGCGGTGTTTCTCCACCATACACCACATCGACGCTAGCGCCCTTGGAGTGCAGGTACTCCACCACATTTTCGTACCCATTCTCGGCAGCTATCCACAGCGGTGTCTTATATAGGTGAGGATCCTCCTCCGGATTCACCGCAGCGCCATGCTCAACAAGGAGCCGCACCATAGCCTCGTATCCTTTCTCGGCAGCTCTCGATAGTGGCGTTTGACCCCATTGATCTTCCGCATCCACTGCGGCGTCGTTGCTGATCAGGAGCTCTGCCACGGCCACTTTCCCTCTCTCGGCAGCTATCCACAATGGCGTCCGGCCATTACTGTCCTTGACATCAACTTTCGGTTTTGACTCTAGCATCCTCGCAAGCATACGATCCATTCCAAAGCGAGCACAAAGATGAAGGCCCGACCCATCGTCTGAATGAATCTGACTCAAATCAAGAATACGAAATAACCTAGCCTTTATGACCAGAAAGCATAATGAGGTCCTTGATGTATCTTCCAAAAATTTAAGGGCCGCTTCCATGACAGAATCGGAGACTTCGCGAGCATGATCGGCCCAATTCCAGGCTGCGTAATCAAGCAGGGCGTTTTCCTCTAGCAGAGGATTCACATCGTCCACCGTCTTGGGATGCTGGTCCGTGAGACTGTCGAATGAAAGATAGGTCAGACAAGCGTTTGCAATGTCCCGTTCCGCATCTGGGAAATGCACGGTGCGTTTCTTTAGAAAGTATTCATGAGCCGTGTGATGAACCAACTGGATGATGTTGCTTTCCTTTTCAACAATGACAATTCCAGCACACACCGAGATTAGAATATCTTCTGGAATAAAATCCCTTTTGCTAAGGCTAGTAGTGGTGGGCTCGACTGCGATAGCATGTTGGATTTCAGCAAGAGATAAAGGTCTTCTGGCATACGATAACCAAGAGAGGACCTTTTTGGCTATCGAGGCATCTTCCTTTTTCTTGGAGGCGATCCCCTCGGTGTCCTCGTCCATGTCCTCGCCCTTGACCTGGCAGGTGATCCTCTTCATGGCCTCATCGTATATCGCGTCCAGCGATCCAGGTAACTTCTTGAGTTGTTTAGACACCGCACTAGAAGTTGCCAGGTTGACTAGAGAATTCATCTGAAACTGAGCAAGTAGAAACCTATAACGCCATTAGTTTACAGCGTAAGAGAGGTGAGGGCCGCAGATTCTCTTGAACTAATATTAAGACACCTACATTCCTTTAGCCTGCTCACATATTGTTTCTATAACAAGAGTTTGCAGTTTCGCCTCACTGTCTATGTTTCTTTTCAGCCTAGGTGCGCTGGTAATTCGGCCTTCAAGATACAACTTGATATCGTTGTCGTTAGCCAGGATCTCCAGTTTAGCTGACGGCTTTATCAGCTCCTCAAGCTCGGGAATATCTCGTGAGGTAATTAGCAAATGGACATTGTTTGATAAATTTTGAAACTGAAGACAAAGGTCGCGTTGGGCTCGATCTTCGCACTCATCCAAAGCGTCTATGACAATGAAGATACTTGGAAGGCTAGCCAGCTGTGACTTCAGTAAATCGAAACATTCCCAAAGGGTCGGAGATGTCGGTGGTTGGTGAACAGCATGGTTTTGGTAAGCATCCTGGACATCCTTAGGAACATCCTGACATTTTTGTACCAACTGTTGAACCAGGCTTCCAACAAGAGCTTCAGCAGTCTGTACGTATTGTTCCTTGTACCTGCAGTACAAATATGCGATTCCAACGTCATCCTTGTAAAATCTACGCTCAAGGGAATCAATGATTGCCGATCTGTTTCTTATCAGCTGGTAAGATCAATAATAGAGGCCATCTTGAAGTCTACGTACGCGAGGACTGTCTTGCCCGCTCCAGCTGACAATTAATCAGTTGAAATTCAAGATAGAAAGGCAAAAATAACTTACGGATTCCGAAACACCAAAGTGTTCTTGTATCTCCGCAGAGCCAGCGCCTGAAGGCTGGTTCCTCAAACAGCCATTTTCCAGTTCCTTTTTGCCTTCTGTTCAAAGTGTCGATTTGTGTGTTTCTGGAATCCAGGGGAGATAGCCAACTCAAAATATCCTGTCTTTCTCGATCTGTGATATGACTTAGTTGCTTTATCAAATCTAAGGTTCCTCACACATTACCTTCCCGCGTATGACGTGCCTTCCGAAATTCATCTTCAATTGATTTCGAAATACCATCCAACTTATGAAGGGCATCTTGCATGTCAGTGTCCAACTTTGTGATTCCCGCATTCATTTTCTCGGCATCGATGATTTGACGATCATTGTCAGTGAGCTCCGCTAAAGTCTTGATATTTTTGACCATTTTATCCCAGGAATCCCACCCGGCCAAATCTCGAAGCATCTTTACCTCGCTCGAGAAATAACACACAAGCCGAGCTTCGAACTCTAATATCTGCGAATACAACTTAAGCCGTTTCTTTTTGAAGTCTTCAGCTAAATCCTGAAGATTTTTTGACTTTACCCTTATCTCTGTAGCTTTTTCGAAGTATATCTCATCAATCACCTTGGACCGACGAATAAGATCAGAGACCGTGTCAAGTCCTTGAATAGCGGCATTCCGCTGCTGGGAAGGGTTCAGGAGTAGCTGCAGTATATATATTTTTTTTAGCAGATTTCGTCACAAAGCAAACGCAGAGACGAACTTACAGGTAGCACAAGGCAAACCCCAGCCCAGGCCAGAGCAGCGTGGGGTTCCGAGCTAATTGATTGACCTATGAAGTCCTTTGCCCAGATTACTGCACCGACTACGCGGTCGTATTGCTTGCGGACCTCTACCTCCTGCGAGAAAATAGTGAACTTCCATTGAGCCCGTTTCACTTCCTCAGACTTATCATGGACCACTTTTTCCATTTGTTGATCTCGTCCTGCTGAGTCTCCAATATGTGAAGTTGATGACGCCGCCGAACCGCCTTTGGACTCCTTAAGGATTCTCTCGTAGTTTTCGATAAGTGCCTTCTTTTGCTCGTCCTCCTTCAAAAACTGGTATGCCAGATCCCACAGATCTTTTTTCTTTTCCATACCCGACATCTGTGTTTTTGATCCGTCACCGTCATGTACGGAGCTGACTTGTTTTGCAGTAGCCGCGCTAGTCGATGAGGAGGAAGGTTTATCTGTTGTCTCGCTATGAGGAGCAGCTTTTTTAGTCTAAAGTAAATATCAAATCAGCACTTCTACGAACGAAGCAGGCAGTGACTGCTCAGATCAGGCCCTGCAGCTTTATCGAGGTATTTGATGAAGGGTAAATGTCATATTAAATGAACACAACTAACCACTTTGCCTTTGTCTGCGGGCGCGCCAGGTGAATGGTCAGATCGGTTCTTCCTGTTCCTGAATACGCTTTTGATGATTGACGCCATTGCATCTTAGGTCGTGAAACTCTGATAACAGATCGTGAAAATCTGATAGCGGCACTGTTCGTGGAATTGATGAATTGCACGATTTACTTTTAGTTGTATTGGCTTTGATGTTCATCTGCTGCTCAGTTTCACGGTTGGTCGTGGCTGGCTGAGCTGCGGGGCAATCAACCATGTCACAGCACAACAGGCACTTTTCTAGCTTGTTTGGGTAATACCTTTATGCTACGTGGAGCGGCCTGGGAACCTATTGGTCTTCGGATTCAATAGAGCCAAGTGAGGATGCTGGAGCGTTGTAGGTGCGATTTGGTTGTCGTCGCGCCGGCGTGCGTCGGGCGGGGCCATTTATCCCCTTGGCACATGGAGCGACTTTTAGAAAAGCTGAGGGGGCAACCGGTCAGACGGGGCAACCGGTCAGCTAGCCATATTAGGCAATGATTTTCCCCCTCATCAAATTACGCTCCACCACTCTGTTTACAAGAAAACACATCTAGAAACACCTGTATTCTGGCTCTCTGCATGCAAATATACAATCTGAAATCAAGAGTTATCATACCTAAGTTTTACTCTTCCCAAAATCATGGCCGAAAGCGTGGTGCCTCCTAAAGTTGACCAAACCGTAAACCCTCATGTCGACGACGAACCTGACGAACGGCCTGAGCTCCCAATGCCTGTCCGTATCAACCTAGCTTATGAAGCTTGGCTTACTTACAGTAATACAATACCTGTACGCGAAATTGCTCGAGCTCATGGTGTTGTTTTATCGACGTTACAAGGCCGAATTAACAGGGGTCTTTCAAAGCTTGAGGCTAGCCAGGCTATGCAACGATTGACTGTTGGTGAAGAAGATGCTTTACGGGACTGGATATTAGAGTTGGCAAGTTGGGGTTGGCCTGTTCGACTAGAACAACTACGTGGTATGGCAACAGAGCTTTTACTTGAAAAAGGCGACACAAAAGAGCTTGGGATTCACTGGACGGAGCAGTATTTAAAACGATACCCAGTGTTAAAGACGAAGTTCGTGGCTGGATTGGATAAAGCTCGTGCTAAAGCTCAAGATCCTACTATTATAAAGCACTGGTTTGAGCTATATCGGACGATCAGATTAAAATACAATATCACCAACGATGAGAACGTCTCCAACATGGATGAAAAAGGCGTATTGTTAGGCATTATTGGCAAGGTGAAGGTTATTATTTTAAGGCACGAGAAGAAGCAGTATATGACTGAGCCTAGGAACCGTGAATGGGCGACTTTAATTGAATGTGTTCCACTTAAAGCTAGCGCTTGTCGTCCACGACCACGTCTATGGATTATATTCAAAGGAAAGCAACATATGAAGTAGTAGTTTGAGGCCTATAATGAAGCTCATATTGCCTTATCTACGAAAGGCTGGACAGACAACACTATTAGGCATGAGTGGTTTGAACGATGTTTTGAGCTAGAGACGCGTCCTAACAATGAGAACAAGTGGAGGATGTTAATAGTAGACAGCTATGCGTCTCATATTACTACGAAGGTGATCAAGTTCTGTTTAGCTTACAGGATCATACTTCTTTGCCTACCACCACATACAACACACATGTTACAGCTATTAGATGTTGGGCTCTTTGCGCCATTAGCTTCTCTTTATAAGAAGGGCATTCAGGAAAGATCACGATTTTTGATTAATTATTCTATCGACAAAGTGGACTTTCTTGAGATATATCGATCAGCCCGTGAAGAGGCTTTCTGAGAGTCTAATATATCTAAAGCTTGGATGGCAGTAGGACTTAAGCCTTTTAATCCTAACGTGGTGTTGAAACAGCTTCCAGAAGAGACCTTAAAGTCTCTACGGCCTCAGACACCACTAACGACGACTGTTAGCTTAACAACGAACAGTGATACTGTTCAGATTCCTATTACACCTGCAAATGTAGCCTAAGTGGAGGACTTATTTCAAGGCATCATTAAAGGTGAACCACAGCTGAATCCTGTGATTCATATAAAGCTCAAAAAGCTATTAAAAGGCGCTACAAAGGCTATTGCTAATGCTAAGATTCAACACTCTCAAAATGCTGAGCTAATTGCTGCAAAAGAAACCCAAAAACGCTGTAACAAGCGCTCAAAAAAGAACTACGGATTTGCTCGAGTGATGGATGCGGAGCTTATCGAGGAGCGAGAGACTGAGTACAAGGCACAGACGTTTGAAGAGGCCAGGAAAGACCTTTATAAGATTAAACCATGGGTTCAGGCAAAGAAGAAGAAGAGCTCACAATCAAAGCGTAAACCACGCAAAGCTGACCACCGTGTGCAGCTTACCGTTTTTGGTAAAGCATATGCAAGGGTGATATTCCGATGTGCCTCTGTCACAATATCCTAATTTGGCTAGGACACAGTTCCTCTAGGGTCAGGCGACTTCCGAGCTACAGGCAAGCAGCCTCAACATCTACTGTATCGAAGGAAAGCAAATTTAGCATCTTTTAAATCCACTTCTCAGACCACCTAATAGCGTCAGTTGTTCGCCCCCAGCGGATCACTCTCCATAATGGCAGCAAACCTTACCCCAAGTGGCGGCGGCTTGCCGTCTAGCCACGGCAGCCTCGGCATCGTCGCTCAGCCGCGAGCCCTACTGAGGTCCAAAGAGTACACAACCGAACTAGGACAGCGGCGGCTGGCCACTGACCCGGCAAACAAGCAGATGGTAATGGATCTCAATTTTCTCAGCAACAGTATCTTCGGTGACAACCCGATCGGCGACCCGAGCACGCCAATAACTTACGATGAGTTTGTGGCGCAACACGCGAGGCTTGAGAAGGGTAGCGTGGAGAAGGCGAGAGCGGATGGCAGGCACCCCAACCCAAAACTCTGCCACATGTGCCGCCTAGTTAGGCCACTAAACTGCACAACCGGGAAGGCGAAAGGGTGCCCCGGTTTCAAATTGCTGGCAGTGGCCTTTTGGAACTTGGTACCAGCTGACGCAACGACAGCACTGCTCAATCTGTCGTCTTGTCCTCTCGCTCATTGTTACCGACCCCGAAAAGAACACCCTCCACCCGCGTCATCGACCCAGAGATACAGGGCACGCAGCTGTGGGCTGGAGAGGCTCAGGCTACTGCTGGTGGGGAGACGGTGCTAAAGGTCGCATACGGGATGCAGGAGGTGGGAGATCTTAGAATCGTCACGGAGAGCAACTACACGACCGCTCTGCGCCAGGGGTGGGAAGCCAGGGAACAACAAGTCAGCTTCCAAGATTTTGTGAGCGGCACAAACGACTGGTTAGGCAAAGCTAGCAGCCGAGGTGATGCTCTCGACTCGGTGACTGGTCAGCAAGTCGATCTTCACCTGCTCAGGCGCTGGCTTACCGATTGCGAACTAAACCACGGCGAGGCGTGCAATAGTAGCCTATACTCGCGCTCCAACGCGGATCTGCCCCTGGTCCTCATCGACGTAATCGATAATTGCCTCGTGTCCGCCTCGTCAGGAGCCAAGTACTTCGCGTTGAGCTACGTATGGGGCGCCGTCGACATGTCTCCGACGCTGCTCGGGAACTACAAATCGCGCTGCCAGAAAAACTGCCTACCGCAACAGTTTCCCAACACCATCGCCGACGCTATCACCCTGGTCCGCGCACTTGACGAGCGTTACCTCTGGGTCGACGCCCTTTGCATCGTACAGGACGACCCCGAGCACAAGGAGCGTGACATCGCGCGGATGGACGTTATCTACTCCCACGCCTTTGCGACGGTGGTAGCCCTGCATGGCGCCAATGCGGACGCGGGTCTGCCTGGCATGAGGCCGGGCACCCGTTCTCCGCAACAAGTTGAGACGCTTGTGATAGACGCGGGGAGCGAGGACTTGGACTACAGCCCGGATACTAAGTCAGCACAAGGACGAGGAAAAGTCACCCTCCATTTGGTGGCAACTCCGCGACCTCTGGACCTCGTCCTCGGGACCTCGTGCTGGGAAACACGTGGGTGGACGTTCCAGGAGCGATTACTCTCGCGGCGGTGCCTCTACTTCTCGGACCGATACGTGTATTTCCAATGTGGCCGCTGGCGCGACAAGGTGCTTTCAGAGTGTGGTATAAACAGCACCCCGCGTAGCAAGCAGAGAGCCAATTCAGCTCTCGAGGCTTCCCTAAGTAACCCGCTAACTGATCTTTACCACGGCGGAGTCACTGGCTTAGATCCAGAGCAGAGCCTGGCCAAGACGTTTGCTACCTACGTGAGGCTCGTGGATAAATATACCGCTCGGAAATTGTCATGCGAGGCGGATATCATCAACGCCTTCATGGGAACCTTCGCCGCCCTTAACGAGCTATTCCAGAGTGATATCCTCTGCGGTTTGCCCGTGGCCGCTCTCGACCTTGCGATGCTCTGGGCGCCGGCCAGGCGGACACCACGGCGCGGACACACGATGCATACTCAAGGCTTTCAAAATATGGGAAGCGGGCATGCCCTCGGTCAGCCGGCGCTGGTACCCACTAACAGAAACACGGACGTGTTAGCTTGGGCCCCTCAGATGCAGACCTTCGATGACAGAGTGGATAGACGATTTCCCAGTTGGTCTTGGGTTGGTTGGACCGGGCCAGTCGAGTACAGGCTCTATTATGGGATGCCCCGTCATCTGCCGCTGCCCGCGTCGCTCATCGAAGAGTTTGTGATCGTTGTGGACGGGAAGGGGCTGCAGACCATACCTGGGCGGAAGCAGCAGCGAGTAGCTCTTACATCACAGGGCTGCCATTTAACTTCTGCTGCCCCTAAAGACTTTGCCGCGGACAAACCCATCGCGTCTCCCTCCCTCCCCAACGTCTTGCAATTCCTGGCTTCCACTGTGCCCCTGTCAACCTTTACTGTCTCCACAGAGCAAGAGTATATCTCCACCACCGACCACATCCACTCCTCTAGCCGGCAAGCGGTACACCATATCCTCGACGGCAAAGGCAAACGCTGCGGGCTATGGTGGGAGCAGGCCGGGTATCTGTATGTGGGGCGAGGGCTGAACGCGGAAGCGGAGAGCAAGATGATCCTGGTCGGCGTCAGTCGGCACGACGCCATTTGGGACAGCTGCGGACCCTATCGCGCCGAGGGAGAGATCAAGTTGTTCGATGAAAAGGTCTATCCCGTGAGCGGGACAGGAAGTGGCTTGATAAATGTCATTGCGGTGGATTTGGATATGGGCCATGAGTTCGGCGAGAGAATAACGGTTGCCAGGATTCATGCGCTCGCGTGGGAGGAGGCAGGGCCGGTGAAGAGGATGGTTCGGTTGGCTTGAACTTTTAGACGTCATCTGCGCTACGGCGTTTAGACCTCTGTCTCTCCAATCCGCTGTTCTGAACCAACCAAATCTGCTTGAAAAATTCTCTCGACATGCTAGCATCTGCTCATAGACGGCTTGACTCTCCAGATATCTTCTGGTCGCTGCAACAAGGGCAGACTTGCTCTGAGATTCTTCTAGGCCAATCTTCTCAAGTCTCTTTTCAACATTGAACCTGAAATACAGTCTGTCACAAGCAAGATCGCGGTGTTCCCGAGCAAATATCTCCGCTGTGTCCTCAGTGCCAACGCTCCTCCTTCAGATAGCGGAAGTACGGCACTCCAAGCGGCGGCAGGGAATAGGAACATCGAAGTAATTCAGATGCTACTTGACGCTGGTGCAGACGTCAAGTCCAGGATCCAGAACAGAAGGCAGCATATCAAAAAAGCTTGTGAAGTGATGATGGATGACTGTATGGACCTAGAACTGATCCACCAAGATCCTAACCCATGAGTTTTTAATTGTGAGAGGCGTTAAAAGAGGCCCAACTACGTCAATACACCATTCTAGAAAATTACCGAAGCCTTGCTTTGGGTTCCCTTTATAAATATGCCAGTTTCGCTTGAAGAAAGCTTTTAGTTCTGCGAAGAACTCTTCAATTGGATTAAGGTCCGGAGAGTATAGTGGCAGATATACAAGCTTTACTCCAGCATCATAACACATCTGCGAAATCCGCTCTGTTTGATGGATTGACGCATTATCCATGACAAGAACCGACTTTGGCTGAGGCCATTTACCACTCAAAGGAAGCAGCTGCTCGATGAAATCTTCGAAGGCAGTGCTGTCCGTGGAACCTTGAAATACGCGCGCGAGGATAATCCCATCTACTGCATATGCTGGCAATATTTGATATCTCTGCTCACGCTGGAATTGGGCAACTTGGGTGGGAGTCACCCTAAAAGGAGCCCAACCCGTCCGCCTAGACCCAACGCGTCTGTCGCAGCTAGACTCATCTACAGTGCTCGGGGAGAACTCCGAAATATTATGCAGGTATAAGTCTCGCAGATCGGCCTTCCGACCCTTTGGTACCCTGCGAATTTTCTTTTTGGTCCAACCCATAGAAGCTAATGCTCTTCCTACGCTAGAAGTTGTCACACGTACCCCGAACTCCTTCTACAGAAAGCCCACCATCTCGTACTAATATGACCCAGGATTTTCTTGTAAGAATTCACGTAAGGCATCTAGCATAGGAGGTGTAATGCTTCGTTTAAGACCGCCACCGTTTGGAGGGGCTTTAGTGTTCCTATAGACGTAGAGATTTAATCTTATGTTTCGGACTACGATAGGACTGCAACGCACAGCTTTAGCAATTTCAATATTCTTGCACTTACTGATGATCATATCACGAATCATCTGATGTGATGACTCTGAGATATTCGGTGCCATTCTAGAGAGCGGATTACCTTCGTGCTTTCTTGGATGCTCTCGTTAACAGGGACATATTTTTGCACAATGCGATTAAGGTTAAGGTTAGGCCTGTGCGTTGAGCCTTAACCTTAGGGTTTACAGTACTCAACCCCGCCCCGCAATACAATTCCTGTTCATTGAGTTTGTCCGCTCTATCAGAACTGCTGCCACTCACTCTGTCCTAGGCGTTATCGATAAACTCGAGTTCGATTATAGTTATAGAGGCCTGTTATACAGACTCCTTTGCTTTGTCCGGCATACTCGAAGATGACATCTACCACGCTCCAAGCCCTTTTTCGAAGTATTAACACAGCTTGCAAGAACACGGCCCACCTCGCTGTCTTCGCCAGATTCGACAACTAAGAGTTCCCAATCTGCTTAGCAATGATTTACACGCTCCTCAATGTAACCGTTGCTGAATTTCGGAGCAATGTATTGAAGTTTGTAGAGCCGGACTGAGTCTTCCAGCCAAAATTGTTTCAAGGGGGAAGTGTTATAGGGTCAAGTATAGAAGGGATAAGTGTGGAGCTTAGGGTGAGGTGGGGTAGGGAGGCGGGCAAGGAAGAACTTGTGCAAACAGATGAAGAGCGAAGGAGCGCGTTGTTAAAAATGAAGAATAGAAGATGGACAGATTTGTTTTTAGTGATTTGCGATTTGAGCAGGTATGTCGAGGGTAGAGCTGTGGAGGAGAAGGGGAGAAGAGGCAAGAAGCATAACAATGACACGTCCAGCTAAATTCATTATTAAATCTCATTCTGATTAACCATACTTATTATCACAAGATGCGCTCCTTTGTACTAGTGTCAGGTTTGGATTAGAAGTGCGTTATGGGAAGGTCTCTGGCCGGGTAGCACTTCACGATTAGACTAGGCTGAGTCTCCCATCAGTGTGGAGGATTGATATAATTTTGCGATGACCTGCAGGTGTGATTGTGACCTGTGGCAAGAGTACATACGTAGTCCACTCAAAGTGGTCTAGTACCACTGACTCCTCCAAACCCAGCAGTCTTCCCTCGATTACACAAAGGTTATCCGCATATTATACTGAAAGAATTGCTCATTAAATGAAGAATTCGCTATTCTTCACCATGTCCTCTTCCCAACCAATACAATCCCGAGCTTTATTATTGTACCAGTCGTCCTCTAGCTCTTCATCTTCATCCAAATAATCCTCGAGGTCATCCCTTGGTGCAGCAACCCAGTGATCATCCTTGTTGAGAACATGTGTACCTGCCATTGCTTCCATCATGATGACCTCATTCTAAGACTCTATCTCTTCATCAATACTCTGATCATCCCACCCAAGGGCCTTGGTCTTTGAATTCCCATTATAACTAGGTCTCTGCGACAGCGTGATCCGATTCTTTGTCGATTCGTAGAAATGAACTCGCCAAAATGCCTGTCCGGGCTGTCGCAGCTTGGCGCTGTAAACACCATACAAACCCGGCAACAACGCGACGTCCTGCTTGCAGTACTAGATGATTTCAGGTGTTAGGGGCCGCTCGTTGAAAACATCGTAGCGGCCACCCTTCTCAGGGGCAAACAGTCAACGGTCACGCTCTTTGGCAAGGCGCCATTCTGTCCTCGCTGCCGAAGAGATAGGGCTCTCTTTCTCAATGCACTTCGCTAGGCCAGAGACGAATTTCCGTGAGCCGGTCCGAAATGCGAGCTCCATGAGCTGAAGATCTTTGATGCCGTCAACAGAGATCTAGAAAAGACTAAATAGGGCATCTGAATCGTTGCGGATGTCGAAGACGACTTTGGGGATGGCTGAAGATTCCAGGACGGTTTTCAGTGAAGTTCCGCTATTGGTGGTGGTTGAGATGGCGGCCTCCCTAAGACTATGGATGTCGATAAGGTAGATCTTTTTGGTAGGAGCGATGTAGAGCGAGAGAATGGATATGGAGCCGTGACGGCCTAGTGCAATTCCCTCCAAGTTGATGTACAGCGAGGGAGGATCAACTGCAAGGTTGGCAATGCTGTCGAGCAGAGGCAGAAGACTCGCCTCTAAGTCTATGAATGTGACATTGCTTTAAGCCGATGTAGTTGACATGTTCGGTAGTGGATTCTTTCGATGTTGATCGTGATAATAGGAAAGGATAATATTAAGTTGAAGTAGTTGGGTGTACTACGCGATTATCGCCTCGCAGGGATATCGGTTACCCTTGCACTGCGCCTTGCCCAATAAGGTAAAGCCTTGCGCTGGTAAAAGTGGGGAATGTTTGGTTTCGGGTGCTTCGGTACTCACCTTCCCTTCCAGCAGTATCGGGAAGCGTAGTAGAACTCATCGCTTATTACCTTTCTCCATCTCAAACGCCACATGACATCTTCCACCATAGCGAGCATGGGCAGAGCAGCGCTTACCACCGTCGCCGGCAAGGCCGTGGGTCCCGTTGGGTACGGCATGTTGGGTAAGTAACCAGTTGCATGCTTTCTTCATTCCAGGGTGCTAAGGCCCAAGGCAAGCGTCTTAGCGAGCATGTGAGAATGCCATGTTGATACTGCGTGCTCCAGGTTTGACGATCCCATGGGCGCTTGTCGAATATCCGGTCGCGGTAAAAGCAATGAAGACGGCACTGGAGCAGGGTGCCAACTTCTGGAACGGTGTAAGTGCAGCCTTCTGAGTAAAAGAACAGCATCTCCATGTACCTCCTGTTCAGCTTGCGGGTCCATCAAGCAGAGACCAACCAGGAGAGCTAGGCTGACTCGCATGCAGAGCCTACACTACGGCACGCCTCAGGCGAATTCGCTGCATCTGATTAAGCACTATTTCGAACAGTATCCCGAGGACGCCAACAAGGTCGTGCTCAGCATTAAAGGCGCCTACCACCCGAAGGAAGGCCCCAACGGCAGCCCGGAGAGTATTCGCGCGTCTGTCGAGGAGGCCGTCAAGGTGCTGCCACCCAGCATCAAGCCTATCGACATTTTTGAATGTGCGCGGGTCGACCCCAAGGTCCCTATTGAGACCTCAATCAAGGCACTGGCTGAACTGGTTAAGGAGGGCAAGATCCGCGGCGTCGGGCTGAGCGAGGCTAGCGCGAACACGATCCGCAAGGCCCATGCCGTACATCCCATCTCGGCCGTCGAGATCGAGCTAAGCCTGTTCACGCCCGACCCTCTTCACAACGGTATTGCGGACGCATGCTATGAGCGTACGTTATCCTCTTGAAAATGAAGCATAAAGTCAAAAAACCCATCTACTGACAGTGTGATCCACACAACAGTTAGCATTCCCATCGCGGCATACAGCCCCGTCGGCCGCGGCTGGCTGACGGGCGAGTTACGCAAGCTCGAAGACCTGGCGGAGAACGACTTCCGGCGCATGCTGCCGCGCTTCAAGCCCGAGAACTTCGATCAGAACTTGAAGCTCGTCGAGGCGGTGGGGCAGATTGCCAAGCGCAAGGGCGTGACCACGGCGCAGGTGGCCATCGGCTGGGTGTGTCGCCAGGGTGCCATCCCCATCCCCGGCTCCACCAAAGTGGCGCGCATCATCGAAAACTGCAAGCCTGCGTCGCTCACCGACGAAGACATGGCTGAGATCCAGAAGATCCTCGACACCCTGCCTATTTCCGGGGAGCGCTATGGCGGCCAGCATGAGGCGATGCTAAATGGGTAGTTAGACATCATTCAAATGCGAATTAGGAAGATCGGGCTACGTCAATTTCTCTTTGACAGGAAGGTGCCAAACGTATTGGACCCCTCATGCGAGTGTGGAAGAGGCAACCAGACAGTGCAATATGTCCTCTTTGCATGCAAGAACTTTAGGAACCTTAGGAGGGAGACTTGGGAATGGCGTAATAAAAGAACGCGAATGGACTTGAGGGAAATCCTGAACACACCTCACAAGGCGAGGAAGACAGCACGCTTTATGATTCTGACACCGCTCCTCAGGCAATAATGGAGAACATGATCACATTAGGCGACAACTGATTTCTTTGGGTATCACAGTACAGAGAGGGGTTAGGGGAGCCCACTTGAAGAGCCTGACCGCTAAGATGCCATCTCTTTCTTTTAAGTTGTATATAACGTAGATACAAGGCTGGAATAGCCGGTCACCGTTTGCATAGCTGCCATAGGCGGCTAGGTCGGACGTTAAATTGACATCATCAGCGCTCTCCTAGGACCAAGGACGCTCCTAGGACCATGAGGGGTCCTAGGAACGATCCGATGCCCCTATATCTTAGGCAGAAAGCCCTGATGTCTCGAAACCGTTTTTGAATTGTGCATTCTATGCTGTAGTTAAACGTCATCTCCACCGTGTGAGACGGCGGCTGACTCCACACCAGGGTGGTTTTTGATTGGTGTGATTAGCGACTGATTGATTAATCGGCTCGCTTATCTGATTATCGATTAATCACACGTGATTAATCGATTAATCAATTAGTGCGGCCCATAGAGTGACACTAAAATGAAGCAGTTGGTATTGTTGTAGGAGACAATAGAATCAATAAAAATTAAGCGAGTAGCTTCACTTATCCACTTGCTTCTCACCTTAATTCTCGATCTTTTGTTTTCATCTAACA
>Ga0335075_10008144_pt1 | contig 16093 bp, 11 predicted proteins | sample Lox_Sample_24_FD_206723 | JGI IMG/M metagenome (GOLD analysis project Ga0335075, IMG submission 206723) | Soil microbial communities from Loxahatchee National Wildlife Refuge, Florida, United States - Lox_Sample_2.4 | ecosystem: Environmental > Terrestrial > Soil > Wetlands | place: USA... | reverse complement strand
CGGGCGACAACATCTCGATGGAGATCGAACTGATCGCGCCGATCGCGATGGATGAGGGGCTGCGGTTTGCGATCCGCGAGGGCGGCCGCACCGTCGGCGCCGGCGTCGTCGCCAAAATCATCAAATAACGGTTACAGATGAGTGTTCGGGAGATAGCAGCAGCGGCCTTGGTCGTCTTAGGACAGTCCGCCGCAACGTTGAGCGAGCGGCCGACGGAGCCGAACTGCACCGCTGCCTCGCCTTGTGCGGCGGTAGATGTGCAGCAACCCTTTCTTCCGGACGAGCCGGAGCGGTTGACGGCGGCGATGCCGGTGCCCGCGTCAGAATACGGCAATCTCGATGCGGGGCGCTTCTTCGGTTTCGCCGAAGCGGGCGACCGCGTTGGTTTTGGGCAAGGACCGTTCGGCGATTTTTCTCGGGAATCCGTAGGAGTGTAGCTCAACTGGTAGAGCACCGGTCTCCAAAACCGGGGGTTGGGGGTTCGAGCCCCTCCACTCCTGCCAGCCCGGCGGTGGCGATCACCCGCCTCGGCTGATCGGGGTGCCGCTGCCGATCCGGCATCGGGTCCGGCGCTGCGGCTCTGGAACCCGGTCGTCGGCGGTGCCATATGATACGGTTTCGAGTGCCGAGTTTGTTCGCATCCGGATGGGTCATGGCCAAGACGAGCCCGCTCAAATTCATCGAGGAGGTCCGCCAGGAATTCGCCCGGGTGACATGGCCGACGCGCCGCGAGACGATGGTCACCACCCTGATGGTGTTTGTCATGGTGTTTATCGCCGCGGGCTTCTTTTTCCTGGTGGACCAGATGTTTTCAGCCGGGGTGCGGCTGATTTTCGGGATTGGAGCATAGAGGTTCGGGACAAGTGAACATGGCGAGCCGCTGGTACGTCATCCACGTCTATTCGGGCTTCGAGAAGAAGGTCGCTGCCTCGATCCGCGAGCAGGCGGAGCAGAAGGGCCTGGGCGAGAGATTCGACGAGATCCTGGTGCCGACCGAGGAGGTGGTCGAGGTCCGCCGCGGCGCCAAGGTCAGTTCCGAGCGCAAATTCTTCCCGGGCTATGTGCTGATCCGCATGGACATGAGCGACGAGACCTGGCACCTCGTAAAGAACACCGCCAAGGTCACCGGATTTCTCGGCGGCCGCGGGCGGCCGTCGCCGATCAGCGATCACGAGGCGGCGCGGATCATGCATCAGGTGCAGGAGGGGATCGAGCGACCGAAGCCGTCGATCACCTTCGAGGTCGGGGAGCAAGTCCGGGTCTGCGACGGGCCGTTCACCTCGTTCAACGGTTTGGTCGAGGATGTCGACGAGGAAAAGGCGCGGGTCAAGGTCGCGGTCTCGATCTTTGGCCGGGCGACCCCGGTCGAACTCGAGTATTCGCAGGTCGAGAAGGTCTGATGGGGCCCCGGTGCGGCGATGGCGCGCGGCGCCCAGATGTGCGCCGGCTGTGGGTGAGCCGCGGCGAGAGTTGCGGCGCCCGACGACGTGCCTGCCACTGGGCTGCGGCTGGGTTGGGGCTGGCGCGCGCTGACGACCGCGCGCTGACGACAATGACAGGCTATTAAGAGAAGCTTCATGGCAAAGAAAATCGTCGGCCTCATCAAGCTGCAGGTTCCGGCCGGCAAGGCCAATCCATCGCCGCCGATCGGTCCGGCGCTCGGCCAGCGCGGGCTCAACATCATGGAGTTCTGCAAGGCGTTCAACGCGGCAACGCAAAGCCTCGAACCCGGCGTGCCGATCCCGGTGGTGATCACCGCCTTTGCCGACCGCTCGTTCACCTTTGTAACCAAGAGCCCGCCAAACAGCTATTTCCTGAAGAAGGCGGCGGGGATCGAAAAGGGTTCGCAGACCACCGGCAAGGGCAACACGGTCGGGCGGGTGACGATGGCCCAGATCCGTGACATCGCCGAACAGAAGATGCCGGACCTCAATGCCAAGGATCTCGACGGCGCGTGCCGCATGCTGATCGGCTCGGCGCGCTCGATGGGCCTCGAAGTGGTGGAGTGACGAGAATGGCGAAGATCGGCAAACGCCTCAAAACTGCCTATGAAGGGATCGACGTGGCGGCGGTGCACTCGCTCGCCGACGCGGTCAAGCTGATCAAATCGCGTGCGACCGCCAAATTCGACGAAACGGTCGAGGTGGCGATGAATTTGAACCTCGACCCGCGCAAGCAGGATCAGAACCTGCGCGGCACGGTGATGCTGCCGCACGGCACCGGCAAGACGGTGCGGGTCGCGGTGTTCGCCCGCGGCGACAAGGCCAAGGAGGCCGAGGCCGCCGGTGCCGATGTGGTCGGCGCCGAGGATCTGGCCGAAAAGGTGCAGGCCGGCGACATCGCGTTCGAGCGCTGTATCGCCACCCCGGATCTGATGGCGCTGGTCGGGCGTCTCGGCAAGATTCTTGGCCCGCGCGGGCTGATGCCGAACCCGCGGCTCGGCACGGTGACGCAGAATGTCGGGGAGGCGGTCGCGGCGGCGAAAGGCGGCCAGGTCGAGTTCCGCGCCGAAAAGGCCGGTCTGGTGCATGCCGGGGTCGGCAAAGCAAGCTTTACCGAAGCTGCACTTGCGGATAATGTGCGCGCCTTTGTCGGCGCGATCACCCGCAACAAGCCGAGCGGCGTCAGGGGGACCTATATCAAGAAGGTCAGCCTGAGCTCGACGATGGGCCCGGGGGTCAAGCTCGAACTGTCGGATTTGGCGGAAGACGCCAGGGCCTAGCCGGGGTTGCAGCACGCGTTGGCTCCGGGGCGGGCGCCGGCGCAGGGTTCGGAGTGGGGCGTGGATCGAGCACAAAAGCACAACCTCGTTGCAGGCCTGCAGCAGGACCTCGCCGATACCGTGTGCGTCGTGGTGACCCACCAATCGGGTCTGACGGTCGCCGAGGCGACCCAGTTGCGGCGCCAGATGCGCAGCGCCGGGGCCCGGTTCCGCGTGACCAAGAACCGGCTGGCGCGGCGCGCGCTCGACGGCACCCCGTTCGCCGCGCTATCGCCGCTATTCACCGGACCGACGGCGATCGCCTTCTCGCGCGACCCGGTGGCCGCGGCCAAGGTGGCGGTCGAATTTGCCAATCGCAACGACAAGCTGCGGATCGTCGGCGGCGGGCTCGGCGGCCGGCTGATCGATGCGGGCGAGGTCCGCGAACTGGCGCAGCTGCCATCGCTCGACGAGTTGCGCGGCCGGCTCGTCGGTCTGCTGGTGGCGCCGGCGACGCGGCTCGCGCGAGTGCTGCAGGCGCCTGCCGGGCAGCTCGCCCGGGTGCTCGCCGCGCATGCCGAGAAGCCGGAGGAAGCCGCGGCCGCCGCCGGATAGCCGCCGCTGTTGTCGAAACTGATCCTATCTAGAAAGCCAGGAGTGGAAGATGCCGGATTTGGCCAAGCTGGTCGACGATCTGTCGGCGCTGAGCGTGATCGAGGCAGCCCAGCTGTCGAAATTACTCGAGGAGAAATGGGGCGTCTCCGCGGCAGCACCGGTCGCGGTGGCGGCGTTTGGTGGGGCCGCGGCACCGGCAGCAGAAGCCGCTGTCGAGCAGACCGAGTTCGATGTGATCCTGGCCGCGATCGGCGAGAAGAAGATCAATGTGATCAAGGAAGTTCGCGCGATCACCAGTCTCGGGCTCAAGGAGGCCAAGGATCTGGTCGAAGCGGCGCCCAAGCCGGTCAAGGAAGGCGTCAACAAGGAAGAGGCGGCCAAGATCAAGAAACAGCTTGAAGATGCGGGTGCGACTGTCGAAATAAAGTAGGCTTGTCACGAACTTTTTATCACCGGGGCCGGCACCCGGACCGATTTGCCGTTGCACCCAAACCGAGAACCGGGGCGCGATGCGTCGCGCACGCCGGGTTTCGGCGTCGGTGTTGTGCGTTCTATGTGTGGACCGCCCGGCGTGTGGACCGCCCGGCTCGCGGTCGCAGCGGTGCCGGTCCGGTCCGGCTGTCGCCGACCGGAGCTGGCGCAGAAGCGCCACCGCGGCTCGCCCGCTGGCGGGCAAACGCGATCGGGGCTGCCGCGGGCGGCCCACAATGTGACGCGACCGGGGTCGCCGCGGGCGGCCCACAATGACGCGATCGGGGTCGCCGCGGGCGGCCCACAATGAGGAGCATCCATGGCTATATCCTTCACGGGAAAGCGGCGCATCCGTAAAAGCTTTGGGCGCGTCCCCGAAGTCGCGCCGATGCCGAACCTGATCGAGGTGCAGAAAAGCTCCTACGACCATTTCTTGCAGATGGGCGAGCTGCCAGAGCGGCGCGCCAATGTCGGTCTGCAGGAGGTGCTGCGCTCGGTGTTCCCGATCCGGGACTTCTCCGAGCGCGCCCAGCTCGAATTTGTCCGCTACGAGCTCGAAACCCCGAAATATGATGTCGACGAGTGCCAGCAGCGCGGCATGAACTATGCCGCACCGCTCAAGGTCACGCTGCGCCTAGTCGTCTGGGACATCGACGAAGACACCGGCTCGCGCTCGATCCGCGACATCAAGGAGCAGGATGTCTATATGGGCGACATGCCGCTGATGACGAAGAACGGCACCTTCATCATCAACGGCACCGAGCGGGTCATCGTCTCGCAGATGCACCGCAGCCCCGGTGTCTTTTTCGATCACGACAAGGGCAAGACCCATTCCTCGGGCAAGTATCTGTTCGCCGCACGGGTGATCCCGTATCGCGGTTCGTGGCTCGATTTCGAGTTCGACGCCAAGGATCACGTTTATGTCCGCATCGACCGGCGGCGCAAATTGCCGGCGACCACACTCTTGATGGCGCTCGACAATGCCGCGACCGAGCAGCTGCGCGACGAGCGCAAGACCGAAAGCAAGCCGTTGCAGCCGGGTGAGGCGAGCGGCATGTCGAAGGAGGAGATCCTCGCCTGGTTCTATCGTGCGATCGTTCTGCGCCACGGCCCGCAAGGCTGGATGGCGCCGTTCGATCCCGAGCATCTCAAAGGCAAGCTCATCGCCGATCTGCGCGATGCGCGCAACGGCGATGTGGTGCTCGCGGCTGGCGAGCGGGTGACGCCGCGCACCGCGCGCCGGCTGCGCGAGACCGGGCTCACCGACATCCTGATCGGCGACGAGGAGCTGATCGGCCGCTACTTCGCTTCGGACATCATCAACGAGGAGACCGGGGAGGTCTATTTCGAGGCGGGCGACGAGATCACCGCCGCGACCCTCGCCCAGCTCGCCGAGATCGGGCTCGACGAGCTGCCGGTGCTCGATATCGATCATGTCGCGGTCGGCGCCTATATCCGCAACACGCTGGCGATCGACAAGAACGCGACCCGCGAGGATGCGTTGATCGACATCTACCGGGTCATGCGGCCCGGCGAGCCGCCGACGCTGGAGACCGCGGAGGCGCTGTTCAACAGCCTGTTCTTCGACCCGGAACGGTATGACCTGTCGGCGGTCGGCCGGGTCAAGATGAACTCGCGGCTGGGACTCGACACCGATGACAGCGTGCGCACCCTGCGCAAGGCCGACATCCTGGCGATCCTCAGGGTGCTGGTCGAGCTGAAGGACGGCCGCGGCGAGATCGACGATATCGACCATCTCGGCAACCGCCGGGTGCGCTCGGTCGGCGAGCTGATGGAAAACCAGTATCGCATCGGCCTCCTGCGCATGGAGCGGGCAATCCGCGAGCGGATGAGTTCGGTCGAGATCGACACGGTGATGCCGCACGATCTGATCAACGCCAAGCCGGCGGCGGCCGCGGTACGCGAGTTTTTCGGCTCCTCGCAGCTCTCGCAATTCATGGACCAGACCAATCCGCTGTCGGAGATCACCCACAAGCGGCGGCTTTCGGCCTTGGGGCCGGGCGGGCTGACCCGCGAGCGCGCCGGCTTCGAGGTGCGCGACGTGCATCCGACCCATTACGGCCGGATCTGCCCGATCGAGACCCCCGAGGGACCGAATATCGGGCTGATCAACAGCCTGGCGACCTATGCGCGGGTCAATCAGTACGGCTTTATCGAGAGCCCGTACCGCCGCGTCGTCGATGGCCGGGTGACCGACGAGGTCGTCTATCTGTCGGCGATGGACGAGGGCCGCTACGCGATCGCCCAGGCCAATGTCGAGACCGATGCCGAAGGCCGGGTCCTCGCCGATCTGACCAACTGCCGCAAGGGCGGCGATTTTGTCATGCAACGGCCGCAGGACATCGATCTGATCGATGTGTCGCCAAAACAGCTGGTCTCGGTGGCGGCGGCGCTGATCCCGTTTCTCGAGAATGACGATGCCAACCGGGCCTTGATGGGCTCGAACATGCAGCGTCAGGCGGTGCCGCTGATCCAGGCCGAAGCGCCGCTGGTCGGCACCGGGATGGAGGAGACCGTCGCCCGCGACAGCGGGGTGACGATCATCGCCCGCCGCTCCGGCATCGTCGATCAGGTCGATGCGACCCGCGTCGTGATCCGGGCGACGGCGCAGACCGACGCGGCCGCTTCCGGTGTCGATATCTATAACCTATTGAAATTCCAGCGCTCGAACCAGAACACCTGCATCACGCAGCGACCGCTCGTCAAGGTCGGCGACCGGGTCGCGGCCGGCGACATCATCGCCGACGGACCCTCGACCCAGCTCGGTGAGCTGGCGCTCGGCCGCAACGTGCTGTGCGCGTTCATGCCGTGGAACGGGTATAATTTCGAGGATTCGATCCTGATCTCCGAACGCATCGTCTCGGACGACGTGTTCACCTCGATCCACATCGAGGAATTCGAGGTCATGGCGCGGGACACCAAGCTCGGCCAGGAGGAGATCACCCGCGACATCCCCAATGTCGGCGAGGAGGCGCTGAAGAATCTCGACGAGGCCGGCATCGTCTATATCGGCGCCGAGGTCAAGCCGGGCGACATCCTGGTCGGCAAGGTGACGCCGAAGGGCGAATCGCCGATGACACCCGAAGAAAAGCTGCTGCGGGCGATTTTCGGCGAAAAGGCGTCCGACGTGCGCGACACCTCGCTGCGGCTGCCGCCGGGGGTCACCGGCACGATCGTCGAGGTGCGGGTCTTTTCGCGCCGCGGCGTCGACAAGGACGAGCGGGCGCTGGCGATCGAGCGCGCCGAGATCGAGCGGCTCGCCAAGGACCGTGACGATGAGCGGGCGATCCTCGAACGCAGTTCGGCCGCCCGGCTCAAGGAATTGCTGCTGGGCCAGATCGCGGTCGGCGGACCGCGGGGCATGAAATCGGGGACCGAAATCACCGAGGCGGTGCTGGCCGAATATGCGCCGGCGCTGTGGAAGCAGATATCGATCCGTGACGATGCCCGGATGGCCGATATCGAGACGCTGAAAAAGCAGCTCGAAGACGCGGTCGGCGAACTCACCGGGCGGTTCGAAAACAAGGTCGAGAAGCTGCAGCGCGGCGACGAATTGCCGCCCGGCGTGATGAAGATGGTCAAGGTGTTTGTCGCCGTAAAACGCAAATTGCAGCCGGGCGACAAGATGGCCGGCCGCCACGGCAACAAGGGGGTCATCTCGCGCATCATGCCGTGCGAGGACATGCCCTATCTCGAGGACGGGACCCCGGTCGATATCGTCTTGAACCCGCTCGGCGTGCCGAGCCGGATGAATGTCGGACAGATCCTCGAAACCCATCTCGGCTGGGCCGCGGCCGGGCTCGGCCGGCGCATCGGCGAGGTCTTGGCGCGGGTGCGGCGCGGGGTCGGCGATGGCGAGTTACGCACCCTGCTCGGCGACATGTATCAGGGTCCGGAAAGTGCCGAGATCGCCCGCCTCGATGCCGGCGAACTGCTCGACCTCGCCCATAATCTCGAACCCGGCGTGCCGATGGCGAGCCCGGTGTTCGACGGGGCGAGCGAAGCCGACATCGTGGCGATGCTCGAACGCGCCGGGCTGTCATCCTCGGGCCAGGTCACGCTGGTCGATGGCCGCACTGGAGATGCGTTCGACCGCAAGGTGACCGTCGGCTACATCTACATGATGAAGCTGCACCATCTCGTCGACGACAAGATCCACGCCCGCTCGATCGGGCCCTACAGCCTCGTCACCCAGCAGCCGCTGGGCGGCAAGGCGCAGTTCGGCGGCCAGCGTTTTGGCGAGATGGAGGTGTGGGCGCTCGAAGCCTATGGCGCGGCCTATTCGCTGCAGGAGATGCTGACGGTCAAATCGGACGACGTGTCGGGCCGCACCAAGGTCTATGAGGCGATCGTCCGCGGCGACGACAATTTCGAGGCCGGCATCCCCGAATCCTTCAATGTGCTGGTCAAGGAGTTGCGCTCGCTCGGCCTCAATGTCGAGCTTGAGCAGCGCAATTATTAAGGTGGTGTCGCGCGCCCGATCGTCTCGGCGACGGCCGGGGCTCCATGACGGCTATGGGCCTCGGTTGTCGTCGCAATCACGGTGGTCGGGGCGCGTCCGCGGCAGCGGTTTTTGTTTCGTCACCGCCGCGCAGGCGGTGACGGCAGACCACGAGAGGGGTCGTTCATGAACGAGTTGATGAACATCTTCGGACAGGTCACCGGGACGCAGAGCTTCGATCAGATCCGCATCTCGATCGCCAGTCCGGAGCGCATCCACTCCTGGTCCTACGGCGAGATCAAAAAGCCCGAGACGATCAACTACCGGACCTTTAAGCCGGAGCGCGACGGCCTGTTCTGCGCCCGGATCTTCGGGCCGATCAAGGATTACGAGTGCCTGTGCGGCAAGTACAAGCGGATGAAATATCGCGGCATCATCTGCGAGAAATGCGGTGTCGAGGTCACGCTGTCGAAGGTGCGGCGCGACCGCATGGGCCATATCGAGCTCGCTTCGCCGGTCGCTCATATCTGGTTTCTGAAATCGCTGCCGAGCCGCATCGGCCTGCTGCTCGACATGACGCTCAAGGACCTTGAGCGCATCCTCTATTTTGAGAATTACGTGGTCATCGAGCCCGGCCTGACCCCGCTCAAGCAGCACCAGCTGTTGAGCGAGGAGGAGTATCTGCAGGCCCAGGATGATTACGGTGACGACCAGTTCACCGCGTCGATCGGTGCCGAGGCGCTGCGCACGATCCTCTCGGCGATCGATCTTGGCGAGGAGCGCGAAAAGCTGCGCGGCGAATTGCGCGACACCAGCTCCGAGGCGCGCCGCAAAAAGCTCGTCAAGCGGTTGAAGCTGATCGAAGCCTTTATCGAATCGAAAAGCCGGCCGGAATGGATGATCCTCGAGGTCGTTCCGGTCATTCCGCCCGAGCTGCGGCCGCTGGTGCCGCTCGATGGCGGCCGGTTCGCGACCTCCGATCTCAACGATCTCTACCGGCGTGTGATCAACCGCAACAATCGCTTGAAGCGGCTGATCGAATTGCGCGCGCCCGACATCATCGTGCGCAACGAGAAGCGGATGCTGCAGGAAGCGGTCGACGCGCTGTTCGACAATGGCAGGCGCGGACGGATCATCACCGGCGCCAACAAGCGGCCGCTGAAGTCGCTCAGCGACATGCTGAAGGGCAAGCAGGGCCGCTTCCGGCAGAATTTGTTGGGCAAGCGGGTCGACTATTCGGGCCGCTCGGTCATCGTCGTCGGCCCCGAGCTGAAGCTGCACCAGTGCGGCTTGCCCAAGAAAATGGCGCTCGAACTGTTCAAGCCGTTCATCTATTCGAAGCTCGAACTTTACGGCCTCGCCAGCACGATCAAGGCTGCCAAGCGCATGGTCGAGAAGGAGCGGCCCGAGGTGTGGGACATCCTCGAAGAGGTGATCCGCGAGCACCCGGTCCTGCTGAACCGCGCGCCGACCCTGCATCGGCTCGGCATCCAGGCATTCGAGCCGGTGCTGATCGAGGGCAAGGCGATCCAGCTGCACCCGCTCGTCTGCACCGCCTTCAACGCCGATTTCGACGGCGACCAGATGGCCGTGCACGTGCCGCTGTCATTGGAGGCGCAACTCGAAGCGCGGGTGTTGATGATGTCGACCAACAACATCCTCTCGCCGGCCAACGGCAAGCCGATCATCGTGCCGTCGCAGGACATCGTGCTCGGGCTCTATCACATCACGATGGAGCGCGCGGGCGAGGCCGGCGAAGGCATGGTGTTCAGCAGCATCGGGGAGATCGAGCAGGCGCTCGAAGCCAAGTCGGTGTCGCTGCATACGCGGATCAAGGCGCGCTACCACACGGTCGACGCCGAAAACCATCCGGTGGTGCGCCGGGTCGAGACGACACCCGGCCGCATGCTGTTGTCGGAGATCCTGCCGCGTCATCCGGCGATCGGCTTCGAGCTGATCAATACGCTGCTCGGCAAAAAGGAGATTAGCAACGTCATCGACCAGGTCTACCGCCATTGCGGCCAGAAGGAGACGGTGATCTTCTGCGACCGGCTGATGAGCCTGGGCTTCCAGCAAGCCTGCAAGGCCGGGATCTCGTTCGGCAAGGATGATCTGATCATTCCGGAAGCCAAGCGGGTGCTGGTCGCCGAGGCGCAGGACCAGGTCAAGCAATACGAGCAGCAGTACCAGGACGGCCTGATCACCCAAGGCGAGAAATACAACAAGGTCGTTGACGTCTGGTCGCGCTGCACCGACCGGGTGGCCGAGGAAATGCTGAAGATGATCCGCTCGGCGCCGCCGGGCGAGCCGATCAACTCGGTGTGGATGATGTCGGATTCGGGGGCCCGCGGCTCGGCCGCCCAGATCAAGCAGCTGGCCGGTATGCGCGGGCTGATGGCGAAGCCCTCGGGCGAGATCATCGAGACCCCGATCATCTCGAACTTCAAGGAAGGGCTGACCGTGCTCGAATACTTCAATTCGACGCACGGGGCCCGCAAGGGCTTGGCCGATACGGCGCTGAAGACGGCGAATTCCGGATATCTGACCCGGCGCCTTGTCGATGTCGCGCAGGATGCGATCATCACCGAAGAGGATTGCGGCACGACCCGCGGCCTGTTGACCCGCGCTGTCGTTGATGGCGGCGAGATCATCGCACCCCTCGCCGACCGGATCATCGGCCGCACCGCGGCGGTCGATATCCTCAACCCCTTGACCGGCGAGGTCGTGCTGCCGGCGGCAGCGCTGATCGACGAGGATGCGGTGGACCGGATCGAGCGCGCCGGCATCGATGCGGTGCCGATCCGCTCGGTCTTGACCTGCGAGTCGCCGATCGGGGTGTGCGGCAAATGCTATGGTCGCGACCTCGCGCGCGGCACCGTGGTCAATATCGGCGAGGCGGTGGGTGTCATCGCCGCGCAGTCGATCGGCGAGCCCGGAACGCAGCTGACGATGCGCACCTTCCATATCGGCGGCGCGGCGCAGCGCGGTGCCGAGCAATCCTCGGTCGAGGCCGCGTTCGATGCGACGGTCGAGGTCAAGAACCGCAACGTCGTGATGAACTCGGCGCAGATCCCGGTGGTCATGGGCCGCAATCTCGAACTCGTGCTGCTCGATGAGGCCGGCCGCGAGAAGGCGCGCCACCGCATCCCCTACGGTGCCCGGCTGCTGGCCGATGAGGGGGCCAAGGTGCGTCGCGGCGAACGGCTCGCCGAATGGGACCCGTACACGATCCCGATCGTCACCGAGAAGGACGGGGTGGCACACTATGTCGACCTGATCGAGGGTCTCTCGATGCGCGAGGTGGTCGACGAGGCGACCGGGATTTCGTCGAAGGTGGTGATCGACTGGAAGCAGCAGCCGCGCGGCAGCGAGTTGCGGCCGCGCATCACGCTGCGCGACGAGGCGGGCGAGGTGCTGCTGCTCGGCAATGGGCTCGAGGCCCGTTATTTCATGTCGGTCGATGCGATCCTGTCGGTCGAGAACGGGGCCCTCGTCAAGGCCGGCGACGTCCTCGCCCGGATCCCGCGCGAATCCTCCAAGACCCGCGATATCACCGGCGGTCTGCCGCGCGTCGCCGAATTGTTCGAGGCCCGCAAGCCCAAGGATTTCGCGATCATCAGCGAAAGCGATGGCCGGGTCGAGTTCGGCAAGGACTACAAGACCAAGCGGCGGATCATCGTGGTGCCGACCGAGGACGGAGCTGAGCCGGTCGAATACCTGATCCCCAAAGGAAAGCACATCAGCGTCCAGGAAGGCGACTATGTGCAAAAGGGCGATCTGTTGATGGACGGCAACCGGGTGCCGCACGACATCCTGCGGATTCTCGGGGTCGAAGCACTTGCCAGCTATCTGATCAACGAGATCCAGGACGTCTACCGGCTGCAGGGCGTGCGCATCAACGACAAGCACATCGAGGTGATCGTGCGGCAGATGCTGCAAAAGGTGGAGATCGAGGAGCCTGGCGAAACGACGCTGCTCGCCGGCGAGCAGGTCGATCGCTCCGAGTTCGAGCTCGAAAACGCCAAGGCCGAGCGCGACGGTCTGCGGCCGGCGGTGGCCCGCCCGGTGCTGCAGGGCATCACCAAGGCGAGCCTGCAGACGAATTCGTTCATCTCGGCCGCCTCGTTCCAGGAGACGACGCGGGTCTTGACCGAGGCCGCGGTGTCGGGACGGATCGATACGCTGACCGGGCTCAAGGAGAATGTGATCGTCGGTCGGCTGATACCGGCCGGGACCGGCAGCGTCGTCGCCCGGTTGCGCGAGGTTGCAGCCGAGCGCGACCGCGAGCTTGCCGCGCTCACCGCCAACACCATCGAAAGCGAGGACCGGCTGGTCGAGGCGGACCAGAAAACCGCCTAGCGGCGGCGGCCGGCGCCGCCGGCCTTTTGATCCGGGAATTGCGGCGGCGGGATCATCCGCCGCCTTATTGCCCGCGAATCGCGCCGAGGGTCTTGACCCGCGGCGCCGCGGGTAATTATATGAGGGCTCTTTTCGAGGGGGCTGGCTGTAGGAAGCCACCTAGACGCAGCCCGGACGGTGGTTAGTGGCTCGGCGCCCTTGCAAGCGGGCGGTTATGATCAGGCGAGTAGGGCGACCGCACCGGCGCGGCAAAGGCGGCGGGCGGTCGGCGTGTTTTGGGGCGAGGGTGAGACGCCAAGGGTGGAGAGAATGCCGACGATCAACCAGCTGATCCGCCATCCACGCCAGCCGCAGCTGGCGCGTGACAAGGTGCCAGCGATGGAAGCCTGCCCGCAAAAGCGCGGGGTGTGCACCCGCGTCTACACCACCACGCCGAAAAAGCCGAACTCGGCATTGCGCAAGGTGGCGCGGGTGCGGCTGACCAACGGTTTCGAAGTGACCAGCTACATCCCGGGCGAAGGCCACAATCTGCAGGAACATTCGGTGGTGCTGATCCGCGGCGGCCGGGTCAAAGACCTGCCGGGCGTGCGCTATCACATCATCCGCGGCACGCTCGATACCCAAGGGGTCAAGGACCGCCGACAGCGCCGCTCGAAATACGGCGCCAAGCGCCCGAGATAGGAGAAGCCGATGTCGCGCCGTCGCGCCGCGGTCAAACGCCAGGTCCTGCCCGACGCCAAGTTCGGTGACCCGGTGCTGACCAAATTTATGAATTGCCTGATGTACGAGGGCAAGAAATCGGTCGCCGAGCGGATCGTCTACGGCGCCTTCGACCGGATCTCCAGGCGCAGCGGCCAGGACGCGCTGCGAGTGTTTCACGACGCGCTCGCCAATGTCCGCCCGGCGGTCGAGGTGCGCTCGCGCCGGGTCGGCGGCGCCACCTACCAGGTGCCGGTCGAGGTTCGCCCGGATCGCAGCCAGGCGCTGGCGATCCGCTGGCTGATCTCAAGCTCGCGCGGGCGCGGCGAGAACACGATGGAGGAGCGGCTGTCCGGCGAATTGCTGGACGCCGCCAATAATCGCGGGGTCGCGGTCAAGAGACGGGAGGATACGCATCGAATGGCCGATGCGAACAAGGCCTTCTCGCATTATCGCTGGTAGCGAGGGCGCTGGTCGATCGGGCCGCCTGGACGGCGGTTCAAAATTCTTGTCGGGGCGCGCGATCGGGCGCTGCCCCCGGAGCTTTTGTCGATGGCACGCCAGACACCTCTCGAGCGCTACCGCAATATCGGCATCATGGCGCATATCGATGCCGGCAAGACGACGACGACCGAGCGCATCCTCTATTACACCGGCCGCGCCTATAAGATGGGCGAAGTGCACGAGGGCACCGCCACGATGGATTGGATGGCGCAGGAGCAGGAGCGCGGCATCACGATCACCTCGGCGGCGACGACCTGCTTCTGGGACGACCACCGGATCAACATCATCGATACGCCCGGGCACGTCGATTTCACGATCGAGGTCGAGCGCAGCCTGCGCGTGCTCGATGGCGCCGTCGCCGTTTTCGACTCGGTCGCCGGGGTCGAACCGCAATCCGAGACCGTTTGGCGCCAAGCCGATAAATATGGTGTGCCGCGGATCTGCTTCATCAACAAGATGGACCGGGTCGGTGCCGATTTTCCGCGCTGCATCGAGATGATCGCCGACCGGTTGGGCGCGCGCCCGCTGGTGCTGCAGCTGCCGATCGGGATCGAGAGCGAATTTGTCGGTGTGCTCGATCTGGTCGGCATGCGGGCGATCACCTGGCGCGAGGAGACGCTCGGTGCGCAATTCGACATCGGCGACATTCCACCGCATCTGGTCGAAGAGGCAAAAGCGTTCCGCAACAAGCTCGTCGAGACCGCGGTCGAACAGGACGACGCCGCCCTCGAAGCCTATCTCGGCGGCGAGGAACCAGCTGCCGATACCCTGCGGCGCTGCATTCGTAGCGGCACGATCAGCGGCAGCTTTGTCCCGGTGCTGTGCGGGTCCGCCTTCAAGAACAAGGGGGTGCAGCCGCTGCTCGACGCCGTCGTCGCGTATCTGCCGGCGCCGACCGATGTCGCGGCGATTAAGGGTGTCGCGATGGGCACGAACCAGCCGGTGGTGCGCCATTCCTCGGACGAGGAGCCGTTCGCCGCGCTCGCCTTCAAGATCATGACCGATCCGTTTGTCGGCTCGCTGACCTTTGTGCGCATCTATTCGGGAGTCGTCATGAGTGGCGGCCAGGTGCTCAACACGGTCAAGAACGGTCGGGAGCGCGTCGGGCGCATGCTGGCGATGCATGCGAACCACCGCGAGGACATCAAGGAGGCGCGCGCCGGCGATATCGTGGCGTTTGCCGGGCTCAAAAGCACGACGACCGGCGACACCTTGTCCGACCCGGCTCACCCTGTCGTGCTCGAGCGGATGGAATTCCCCGAGCCGGTCATCGAGATCGCGGTCGAGCCCAAGACCAAGGGCGACCAGGAGAAAATGAGCCAGGCTCTGGCGCGGCTGGCGACCGAGGACCCGTCGTTCCGGGTCACCGTCGATCACGAGAGCGGGCAGACGGTGATCAAGGGGATGGGCGAACTGCACCTCGAAATCATCGTCGATCGCATGAAGCGCGAATTCAAGGTCGACGCCAATGTCGGAGCGCCGCAGGTGGCCTATCGCGAGACCATCACGCGCAGCGCCGACATCGACTATACGCATAAGAAGCAGACCGGTGGGGCCGGCCAGTTTGCGCGGGTCAAGCTGCGTTTCGAGCCGCTGGCGGCCGGTGAGGGCTTTATCTTCGAAAATGCAGTGGTCGGCGGCACCGTGCCGAAGGAGTTTGTGCCGGGGGTCGAAAAGGGTTTGCGCGCCTCGACCGAGACCGGTGTGCTGGCCGGATTTCCGGTCATCGATCTCAAGGTGACGCTGTTCGATGGCGCCTATCACGAGGTCGATTCGAGCGTGCTGGCCTTTGAGATCGCGGCGCGGGCCGCGTTCAAGGACGGGGTCATGAAGGCCGCCCCCAAATTGCTGGAGCCGATCATGCGGGTCGAGGTGGTCACACCCGACGAATATCTGGGCGACGTGATCGGCGATCTGAACAGCCGCCGCGGCCAGGTCACCGGCATGGACAGCCGCGGCAATGCCCGGGTCATCGACGCGATGGTGCCGCTCGCCAACATGTTCGGCTATGTCAACACGCTGCGCTCGATGAGCCAGGGCCGGGCGCAATACACGATGCATTTCGATCACTATGAGCAGGTGCCGCAGGCGGTGGCGGACGAAGTCCGCGCCAAGATGGCCTGAGCCGGCGCCCAACCGGTCTGAGCGGAGAACGAAGCGATGTCGAAGGCGAAGTTTCAGCGGACGAAGCCGCACTGCAACATCGGGACGATTGGTCATATTGACCATGGCAAGACGACGCTGACGGCGGCGATCACGAAGGTGTTGGCGGAGGCGGGTGG
>Ga0335075_10008143_pt1 | contig 16095 bp, 20 predicted proteins | sample Lox_Sample_24_FD_206723 | JGI IMG/M metagenome (GOLD analysis project Ga0335075, IMG submission 206723) | Soil microbial communities from Loxahatchee National Wildlife Refuge, Florida, United States - Lox_Sample_2.4 | ecosystem: Environmental > Terrestrial > Soil > Wetlands | place: USA... | reverse complement strand
GCATATCCAACTATACCCCCGGCGATACTTTCGGGCCGCTGGAAACACTGCTGGCGCAACAGCCGAATGTGCAGCTATCGCTCAGCATGCAAACTTCGTACTGCTTCGACTCGGAGAGCTTCCGCTACCTGGCGGCGTACAAGCAGGGTGTGATGTGAGCAACCTTCAGACTCTTTATATCTACATTCAGATGCCCTAGGAGTTATGAGACAGCACCAAAGTACACTAAACAGAAGTTGATTCTGGAGTGATGTCTCAAGACTCCTTCCCTAATGAGGAATTCACTAACACCGCTTTTACAGGATGGAGAATGAGGAGGATTTCAGGCGGTCGTGGAAGCACTCGCGCGACGAGTCTCGGCGCCTAGTCGACTACTTCCAGTCTAAGCCACCGCACTTAGTAACCAGCACCATCAGCCTCAACGGGACGCGCCAACTGATCCTCGAACTGACCAAGCCGCTTGCAGAGATCTCGCAGCTGATCCGTAAGAACATTGCCCTGTGCCAGGACCGCGAGAAGGAGCTGGCCGATACACGGCTGACGGGTGAGGAGCTGCGCAAGAAGCTGCAGTTCGAAAAGGTGCAGCTGCGCGAGAAGAACCTCAGCATGCCGCGAACCGTGTGCTCGGACCGGAACTGCATCGAGATGAAGGATGACGGCGCCGGCAAGCGCGTGACCGAGTACAAGTCGCACTGCCATCAGGAGTGCTACCTGACCGATGTGCCGGCCGAGGTCATGGGCTTCCCCGGGCTCATCAACTGCTGGGCCTTCAGCGGCAACGACCACTGCCGGACCTGCCGGCACCACTGGCGCATGCACCTGCACATCCTGTACGAGTTTGAGGAGTTCACGGCCACGGTGACGGACATGCGCATCGAGAAGGACCTCGCCGCCCACGCCAGCGACACGACGCTGCGGCAGAAGGGCCTGCAGGAAGCCCAGCAGCTGATCTGCGAGTACGAGTACGAGCACGCGCAGGTGCAGAACGCAGCGGCGCAGTTCGGCATGTATCTCAAGAAGAACAGCATCACGGCCTACAACGACGTGACGCTTGACTACCTCGACATGCTCATCAAGCAGGAGCAGGAGAAGATCGAAGTCGGCGGCGACCGCAAGCGCATGGACGCGCTCATCATGGACCGCAAGCGTCACGAGGAGCTGGTCGCCGCGCTGACGGCGCGCATGCAGCAGCCGGCAGGCACGCGCGGGGGATACACGGTGCTGGACGAGGCGGGCGTCGACGCCATCGTGCGCAGGCTGTACGGCCTGAAGCACTTTGGCGCGCAGCTCAAGACTGTCAAGAACACCATCTCGTCGGCGCACAAGGCGACGTACCGCGAGCGGCCGTACCGGGTCGGGCCGCACAAGCATCACGCGTCGACGCGCCGTGATGGTGGCGGTAGTGGCGGCGGCGGCGTCGGCGAGATGATCAACACGTTTTCGTCTATGATTGGCCTCTTGAGCACTCCGTTGTCGTTGTCGTCTTCGTCCAAGGGTGGTGTTCAGCACTCGGTGTCGTCTAAGAGCAGCCATTCCCACCCGCAACTTAGCGCGTCGAAGAGCTACAACGGCTCCTCGTCAAAGTCTTCGGCGTCGCCGAACGAGTATTCGGGCGCATCGTTGCCGGGAGGGGCCCATGGCGGCTCGCCCGTGAGCCAGGGCGCTGTGTCCCGCTCATCGGTAGGAAACAACCGGTCATCGATTCTTGGGTGGCCAGGCCGGCAGCCGTCTCTGCCGCCTCAGGATCCTCCGCCGCCGTACATTATCGACGAGGGGGGGGCGAGCAATGGGTCTCCGCAGCTCGATAATTGGTGGTCGCAGTCGTAAAAGTCGCCATGGGGCAATCTCAGCTCGGATAGTCTGAACGGCGGGCTGTATTCTGGTCAGGTATATTAGATACATTGGCACATCAAATCCACATCTGAGTACATGTAAAGGTAGATGAGGTGGCCACATGTTGAATCTGGATGCCACAATCTAATAAGCATCGCGTTCTTTCATTCACTCGTATGTCACGCCCACCACGTTTATCCAATCTTTCATGCTCCGATTTTGCTACACTTTTATTGTAATTGATGCGATTGATGAGTGCGACCATGAGAACAACGTCTGAATCATTTTGTAACTCTTAACTGAAGCTCGATCGTTGAAGAGAGTCCGATTGCGAGTGTTCTTAACGAGCAGACCGGAAGTGCCAATCCGACACGGTTTCCACCAATTGCCTGAGACCGAACACTACGACTTCGTACTACACAGTATATCACCATTGATTGTTGACCACGACATATTAATTTTCCTAGAATACAACCTTAGGCTCATCGGTGAAGAAAATGTTCAAGATGCCGGCTAGCCAGGCGCAGAAGTCATCAAGACTTTGGCCCATAGTGCAAATGGCCTATTTATCTGGGCCGCAACTGCCTGCCGTTTTATTCGCGAAGGGCTATTTGCTAATAAAAGACTGCGTATACTTCTTAAGGGCGGCGCCTCTGCTGCTGCTGCTACACCTAACGGGATCTATATTGTTGTTTTTTGCAAAATTCCATTCACCGATGCTTCACTCAACAAGATAAAGAGAAGTTTTACAGCATGCTAAAAGACATTTTTGGAAGCATCGCAACTTTATTCTCTCCCCTTTCAGTTGATTCCTTGAGCAAACTACTCCTTATCCCAAGACAGAGAGTGGATCGGATACTGAAGGATCTTTATGTTATCCTTGATATTCCTACTAACTATACCCGCCCGCTCCATTTGCATTACCCTTCATTCCGCGACTTCCTGCTTAACAAAAACAGATGTGGAGATTCGAGCTTCTGGGTGACGGGAGGCAAGCGTATCGGATGTTAGCTGCCAGATGCATAAAGCTTTTGTCCACCTCTCTCAAGCAAGACGTCTATGGCGTGGACTCTCTGTGAGTACTTGCTATCAGCGTAGAGAAGAGTCGAGTGGAGCAATGTTTCCCTCCAGAGGTTTAGTACGTATGTCTCTACTGGGTTGAGCATCTACAGAGGGTAGCACCCAGCTTCAGGACGATGACCAAGTGCACCGGTTCCTAAAGGTGCACCCTCCTCCATTGGCTCGAGGCGCTAAGCTGGATGCGCAGGCCCCCGACAGGATTTATGCAATCGCTTCTTTAGAATCAATTGTTTTTGTAAGATAACTCTCCTTATATCTCGAGATAAACAGCTCATCCGTAGTTAAGGCCAGCAAGTGTTCCAATCTGCGAGAATTCATCTACGATATAAAGCGTTTTGTCTTATATAACCGACTAGGAATCGAGCAGGCTCCGCTCTAGACATATTGCAGGGCGTTTGTATTTGCGCCGAAAATAAGTATAGTGAGAAAGTAATTTGAAGATCGGTAATCTAGGTTGATGCAAATATTACACTGGGTAAAATAGCACTGGAATGCCTTGCTGCAGACGCTTGAGGGCCATTCGCACTTGGTCAATGCCGTGGCCTTCTCGCTGGATAGCAAACTGCTGGCGTCGGCCTCGCACGACAAGACCGTCAGGCTGTGGGACGCCGGCTCGGGAACGACCCTGCAGACACTTGAGGGCCATCCGTTGTCTCTCAACGCCGTGGCCTTATTGCTGGGTGGCAAACTGCTGGCATCGGCCTCGCACGACAACACGTCAGGCTGTGGGACGCCGGTTCGGGAGCGGCCCTGCAGACGCTTCAAGTTGATGCCGTTCTTCTAACCCTTTCGTTCTCTGAAGACAGAGCAGCCCTAAGAACTAATAGAGGACTACTACTTGCCGAATTATATTCTCCTAGAACAACCCCTTCCAAGCCAAGTCTTCTACGCGGTATATTTGTAAAGAAGCAATAGATAGCTACGGAGACAGAAATATCTTTTGGCTTCCTCCCGAGCGCAGACCCCCAAATGTGGGGCAGGGTCCCCTATTCTAGGATTAGGAACTGGGTATATATAGCGTAGCTATGAGGCACTTAATGCCCCAAGGAATTCAGTAAGTAGCAACCGATGTCGCTGTTTTTCATATTTGTTAGCATTGCTAACACTCTTCCCGAGATTTTGAGCAGTTGGTTTCGATAATGATTAGTATTTGTGGACGAGTGGCTTTGGGAAGTGTTGATGGATACTCCTTATCTAGCCAATAGGCAAAGCAAGACGCAATAGGCCGAAGCCTTCCTAGGGCCATAGCAAAGAAACAGAAGACGTCCGTGAATAGTGAGAGGAGTCTAAAATAGACGTTATTCACATGTTCTTGTAAGCTCCTCATTATAGGGAGACTGTCTCTTAGTCGTGGAAGAACTTTGGTTGTTATCTCATGACCCTTTCCTGAAGGTATAGACTTCTTGAGTCTACCACGAATTAGGAGATCGCCATCTGCAAGCAAGACTAGCCTGTCGCCAAAAGTTCTATGTATGGTCTCGCTTGTTCGCAGTTGCTTTCGCACTATTGTTGAGGTCTGTAGCATTGCTTGTGTTTCGCCCTCTTCATTTGTATTGGAGAATTTGATGGCAATGGAACAGCACAATAGTGCTAGACTATCGAGCCTGAGTATAAAGGTGCATTACTTGTGTAATATGAGTCAACTAGTTCAAATTTAGTTTTCCGGGCAATTTATTACATACAACGTGCAAGCACGTGACTTAGCATGCAACTTAACACGTGATCTAACTCGTGACTTTGCACGTGTCTTATGGTAGATGATGATGAAATAACTAAGAGAACGTTTTCAAAGCATGTAAATCATACCATACTGCTTCAAGAAATGGCCATAAGGTATTAGAATTTACATTTCCAGCGAAATCGCCCTTACGCCCCTCTTATACCACCTTCTTGGATCATGTGACGTTTCTCTTCTCAAATGGAGAGTGAATAGCCATGGCAAGAGTGAATAATCATGCTGCTCTGTAGCGGTCCCTGTAGCGGGTCCCTGCATGATAAATGCCCGACTTCCTTTCCCATAATTGCTTCTCCTTTTCTGTTCATACACTTCATTTAAGAATAGAATTGATCAAAACCACCGTGCTATTGCAATAGAATATTACATCCTTCCGCTAGGATGGGAAAGCTCCAAGATTATAAACCTATGATACATATTTAATCAAAGTCAACCCCGTAAACCGCCCCCCAAAAATCGGCTGCAAGTGATCAAACAAGGCGCCCTCATCCTCCTCTTTAACACCATCCAACGGATCAAAAGGCAGCAGCCGCGACAGCACAGCCCTCGCCTCCGTTGCTAACCACTTCGCTTCCGCACCCACATTTCCCCTCTCCGTCAAGATCTGGTGGAGGTGGAATTGTGTACGCGCCACTGCAGCTTCTGGCCAGAAATTTTTGCCCGCTCGCTCCTCTGCTCGCACTAGGGCTGTTCTCATCCATTGTCTGTGGGGAAGGTTAGTAAATGGCGGGTTCGGTGGGAATAGTAAATGGAAGTACATACTCAGCTTCATCGTATTTCCTGAGATAAGAACACAGTGCTCCTACAGCATAATAGCTCTGCAGGGTAAAGTAGCTAGCTCTACCCTGAAGATCCATTCTCGCCGCGAGAATCTCCCTGTGCATTTCCAATGCACGCTCCATGTCTCCGCTCTGTAGGATGATGCATGCAAGATCGAATTTGTATCGAAGTAATAACTGCGTACTGTTTTCGGCAAATACCCGGACGAGGTCTATTGCTCTTTCGGAGAGTCTGATAGCCTCTTTGAAATCCCGACGATACATCTTGCAGAATGCCATGTGGTGATTGAGTTTTGCGCACTCGAATGGATTGGCTTCCTCGGGTCCCCATTCAAGTGTTGTTGTGTAGCACCTTTGGTAGATGGGCTCAGCCTCTTTGTAGTCATTGAATTGAAGGAGGGCGTTTGCGTAGTCAGCATAGGCATGGTTGAGACAATATATATCATCTTGTGAGTAATTTTCTCGTGGCGTATTGGCCTCGTATTCCTTCCTAATTTGCAAGATTTTTCGAAAGCGATCACGGCTCTCTGCTCGGTGACTAATGCCGAAATATTGGATTAAGAGAGTTGTTGCAATGTGGATGTCCGCTCTAAGTTGGTCTTCCTTAACATCGAGCTTGTCCAAAATTGTTTCTGCTGAGTTAAGCAGCTTACAAGCGTCGTTGAAGATAAACCGTTGCCACAGGAGGATGCCCCCGTCACGGAACAGTTGAGCTAGGTCAACGTAAGGTGTGATAATAGATATACCCCCTGAATATACTCTCTGGAGGCTCAGGACATGAGGGAGGTACTCTTTGAATAGATTCCATTTTGCAGGTTCTGGAGTATCAAATGATGGTATAGGAAGACGCTTCCGGACTAATTCGAACGCGAGCTGGAAAATCTGGTCAATTTCCCGTTGGTTCGTGTTCATATCCTGGAGGAGTCGATGCTGTAACAGTCGATGTATCTGCAGAACATCCCGTCCCTCGTGATGTTTAATGGTTATGAGCCGTCTTTGGCTGAGATCTGTGATCATTTTCCGAAACCTGGGCCAATAATCAGTGATTAGAACTAAAAACGTAAGAAGTGTTAGAGAACAATAGATCCTACCTGAAACTAGAAGTAGAACTGAGAAACTGCAGTCCAGGAGCGGTATGGTCGTTGAAAAGGAGTTCCCTCTGGATGCAATCACTATCTAGGAAAGCCAAAATCTTTAACAGCTTCATTGCATCATTACCGAGCTCACCGAGGCCTATGTTCCAGATTGTTTGGATCGCACTATCAGAAGTGGGAGCGAGGGGGTCAGCCGCTCCAGCTGGCAGACTATTGCGACGCCATTCATTCCACAGTTCTAAGAACTCAGCCAGAGTGCATCCAGACGCCTTCACATAACCAGAGATGTGCAATATCGCTAACGGTAGTCCAGCAAGAGCCGCGATTTCACCAGCGATCCTCCATTCTGGATGAAGTTGGGCCTTTTCGTGTCTTAATTCAGGCCGGAGCCCCTTGATCAACATCGACCTGCCTTCTTCCATTCGTAGCTCCTTTAGACTAATACGGTAGTAGTTCGTAGGAATAGGATTTGGAGAAAGGTCAAATACACGAGTCGTAATGAGAATTGATCCGTTGGTTATAGAAGTTTTGGTAGGCAAGTAATCTTCAATATCCGCCCATTCATTAACATTATCAAACACCAAAAGCCATCTCTTCTTTGTTCTGTCGAGGAATTCGCGACTTATCTCCACCATTCGTTCCTGATCTTGAACAGCTCCATCTGGGACAAGATTGAGTGCCGTTGCAATATAACTGAAAGTATCTGCTGCGCCGACACGGGTCTCTGCTTGAACCCAGAATATGCAATTGAACGACTGTTCATAACGGTATGTAAACTCTACTGCCGTCGCTGTCTTCCCCATACCACCAGTCCCGCTGACGATGGCAAGTCGACCTGGGACGGAAAGTATCTTGTATAAATTTGCAAGATCACTGTCTCTGCCGATGAAATCCTCATTCTCGGGATACGAGGCAGTTCGAATCAGTGGTGCGGCACTTAGAGATCTTGACAAGCTCACATCCGCAGTATGAAAACCTGTGGCCGGTGATTTGCTTCTTCGGGTTGCTGTGTCGCCTATCTTCACCGAATCAGCTGGCTGATTTCCCAAGAAGTTCGACATTCTCCAATCCCGTGACTCGGTTTCGTTCCGTGGGGCAGATTGTTCAGCTTTATTGGAGCGATCATCATCAGAGTCGCCAACAAAATCGAGATTAGTTCCATCCAAGTCCCTGTCGGGTGGTTCTTGACCATCTGCATTCATGATTCCGAACTGCTCCTCAACGAAAGCATGCAAGATTTGGAGCTTAGTGCGACCTTCAGACATATTATCATCCCATTTCTGGGATATGATTTCGTCTGCGTCATCTTCCTCCGACGAATCATCTCCATCCACCGATGTCAAGGCAAGCTGCTCCAAGTGATTCGAAATGTGGTCCTTCAACTCATAATGTTTGAGCTTCTCAGCACATAAAGGGCATGTTTGCACTCTCAGATGTGCTTCAGAGTTCTTCATACATAAAGATACCATCATAGCAACCTGACTGGTACCACTGACACTGCCGTGTTTCTTCTGGAGATGTTCTTCGAAAGTTTGTGCTGTATCGAACTCTTCCCTTGCACATTGCTGGCACACCCATACTTTCTTGATTCGATGGCTATCGAGTTCATGTCTGAACCATTCATCTCGTGCCCCGTATGTCTTTTCTGCCCGCAGACAGTTATCAAAAGTGCAGAGATAAGGTTCCAAGTCGCCAAATAAATGGCATTCCCAGTCGTCGTCCGTTACTATATGTTTTCCAACATCAATCATATCGGAACAGTAAGGGCACTTGAAAGTCCGTCCTTTCTCTAGGGGAACAGGTGGTTTAGGGACAAGTGGTTTGGTGACTGGTTGCCTGAGAACCGGTTTACGAGTCTCAATGATCCCCGACATGGCCCCAAATGATGTGACGGACTCGTTGCATTTTAATCCAGTCCCTGTAAATATACTGTCCTCTGCAGATACCTCCGTGACCCCAGTAACACTGGGGGCTGCTGTTGTACGAGAGTTGACCAGAAGGAGGGTACTGTCCAGTTTGAAGCTGTCCGGTTTGAGAGTTGGTTTTTGAAAGTTGAAAGCGTCAAGAGCGACTTCTCGAAGCGGTGCCTTTTTCTGACGGTTGATCCCAGACTTTCCTCTGGCAAACGGCATCCCGGGTTTGCCCTTCTCTTGCAATATCTTGAAATATTGTCTTCGCTTCCAGTTTGCTCTTCCAAGTCTTGAGATCAATGCAGGCGTTGCTGATGGGAATAGCCCCCTTGCGATGTCAATATCGGGGTATGCGTCGCTTTGACTTGCATTTTGGGAATATAAATCGCCTGGAAATGGATCACATAGATTTGGGATCAGATTTATAAGGCACTTCACAGTCACGTCGACTTGGCTAATTAGTTCCGAGGTACTCTGGTGAGTAGCTAATGCTTGCTCAGATGGATCCTCCTCTCCCCCGTTTACGGCGGCTACCTGAACATTATCTGGTAAGTCCTCGATTACGAGTTCACGCAACCTGTCGGCCTCAAACTGTAGCTTTTCTACATCTTCTACGGCTTTATTGGGTTCAAAGTCAGCCTTCTAATCTTAGTCCCCGGGAAGCGTTGGAGAAGAAAGAGTTACATACCCTCTAGTATGAGCAAGTTTAAATCTGTGAGCAAATCAAGCGTTATTTCTCGAAGCTCCGAGGCTTTGCGCAGTGTATGGTCAAGGGATCTGGTGGCTGCACCCGTATCATTTCCCCATACTAGAAACTTGGCAAAACTGTTGTCGGCCAATGTTGAAACTGCTGAAGCCGACCGACTTCTCACTGCTAGACTTCTCAATGCTGCACAGAGTCTGTCGAAGCAGTTGTGACAGTCCTCAAACTTGGCCGCTACCGGAGCCGCCTTAGCCAGGCTGCGAAGCCTCTCCTGGCCCCGTGGTCCTCTGTAAATTGTGTTTCTGCTGTCCATGTTGCAAGCATCACATCAAAATATCGATAGGAGGTGCTAGAGAAATGGCAAACAAAAGCAATCAGTGATGTTGTCACAAATCGCAGTCGCGGGCGAGAGAGAAGAAGGTGGGATTTTGGGGTGAGGACCTCGGGTGTGTGCCGTTACTTGTGGATTTCTAGCACAAAAGCCTAGGGCGATTGTGGGGGGTGCGTGGGAGTGTAGGTAGACACGGTCGCACTATCAGCCGCAGCCTATCTTCAAGGTCGTCTGACAGGCATTCTCAGAGGCAGACTTTGCCCAATCCTTCGGAGTAGCGGGGCGGGACGCTGGCAGATACCCACCTACTAGGCTCGGATTCGGGGCTGCCTTGGGGGCCTAAATTATTATAGGGTGCCACAAAAGCCATGGCAGCCTCGTTCCTCGCACCACTGACTCATGGCAGCGTAGAAGTCCGACAGTGCATATTGTCACATGTGAGAGGAGTGCTTTCAATTCTCACTCTGAGTGAAAGAACAACGGGACCGCAGCTTTATCGCATGGAGCTTACGTTAATTTAATGCACGTTCCAGAAGATGTGGATATAAAAGAGTTTGTTTATCGCAAGGCTGCGCCTGCGCAAACCGTGGCTGCATCCTCACGCCAAGGATTACGTGCGTGCCTAACTGCCCTAGGCTGCGCGGGTCTGCCTGCTGCCTACGGCCATGCCTGTGCATCTGCCCACCCACACACCCCCCACATCTAGTAATTCGCAGGCACGCCGCACAAGTCCTCCATCGTTTTCCTATTTGGTTCCGGCCATGCTAGAACGTTCTGCAAAAAAGACATCTCCAACAGCATTATCTACGAAATCGCCAGCGATAACAATTCAGGGAAAGCAAGATGTCCGGATATGAGGTCATCGGCGAGGTTTTAGCTGGGTGGCATGTAGTTGTCAATGCCTTGTCGTTATACAAGGCTACGAAGGATGGCAGGGCATACGGAGTGTTGCTCAATGACCTTAGAACGCAAGAACAGATCTACAGAGAATTTGTCCGAATGTTACTCCAAGCAAACGTCCCAGAAGCGGATCTTGTTCAACTCACAGACCGGAAAAGACCATACGAAGCCCTGTGGAGAGACAAAAAACTACATTTCAGCCTCGACAGGTGTCTAGGACAAGTCAATTCTAAGCTTGTATTAGAGGCTGTAGTGGAAATGAAAAAGCTCTTAGCTAGTCTAGGCGAGATGCTTGGTGGAAGTGAAGATGTGAGTTAGTCTCTTATCTTTCAACCTTTCTGAGGCTTATTTCTCGGATATATGCTGTTTCTTGTCAGCTAAAAATTGCTGTATAGAAGGGAATGATCCGAACAAACATTCGCCAAATGAAGCACCATCTTCCAAACTCGGAATTTAAATCAGAACTTCAAATTCTGAAACAACACAACGGCCGCCTTCAAAGGCTTGTCACAAATTGCACAGCGTCGGGCTTCCCAGCTCAGGGGAAACAGCCAATCTCTTCGCCTAGACTTTCCCCCGACTTTCTCAAAGAAAAGGCAGCGCAAGCCAAAGATATTTATCATGCTATTGGTAACAGCTATACTTGCCAATGCCCGTCTCCACATGAAGCGAACCTCGGGTTACGTCAAATGTCTCCTAAGATTCTTGATGATGAAGATAGATTTGAGCTTATCTTCCCCATCGAGGAGGGAAAGGAAGATATGATAGAGATGGATCTCAAGTCACCTACTTCAACCTACAGCTCGATATTTTCCACCGGGATGGCATCGACTGAGTCAAATGATAGTTTTGGCATGGGGTATGATGTCTCTGGCGTTATGGAAGATGCCATACTAACAAACCATACAGTGATTCGCACAAGTGTTGGTCGCCAAGAAGCAGCATCGGAAATATATCACTACCATCCTTCAGAGAACCAAAAGGCCGTTCATCTCCTCCACGGGATAGAAGGGGCCGCTCAGTTTCGTTTAGCAGGAGCGATAATGGTACGGAAAATGTTACACGTATCAACGACTTATGCATATTCGTCAAAAGCCTAGATGAACATCCATCTATCCCTAACCAGACTTCATGCTTGGGCATTTTAGGAATGAAGGAGAAGGAGTATACTGTAAAAATCACATCCGTTGGCGTCGACTCTAAGACGGAACATCGTAGTGTCGTTTGCCTCGCTGACTGCCTTGCTCCGCATGAAGAATGGGAGCTCGATCATCGTACACGGATGGATCTCGCACTGAACCTAAGTCTTGCTATATTACAATACTACTCAACGCCTTGGATTGACGATTGGTGGACTTGGAAAGACTTCTGTATGCTCAAAGACGACAGCAGGCAAGTCTTCGTGACTGGGAAGTTCTACTCTACTCAAAGACCTTCCAGTCCAACGGCTACAGCGGCAAAGAAATTGACTCACACAGCAACCGCTTCGCAGTTCTGGGAGTGCTTCGGCGAGCCTGTACTAACCCGACTGGGATTTGCCCTTATTGAACTTGCCATGGGCAGAAGGCTCTCTCAATTGAGGCCGGCAAACATGGATCCGAGTATGGATCAAGACATGCTTGATACATTCACAGCAAAGAGCCTTTTGGCGGATGGCTCTGTCTTCCAAGAAGCTGGCCAACTTTATACCGACGCAGTACAAGCATGTCTGTCGCATCAAGTGACGATGGATTCGGGAACGAGATCACTCGATTCCAGACATCCCGATTTTCAGCAAGACTTAGAGCGTTTCGTAGTTGGGCCAATCAAGGACTACCATAAAGCTACTTGGAAACAAATCTTTGATGACAATAACTATTTGGAATCTGAATCTGAATGAAATGCATTTCTGCAGGGCAAATATACTGATAATAAACATTCTTAGAATATATCAAAGTGATCTTGAAGTGCATGACACAAGAGCAAGTAACAACTAGATCGGAAGCCGTTTTACCAGAGGTCACGTGGAAAGTGGCATTTCCTATGTCACATGACCGTATTTGCAAGGCTGGCTGTGGACGATTAAATTCCTTCCCGTACCGAGCTGCTCTTCTCATTCAAACACTTCTATCTCAACTAATACCGGTAAGGCTCGAATAAGAAGAAAATCACATAACAGAAATGTCCCTAGACGATGATCTCGCAGTTGATGGGAATATGTACTTCTTGTCCCGCGACGAGAAATACCGGGAGGAAAAGCCATATACTCTTCGATACGCGCCTGATGACGGATTCCCGCAGACCAATATTGAACGGACAGAGTATTCCATTAAATTCTACAATATGCGAGCGCAGCAAGATCTAGTCTATAGTAGATGCGGCTTCCAAGTCGCAAATCTGCAGAGTCAGATGAAATACGAGGATTACGACGACGTAAAAATGGTGGAGTCTATACATCAGCCGGAAGTAGCAGAATGCGTGAAAGGGGCTCTCAAAGCATCTTCTGCCGAAGTTCTGGACTATGTTGTATGTCATGTGTTTTGTCGTTCAGTGGCCAGCATCTGATGGATTTCATAGATACGGCGCAGGCATCCAACTTGGCCCATTGCTACGGGAGAAAGCTATGATTTTCAGCAACCAGCATCAAGGGCTCATATAGGTGGCTTTTGAATCTCTCCATGACAGTATTTAGTTCTGACTTTTTAGATCATACTTATGAGGCGGGATGCAAGATCATTCGTGACATCTATGGAAGAAAGGCTGACACCATAATTCAAGGACGTTGGCAGTGCGTGAAGTAAGTTGAAAGTTCAATTTTCCATCACATTTTGTGAAGAGGAATATACAAGGCGCGGTACGTTAAAACCCATTTTACAGCGTATGGCACCCGCTTCAAGGGCCCTTAGTAGACTGGCCATTAGCAATCTGTGATGCTGAGACGGTCGATTTCGAGAACGACACCATGGCAGGCGATGTTGTCGATCGAGATGCCGTGTTCGAGAATACGCAAGTCCACTACAACCCCGAGCAAAAATGGTACTACCTTGCAAATCAAATGCCATCGGAACTACTCATATTTAAGAATGCGGATAGCGAGTCTAAGTTCGGGGCTTCTCCTGGTGAGTGTGGAATTTCAAGATGGCTTCCTGTGCTAATAGCAGAGGGCAGGGGTTCCTCATGCGTCATTCGACAATCCTTGGAGGAAAGACTCGGATATCCGACGAGAGAGTATAGAGCTCCGAGTCCTCGTTCTATGGTAGAGAATAAGGCATTATCATTAGACATTTCCATCATAGAGTACCGTCTGGTTATGTTGCATTGACATATTCTTGCTATTTGCTCGCTCATATACAAAATCGTTGAATCAGAAAAATGGAGTCTAAAGATCACCACCCCACGAACGCAGGTCCAAACGAAACAAAACACCTCTTATTCCATCGCTAGCAGCAATCGCATTGAAATCGTTTCTGTACAGGTCTGTATCCACTACCTCGAAGAATACCTGGCCATGTTTCGATCGATGACGCCGGAGATCGCGGATGACTTCATGGCCCTGAAATCCAAACTTCGTCAGCACATGTCGCACCTATAACATCTCTCTAACGGATGGATTTAACTTGCCAGCTCCTTACACCAACGCTCACTTTGCCTGCTCATCCGCAGCGCCGGCGGCAACATCATGCTTCGCGGGGCTGACCTTGGCCGACGTTCCGTCGACGACGACAATCTCGCCCTTCTGGACACCGTACTCGATTCCCTCCTCCTTCTTGGCTGGCGGAGGCCAGTGGCCGCGCCATGGCTGGGTTTTCTCAATGTTGGCGGCGTGAGGCATTGTTTGTCGAAGAAATTTTCTAAATTATCGGTAATGGTGATGAAAAAGAAAAGAGGAATCTCGCAAAAAAAAGCAATTGATGAGGCGAAGGCTCACAGGGGGAAGGCGGAGCAGCGGACACGTCGACACCGCCTTTTCGCGGTTCTTAGAGGCGGGAAATTAAACTACCCCGCATGCGTTTGGTTACATGCCTAAATATGCCCCTAAATGCGGTAATGTGACCGACTTCGGGACAGGCATCACTTTTTGCCCCCTAATGTGCTGGGAAATGATCCGTAATCCCATCAAGAATCATAGGACAGTAGCGCTTCTGGATGCGCGCAGCAGAGATGACGTGGCTGAATTGCGGCTGGGGGTGTGAGTCTGCTCAGTGGTGGCTTGTGTCCGATTCAATCCGAGAGATTGAGAACAACTGCTTGGGCCGATCGGCGCCTAAGTGTAACCCGGAAGACGGGAACAGAATTCAAACCTGGATGTCGCGTGCCTGTTTTTGTATGATGTGCATGTCCTTGACATACGTGACTCTGGGGGTCTTATATTGCTTGTTTGGCGGAGTATTAGATTGTTAGGATGTCGTACAGGAATTTATGCGCATGATTTGCGAGCGAACCCATAGGAAATGAGTGCGCGATTTTCAAAGTATGCAAAGCGGTGGTACTTGGTACAATAGTGCACTAGAACATGATATGCTGACTTCGCGAGCCTTGAGTCGGCTGACACTGTTTTGGGAACTAATTCTGCACTGTCAGCTCTAGCGATATTTCTTGGCAAGGCTCATTTAATAGGAAACACGGATTTTTAGTTCGGTGGTATTTATTTCTCACCGTCTCGCAAAGATTTGTATCACCTCGCTCCTGTGAAGGACAAATTTTGAAACTACTGACGTCATGGAGCCGCTTTAGGAGCTCTGGATTGAGCCTCCACAGGGGTCTTTGAAATATCTATATATGTGGCTGAATGCCTTAGCCCTTATCGTACATCCTCCTCTATCAAACCGGGCGTCGTCGACAGGGTATCCCTTGGCAGTCCCAGACTGAGCTGCAGGTCCGCACGGACTTTCAATATCTTTTGACTAAGAAACTTAAGCGCAGGTCTGTGGCTTTTGGGTGGTACGCGAAGGAACTCCTGGAGAAAATACCAGTACCGCTGAATTTCGACCCTGCCACCGGACTTCTTTGGATCTTGCATAGCACCCAGTATTGGCATGAGTCGAATGCAATGTGCCTCAAGTTTTAGTGAGACGAAATGTCTCGTTTTCAGTGCTGTTATCGAACCACCTCGTCTCAGATGCCCCTCAGGTCGGAAGTCGTGCTTCCAGTTCTATCTACTGATATTCGATAACTGTGGGAACTCTATTTCCGTTGCATGTCACAATTTACTCGGCCGAGGACACAGATACACTCATCTGTAAAGTGCAATAAACTAATCTGTGTCATTTTCCGATTGCATCAATCCACACCGGGAAAGTCTCGAATTAATCAGCGCGGAACTTAAGCTTGATCGAACAGAGTGGCTGTATATGAGGCGAGACTCGGGTACTAGGCTCGTTACGGTCGGATGAAATTATCTGGTACCCAGCCTTGGTTAATTCCTTTGCAGACCTGAAGAGTTGGGAGAATTCATATTAGACCAGATGAACTTGTTTCACGTCGTCATGCTAATGGCTAGTTTAGTATGATCTTTCTCAGATGCAACTGGAGAGTACGCACTTTTCTGAGGTACCATTCTACCTGTCCTCTTGAAATCCACTTTTGGCTCCTCTGGTCAAACTCTTTATCTTCCTGAACAAACTTGCCATCTTCCCAATCAGCATTGAAAAGACATCCGTAAAAGTACTTGGATATGTGATTGGATACAATTTGGTCTCCGCCATAGAGACCTCGGCATACAGCTCCTCGACACACAGCCGACCAGGATCG
>Ga0335075_10008142_pt1 | contig 16096 bp, 12 predicted proteins | sample Lox_Sample_24_FD_206723 | JGI IMG/M metagenome (GOLD analysis project Ga0335075, IMG submission 206723) | Soil microbial communities from Loxahatchee National Wildlife Refuge, Florida, United States - Lox_Sample_2.4 | ecosystem: Environmental > Terrestrial > Soil > Wetlands | place: USA... | reverse complement strand
GTACCCGGTACCCGAGCGCGCCGGCCGCCGCCTCCGGCCCGGACCTGATGATCAGGTTGTGGTGCGTGAGCTCGTCGTACCCGCGCAGGTACAGCGCGGACGAGTCCTCGGCGGTCACCACGAAGCCGAGCAGGTCGACCCAGAAGCGCCGCGCTTCCGCCAGGTCGGTCACGACCAGCGTGGCGTAGGCCGACCGGACGATGTCGGGAACCGGTGGGAGAGGGGATTCAGCCATCATGACGCTCCAAAACGCGGCACGTGCGTGTCGCCGAGAGCGACGTGCACGATCCGGGACTCGGTGTAGAAGTCGATCGAGTGCTGCCCGCCTTCCCGGCCGAGCCCGCTGTTCTTCACCCCGCCGAACGGGGTGCGCAGGTCCCGCACATTGTGCGAGTTCACCCAGGTCATACCCGACTCGACGAGCGATGCCACGCGGTGGGCGCGGCGCAGGTCCGACGTCCAGAGGTAGGCGGCGAGCCCGTAACGGGTCGCGTTCGCCAGTGCGATCGCCTCGTCCTCGGACTCGAACGGCGTCACGCAGACGACCGGGCCGAAGATCTCCTCCTGGAAGATCCGCATCGACGGCGCCACGTCGGCGAACACGGTCGCCGCGAGGAAGTTGCCCGCGGGCAGCCCCGCGGGCCGCCGCCCGCCCGCGGCGAGCCGCGCGCCCTCGCGCTCGCCCAGGCGGACGTAGGACATGACCCGGTCGTAGTGCTCCGGGTGCACCAGCGCCCCGATCTCCGTGGCGGGATCGGACGGGTCGCCGACCCGGACGCGGCCCGCCCGTTGCGCGAGGCGGGCGACGACGGAGTCATACACCTCCCGTTCGGCCAAAATCCGGGAACCGGCGGTGCACCGTTCGCCGTTCAGCGACATCACGCCGAACAGCGCGGAGTCGATCGCCGCGTCGAGGTCCGCGTCGGCGAAGATGAGGCACGGCGACTTCCCGCCGAGCTCCATCGACAGGCCCTTGAGGTGATCGGCCGCCGCGCGCATGATGACCTGCCCGGTGGTGGTCTCGCCGGTGAACGAGATCCGCGGCACGCCCGGGTGCGCGACGAGCGCCGCGCCCGCCTGCTCGCCGATGCCGTGCACGATGTTGAACACGCCGTCGGGCACACCCGCCTCGGTCATGATCTCCGGCAGCAGCGACGCCGACAGCGGTGTCCACTCGGCCGGCTTGAGCACGATCGCGCAGCCGGAGGCGAGCGCCGGCGCCAGCTTCCACGACTCGAGCATGAACGGCGTGTTCCACGGCGTGATGAGCCCGGCCACGCCGGCGGGCCTGCGCAGCACGTAGCCGAGCTGGCCCGGCGAGGAGAACGCCTCCTCGTGCTGCGCCACGATCACGTCCGCGAAGTAGCGGAAGTTCTCCGCCGCGCGCGCCGCCTGCCCCTTCGCCTGGGTGATGGGCAGCCCCGTGTCGAATGTCTCCATCGCGGCGATGCGCTCGCCGCGCGCCTCGATCCCGTCGGCGATGCGGTTGAGCACCCGCGCCCGCGCCCGCGCCGCCATCCCCGGCCACGGACCGCGCGCGAACGCCTCGGTCGCCGCCGCCACGGCCCGGTCGACGTCCTCGGCGTCGCCGGCGGCCGCCTGGGCGTACACCCGGTTGGTCACCGGGTCGGCGACGCCGAACGTGCCGCCGCTCACGCTCGGCACCTGACGCCCGCCGATGAAGTGCAGGATTTTCTCCGGAAGTCCCTGGCTGGGCTGGCCGGAGAACTGCGGCTCGGTCACCGGTTCTCCATTCTTTATCCAGAACGAGTTCATGCTCCGCCCCCTGGCTACGTCGCTGCCGTGGCCGCACCGACCCCAAGCAGCGGGGGCTCAAGCACGGGCGCGCCCGCCGCGAGCAGCCGCCGGGCGGTCGCCTGGCCGGCCTCGGTGAGCGGCACCAGCGGCGGCCGGACGAAGCCAGAGCCGATGAGCCCGGCCTGGGCGAGCACCCACTTGGCCGCGGCCGGGTTGGTCTCGGTGAAGATCACGTCGGTCACCGGGTGCAGCGCGAAGTGCACGTCGCGCGCCTGGTCGAACTCCCCGTTCACCCAGTGCTCGTACATCGCGGCCACCGCCCGCGGCGCGAGGTTGGCGGTGGCCGACACGAACCCGGCCCCGCCGAGCGACAGCAGCGGCAGGCAGAGCAGTTCGATACCCGACCAGACCAGCGTGTCCCGCCCGGCGACGTGCAGCACGCGGGAGAAGTGCTCGAAGTCCTTGGTGGTCTCCTTGACCCCGACGATGTTGGCGTGCGCCTTCCGCAGCCGCGCGACGGTCTCTGGCGCGATGTCGACCGCGGTCCGCGACGGCACGTTGTAGGCGATCACCGGCAGGTCGGGGAACTCCCGCGCGACCGTGTCGTACCAGTGGAACAGGCCCTCCTGGGTGGGCCGCGCGTAGTACGGCGTGATGATCAGCACCGCGTCCGCGCCCGCCTCCATCGCGATCGCGGTCAACTCGAGCGTCTCGTCGAGCTTGGCCGACCCGGTACCCGGCACGAACGGCACCCGGTCGGCGATCTCGTCCGCCGCCGCCTGGATCGCCGCGGCCCGCTCGTTCGTCGACTGCGCGGACGGCTCCCCGGTGGACCCGCCGAGCGAGATCCCGTGGCTACCCGACTCAAGCTGCCAGCGGATCAGGTTCCGCAGCCCGTCGGTGTCCGGCGCGCCGTCGGCGCTGAACGGCGACACGACGGGCGCGATCGATCCCCGGATCGCGGCCGGGTCACTGCGAAACCGCACGCTAAGGCTCCTCTCCTCATCGCCAAGCCACCTAGCCAGGTTGCCACGACCTGCCAGCCAGGCACAGCCCCGCGGTCGGCGGGTACGCGCGTGGCCGATGAAATCGTATATGACTTCATGGCTCCGCGACAGGGCCAGGTCCCTCGCCGAGCTCGGCCAGCTTCGCCCGGACCTGTTCGGCCTCGGGACGACCGAGTTCCTCGAGGATGACGAGTGCCTGCTGCCAGGTCTCCCGAGCCCGCGTTAGCGCGCCGACGGCGTGCTGGGTGTTACCGAGGTGGGTGAGCGTGTCCGCCTCGATAAAGGGGTCTCCGGACTCACGGCAGATGGCCAGCGCGCGCTCGTAGCAGGGCTGGCGGTGCTTGTCGGCTGGGAGCGCCGTGCGGTCACCCCGCTCCTCGAGCCGCGGACGTTCCGCAGCGCCTCATTCACCGGCGCACTACTGGTCACCGTGGCCTCGTTCGCGTGCCTCGGCGGGTTCCTGTTCTTGACCACGTTGTACCTTCAAGACGTGCGGGGCCTGTCCGCGTGGCGCGCAGGGGTGGCGCTGCTCCCTGTCGCGGCCGCCACGGCGGTGGCTGGACCGCTGTCCGGCCGGTTCTTCGCCCGCGGCGGCGGGCGGTGGCCGCTGATGGCGGGGGGCACGGCGCTCGCAGCGGCCTGCTTCACGCTCGCGCAGGCGTCCGCGTCCGCGCCGTGGGCGCTGCTTTCTGTCGCCTACGCCCTGTTCGGCGCCGGGTACGGGGCGATCAACACGGTCATCTCCGCGGTCGCCGTCGCCGGCCTGCCCCGCGACCAGGCCGGCGTGGCCGGCGGCATCACGTCCGCGGGCCGGCAAGCGGGCCAGTCACTGGGGGTGTCCGTGACCGGCTCGGTCCTCGCGCTCGGCCTGCACTCGGCGGTAAGCGGTGACTTCGCGGTCGCGAGCCACCCGGCCTGGATCCTGCTCGGAGAGTGCGGGCTCGCCGTGGCGCTGCTCGGCTTGACCACGGCGGCACGCCGGCCGTCCGCGCCGACCTCGCCGTCCGCGCCGCCCTCGCCGGCCGGCCGCCCGGTGCCCGCCCGCGGCCCGGCCCGGGCGACCCCGGCCCCCAGGACCGACGACCTGGCCGCTGCCCGTCATCGTCACTCGGCTTGATCTCGCTCGGCCAGCCACGCCTCGTAGGCGGCCTGCCAGCGCTTGCCCAGCGGGTACAGCCCGTTGACCGACTCGCCCTTGGCGACCATGGCGGCGGCGAACTCCTCCTGCCGCTCCTGCTCGGCGGCGTCCCGCGCGACCTCCATGGCCAGGTGGGCGGGGATGACGATGACGCCGTCGCCGTCGCCCGCGATGATGTCGCCCGGCGTCACCGTGACCCCGGCGCACGCGATCGTGGTGTTGACCTCCCACGGCACGTGCCGCCGACCGAGCACGGCCGGGTGGGTCGCGCCGTAGTAGACCGGCAGGTCCATGGCGTGCAGCGCCTGGCTGTCCCTGACCGCGCCGTCGGTGACGATGCCCGCCGCGCCGCGGACCTGGGCGCGCAGCGCGAGGATGTCGCCGACCGTGCCCGCGGTCGGGTCACCGCGGGCCTCGATGACCAGCACCTCTCCCGGCCGCACCTGCTCCACGGCGCGCTTCTGCGCGTTGAGCCCGCCGCCTGGCAGCGTCCCGCCGTACTGCGCGAACAGGTCCTCACGGAACGGCACGTAGCGGAGCGTCCTGGCGAAGCCCACCATCGTCGCGCCGGGCTTCGTCGCGTGCAGCCCGTCGAGGGTGACGGAGTTGAAACCGCGCTTGCGCAGCTGCGCGGACAGGGTGGCGGTGCTGACCCGGCCGACCGCGCGCAGCAGGTCGGCGGGGGAGTCGGCGGGCCCGGGGGCGCCCTGGGCGCCGTAGGCGGCCTCGCGCTGCGCGTCGTCGGGGCTCGGCATCGCGCCCGGCGGTGACAGGTCGTAGTCGGCTTCCCCGATCGGCGAGCGCAGCCGTCCGGTGGAAAGCCAGCCGGGCTCCTCGGTCCCGCCCGCGCTCACCTCGACCTCGACCAGGTCGCCGGGCCGGACCACCGTCGAACCGGTGGGGGTGCCGGTGAGGATCACGTCACCGGGCTCGAGCGTGGTCAGCCGGGACACGTCCGCGACGATGTCCGCGAAGGAGAACAGCAGGTCGTCGCCGCTGACCGCGTCCTGCGCGAGTTCACCGTTGACCCAGGTGCGCAGCCGAACGCGCTCGGGGTCGATGTCACGGGCGTCAAGCAGGCCGGGCCCCAGGGGGGTGAACCCGTCGATCCCCTTGGACCTGAGGTTGGACCCGTTGTCGGCGTACCGCAGGTCGTAGACGCCGAAGTCGTTGGCCGCGGTCACCCAGCGGACGTGGTCCCAGGCCTGCGCGGGGGCCACGCGGCACGCCCGGGTGCCGATGACCAGGGCGACCTCGCCCTCGAAGGCGAGCAGCTCGCACCACGGCGGCCGCAGCACCGGGTCGCCGTCGGCGGCGAGCGTGCTCGGCGGCTTGAGGAAGTAAGAGGGCCACCGGGGCAGGCGGCCGCGCTCCATCGCCCGGCTGCGGTAGCTCAGGTGCACGGCGATGATCTTGGAGGGCGCCTGGCCCGCCAGGTGGTGCCCGGTCATGCGCTCCGCCTGCTGCTCGGTGTGCTTCGCTTGCTCTGCCATCACCCAAGATCGTATATGAAGCCGCGCCGCGCGGACAGGCCCCTTGATGGGCATTAGGCTAGGGCGCGTTGACCGGACATGAGGGAAGGAACACGCGTGAAGCTACTGGTGACGGGTGGGGCCGGGTACATCGGCGGCGTGGTCACGCACGCCCTCGTCAATGCGGGCCACCAGGTCGTGGTGCTCGACGACCTGTCGACGGGCTTCGCGGAGACCGTCCCGGCCGGGGTGGAGTTCCACCGGCTTCCCGTGCACCAGGTCGGGCAGGTGCTGACCCCCGGCGCCGGCTTCGAAGGCGTGCTGCACTTCGCCGCGAAGATCGAGGTCGCCGAGTCCGTCGCCCGTCCCGACCGGTACTGGGACGTCAACGTTGGCGGCACGATGGCCGTGCTCAACGCGGTCCGCGCGGCCGGCGTGCGGCGGCTGATCTTCTCCTCGACCGGGTCGATGTACGACCCGTCGAGCGTCGTGCCCCTGCCGGGCGGCGGGTTCAGCAAGCTTGACGAGGACGCCGTCATCCGCCCGAAGAACCCGTACGCGGCCACCAAGCTCGCGGTCGACCTGATGCTCGACGGCGAGTGCGAGGCCTTCGGGCTCGGCGCCGCCTCGCTCCGCTACTTCAACGCCTCGGGCGCGGTACTGCTCGGTCAGGGGTCCGCGCTTCGCCTGGGCGAGCGGCACACGCCCGAGTCCCACCTCATCCCGATCGTCCTCCAGGTCGCCGGCGGCAAGCGCGACCAGCTCATGATGTACGGCGACGACTACCCGACACCGGACGGCACCTGCGTCCGCGACTACATCCACGTCGCCGACCTGGCCACCGCGCACCTGCTTGCCCTGGCGGGGATCGAGCCGGGCCGGCACGAGGTCTACAACCTGGGCAACGGCGACGGCTACAGCGTCAAGCAGGTCGTGGACGCGGCCAGGGAGGTCACCGGCCGCCCGATCCCGGTCAAGCTGGCACCCCGCCGCCCGGGCGACCCGGCCGCGACGGTCGCGTCAAGCGACAAGGCCCGCCGTGAGCTGGGCTGGGTCCCGGCCAGGCCCGGGCTGCGCGACATCATCGCGGACGCGTGGTCCTTTCACCAGTCCGTCTGGTAATGGCGCGTTCAGTTTCTATTTGCCGGAATCTGTCCTGCAATTCTTCTGTTTTTGCTCTCTTGTAACTCGCTGCCCGTAAAGTCGGCCCCGCGCAAGTACTGCTTCCTGCCGCGGTATAGGAGGTCCGACTTGACCATCGAGGTGAGCCGACGCCAGCTGATGGCGTCCATGGGCGGGATTGTCCTGGCATCGTTCGCGCTGCCGCCCGCCTTGCGCAAGGCTCTGGATAATTCCCCGCCAGCCCTGCTCAGTTCCGCCACCAAGGTGGCGCCCATCTCCGACGTTAAGCACGTGGTCGTGCTCATGCAGGAGAACCGGTCCTTTGACCACTACTTCGGCGCCATGCCCGGTGTCCGTGGCTTCGCGGACCCGTCCGTTTCCAAGGACATCTTCTACCAGAAGGACGCCTCCAACCCGGAGGGGTACCTGCTCCCGTTCCACGCCGACACCACGACGACGAACGCCGAGCAGATCCCGTCGAGCAGCCACAGCTGGGGCCCGCTGCACGACAGCTGGGACGGCGGCAAGATGGACGCGTTCGTCACCGCCCACATCGCGGCCGACGGCGAGGCCGGCCAGTACACGATGGCCTACTTCAAGCGGGACGACCTCCCGTTCCAGTGGGCCCTGGCCGACGCCTTCACGGTCTGCGACGGCTACCACTGCTCGATGCTCGGCCCGACCTGGCCGAACCGGCTCTACCTGATGACGGGCCAGGTCGACCCGGCCGGCGCCAACGGCGGCCCTGTCTACAGCAACGAGGTGCCGTCGGTGGGCTTCTCCTGGGAGACCTACCCGGAGATGCTCACCAAGGCCGGCGTCTCCTGGAAGGTCTACCAGGAGAACGACAACTACGGCATGAACGTGCTTGAGTACTTCGACCAGTACCAGAACGCGTCGGTCAGCTCGCCGCTCTACCAGAACGCGATGCGCTTCTACCAGGCCGGCCAGTTCGAGTACGACGCGATAAACGACCAGCTGCCGACGGTGTCGTGGATCATCCCCACGTCCTACCAGTCCGAGCACCCGGACTACATGCCGGCGGCCGGCGCGGACTACGTGGCGAGCAAGGTCAACGCGATCGCCGCCAACCCCGACGTCTGGGCGAAGACGGTCTTCGTCCTGATCTACGACGAGAACGACGGCTTCTTCGATCACGTCAACCCGCCGACCGCCCCGGCCGGCACCGCCGGCGAGTACATCACGGTCGACAACGTGAGCGCGCCGATCGGCCTCGGCTTCCGCGTGCCGTGCGTCATCGTCTCGCCGTGGACGGTGGGCGGGTACGTCTGCCACGACACGTTCGACCACACGTCGGTGACCCGGCTGATTGAGCAGGTGACCGGCGTCGTCAACCCGAACATCAGCGCCTGGCGCCGCCAGACCGTCGGCGACTTCACCACCGCGCTCGGCACCACGCCGAACGGGCGCGTTCCCCGGCTGCCCGCCACGACCGCCCAGCTTGAGCTGGCCGAGAAGCGGACCACCGAGTTCGGGCTGCCGCCGATCCCCGGCGCGACCCAGTCCTTCCCCGTCCAGGGCGCCGGCACCAAGCCGGTGCGCGGCGGCACCGCCGCCGCGAGCAAGAGCGGGAGCGTGACCGTATGACCCCCCGCATCACCCGCACCCGCGCCACCCTGGCGGGCGGCACCGTCATCGTGGCGGCCGCGGCGGCCGCGATCTCGCTGTCGCTTACCCACGGCGCCAGTTCGGCGGCCGCGGGCGCGACGGGCACCGGCACGGCGGGCACTGGCGCGGCGGCCAGGCCGCACACCGCCAAGCTCATCGCCTCCTCCTGCGCCGGCCCGGCCGGCGCGGCCTACGTGGCCGACGCCGGCTGGGACGGCTTCAGCGCCATCGACACCGCTAACTGCTCGGTCATCCAGACCTACAACGTGGGCGACCCCGCGGTCCCCGGCGACCCGGACGACCAGGATTACGCCTCCACCGACGAGGGCATCGCCATCCACGGCAGCACGCTCTACTTCGCCGACACGGGCGACTCCTCGATCGCGGTCATCGACGCGGCCACGCTCAACCCGAAGGACTACAACCCGGCCGAGACCGACATCAACACGGGCACGTTCCCGCAGGACCTGGCGGTCAGCCCGGACGGCACGCAGCTCTGGGTGGCGAACACCGGCCCGCAGACGCAGCCCGGCTCGCCGACCTCCGTCAGCGTGATCGACACGGCCACGAAGAAGGTCACCGCCACGATCCCGACGAAGGGCGCGCCCAGCCAGGTCGCGTTCTCACCGGACGGCCGCGATGCCTACGTGGTCACCGCCGACGGCCTGTACACGTTCAGCACCACGACCCTGAGCCAGACGGGCTTCACCCCGGGCCTCGGTGACCCGCGCAGCGTGGCCGTCGCGCCGGACGGCGCGCTCTACGTCACCGACACCAACGGCGACTCGGTCAAGGTGCTCAGCCCGGACGGCCGGGTCACCGCCACGATCGGCGTCGGCGACCTGCCCTGGGACATCGTGATCAGCGCCGACGGCAAGACCGCCTACGTCGCCAACCCCGACTCGGACAGCGTGTCGGTGATCAGCACGGCGTCGAACTCCGTCACGGCCACGGTCAGCGTGTCCGGCGACCCCGACACCCTCGGCCTGACCCCCGACGGCAGCCAGCTGTGGATCGGCCAGCGCTCGCTCGCCTACGTCACCCTGCTCGACACGAAGACCGCCACGGTCGTCGGCAGCCTCAACCTGGGCGGCACCGCGGCCCAGTCCGGCGACGGCTACGAGCCGACCGGCATCGTCCTCACCACCACCCCGACTCCGGGGTCATAGCGCAGGTCAGCGAGTTACGTGGATAGGAATGCACCCGTTGGGTGCATTCCTATCCACTCTGCGTATCAGGGTGGAATTGACAGTTGTCGTGGTTTCTAGTTAGCTAGCCACTTATCGCGCGGTAGTTCTGACTATCATCTACAGCGTCTCTGTCTTGACTCGGAGGCCGGGTTCGGGCGTGGTCGCCATGGCCCCGGCTAGGTCGCTCCATGCCGCGACGATCCGATGACGGACGGTGATATTGCGATAACTGTCCGCTTATCTGGAGCGAGGGGAGCCGCTTCGTGGCTGTGACCGACGTGCTGATCATTGGCGCGGGACCATTTGGCCTGTCTATTTCCACTCATCTACGTCACCGCGGCGTGGAACATATGATTGTCGGCCGCCCGATGGATACGTGGCGTGCCCATATGCCGCTTGGAATGTTTCTTAAATCGGAGCCCTTCGGGTCGACGTTCTCGACCGTGCCGCAGGGGTATGACATCGCGGCGTATTCGGCGCGGCACGGGCTCGATGACTACGTTGACCGGGTAGGGCCGCTGTCGCTAGAGCGTTTCCTTGGGTACGCCGACTGGTTCACCCGCGAACTGGTGCCCGACGTCCGCGACGTGACGGTGACGAGCGTGACCGCGGGCGACGGCGGGTTCACGGTCGAATTCGCGGAAGAGTGCCCGGTGTTCGCGCGGCAGGTGATCGTCGCGACCGGCCTCTTGCCGTATGCGCGGACACCCGGTGAACTGTCCGGGTTGCCGGCCGACCTCATGACCCACACCTCGGTGCATCGCCGGCTTGACCAGTTCCGCGGCAGGCGCGTGGCGGTGATCGGCGGCGGTCAGTCGGCGCTGCAGACCGGGGCGCTGCTGCATGAGCTCGGCGCCGACGTCCAGGTCGTGGTCCGCGGGCAGGAACTCCTGTGGGATCAGCGGATCGCCCAGGAGATCGGCCCGCTCGATTACCTCAGGCGACCGCCGACGAAGCTGTGCGAGGGCTGGGGGTGCGTCTTCTACTACTCGCCGGACGCGTTCCGGCTGCTGCCCGCGTCCGTCCGGGCGCGCAAGGCGCTGACGTCTTTCGGCCCGGCGGGCGCGTGGTGGCTCCGCGATCGCGTTGAGGGCGTCGTCGACGTCCTGACCGGCCATCAGGTGAGGTCGGCCACCCCGAGGGGGAGCGGAGTGCGGCTTCAGCTTGACGGTACCGCGCGGTCGGTCATTGACGCGGACCACGTCATCGCGGGAACCGGGTTCCGCATCGACGTCGCCCGGCTGTCGTTCCTGTCGCAGGCAATCCAGGCCGGCCTCGTGACCCGGGTCGGCTGCCCCCTGGTGAACCGGGCGGGGGAATCGACCGTTCCCGGCTTGTACTTCGGGGGCGCCCACACGATGGTGAGCCATGGCCCGGGCGTGCGGTTCATCGCGGGCACGCACCAGACGGCGGCCCAGCTTGCCCGGGCGGTGGCCCGCCGTGCGCGCGGCGGGGCGGGCCCCGCCGAACCCGCCGCCCCGGCGGATTCCCTGCGGCCGCTGGCGGGCGCGGGAACCGGTCCCCACCCGGTGATCTAGCGGGCTGTCCGAGCCGCCCGGGGACGAGAAAGACGGCGGTTGACAGGGGCAGGCACGCTCGTGCTGGTCCCTGTCAGCCGCCGGCCTCCGGTTCTTAGCCCGCCCACACCTGCCGGGCGATGCGCACCACGAGTTCGAGCTTGGCCCGCTGCGCCTCCGGCGTGACCGGGTTGGCGACCGGCACGGAGGCGAACCCGCACTGCGTGGACAGCGCCAGTTCCGCGAGCGGCTTGTGGCGGGTGGCCTCCTCGATCCGCGCGAGCACGTCGGCTTCGTGCTCGAGCGCGGGCGCCTTGGTGGTGAGCAGGCCGAGCACCACGGCGGTGCCTGGGCTGGTGTCGGCCAGCGGCTCGAAGCCGCCCGCGCGGTCCGAGTCGTACTCGAGCAGCAGCCGGTCGACCACCAGCTTGGGGAAGACGCGGGCGGAGATCGCACCGTAGCCGCCGGCGGAGTGCCACGCGCCCGCCGGGCCGTTGCCCCGGCAGACGTGCAGCGCGGAGGTGACGCCGCTGAGCCCGTCGAACAGCGAGCTGTCGAGCGCGGCGTCGAACTCAAGCTCCGCGTCCGGGTCGCGGCCGGCCGCCCGCATGGCGGCGATCGTGTCCGGGTCGCAGAGCGAGCCGTAGTTGGGCGCGTCGAGCTGAATGTAGTCGCAGCCGAGGTCGATCAGCGTGTGCGCCACGGAGCGAAGGTAGTCGCGGATCTCGGCGAGGAACTCCTCGGGGGAGGAGTAGCCCGCGGCGGGCGAGGCGGCGGGCGACCAGTAGCGCCGGTGGTAGCTCGGCGCGGGCATCGTGAACTTGGTCCTGCTCTGCGCGTACCTGGCCAGGAAGGCGTACTCGGCGGCCATGTCGCCGGTGCGCGGCGCGGTCGCGATGCGCCTGACCACCGAGGGGTAGCCGCCGCTGCGCGTGCTCACCGGGCCGCCGTCGCCGCCGGTGGCGGACGCGCCGAAGCGGCCCTCGGTCGCGCCCCGCCAGTTGAGCGCCGACTGGCCGCCGCCGACCGCGAACGCGTCGACGAACCGTGGGGTCTGCGCCCAGGAGACGCGGCGGACCTCGCCGTCGGTGATGACGTCGAGGCCGATTTCTTCCTGCAGCCTGATGGCGTCCCGCACCGCGTCGCCGAGCAGGGCGTTGTCCGCGGGTGAGGATCGCCTGGCCGCGCGGACGACCGCGTCGCTCCGCAGCAGGCTGCCCACCGTCTCGGCCCGCGGGAAGGCCCTGCGGGATTCGTCCGGCTCCCCCGTCTTTCCTGGCAGCACTGTCTCGCGCGGCTCGGCGCTGTCTACGTTCACTTGTCTCCTCCGGCGTGGTGGGTCGGGGTAAGGCGTCGGGGTAAGGCGGGGTCGGACCGGGTACGGTCAGCGGATCTTGCCAAGCGCGGGGATCACCCGCGCGGGGTTCTCGTTAAAGATCTTTATTTTCTCCTCTTCCGAGAGGAAATCGAAAGCCCCGATCACCGGGACGAGGTCGTCGCTTGTGCGGCCGGTCTCCGGCCGGACGGCGCGGCCCGAGCCCGGCGCCTCGGTGCCGAACAGCATCCGCGGCACGCCGCGCTGCTTGATCGCCGCCTCGAGGAAGTTCAGGTCGTAGCCGCAGGTGTCGTAGAAGAGGTTGTTCGACAGGTCCTTCTGCGCGAGGTGATGATCGGTCGGCACGAAGCGGTCAAGCGCGCCGCCGCAGTGGCAGATGATCACCTTCAGCTCGGGGAAGCGCGCGAACACGTCGCCGTGCGACAGGAACTGGCCGGCCAGGTACTGCTCGGTCAGGAACCCGAGCTGGTAGTTGTGCGGCACCACCCGGAACCGGGGGTCAAGCGAGTTCGTGCCGTGCACGATCAGCGGGATGCCCAGCTCCTGGGCCCGCGCGTACACCGGGAACCAGTACGGCTCGTGCATGCCGGGGGTCGTGCGGCGGCCCGCCGGGTCGGGGGAGACGTACGCGGCGACGAAGCCGAGCTCGCGCACGCAGCGGTCGAGCTCGGCGACGCAGCCGGACATGTCCTGCGCCGCCGAGTCCTGCGGCAGCATCGCCGCGCCGAGGAACCGGTCGGGGAACATCTGGCACTGCTGGTGGATCATGTCGTTCACGTACCCGGTCCACGCCGGGATCAGGTGCGGCTCCATCCAGCCCATGGTGAGGAACGGGCGCGGCCCGATGACCTGCACGTCGATGTTGCGCTCGTCCATGTAGCGCGCGTGCGCCGCGGCCGCGGCGTGGAAGTCTTCCGCGGTGACCCCCGCGGGGCCCGCTTTCTCCTGCCCGATCGGCGACGGCATCGGCGTGTTGGACCCCATCATCATGACCAGGAACGAGTTGGCGCCGGCCGGCACCGACACGTGGCCGTGAACGTCGAGCACGGGGAGGTTGTGGTACACGCGGTAATCCCTTTCGTGACGTGGTCAGTAACGCGGCGAAAATCGGCGGGCTAGCTTGCCTCTGCCCCAGGGCCCGCCGCGGGAACCCCGGATACCCCGGCGGCGACCGCACCTTCCATGTGCGGCCGGGCGACCATGGCCCGGTCACCGCCGCGGAACCCGGACCAGTACGTGACCAGGTAGACGGACGCGAACACGGCGGCGAGCAGCGTCAGGCCGGCGGTGAGCCCCCAGAAGCCCTCGAACCCCTGGATAGAGGGCAGCGCCGGGGCGCCGTGGGCGGCGGGGAGCGTGTTGGAGGTGAGGAACGCGCCGAACACCGCGCCCGCGATCGAACCGCCGACCCCGGTCGCCAGGATCGGCGAGATGCCGAACATGCGGCCGACGTGCTCGGGCGGTATGTCCTCGACGTAGATGAGGCCGAACGACGAGCAGATCATGCCGTTGCCGATGCCGACCACCGCCATCAGGATGACGAGTTCGGCGAGCGAGCCGTGGAACGCGATCACCAGCAGCAGCCCGGCGCTTTCGACCAGGCAGCCGGCGAAGAGGAACGGCCCCTTGCCGGCGAACCGGGAGAGGTACCCGGTGATCGGTCCCATCACCAGCATGAGCCACTCGACGGGAACGACCACCCACGCGCCGACGACCGGGCTCGCGCCGAGCCCGTCCAGCCCCGGCACGTGCGGCAGTTGCGCGAACGTGGACGTGGCGACGAGCGCGCCGAACAGCCCGAACCCGGCGAGGACGGACACCGCGTTGTTGACCCACATGGGACGCGACCAGAACACGGTCTGGTCCACCATCGGGTTGGGTATCCGCCGCTCGACGACAACCCAGGCGATCCCGGCCACGACCGCGACCGCGATGAGGAAGATGACCTCCCACGAGCCCCAGCCCCAGGTGGCCTCCTCGCTGAACGCGATGTCGAGCGCGATCGCGGGGATGGCGAACAAGACCGCGCCGACCAGGTCGACCGACTGCCACCAGTGGTCCGGTGCGCCTTCTGGCCGGCCGCGGCCGTTCGGCACGAACAGGACCATCCCCACGATGCCAAGCGCCGCCAGCACGCACGCGCCCCAGAACACGATGCGGAACGACGCGTGGTGCTCGATGATGACCCCGGCGACGACGCCGCCGATCCCGACGCCGAGGAACAGGAACGCGCTCATCAGTGAGATCGCGACCTTGCGCCGCATCACCGGCAACTCGTCGTTGATGATCCCGGCGAGCATCGGGAACAGCACCAGCCCGACGCCGCTGATCGCGCGCCCGACGAGCAGCAGCGGCAGGTTGGAGCTGAGCGCGTCGATCAGCGCGCCGACCGTGAGGCAGCCGAGACCGACGTTGACGAGGGCCTTCTTCCAGCCCATCGTGTCGCCGAGGCGGCACAGCGTCGGCACGAACGAGGCGCCGGAAAGCAGCGCGATCAGGCTGATCCAGATCGCCGCGACGGCGCTGATGTGGTACGCGGTCTCAAGCGAGGTCACCAGCGGCACGAGCATGTTGGACGGGATCGAGTAGCCGAGCAGTGCGAACAGGAGGGCGGCCGTGACGATCGTCATCCGGCTGCTTGACAGGCGTACTCCCTGGGGGACGGCGATGGCCGCCGGCGCGCTCATCGCCTACTCCCAGCACGCGAAGGCCATGCCGGTACCGGTGCCTGCCAGCGTCCGGTAGCCGGGAACGTAATCGACGATGGTCGCCGAGAGCCCTTCCAGCGCCCCCGCGGCCGTGACCCAGTTGAGGATCTCGGAGTTGCCCGAGCGGAGCCGCTCGCGGGGGATGGCCTCAAGGGCGGCCGCGTCCTTGGCGGCGATCGCGTCGAGGACGCCGCGGTCAAGGGTCTCGTCGATGACGAAGTGGGTCAGCCCGCCCGAGGCGATGACGGCGACCCGCGCGTCGGACTCCCACGACTCGATGGCGCGCCGCAGTTCCTGCCCGAGGTGGTAGCAGCGCGCGGCGGACGGCACGTTCGGCGGGTAGTAGGTGTTGACGAAGACCGGGACGACCGGCGTCGTGACGGGCAGCCCGAGCCGGTACCGGGGGAACGTGAAGGCGTGCCCGAGGGTCCTTCCGGCCGGCTGCCTGCTGAACACCGTCAGGTCGAAGTCCGCCAGCGCCAGCCGCTCGGCGACGTGCGCGCTCAGGTCCTGCGCGATCAGGTGAACCCCCCGCTCCGCGCCGTGCACCGCCCAGTAGGCCGCCTGGATGCCCTTCGGCAGCTTGGCGAAGGTCTCCTCGTCCGGCTTCATGTCGATGAGCTCGGTCCCGGTGAAGCAGGCGAAGGCGGGGATGCCGTCGTCGACGAACAGTTCCCGCTGGTCATCGCCGATCACCAGCGCCAGGTCCGCGTCGGCGGCCTTGAGCGTGGCCGTCAGCGACCCGATCGCCGCCTGCACCCGCTGGTACTTGCCCTCCCAGACCTCGGGCCGCAGTTCCGCGGCCATCTCCGGGTCCGCCCCGGCCAGCGTCTCGTCGTAGGTGTGGTAGCTCGCGTCCTTGCCAAGCAGCGAGTACCGCTGGTCCCGCAGGGCATGATCGGGCCACATGTCGACGCCCGAACTGAGCTGGGGCGTATGCGACGAGGCAATGCCAATAACGATATCTGCCATGTCCCGGCACCTCTTTTGGAAATTCGGGGGGATAGGTGCGTCAGCGTTGGTCCTCGGGTTAGGCAGGCCTGTCTGCTCCGGTAGCGTTCACGCTAGAAACCGGACAATACGGTGTCAACACCGGTTACGCGGTCATTAAGAAAATGTGCGAAACCGACAATTACCCGCCCGCGTGCTTGTGTCACCGGCCCCTACCCCCGGCCCGAGGTCGGTAGGTTCGGACCTCCGACCCACCGCACCGCACCCC
>Ga0335075_10008141_pt1 | contig 16097 bp, 11 predicted proteins | sample Lox_Sample_24_FD_206723 | JGI IMG/M metagenome (GOLD analysis project Ga0335075, IMG submission 206723) | Soil microbial communities from Loxahatchee National Wildlife Refuge, Florida, United States - Lox_Sample_2.4 | ecosystem: Environmental > Terrestrial > Soil > Wetlands | place: USA... | reverse complement strand
GAAGTCGCCGCCTGGGAAGAGCGCCGAAACAACCTTCACGCCAAGGCCGACTGGCAATTCACAACCGCCGACGCCCGCCTCAAGCTCGCAAGGCTATACCCTCAGTTCCTCTGACTCGGGCTACTAGGTCGGCGCGCTTCCTTGCCGCCGCCTTTCGCTTGCGATAAGCGCGAAATCGGCAAGCGTCTGAACAGAACTTGGCATCGGCCCGGCGCGGAACGAAATCGAGCCTGCAGCTGGCGCAGACCTGGCGGCGGAGGGCTCGTCGCTGCCGACGCCAAGCGCGTAGACGGCAGGCCCGGCAGCAAAAGGAGCCGTCGCGAAGGGCCGCCATCTGGTCACAGCCCGAACACGTCCGCACCTCGTCCACTTCCATGCGACACCATGCCGCGATACGGCTCGCCGAGAAGGGCCATAAAGGGCAATTTCGGCCTTTCAGACCTATGGCGGAGGATCGCGACCGAACCCGCCCCTCAAATCCAGTCGCGGAACTCAGCATCGTCAGCCCGCCTGCGGGTCGCCGATAATTCAGCCCATCCGGCCTAACCCGGCCTGATCTGGCTTCAACCCCGCCAACCCGGCCGCCTTTCGATTTTTCCGCCTGTTGTCCCCCACGAAACGCTTATATCGCGGGCGCGCACGAAAAATGGGACCGGCGCCGGAACCTCGGCGTCCGGTAGATTTTTTAACCCCCCCCGGGCGCCCAGCGCCGCCGCGTTCATAGCGCGCCACCAATCGTACCCCTCTGCTTGCGTCGGTCACCGAGAGGTCGAATACTCGCGAAAATCGATGACCGGACCAGGAAAAAATATCAACGGCCACAGGGGAAGGGTGTGTGGGGGGTTCTCGCTATCGTTCTGGGACACCGTATTTCGCTGGGCAATGATCATTTCCCTCGTTGCCGGCGGAATAACCGCGACCGCTCTCTTTGTGTCTGGTTGGGTCGGATATTCGCTGGCCGACATCGCCCAGAAAGACGCGGACGCCCGGATCGCGGACGCCCGGAAAGATACCACCGCAGCCCTTGAGAGAATTGCCGAACTGAATAGAGAGACTGCGCGACTATCCGCAGACGCCGAATCATCGCGTGCGACTGTGGCGGAGGCGAACGCGCGAGCTGCGGAAGCCCAGCTTGCGCTGGAAAAACTAAAAACACCCCGCACACTCGGCCATGATCGCCAACAATTTGTTATAGCAGCGGTCAAAAGGTTTAGGGGGCAACGATACAGGGCCGCCATTTCCCAGGGTGCTGACGACGGACTAGCGTTCTGGGAGTCGCTATACGTCACCCTGGAAAAAGCAGGTTGGATATACTTGCCAGCAGGCGGGCCTTCTATAGGCAGTCCGCCCGCAGGGATCCCAATCGCGGCCATACCTGGAGTGGAAATCCGGTTTGATCCTGCGAAGGAAAGCGAACTAGCGCCGGCCGCGTTGGCATTAGGAAACGCCCTCCATGCTGACGGAACGGTTGTGGCCGTTAACAGGGACACCCAAGTCAATCTGAACGACGCCGAGCGGAACGACCTTTTGATTGTGATTGGTGCGCGTGTACCTCCCCCGTAAGAAATCAGGTCAGATATAGTCCCTAAAAATTGAAGCGCACAACCTCGTGGCGGGCCCTAGCCGTCTTGCCACCCTCAGATAGGGGGCGAATGCGCGCCAGAATCGCCGTTCGCCTCGTCCCCGCTACCTCACCGTCCGGCTCCTCGTCCGCGCCGGTCCTGAGGTGCCAGAGGGCCTTTTATAACGAGACTGATCAAGGCTGAGGCGGCAGCGGCGGGGAGCGCATGGCGCGAGGGCCGAGTGAGGGCAAGGGCAAGGGCAAGGGCAAGGGCAAGGGCAAGGGATAGTTGATGGGCGTCCATTTGTTATTTCCACTCTCGAAGATTTCGGCGTAGCAGTCCGCCAAACTCCAATCAGGACCACTACGGATCCAGAAGAATTTCCTTGGACTTCCGCTCGTTCTCTGATCAAACCCAAAGACTTCACCGAACTGCGCCACGATCATGATTACGCAGGCAGCAACGGCGTCGAAGGCAAACCTCAAACTCGCTCTCTTGAGTTTGCTCTCGCGATCGTGCTTCGCTGCGTTGTAGGCGTCGTACCATGGCAATGTCCGCGTCGCGTTTTCCTCGTCCCAGTTCTTGAATGGTGCGACTGGCTTGATCCACGGGTAGTCAGGAAAAGAAATGGCAAACTCGTTGAGCTTCATAGCGTCCTTCAAGCCGACATAGTCGCGCGTCGTCCAACGACCTCCCCTTAAGCCATTCGCTTTCAGAACCGCGCTCCAGTGGCTCTCGACCTCTGTGCAGGCGAGGATCAGCAGGTTGCGAATGTCGTACCCATATGCCTCCAGATTCGTTTTCTCGGGATGAACAGTCTCACAAATCCGTTCGAGCTGTCGCACGAGCGTGGAGAATTGCACCTTCGCACTCGCGATAGCGTTTTCATTGTCTTCCCGGCTCGGTTGCCAGCCCCGCTGTTTCGCGAAGCTTGGCGGGGTCGGGATCATGGGTCGAGCGATCCGAGGAAAGTAATGCCCCGGCGCGACCTTCAGTTCATGGACATCTGGTCGCCCCCACCCTCCCTGATGACGAATAGCGTCCCAGATCGTTTCGCCGGATTCGCGACGGTGGTGCAGAAGGCTTCCCCTGGTTGGAAACAGGCAAATGGCCTCGTCGTCCGTGATCTTCCAGATCTGAACTTGTTGATCGAGGCCCTGCACCTCGCGCGCGTAATAGGTCAAACTCAGTCTCCGATTCTTACGCCGCAACGCGCTGCAATACGGCGACCCATTACGGCCGAGGGCGTCAAGGCGCCGGCACCGAGATTCCCCCATCTTTTTGTCGGGCGTTGGCGGCTCTTCGGCGCCAGCCCGCTTGAAGTCGCAGCCGACGTGTCGTCATCAGTGGCGACCCCACGCCCGGAGCCGCCGCCATGCCGCTACAACTGAACGACGAGGAAATGAGCGTTTTGTTGAGTTTGGCCGGGCCGATCGATCAGCAGCGGCGGCCCCAATTTCTTCAGGAGGTCGCGGCCGAGCTCGAGGCGAGCCGTCAAGCCGGCGAGGTCGGCGAGGGCTCGGTGCATCGCGTCGGTCGCACGGTTCAGCGGCGCTATTGCGCCTCGCCGGATCTTGGCCAAAGCAAGTACCGGCGCGCATGAATCGGGCAATTTGCCCGGTTTTTTGCGGCGATCGAAGCGCCTTCGGTCAGCTCACGCCGCGTAGCGCCCATTCGGCAGCTTTCTGGCCTGCCCCATGGCAGAGAGCGCATCAAGGATTGGAACGATGGTGGTGCCTCGCTTGCCGTTAAAAGCATGAGCGACATCCGCGGGCAGGAGCGGCGAGGGGCTCGCGGAGAGTACCCCTGCGACAGCGATAATTTGTTCAGGCAGTGTGCCGGGCCAAACGAATATCTGAGTTGCCGGTTGCGCCTCGACCGCGGTCAAAGGGAGTGTGGCCGCAATTGGCGGTGTATAGCCTGGCATCTGGATTTCAGGCCGCAGATACCGAACGAGCCCTTCCGCTTCTTCCGCCGCCCGCGTCCGGTTTAGAGAGACCAATCGCGTCAGGACTTCCTCGTCGCGTAGGTCACCGCTCCACCCGTATGCAAGAGTGACCAGGCGGTCGATTTCCGAAAGCCGCTGAGCGACGATAGAACCGAGGCCGCGCTCGTAAGTGTCGCGTTCGGCTTCGGTCAGTGCCCGGGCGCCGGATTTGGCCTCGTTTAGCGCATAGAGCACGTTATAGACGTCTGTAACGGTCAATCCTGCCGTCACAATGTCATGGTGCAGAACGTCTAGCGCCTCGGCTTCGGCTCGAATGCGAGCTTTGATCGCCTCGTCAGGCATCGCGGGGAAAGGAAACGGATCGAAACACATCTCATTTTGGTAACGGGGGTCATTGCCCGCCCCCATTCGGCCGCCGGCGCGACCAGACCAGAGGCGATGAAATCGGGACGCCAACACTCCGAGCACATAAGCGTCATCGCTCGCGATGGCGATTACTGAGCCGTCGATGAGGGACGTCTCACGGTCAATAAACCTGAAAATCCGGTGCTTGGACGTCTCCGACGTCCCTATGAATCGTCGAAGACCGGCAATCGAAGCCCTGAGCTTTGGCCTTGGCTCTGCAAATATCCACCAATTATCCTTGTAGCTGTCACGGTCATTTTGGTCGCGTGCCGGGCGAACATAGTCGCTGAGATACTGGTAGACGGAAGGATAGCGGGATTTGAGTACGTCCTCCGCCAGGCCGTAGCAATCAATTGCATAGAATTCGGAGGGCGGGTCGGTGATGTCGGACCCGGCAACGACCAGCGGCAACCGCTCTTCAGGAAAGCCACGAGCTACGAATTCCGCTCTGCGGATCCGATCTATCCGGAACGCTTCCCCTGACATTTTAACGCCCATCCACGAAAGGCCCGCGTTAGCCTTCAAGGATATCGCCGAAGCAACCTCAGCTCCCAGAGAGAGATCGACCTGGATGAAACCCATTTCGCTTACCACGTCGAAGGTCGTTTCGCGACCGACGCGGCGCTCGTTGACAAGAGTGACCAGCGATCCCGGGAGCTTACCCTTGGCGATAGTAGTCATCGCGATGCGCACCGCGGCCGTCGTTTCGGGGTTGTGCCACGGATAGTTGGCGATCGCGAATACTAGCGACACGGGATTCTGCCGCGACTGCATGTGCGCGCGCAGCACCGGCCGGGCGTTCGACTGCGCGATGGTTTTGGTGGTAATCAGGCCCGCGCGCCGCACTTCGCCGGAACCGACCAGGCGCGCCGCACGGTCCCACCAGTACATGACGAAATCCACTTCCTCTGGGACATCTGGATATGCCCCCCTCACCGCCTCGGTGTAGGGCGCTCCCAGGCGCTTGCGCATGCGCTTATTGCCGATGAAGGGGGGATTGCCGACGATAAAATCGGCTTTCGGCCAGGGCGTGGCGCGAGGATTCACATAGCGGAATACGTCCATCAACGCGCTCGGATCGGGGACTAGCTGGCCGGTCACCGGATGCTTTTTCATCGTGGTGCCGTCCCAAATGCGAACCGGCTTGCCCGCTTCCTCCAAGGGGATTCGCTCGTCCCAATCGATCAGCGCATCGCGCGTGTGAATCGTGCGGATGTCCGTCAACACCGGGTCTGGCGGTGGCTGCCCGGCACCGAACATTCGAGAATGCCATTGCAGGTAGCCTATCCAGAGCACGAGCTGTGCAATGGCGGCGGCTCGCGGGTTCACTTCGATGCCCAGGAAGTTTTCGGTCGTGATCGTGTGGCCAGAAATCTCAAGCACGTATTGGCGGTCATCGAGCTCAATCAGCATGCTGATGATCTCGCCTTCGAGTTCCTTCATGCGCGCCATGGCAACGTAGAGGAAGTTGCCCGTCCCGCAGGCCGGATCGAGGACTTTTGTCTGGGCGAGTTTGGAGTGAAACGTCTCGACAACCTTGCGGGCTGCATCGCGCTTGTTCTTGTCGATAAGCTCAACAGCAGCCGTCTGGACGCCCACCCACTCGGCCCGCAGCGGCTCAATGATAGTCGGCATCACCAACCGCTCGACCGAGGCACGGGGGGTGTAATGGGCTCCCAGTTTGGCGCGCTCTTTCGGGTCCAGCGCCCGCTCCAGCAACGTGCCGAAGATCGCAGGCTCCACCTGGGTCCAGTCATATCCGGCCGCAGTAATCAGAACGTCGAGTTCGTCGCTGTCGAGTTCGATGGCCCCCGTGTCTTTGAACAGGTAGCCGTTGAAGCGTCGCACGGTTTCACCGGCCGACCCCAGCGCCCCGACGAAGCCGCCACCATCCATCTTTTCCCAGAGGCCCCGGAGCTGATGATGCAACAGCTCCGGCCGCTCCTTCTGCCGCTTCAACATGACAGTGAAGCTGTCCTTGGGGAGAAGGCCAATATCTTCGGCGAACATCGTGAAAAGCGTTCGCATGAGAAAACCGGACGTCTGCGCCGGCGAATAGCCGCGCTTCTCTAGTCGCCGGGCGAGTGTGGCGATCAGGTCGCCGATCTCGCGCGTTACCCGGGTCGTTTCAGCCGCGGGGTCAAGACTTGTGGGAGCGTCCCAGATCGCCGCTAGCAGTTCGCGCACTTTGGCGTTGCGCAAATCGTCAAGCATAATCCGGTAGCGTGTGCGGTCGGGAAACTGCGCATACGCCTTCCCGGTGCCGGAAAAATCAGCGTAGACCTCGATGCAGTATCCGACGTCAACGACCAAAAGAAACGGCGGCCAGCCATGATCCAGGGGGAGCGCCTTGGCGTATCGTTCAGCCTGCCGCTTTGCTTGCGTCATGGCCTTTGCCCAGCCGGGGGTGCCACGCTTGGCTGTCCCGCGCTTTACCCGGGCGGCGGCGGTCTGGCCGAAAAGATCGAGATCTGCATCGCCTTTCCCGGCTGCGGTGCGATCGCTTTCCGTGCCTTGCTTCGCCTCTAGGACAAACGATCCCTTCTTGTAGCAATCGATCCGGCCGAAGCTCGAAGTGCCGTCTCCATTGTTCTCAAACACCCGTCGCTCAAAGACGTAGCTGTTTTCAGCATCGTCGACCCGGCTGCCGCGCGGAAGTTCGACGCCGATAAGGGTGCAAAGATCATTGATGAAACTTTGGGTGTTGGCGAGCTCCGACCCACCGGTCGCACTCCAGGACAGGATAAAGCGGTCGATCGTGTCGGCGTCAGTCATTAACACTCGCCGCTGCCGGGCCGAACGACCTCGAATTGAAGGGCGGGTCGAGATAGATCAAGTCCACCGTCTCATCGCCGGTGGACGCCCGAAGGACGGCGAGATTGTCGCCATAACACAGATGGTTCATCCAGCACCCGCGCGTCGTTAGCTCGCGCGCCTCGCACCTTTCGGGGAGACGCGGAAAGCCGGGCGGGTGCGATGCCCATGGCTTGTCGGGTGGCCACCCTATTCCGCGCTTGATTCGCGACTATGTGGGCGGACTTGCAGCCGCGCAACTGACTGTGGCGGGCCGCTGAGCCGCCCCGGCGCCAGGCCAGGCCCTTCCGAGCCACCGGCGCTCGAAAGGCCGCCCACGGGCCGCCCCCCAGGGCCCGGCAAACTCACGCGTCGGGGTGCGGCTCGGCACGCCTCCACAGGTCGGGCAGGGTGATGTTCATCATGGCGTGGACCAGCTCGAGCACGCGCATGGCGTCGACGCCGGCGTCGAGGATCATCTCGACGATCTCCGAGGCGAGCCGGCGCTCGAAATCGGCCGCGTAGCCTTTGTTCGCCTTGCGCGCGCGGACCCGCAGCGCGGCATCGCTTGTCATGACGCCCTCCCCTGGCTCATTTCATCAATTATGAAAGGCTACGCTCGCGGCTGGCCGCCCGCAAGATCGCGCGAGGCTGGATGGACAAAGCTCCTGGACATAGTTTCCCGCCGACCATGAAAAGCTCAGGAAAACCGGGGCGTTCCGGGGGAAAAATGGCTCCCCGAGCAGGACTCGAACCTGCGACCATTCGATTAACAGTCGAATGCTCTACCAGCTGAGCTATCGGGGATCAGCGTCGGCCGCATATAGCAGAATCGGGCGCGATGGAAAGCGCGTTTTTGCCGCTTGCGCGGCGCGCGACCGGCGCGCAACCTTCCTTCCCATGCGCGATCCCCCGGCGTTCCCGGAACTGCTGACGCCGGCTCAAATGAGCAAGGCCGACGGCTTCGCCGTTTCGGCCGGAACGCCGGGCATTGCGCTCATGGAGCGGGCGGGACTCGCGGTCGCGGACGAAGCGGCGCGGCTTGCGAAGTCGCGCGGCCGGGTGGCCGTGCTTTGCGGCCCGGGCGGCAATGGCGGCGACGGCTTTATCGCTGCGCGGCTGCTGGCTGAGCGCGGATATGCGGTTGAGGTCGGGTTGCTCGGCCGGTGCGAGGCGCTGAAGGGCGATCCCGCGCTCGCCGCCGCCCGCTATCCAGGGCGGGCGCTCGACGCCGCGGCGATCGACCTCGGCGCCGCGGATTGCGTGATCGACGCGCTGTTCGGCGCCGGGCTTGCGCGCGACATCGAGGGCGAAGCGAAGGCGGTCATCGAGCGCGTCAACGCTTTCGCCCGCGCGCGCGGGCCGGTGCTCGCGGTCGACGTCCCCTCGGGGATCGACGGCGAAACCGGCAAGGTTCGCGGCGTTGCGGTCGAAGCGAGCGCGAGCGTCACCTTCTTCCGGCTCAAGCCCGGCCATCTGCTCATGCCGGGGCGGGCGCTCAGCGGCGCGATCCGCCTCGCTGACATCGGCATCCCCGAGACCGCGCTTGGCGCGATCGCGCCGCAAGCCTTCGTCAACGCGCCCGCGGTCTGGGGCGAAAAGCTGCCGCGACCCACGGCGGAGAGCCACAAATACGCCCGGGGCGCGGCGCTCGTTCTCTCGGGCGACGGACATCGCACCGGCGCGGCTAGGCTCGCCGCCCGCGCGGCGCTGCGTGCGGGCGCGGGCATCGTCACGGTCGCGAGCCCGCCCGACGCGGTCGCGGTCAACGCCGCCCATCTCACCGCTGTCATGGTCGCGCCGTTCGCGAACGCCCGCGAGTTCGAGGCGCTGCTGGCCGATACGCGGCGCCGCGCGATCGCGCTCGGCCCCGGCGCCGGCGTGGGCCCGACCTTGCGCAAGCTTGTCGCGGCGGCGCTGACCAGGCCCGCCGAGAAGCGCACGATCGTCATCGACGCCGACGCGCTGGTGAGCTTCGCCGGCGAAGCCCTGCGCCTCGCGGCGCTGATCGGGCGCGGCGGACATCAGGCCGTGTTGACCCCGCACGAAGGCGAGTTCGCCAAGCTGTTCGAGGGCGCGCCGGGGGTCAGGCTCGATGACGACAAGCTTAAGCGGGCTCGCGCTGCTGCGCGGCTTATGGGCGCGGTCGTCCTCATCAAGGGCGCCGACACGGTGGTCGCCGCGCCGGACGGCCGCGCGACCATCGGGTGGGACCTGCCGCCCTGGCTCGCGACCGCCGGCTCGGGCGACGTGCTTACGGGCCTCGTCGCCGGGCTCGCCGCGCAAGAGACGCCGGCGTTCGAGGCCGCCTCCGCCGCGGTCTGGCTGCACGGGGCCTGCGGCCGGGCGGTAGGCCCCGGCCTGATCGCCGAGGACCTAGCCGACGCGCTGCCGGGGGTGTTGCGCGCGCTCGGATAGGCGTCGCCGATCGAGCCCATTCGAGCAAGGCGCCTCAGCGTCCATGCCAATAGGCGCGCGTAAACGCGCGTAAACGGCAGTAAATTTGCTTCCTTTGGGCTTCCTTTTGCTTCCTTTTATTTCCTTTTTATTTCCTTTTATTTCCCCGAATCGAGACTTTTCAATGGGTTATGGGCGAGGGAAACAGGAAAATCCGGCGCCGTCTCAGGCTTTGTGCAAAGCGTCTCAGACGCCTTTTTCTTTCGCTTCCCAGTTCGGCCTCTCCTTTCCTGTCCGGTTCGGCCGCCATCGGAGGGTGGCGGCTGACCGCAGAGTTTGTCATTCGAGGATCATAGCCCGTGATTCTGTTTCACGCAAGAAAATGTCGATAAATTCTCTAATTCATTAGTCCGGCTCGGTTTTTGAGTCCCACGTAAGGCGCCATCTCCCGTCGGCGACCAGAATCGCCGCGAGCTTCGCTCATCCCTCCGGTACTCCCGCCTTGCGCATGCCTTCAATCACCCGCTCGCGCTGCTTCAAGAAAACTGGGTTGTCGCTTTGTGCGCCAACGCGGTAGCGCTGGATGGTGAACTTGGGATCGAGCGCCAGCCCGGCTCGGACCTCGGACCGCGCTTCGTCCAGCCGGCCAAGCAACGCCAGAGCGGATGCCAGATACATATGCGCAACCGGGCGATTCCGGTTGATTTCCATTGACCGACGGTGCCACGTGACCGCGTCCTCATCGGCGCCAAGAAATTGCTTGGCCTCGGCGATATAACCTAGCCAGACATTGGCGTCGGTGTCGCGAGGACTAACCCGCAGCGCTTCAAGTATATGTTTCTCGGTTTCCTCGGCGTGACCGTTCGCTAACTTGGCGAAGCCAATAATTGCATGAGCGGCGGCCAAGTTCGGATTTAACGTTAGCGCCCGTTCAGATTCGGCGATGCCTTCGGCCCCGTGGTTGGTATCAATGAGGACCCTGCCCATCCAGTAATGCGCCCAGCTGTTGTTGGGCGCCCGAGACAGCAGCTTGGTCAGCGTCGCCTCGATCGCAGAGAAGCGCGCGACTGGGTCGCCGGTTCCGTAGCCGGCGGTGGCCAGCACATCAACGGATACCGTGCCCAACAGCGCATCCAGATTGTCAGAGTCTAACGCCAGGGCGCGCTCGAAGAACCCCCGCGCTTGCGCAAGATTCTCTCGACTAAGTCCCTTATTGAGCCATGCTTTGCCCTGAAAATAGAGGTCCATCGAATCGGGCGTGGGCGCCCTCTCCGCCCGCCGGGCCTCATCGGCGACCAACTCCGCGCCCAATCGGCTGGCGAGACTCGCGACGATCTCGTCTTGCATGCTGAAGAGGTCCGAAATCGGCTTGTCGAAGCGCTCTGCCCAGAGTTGACCGTCGCTCTCCGCGTCGACCAGCTGCGCGTTAACGCGCACCTGATTCTGATCGCGCTGGACTGAACCTTCGAGCACGTAGCGAACGCCGAGCTCCTTGCCGATCTCCTTAGTGTCGACGCGTTTGCTCTTGTAGGTGAAGGCCGTGTTGCGCGCGATGACGAAGGCGCCGCTCAGCCGAGAGAGGTCGGTGGTGAGATTCTCGGTGATCCCGTCGGCGAAATAGTCCTGGGCCGGATCGCCGGAAAGGTTGGCGAACGGCAGCACGACGATGGACAGATGCGCGGCCTGCGCCGGCGCCTTCGATTCGATGCTTGCGATTCGGTTCGCCCCGACGAGATACCAAGCGCCGCCGGCGATTGCGAAGAGCGCGGCGAGCGCGATGGCCAGCGGAACAAGCAACGAGGGCCGTCTTCCGAGCGCCTTCGTAATCGGCTTCGCTTGCGCTTGCTTGCCGACTTCGACGGAATAGGCATGGACCGGCTCGGCGATGTTCTTGAGCGGCGTCTTGCCAAGATCCGTCACCGCCAGTTCGAGGCGTCCCTTGACCTGCCAGTAGGCTTGCTCGGAGAGGCAGATCGCGCCTGGCTTGGCGATGCTTTGTAGCCGCGCGGCGATGTTGACGCCCTCGCCCATCAAGTCGCCGTCGCTCTCCTCCACCACGTCGCCGACATGAATGCCCACGCGGAATTCGATGCGCTTGTCGGGCGCGACCTCGGCATTGCGCTCGACCATCGCCCGTTGGATCTCAAGGGCAAAGCTAACCGCGTCGACGGCGCTCCGGAACTCGACAATTGCGCCATCGCCGGTGCGCTTGACGACGCGGCCGTGATGCACGGCGATTGTTGGATCGATCAGGTCGCTGCGCAGGGTCCGCAGCCGGGCAAGAATGCGATCCTCGTCGGCGCCCGTAAGCCGAGAGTAGCCGACGACGTCGGACACCAGGACCGCGGCTAGTTTCCGGGTCTCGCTCATTGTTCCGCGAACCCGGCCTTGCGCAGGCCCTCGTCACGGGTCGGAAAGTGGTAGGGGACGTGTTCGCGAAACCATTTGATGGTGAAGCTCGGATTGACACGAAGGGTTTCGGCCACGAGCGGCTTCGCCTCGTCCATCTTGCCGAGGAGCGCATAGGAAGCGGCGAGGTTTGCGTAGATCCAGTAGGTGTGATCGCCGCCATCGAACGCCTTTCGGTATTCGACGATCGCGGCTTCCGGGCGGCCAGCGGCAATTTCGATGTCGCCGAGCATCGTGTGAAGCACCGCCATCAACGGATCGCGCGGACTCAACCGAATCGCCTGTAGCAGGTCGGACCTCGCCTCGTCGAAACGACCCAGGGATATTTCCGGGTCCGCACGCGCACGGTAGAGAAGCGGATTGTTTGGATTGATGGCGAGCCCGGCGTTAGCAGCGCTAACGGCTTCGTCAGGGCGGTGCGACGAGGACAAGTAAAAACTCTTAAACAGGTATGATGGGTCGTAATTCGGGGCAAGGGCGATCGCGCGGTCTAACTGACCGAGTATTTTGACGTCGTAATCGGTCCCGGAACCTCCCCATCCATAGTTATATTCTCGCAAATATGTGTCAGCATTGCCAGCGATTGCCATCGCATTGTCGGGATCGAGCGCAAGGGCTTGTTCGAACAACGTCCGCGCCGCATGGGCATTTTCTTTGTTGGAAAAACGAGCCATGTCATATAGGAGCGCCCAACCGCGCATGGCGAGGTCATTCCCATCCGGGTTGGTTGAGTGGGCGCCCTTCGCCGCTTCCGCTTTGATAAACTGGTAGCCCAAACTGCCGGCCAGTCGCGCCACGACCTGATCCTGAACCTTAAAGAGATCGGCCACATCCTCCTCGAAACGGTCAGCCCAAAGATGCGCGCCGGACTCTGCGTCGATAAGCTGCGCGTTAACCCGTACGCGGTTTTGGTCGCGCTCAACCGAGCCTTCGAGCAAATAGCGGACGCCGAGCTCCTTGCCGATCTCCTTGGCGTCGACATTTTTGCCCTTGTAGGTGAAAGCGGTGTTGCGGGCGATGACGAAACTATCCTTGATGCGCGAAAGCTCGGTGGTGAGGTTCTCGGTGATCCCATCGGCGAAGTAATCCTGCGCCGGATCGCCGGAGAGATTGGCGAACGGCAGGACCACAATCGAAAGATGCGCGGCATGCGCGGATTTCATCAGGCGGCCGCCGAGCAGGGTCCAGCCGCCGGCGACGGCGATAAAGAGAAGCGCGGCGACGGCGGCGAGGGCGCGCCAACGCGACGACGAATTGCTTGCTCGTGGCGCCGGCGGCCCGGGCTTGGCCGTGGCGATTGCTGACGGCGCGGGCTTGGCCTCCGCCGGCTGGCCGACTTCGAGCGCATAGACATGGATCGGCTCGGCAATGTTCTTCAGTTCGATCGGCCCGAGGTCGCTGACCTTGAGATCGAGCCGCTGCTTGACTTGCCGATAAGCGTCCTCGGATAGACAGATCGCGCCGGGCTGAGCGATCCCCTCGAGCCGCGCGGCGATATTGACGCCGTCGCCCATGAGATCGCCGTCGCTCTCCTCGACCACGTCGCCGAGATGAACGCCGACGCGGTATTCGATGCGCCGTTCGGGCGGGAGGCCGAAGTTGCGCTCGATGAGGCCGGTCTGCACTTCGATCGCGCACCGCACGGCGTCGACGACGCTGCGGAACTCGATGATCGCGCCGTCGCCGGTGCGCTTGACGATGCGGCCATGATGCGCGGCTATTGCCGGGTCGATGAGATCGCTGCGCAGCCCCCTCACGCGCGCGAGCGTGCGCTCCTCGTCAGCGCCGGCGAGCCGGCTGAAGCCGACGATATCCGCAACCAGGATCGCCGCGAGCTTCCGGGTCTCGCTCAATTCGCGCCCCTCCGGCCGGAGAAAGCATTAGCACAAATGCCAGCCGGCGTCCGCCATTGCGCGGCCCGAAGATTTTGCGGGGGCGGCGCGGGAGCGCCGGCGACGGCCCATCCCGACTTGCTTTAAGCGTCTCGAGTGCCGTGGATTTGCACAAAGCCTTGCGCGAGAGGCGGCAGGCGGGGCAGAGTGGCGGCAAGAGAGTCGGGCGCATTCGGGACGGCCCGGCGGTTCTCGAGGCGTGGGGCAAGAATGCGCTTTGTCTTCCTGATCGGGATGCTGGCCGGCTTAAGCGGCTGCTCGAGCTACCGCGACGTTTCGTTTTACTACTATCCCAACGCGCCGCAACGCGCCACGTTTCCCAGCCGCTACCAGTTCTACGCGGTGGCGGAGAAGGAATGCGAAAAATACGGAATGAGGGCGGTCTACAACTGGAGCAACTGGACTCCAGATTTTCAGAAGGTCAGGGTGAACTACCTCTGCATCCAGTGATCCGCGCCGCCGGCCCTTGGACCCCGGCCGAAATTGTAGCTCAAATAGATGGGCGTCCAATGCGGAGGCGCGGGGTAGGGCGCGGCCTCGGCTATCGCCGCCATCACGGCCATGTCGAGGTTCGGCGACCCGCTTGAGGTGACCAGTCTCCGGCCGACCAGATTGCCGCCCTCGTCAACGTAGAAATCGACCATCCCGTGCCGGTTGGCGAGATCGATGTGGAGCGCAGGGCTCTCGTGCAGATGCGCTTTGATCATTCCGTAGACGATCGTGAGATACCGGGTTTCGGCGCTCCCGCCAGCGATCGGCGAATGCTCGACCTCGCGGGCGAACCTGTACTGCGGCAGATCCTCGATGGTCGGGATCGGGGCTCCAACCGGGGCTTTAGCCGGGGCGGGGGGCGCGGCCGGCGCAGCGGCCTCGGAGGGATTGTCCTCCGGCTTCGGGTTCCTGTCCGCGGGCAGCTCGCCTTCGGGGGAAGGCTCGAGGTCGTGCGCCGGCGGCGCGGTCTCAGCCTTCTGCTGGTCGGCCGGCTCGGGCGTGGGCGCCTGGGACTGCGCTTTCGGCGGAGCGCCGGGGTTGGGCGGGGGAGGGGCCTCGGGCGCGGCCTTGGCCTCGGTCGTCTTGTCGGGCGCCTCCCGGTTGACGTCCTCCTTGGTCGAGGCCGCGGGGGCGTCAAAGGCCGGCTTCTCGAACTCCGGCTTGGGCGGCGGCTTCGGCTTGTTCGCCGGCGGCTTCGGCTTGGGCTTCGGCTGCTCGATCACCACCTCGACCGGGATTTCCTGCACGGCGGTCTGGGTCTTGGGCGGCCAGGCCCAGTAATAGAGGAAGAGCGCGAGCGGAATCAGGAGATGGAGCAGGGCCGCGGCGACGAGCGCGAGCGCCTGGCCCCTGCGCTCGGCCGGGGTCGGCGTCTCGGGCCCATCCAGGCGTTCGACCGGCTCGGCGGTGAAATCGGCCTTGGACAACAACGTGGCGGTCAGCGCCGACTCCTTTGGCGAAAGCGCTACGTCCTTCCTTGGCTGAATCGCTCATGGCCGGTCAATGGCCAGTTAGGTCAGTTTGCCGTGAGCGGCGGGTTGGGCTAATGCCCCGCCCCATGAACCTGGCGGGGGCTAAGGGCGAAAAGCCGGCCATTCGGGCCGCCGCGCGCGACGCGGACCGGCCGGCGGCGCCGCTGCGCGCGCCAAGGGCGCTCGTGTTCGATTCGGGGCTAGGCGGGCTCTCAGTGCTGGCCGAGATCAGGCGCTTAAGGGCGGACGTCGAGATCGTCTACGCCGCCGACGCCGCCGCCTTTCCCTATGGCAGGCTGGGCGAAGCGGAGCTCGTCGCCCGGGTGGAAACGGTGATGGCGCGGCTCATCGGCGAGACCGCGCCCGACATCGTCGTCATCGCCTGCTCCACCGCCTCGACGCTGGCTCTTCCCCCGTTGAGGGCCGCCTATCCGGGCCTGCCCTTCGTCGGCACGGTGCCGGCGATCAAGCCGGCGGCGGCGGCGTCGCGGTCGGGGCTGATCAGCGTGTTGGCGACGCGCGGCACGGTCGCGCGCGATTACACCCATGCGCTCGTGCGCGATCATGGGCAGGGTTGCGAGGTGACGCTGGTCGGCGCGCCGGAGCTCGCCGTTATCGCCGAGCGCGTGATGCGCGGAGAGGCGGTGGAGGATGCCGAAATCGAGCGCGAGATTAAGCCCTGCTTCGTCGAGCGCGACGGCCGGCGCACCGATCAGATCGTGCTCGCCTGCACCCACTTTCCGCTCATCCTCGGCGAGATCAAGCGCCTTTCCCCATGGGCGGTCGGCTTCGTCGACCCCGCCGCGGCGATCGCACGCCGTCTCGATGCGCTGATCGGGCCGGCGCGCCCGGGCGCGCCGAAGGCCCGCGAGGGGGCGGCGATCTTCACCAGCGGAGACGCGCCCCCGCCGTCGTTGCAAAAGACCTTGCGTCTCTATGGGCTCAGCGTTACCCCCGCGGGCGTGAGCGGCCCGGCGCCGGCCTGACCCGCCCCCGCCAATCCACACCTTCGAAAGGCCGCGCCCCATGCGCACATCGGTCGGACAGCCCGTTCGTCTCAGCGATTATCGCGCGCCGGACTATCTCATCGACCACGTCGAGCTCGACGTCTCGCTCGACATTCACGCGACGCGCGTTGTCTCGACCTTGTCGCTGCGCCCCAATCCCGCCGGCCGCGAGGGCGCCGCGCTTTCGCTCGACGGCGACGAGCTTCTGTTCATTTCCGCCC
>Ga0335075_10008140_pt1 | contig 16098 bp, 15 predicted proteins | sample Lox_Sample_24_FD_206723 | JGI IMG/M metagenome (GOLD analysis project Ga0335075, IMG submission 206723) | Soil microbial communities from Loxahatchee National Wildlife Refuge, Florida, United States - Lox_Sample_2.4 | ecosystem: Environmental > Terrestrial > Soil > Wetlands | place: USA... | reverse complement strand
CTCCCGGGTCCGAACTCGAGCTCCAGCGGCAGCGGTAGCGGCGCGCACAGGGCGTTGGTTCCGCTGCCGCGATGGTCGGGCGCGATGGCGATTCCGCAGGCTTTCGAGCCTTCGATCAGAGCCGTGACCTCCTCGCTGCGCAGTCGCGGCAGGTCGGCATGGACGATGAGCGCCCGGGTCGCCCCGCGCGCCGCGGCAAGTCGTGCGGCATTCATCAGCGCCGCGTTCAGCCCGCCGCCGGAATCCTCGAGCCTGACGATCGCCGGTGGCAGTGGCAGTCCGTGATGATCGCCAGCCACGACCGCCACCCGGTCGACCTCGCGTGCAGCTCCGAGGGTCTCGAGGACATGGGTGAGCATGGTTTCCACGAGCACGCCCCGCTCCTCGGGCGCGAGCCTGCCGGCCAGCCGCGACTTGGCGAGGGCGCGAGGCTTCAAGGCGGTCAGCGACCAGCAGCTCATGGGATTGTGATGATATATCCATGGACCGAGTAGAGCACCTGGCGTCCAAACGTCCGACACATGTCAACCCACTGTTTGGCTGAGGATTTCTCCCGGCGATTGCGTCCCGCAACCTCGATGCCGTCCGAAGCCTCAATCTCCGCCTTCCTTGCAACGAAGCCGTAGCACACATGCGCTAGCTTGTCCCTAGCTTAGACATAAGAACGCGCCTAGGTGAGGTTTATGAGTGCGTCGGAAGATCCTCGGGCCGACTGGCTCGCTCCCTCGTTCTGGGACGATCTCAAGCGGCTCGAGAGCCGTCATCGGCAGCTGCAGAAGGAGCACGACATTGCCCGCAGACGGCTCGATCAGGTGACTCCGCAGGAAGCCGAGGAGCTGCGCTGCATCTGGCGGCAGTACTGCGAGGTGATCGCCGAGCTCGATGAGACCACCGCCGCGCTCGAGCACCTGCGCACCGGCACGGGTTGAGGTAAGAGAACGAAGCGAGCCATGGCGCCCCTGTCGCGCCGAGCGAGGGCAAGGCTCGGTTTGTTGCAGACGAGTGTATGCAAGCTGGCGAGCCAACGTAATGAAGCGCTGCGGCTCTTCGTCGCGAGCCGCCATGCCACGACGCCATCCGCGCAGCGCGAGTTCTGGCTCGAGTTCTCCTGGCTCGACCAGGAATACCGCGCCGCCGTATACCGACTGGCCGAGTTCTGCCGGGAGCGGCTCGCGGCCGAGATGCGCGATGCCGCCAGGCAAGGAGAGTAAGAGCGTGCAAAAGCGAGCATTGATTACCGGCATCACCGGTCAGGACGGCGCCTATCTCGCCGAGCTGCTGTTGGCCAAGGGCTACGAGGTTCACGGCATGAAGCGCCGTGCGTCGCTGTTCAACACCGATCGCATCGACCACCTCTACGAGGACCCTCATGCGCCGGACGTGCGGCTCTTCCTGCACTACGGGGATCTGACGGACGCGACCAACGTGATGCGTGTAATACAGCAGGTGCAGCCGCACGAGATCTACAACCTCGCCGCCCAGAGCCACGTGCAGGTGTCATTCGAGACGCCGGAATATACCGCCAACGCCGATGCGCTCGGAACGCTGCGGATACTGGAAGCCATCCGTATCCTGCGCCTCGAGAAGCACACGCGCTTCTATCAGGCTTCCACTTCGGAGATGTTCGGCAAGGTGCAGGAGATGCCACAAACGGAGCGCACGCCCTTCTATCCCCGCTCTCCCTACGGGGTCGCGAAACTCTACGCGCACTGGATCACGGTCAACTACCGCGAGGCCTACGGGCTCTACGCCTGCAGCGGCATTCTCTTCAATCACGAGTCCCCCATACGCGGCGAGACCTTCGTCTCGCGCAAGATCACACGCGGACTCACGCGCGTAGCCGAGGGATTGCAAAGCTGCATCTATCTCGGTAACCTCGACGCGCGCCGCGACTGGGGGCACGCGCGCGATTACGTGGACGCCCAGTGGCGCATGCTGCAGCAGGAAGCACCGCAGGACTTCGTCATCGCGACCGGGATCCAGCACTCGGTACGCGAGTTCGCGGAAAAGACCGCGGCGCTTCTCGGCATGCGCCTCGAGTGGCGCGGAGAGGAGCTCGATGAGGTGGGCGTCGATCGCAAGAGCGGACATACGGTCGTGCGCATCGATTCCCGCTATTTCCGGCCCGCGGAAGTCGACACGCTGCTCGGCGACGCCTCGAAGGCAAAGCGCGAGCTTGGTTGGGTGCCGACGGTCGGCTTCGATGATCTCGTTGCCGAGATCGTGGCGGCCGATCGCGAGCTCGCCCGGCGCGATGCGCTGATGGCGCGCGAGGGCTTCCGCGCCGCACATCCGTACGAATGAGCGCGTTCGGCGAGCGCAGCCGGATCCTCATCACCGGAAGTCGCGGCCTCGCGGGCTCCGCCATACGTCGTCGCTGCGAGCGCGAGGGCCTCCGAGAACTCATCGTCCGTTCGAGCGCGGAGCTCGATCTGCGCGACCAGGCCGCGGTCGAGGCGTTCTTCGCCGTCGAACGGCCGGAGTACGTTTTCCATGCCGCCGGTCGGGTGGGCGGAATTCACGCCAACGATTCGATGCCGGCGGATTTCATTCGCGATAATCTGCGCATGGCCGTGAACGTGATCGACGCGGCCTGGCGCCACGGCGTGAGCAAACTGCTCTTCCTCGGCTCGAGCTGCATCTATCCGAAGCTCGCGCCCCAGCCGCTGCGCGAAGAGTACCTGCTCACCGGAGCCCTCGAGCCGACCAACGAGTGGTACGCGATGGCGAAGCTCGCCGGCCTCAAGATGTGTCAGGCATACCGGCGCCAGTACGGCTTCAACGCGATCGCACTGCTGCCGACCAACCTCTACGGTGCCGGCGACAACTTCGATCTCGAGAGCTCGCACGTGCTGCCCGCTCTGATGCGCAAGATTCACGAGGCTCACGTGCACGGCGCATCCCACGTGAGCATCTGGGGCACGGGTTCGCCGCGGCGGGAATTCCTGCACGCCGATGACCTGGCGGACGCGTGCCTCTTCCTCATGAGACATTACGACGGCGAAGCGCCGATCAATGTCGGCTGCGGCCGGGATATCGCGATCAGCGAGCTGGCGCGTGTGATCGCCTCCGTGATCGGCTTTCAGGGTCTGTTCGACTTCGACGGTACCAAGCCGGATGGCACGCCGCGCAAGCTGTTGGATGTGTCCCGACTGCGGGCGCTCGGTTGGGTCCCGAAGATAGATCTCGAGACCGGGATCAGTCTGACCTATGACTGGTATCTCGAGCACCACGACGGCCGGCGATCGTGACCGTGCCACGTGACCGGGCGGCGCGAGACGTTACGCGGCGAGGGTCTGCAGCACCTCGCGCCAGCGGGCGACCGCAGCCGCGCGCGTGTAGCGCTGCTCGAAGAGCTCGCGCGCCTGGGTGCCCATTCGGGCCCGGGCCGTCTCATCATCACGCAACGCGCGCAGCGCCTGACAGAGCCTCGTCGAATCCCCGCTGCCGACACTGAAACCAACTCCAGCCGCGGTAACGAGTCGCGCCAGCTCGCCATCGGGGTGACCGATGAAAACCACCGGCCGGCCGGCTGCGAGGACGCCGTAGAGCTTGCTCGGGACGATCAGGCCTTCGAGCTCCGGTCGCAGCGATACGAGATGCACGTCACCGGCGGCGAGGCTGTCGGACAAGCCCTCGCGAGGCTGGTAAGGCTCGAACCGGCAATTCGTGAGGCCACGGGCGCGCGCCTGCATCTCGAGCGAGCGCATGCCGGCACCGCCGCCGACCATGAGAAAGACGACATCCGGCTCATGCAGGAGGGCGCAGGCGGCCCCGAGGATCGTGGTCACGTCGTGGGCGCGACCCAGGTTGCCGGAGTAGGCGACGACGAAGCAGTCTTGCAGGCCCAGCCTCGCGCGCAGCATGCTGCGCGAGCCGGCCAACGGGCGCAGCCGGCTCTCGTCGGCCCAGTTTTCGCAGATGCTGATTCGCGCGGCCGCGATACCGCGTCCGATCAGGTACTCGCGCATCCGCGTTCCGAGCACGATGTTGATTTGCGCGGTCGCGAGCGAACGGTCCCGGACGGCGCGGATCAGAGCCTCCACCGGGCGAGGAACCGGCGATGCCGCGAGGCGTGAGGCCACCTCGGGATAAAGATCCTGCAGCCAGTTCACCAGGCTCGCCCCGTTGCAGCGCGCCACCAGCCAGCCGATGAGCGAGAGCAGCGGCGGGTCGGTGTTGACGACCAGCACGTCCCCGCGGCGGACCCGAGCCAACAGGTAGAACGCCGCGCAAAGATAGAAAGTCGAATAATCCAGCCAGCGACCGACGAGAGAGTCCCGTCCGAAGCGGGTGGTGGCACCGCGCCGCACGCGCACGCCGCGTAGCACCTCCTTCGCCGGGAGGTCGGCGCCGGCATCGCCATACAACTGACGACTGCAGAACACCTGCACTTCGATTTCCGACTTGGCGAGCCCTTCGGCGAGATCGGTCAGCATCTGGCTGGTCGCGGATTCGTCCGGAGCATAGAAGCGATTGACGAAAACGACCCGCGGCGAGGTTGCCACCCGAGGTCCCCTCAGTCGAGCGCTGCCGCCGGAAGTGGCCCCGGCCCCGCTGTTCCCAGTGGCGTGGAGTCGAGCGCCGGCGACTCGACGAGCGGCAGCAGACCGCCCTCGCCGCGATCACGCAGCACGAGCTCGATGATCTCCGGGTCGATCGGATTGCGCTGTTCGGCGAAGCCATACACGAGCGCCGTATCGCACACCTGGTTGATGAGTCTCGGCACGCCGCCCGTGCTCGCGTGCACCCGCTCGCAGGCTTCGAAGTTGATGAGTCCGGGGGTTCCACCCGCCACGCTCAGCCGGTGCGCAATGTAGTGGTGGGTCTCCTCGCGCGCGAGCGGGGCGATGTGGCAGTCGACCGCGATGCGCTGCGCGAACTGACGCATGCGGGCGCTGCGCAGGATTTCGCGGATCTCGGGCTGTCCGACCAACACGGTCTGCAGCACCAACCCATCTCCTGCGTTGAGGTTCGAGAGCACACGCAGCTCTTCCAGGGCATCGGCAGTCAGGTTCTGCGCCTCATCGATGATGAGCACCGCCCGCCGCCGCGCGCGCCGCTCGCGCTCGAGGAACTGCGCGAACGCGGCGTAGAGCTCGCTCGCGCCGGCGTGGCCGCGTGGCATGGCGACCGAGAGGCTCTGCATGACCCAGGGCAACAGCGTGCCGATGCCGGGATGGGTGTTGGTCATGACTCCGACGCGCAGCCCGCGCTGCACCCGACGCAGCAGATAGTTGACTACGGTGGTCTTGCCGCTGCCGATCTCGCCCGAGATCAGAGCGAAGCAGCTGCCCTGGTGCAGGGCATACTCGAGCAGTGTCAGTGCGCGCTGATGCTGCCTGCCGAGAAAGAAGTAGACGGGGTCCGGCGTGAGCGCGAACGGGTTGCCGAGCAGTCGATAGAACTTCTCGTACATGGTCGCCGCTCAATAGGCACGCTGCTCGGAGTCCGAGGAGCGGTTGAGCACAGTGCCGACGATGCGATCCCTGCCGAGGAGCTCGAACACTCTCTCGACATCGTCGCGTAGCGTCTTTCCCTCCGTGACGAGCAGGATGAAAGCGTCGAGGAGCGGCGCGGCCGTGAGCACGTGATCGCTCAGCAGAGCGGGCGGGAGGTCCACGACCAGCAGTCGCCGACCGTCCATCGCGCGCAGCCCCTCGATGAGATCGCGGGTCTTGCTGCCGGCGAGCGCCTCCGAAGCCGCCGCGAGCGGCGTCAAGGTGGGCACGACCGAGAGCCGCTCGATTCCTTCGAGCCCGTAGAGAACACTGGAGACGGGGTGTTCCTCGGCAACCCAGGTCTCGAGACCGAGCGGTGGGGTGATTCCCAGCATCGTCGCCACCGCCGGCCGCCGAAGATCCAGATCGACCAGTGTGACGCTGTAATTGGGATCGGCGGCGAGGCTCAGCGCGAGATTCACCGCCGTGAGCGTCTTGCCCTCGCCGCTCGCGCTGCTCACGATGCCGATGGCGCTGAGTCCGCTCGAGCGCGCTCGCTGCAGCAGCTGTGCGCGCAGCATGCGATAGGCGCGCGCCGCGGCAGTCGAGTCCTCGGCGAACACGACCTTGCGTGCCCGAAGCCTCGCGCGGTCGATGGCGAGCCGCGGCAGCTCCGTCGTTTCCGCCACGTGCGCGGCCGCGCGCAGCATCGCTCTCTCCTCGAGGGAGCTCTGACCGCTGAGCGGCGATTCGGCATCTAACGCCCGGCGGACGTGAGCAAGCTCGAGTGCGCGTTGAATTCGTTCCATGAGCGATCTCCTAGCCGAGCCCCAGGCGGCGCAGGAGGACGAACCACAGCACATCGAGCGGCTCGTAGAGGAAGTTCACCGCGAGCACGCCGCCGATCATCACCGCGAGGCAGGCGCCCGCCACGATGATCCGTCGCATCCAGACATGCAGCCGCGGAAGCTCGACCACGATGTCGGGGATGATGGCAAGAGGTGCAACGCCGGCCACGAGCGACGCGAGGTCGCGCCGGCCGCGCACGGTGCCGTCGAGGGCCTCGAGCAGGGCAGCGATGCCGACGGCGAGGAGCAGGCTCAGCACCACGCCCAGAATCATGACCAGCGGCCGGTTGGGACTCACGGGCTCTTCGGGCACGAGCGGCGGCTCGATGAGGGTGAAGCGCTCGCCCTTACGGTCGATCTCGAGGTTCTTGCCGATCTCGGCTTCGGCCAACCGCCCGCGGAGATTCGCATAGGTCGCCGTCGTGACGTTGTAGTCCTGTGTCAGCTGCTCGTACTGCTTCTGGATCCGTGGAGTCTCCATCACACGGCGCTGATACCGGTCGAGGTCCGCCTGCAGTTTCGCCTCGCGCGCCTTGGTCGCGGTGAGATCGTCGCGAGTTGCGTTGAGCTGCGCGCGAATCTCCACATAGGCCGGGTTGTCCGCCGGGCCGACTTCATCGCCGGTCCCGGAGGCGCTCTTTGAGGCCACGGCCTTGGCCGCGGTGGCGAGATCCTGCTCGTACGATTTCACCTCATGCTCGAGCCGGACGCGATCCGGATAGTCCGGCCCGTAGCGCTTCTCCACCGCGGCGAGCTTTGATTTCGCGTCGTCCAGATTTCGCCGCAGGTCGTTGATGTCGGTCGGATCCTTGCTCACCGCCTCCAGCCCTGCGACCTCGCGCGTGAGGCGCGCAATGTCCGGGTACTCGGACCCATACGAGGCGCGGTCGGCCGCGAGCTCGGACCGCAGCATTCTCAGGCGATCCGGAGTGGAGAGCACTTGCTGCCCGCTGTCGGAAAAGACCGCGGCATCGGGCTTGAGCTGCGCGAGCTGCGCCTGAAGGAAGACCTCCTGTTCCTCGACCGAGTTCACGTGCTCCTCGGCCTCCTCGAGCTGCTGCTCGGTTCGATCGATGAGTCCCAGGTTGAGCTGCGTGAGGTCGGGAAGCGAGTCGAAGTGCTTGGCCTCGAACGCGGACAGCTCCGACTCCACCCGCCCGAGATGCTGGCTGACCTGAGCGACCTGAGCCTTGAGAAAACTGGCGGCGCCATCCGCCAGCTGGGTGCGCGTCTCGACGTTATCGTTGAGAAAGAGCGTCGTCAGCTCGTTGGCGACCTTCGCCGCCTCCTCAGCCGAGCGATCGCTGAAGGAGACGGTGAAGGCGATCGTCGCCTTGGTTGGCGCGCCGCTGCGCGGATCGACGACATCGGCGCTGATCATCTTGACGTCGATGTCGTGGCGCATGCGATCGATGATCTGGTCCCGCGTCTCGCGGCTGCGCTCCTTGGGGTAAAGACCGTAGCGACGAATGATCCCAAGCAGCGTCTCGGTGGTCATCACGCGCTGACTGATCACCTGCACCCGCTCGTCGGCAAACGAGGTCACGGTGGAGCGGACCAGATCGGAGGGCAGCTCCTGCTGCTCGATCAGAATCGTCGCGGTTGAGCGGTACGTCGGCGGCCAGAGGAGCGCCGCTACCGCGGCCGTGAGCAGCCCCGCAACGGTCGCGATCAGCATCGGCCGCAGCCGGCGGCGGCCGATCGCCAGATACTCCGGCAGCGACAGGCCTTCAGGTTCGAGCTCTGCTGCGATCGTATTCATGAGCGCTCCTGACGCTACCTCGAGAGGCTTGCGCCGTGCGGCGCCCATGTGGCCGAGAGGCTCGCCCGCCAGCCGTCAGCGTGCAGTCCCAGGGGCAGGAGGAAGCTCCTCGGAGAGTCGGCCCGGTCATAGAGAACCTGCATGCTGAGCGTCCAGAACGGATTCTTCTGCCACGAAAGCTGCACGTCTCCTTCGGAGTACGTTCGGTCCGCGAAGGTGAAGGAAAAGAGCGGCGAATGGAACGCGCTCGTGTCACGGTAGATGGTCACGTTCGAACCGAGCGAGAGCCGCGGGGCGATCTGCCGCGTGCCGCTCAGGCTCGCTTGCTCGACTTGGGTGAAGACCCCGAGGCCCGTCGGCTGCACCTGCCGCAGCGCGCTGAGTGCGAAGCTGGCAAGCTCCGTCCGATAGGAAGCGGACAGCTGGCCGATGAAGCTGGTGCTGGTCAATCCGAGGGTCTTTTGACGGCTTTCGCCACCCGTGCCCGAGATGCTCGAGCGCTCGGTGGGTTGCCATTGAAATCCCGCCTGCAGGCTCTCGAAGCGAGTCGATTCCTCCAAGCCGCCGGTGCGGGCGTCTCCCGCCGCGGCGGACAGCGAGAATCCGAGCCGCTCGGTGAAAGCGTAGCTCTCCGTCGCCCCGCCGGACTTCTGTCCGTAGTCGGAGAGCGCGCTGCTGTCGGAGCCATGGTACTTCGAGCTGGCGTAAGCGCCCGTCAGCTGCAGGGTCCACCGTTCCGTTTGCTGGTATGCCCACGAGCCGTCGAAATCCTCATCCCGTCGGCGCTGACCGACATGAATGACGCCGGTTTCCTCCAGCTCCGAGTACAGCGTGCTCGCATCCTGCAGGAGCGAATGGAGGCTGAGCGAGGAGCGCTCGGTCTCGAGCCAGATCGCCGTGGCGTCGATGCCCTCGTCATCGGTGTGGCCGATGCGCGCGTCGGTGTACCGCTCGAAGTGAAACTGCGGGCGTAGCGCAAGCTGCAACCGTTCTGTGTCGCGCTCGAGGCGCGTATCGACACTCATCCAAAGGCCTCCGCTCGGAATCGCCGGGCTGGTCAGCAGGCGATTCGTATCATTGTCTACTGACGTGCTCACCGTGGGCACGACGGTCCACTCCGCGGCGCGCGCGCCCGGCGACATTGCGGCTGTCACCGCGACTGCCAGCCCGAGCGCCGTAGCAGTTGCCCTGTCCATCGACGGCCGACAGCGGTGCCGTCAGGGAACTACGACGGTGTCGCCGCTCTGTAGCAACACGTTCTGGGACAGATCTCTCCCATCCGCGACCTGTGCGTAACGGAAGCGCATTGCATGTTGCTTGCCGCTGCCGTCGCGATGCAGGATGACGATGTGATTGAGCGCTGCAAACGGCGTCGTGCCGCCGGCCAGGCTCAACGCCTGCATGACATCGATCGGCTGGCTGAAGGGGTACTCGCCCGGCCGGTTCACCCTCCCGAGGACATAGACGTGATCGCCGCCGATCTCCTTGATCGCCACCGTGACCACGGGGTCCGGGATGTACGGCTTGAGACGCTGCGCCAGGAGGTCGTGTACCTGTTGCAGGGTATGCCCAGCGGCCTCGATGTCACCCACCAGGGGAAAGGACAGTCCCCCGTCCGGCCCCACCAGGGCTTCGGTCTGCAGGTCCTTTTCCTTCCAGACCGAGATGTCGACGATATCTCCGGGTTTCAGCCGGTAGTCAGGCTGAACGCTCGTTCCGGCGGCGGTGGGCTCAGCAACCGCAACCCGCGCTTCGCCCGGCGGCGTCCCGGCGGATGCGCACGCGCAGAAGCCGGCGGCGGCCGATAAAGCAGCCAGGAGCGACAGTTGCCAACCCCTCATGATTCAGTCTTCTTCCCCGTCGGTGTGGTCGGCACACGATGTGACGCGCGCCTCGCTTCGTTCGACAGATGTCATACTAGGCGAGAGAGATGACATCTCTATTTCCATCTCCATTTCTGCGGCGACGGCGGGAGATCCTCTCGACCAGGCTCACCGCCCCGAGAAGCCCCGCCCCGCCGAGCAGCAGATCGAGAGCCGGCGGCAGCGGCACGGGCGATGCGGCCGGCTCGAAGCTGATGCTCATGGAATAAGCGCCAAACTGTAAGCCATTGAAAGAACCGGCTTCGGCGGCTACGAAAGCGTCGAAAAGGCCGCCCCCGGTGATCGGCACCTCGAACGACCAGTCGGAGCTCTGCAACGGATTCAGTGACCCGAGGACCTGATCCTGGGAGAGGATCGACGCCGTGAGCTGCTGCAGCGGCACTGGAAATCCCCAGTCCTTCAAGCTGATCGAGAGCGTTCCGGCGCTAGGGGCGTCGAAGGAATAGAGATTCGTCTGCTGGCTGGAAACCAGGGTGGTCTGCAGCAGCGGTGAGGTAGCGGTGACCATCTCGGCCTGGGCCCGCTGGGGACCCGCGATGCAGACGAGCGCCAGAACGGCCGCGGCCGCCGCGCCCGCCAGCCGGGTGAGACGGAAGCCGACCTCTTGAGCCGCGTACAGCACCGCTCCGACCAGCAGCACCAGCACGCCAAAGAGAAGGACTGCGGCGTACACGGGTGCGCGCGCCGCCAAAAAAAGCAGTTCCGCGCTCAAATGTTTCATCCGGCGCGGCAGGGATATGCGCTCCGGCGAGGGTGACGCCGGCGTCCGGGGGGAGTGATCCTCGATGGTGGCGGTATTCGCCGCAAACATGACTGAGCTCATGACTGGGTTCCTCGCATGGCAAGGCGCAGCGGCGCGGCCGTCTGATCAGACTCGACGCTGACGCGGTAGACGTACTTCTCGTACAGGTATTGGCGGATGGAGCTCGTCAGATCCCCGGAGTGCAGCAGCCGCTCATCCATCTGGTTGAGCTCGCTCAGCTTCAGCGCCGCGTAGGGCTCCTTGACGCCCGCCAGGGCGAGCAGTGCCAAGTCTTCTAACGAGACGCGCTTCTCCGGGTCCTCGACCTCATCGTTGATGAGCGCATCGAGCCTGCTCGAATCGAGCTCGAAGAAGCGCAGGAACTCGGTTCCCACCTCGACCAGCGCCGGCACCAGCGCGCGGCCGCGGGATTGCGGGTCGAAGAGCGGCGCGAGGCGACCGAGCATCGCCTTCACGGCGAAGCGGATGACGTCGGAATCACGGGCACTCAGGCGTCGCGCCAATTCTTTGACCTTGCGCAGATCCGCGGGGTTCATGCGAATGCTGACAGCCTGTTTTCGGCTTTCGATCACTTTGTCATCTCCCCTGTCGCGCGCCGTGGTGTGGGTGCCAGCGGCTTCGCACTACAAAGTAGGCGCGAAGTATTGCAGTCATATGTTGAGTTCGTGACATTGCACCAGTGACCCGTGAACGGGTGCATGGCAGGTGCGGCGCGTTCGTCCACACACTGGGCGCATGCAACGGGCGTCAGCCGTTGCGGGCACCCGCCGGGGGTGCAGGAGGGAATCGGAAGGAAGTGGCGCCCGCCGCGGGCGCGGAACTCAGTGGGCGATCAAGAGCTTGCCGAGATTGGCCTGCACCGTTCTGTCAGTGCGGCCGTGCTCGGCGTACCAGCGCCGGGCGGCGTCGGTCAGCGCCAGGCAGAGAGCCGATTCGAAGGCCTCTAGAGGGTTGGCGGGCTGCCACAATGACGGGGCTGGCCGCGACGCCTCGTAGTCGCGGGCGTTGCGGCGAAGGCGCAGAGCGGTGAGCGACCGCTTTACCGTGACTCCGAATCGTCTATGGACCCTGAGCAGCCGCGCCCCGATGCTGACCGAGCCTTTTCCATCAGGAAAGTGCAGCCAGCGTGCGCACCAGGCGAGGTATCGGTCGTCGAGACCACGCATGGCCGAATCTTCCAGGGCGGAGCAGATCTCGGGCAATGCGAGCGCATCGCGCACCGCCTGCCGGAGCCGTTCCTCCGGTAGCAGCAGCTCGATGTCCGCACAGAATCCCTCGAGCATTTTCGAGACCGACATGGCGGAGGCGCTTGTATCAGAAGAATGTGTCGCGCGCATAACAGCGCTGTCGCAAGTCCTGCGCCTGCTGGATCTGGACGGACCGCCGCGCGGTCTAGCGTCCGGGCTGCGCCAACACCCGGGTCGATAGCCGACCGGTGGGACCGCCTTCGCGGACCAGGGTAAACGCCCCACCCACCGCAGCACTCACCGTCACCTCGGGACCGCCCGGGATACGGACCGGCACCCGGATTGAGCGCTCGCGGGGCGAGAAGGCGTACACCAGCCACTCGCGGTGTGGCGCTCGCCCGCGTACCAGGGCGAGCGAGTAGACAGCAAGCGGCGTCATCAGCTGCCAGGGCCGTGGTGGGTTGGCCGGTGTATCGAGCAGGAACCAGCGCGGGCGATCGGCGAGCTCCGGGGTCAACGCCGCTTCGTAGGGATGTCGGCCGTCGGCATTTTCCACCAGACGGCCGTGCCGCCAGAAATCGCGCAGCACCGGATCGCGGTGCACGCGGGTCACAGCGTCCATGATGCGGTCGAAGTAGGGCTCGAAGCGAATCCGATCGTCTGTCCAGTTGCGAAAGCCCCGCACCACGCGCGGCCGTAGCAGCCACATGCCGAATTGCACCATGCCGCCGTAGCGGTCGGGCGTGTACGTCTGTCCGTGCCTGGCGTAGAAGAGCAGCTTGTCGGTCGGCTCACCCGGCTCCTGTCCATCCCAGGTCGAAAGCTCGAACCAGAAGTCCGGCACCGTGCGCCGCACGTCCGCCAGCACCGGCACGTAGTTCATCGCTTCGATCTCGGGGCTCCAGACGGTGTAGTCCGAGTCCGGCGCCCAGTCGTGGACATAGTAGGAAACGCTGGCACCGTCCCACGCGTACGGCCAGGGCTCTGCGCGGCCGGGTACATAAAGGGAATACGCGCCCCAACCGCCCCAGCGCCCCATCGCGGGCGTGACGAAGGCGTCGTAGCCGATGAAGAGCGCATGGGCGCGCCAAGCGGGCGCCTCGAGCCCATCGCGGAAGCCGCGGATCATCGCCTTGAAACGCTCGATCCACGCGTCGCCGATGGCTCGCCGGCGGGCAATGACCTGCGGGGAGGCATCCACGCTGTAGGGCGCGTGCAGATCGTCGGGCGTGACCTTGCGCGACTCGTTGTCAGAGATGAACAGCACGAGCGGCGGGTCGGGATAGAGCCGCTGCAGCTGCTGCAATGACGGATTGCGCACCCAGGCGCGACCCGCTTCATACCACGGTAGCACCGGAGCGAACGGCGATAAGGGAAGCGGATGGCCGCTCGCGTCCGTCTTGGCGTAAGCGGACGACACCCGAGGCAAGAGAGTCTCCCAGGGCGGCATCTCGAACGTCAGCGGAAGACGGTGTCGGGCGAGATAGCCGATCGCGGAGCCGTAGTAGATCGCATCGAAGACCGTCGCGTAGCCGGGGCGTGTCGCTGGCCCCGCCGGTGGAGCTCCCAGCGAGAACCACGGCAGCAGGTACCGGCCGCGCTCGATCTGTTCGATCTGCCAGGACGGCGTGAACCCGAGGGGCTTGACTCCCGTGTTCCAGCTCGCCGCCAGTGGCAGGGGGTGCTCGGCACCCGGGACCCGGGAATTGGAGTCGCGCACGATCGCCGCGAGCGCGCGCTGCTCGAGCGCCTCGTCGGGGCTCTGCGCGACGGCGGCTCCGCTTGCCAGCAATAGCGCCAGTAACGTGCTCAGCCATACCGGTCGTCGCGCGCATCTGTCACCGGATTGTCGCATCCGGCCAATAACATACGCGGTTCCGGTTACAATCCTGTCACAGCCTCTCGCCGCTCTTGGCCCGCGGCCGAGGCTTTCGGGGGGCCGAAAGAATGACAATCCAAGCCTCGACTTACTCCACGGGAGCCGAGGATTCCACGGACTCCGATTCGTGGCGCTTGTCCGCGCTCGACTGGGCAGTCATGGTCTTTGCGCTGGCCGCCGCGGTTGTCCCGTTCACGCGCGTACTGCGTCAGCTCGTCAGCATGTGGACCACTGCGCCCGAGTACAGCCACTGCATGCTGATTCCCGTGATCTCCGCGTTCCTCATCTTCCGGGAACGCGCGGTCCTCGCGCGCACCCCCTTCGAGGGATCCTGGCTCGGCGTCGCCGTACTTCTCGCCGGTGCCGGCCTGTGGGGGATCGCGGAGCTCAGCACGATCTGGGTCCTCGAGCAGTACGCTTTCCTCGTGGTGCTCTATGGACTCACACTCGCCCTGGTCGGGCCCGCGGTTTTCCGGCGACTGTGGATGGCAATGCTCATTCTGCTGTTCACGATTCCGTTGCCGACCTTCTTCGCGAACTCGCTCTCGCTGCACCTTCAGCTGCTGTCCTCTGCGCTCGGCGTGGACGTTATCCGACTCTTCAACATCCCGGTCTACCTCGACGGCAACGTCATCGATCTCGGTGTCTATCGGCTTCAGGTGGCAGAGGCCTGCAGCGGACTGCGCTATCTCTTTCCCCTGATGACGCTCGCGTTCATCGTCGCGTATTTCTTCCGGGCGCCCTTCTGGAAGAGAGCGGCGCTGTTCCTGGCGAGCGCGCCCATCGCGGTTCTCATGAACAGCCTGCGCATCGGGCTGGTCGGCGTCAGCGTCGCCTACTGGGGCCGGAAGATGGCCGAGGGCGTGCTCCACTACTTCGAGGGGTGGGTAGTGTTCATGATCAGCACGGGATTGCTGCTCATCCTCGCTGCTGGACTGGTCAGACTCGGCCGGCGCCCGATGCGGCTGCGGGACGTCATGGTTCTGGACATAGGTCGTGCCGCTCCTGCCTCGCGGTCGCACAGGGTGCGCAGCCTGCCAGCGGCGTTTCTTGCCGCTACGGCAATCACCACGGTCGCGGCAGTGCTCGCCACTCAGGCTCACGAGCGCACCGAGATTCAGCCGCCGCGCGATGTTTTCGTCGATTTCCCGATGCAGCTCGGAGGCTGGAGCGGACAGCGCTCGGCGATGGGTGCGGTGTATCTCAACCAGCTGAAGTTGACCGACTATCTGTATGCGACCTACCAGCGTCCCGCGGATCTTCCGATCAACGTGTGGGTGGCGTATTACGACTCGCAGCGCAAGGGCGATTCCACCCACTCGCCCGAGTCTTGCCTGCCGGGCGGAGGCTGGGAGTTCCAGACGTTCGCGCCGCATGTGCTTGACATCGCGGGCGGTCGTCTGACGGTAAACCGTGCCGTGATCGTGCATGGAGACGAGCGGGAGCTCATGTACTACTGGTTTCCGCAGCGCGGACGCGATATCACCAACGACTACCTGCTGAAGTGGTATCTCCTTTGGGATGCGATAACGCGCGACCGTACCGACGGAGCGCTGGTGCGCCTCATTGTTCCCCTGCCAGCGGGCGCGAGTGCTGCCGAGGGAGATCGGCAGTTGATGTCCTTTGCGCGCGCGTTCGTGCCCGTGCTGCCTAAGTACGTTCCGAACTAGACCCCGGCAGTACCCTCCGGTCTGATTTGACGCACGCGCGCGCTGCTGCCGCATTCAAGTTACAGTTGATTACATTGCCATGTGTGGACTGGTCGGTTTCATAGGCAGCTCAGGCATCCGATCGCAGCCCGCGCTCGCCGCGCTCGCGAGGCGCATGAGCGCGCGGCTTCGCCATCGCGGACCCGACGACGAAGGCGTCTGGGTCGACGCGCACCGCGGCGTTGCCCTGGGTCATCGCCGGCTCTCGATCATCGATCTCTCGAGCCACGGCGCGCAGCCGATGAGCTCGCACTCCGGGCGGTACCTGCTCGTCTACAACGGCGAGATCTATAACCACATGGAGATCCGCGCGCAGCTCGACGGTGCCGGCGCCGCGGTGCCGTGGTGCGGGCATTCTGACACAGAGACCGTGGTGGCTGCGATCGATCGCTGGGGACTTCATGCGACCCTGCCGCGGCTCAATGGAATGTTTGCGCTCGCGGTGTGGGATCGCGAGGAGCATCGGCTCCATCTGGCGCGGGATCGCTTCGGTGAGAAACCGCTCTACTACGCTCTCGAGCGAGGATGCTTCCTCTTCGCCTCGGAGCTGAAGGCGCTGCTACCGCATCCGGCCTTCGGACGCGAGATCGATCGGGGTGCGCTGCGCGCCTACATGCGCTGCAACT
>Ga0335075_10008139_pt1 | contig 16099 bp, 14 predicted proteins | sample Lox_Sample_24_FD_206723 | JGI IMG/M metagenome (GOLD analysis project Ga0335075, IMG submission 206723) | Soil microbial communities from Loxahatchee National Wildlife Refuge, Florida, United States - Lox_Sample_2.4 | ecosystem: Environmental > Terrestrial > Soil > Wetlands | place: USA... | reverse complement strand
ACGACGCCGAGGTTGGGCCCCAGGTGGCCGCTGGTCTCGGCAGCCGACGGGCCATGTGCCCAGTCGACGAGAACCTCGCGCAGCTCGCCTGCCAGCTGCGGCAGCATGCCGCGGCTGATTTGCTTGAGGTCGTGCGGCCCTGAGATCGTCTCCAGCAGCCTCACTGTCGGCCGCCCGCGCCCGGCGCAGACCAGTCGGTGGTCAGATGAGCAAGATGAGCTCGCATGAGACGCTCCGCGAGCGGCCGGTCCCCGCTTGCCACCGCGGCAAGCAGCGGCCGATGCTCGGCGGCGGACGCACGCAGCTCGCCGGACTCCGCGAGGTGGCGCAAGTTGTACAGCCGGGCCTGGTCTCGCAGGCTGGCGACCAGGCTTGCCAGGCGCCTGTTCCCGCTCGCGCTGGCGAGCACGAGGTGGAACTCGCGATCGGCGTCAAGATTTCCCGCGATGTCGCCGGCTTTTGCCGTCTCTTCGATCACTTCGACCAGGTTCTCCAGCGTTGCCTGAACGTCGCTGATGTCGCTCTCGGCTGCGAGGCCGACAGCGGGAACCTCAAGCAGCTCCCGCAGCTGGATGATCTCCGCAGTGTCCGCGGCGGTCAGCGTCACGGGCCGGTAACCGCGGTTGGGAACGACCTCCATCAGCCCCTCGTCAACGAGGGCAAGCATCGCCTCGCGTACCGGGCTGTTCGACACGCCCAGCTCGGCGGCCAGTGCTGCCGCGGAGTACACAACTCCGGGCACGATCTGGCCCGTCACCAAGCCATTGCGGATGGCACTCAGAACCTGGTCCCGCAAGCTCGTCCGTCGCAGCGAGACATCGGTAAGCATTTCCACACAGGTAACATATTACCGATAACCGGTGATAAGCAAGGGGAGCGCGCGCCGCCGCGGGCGGGCGGCGGACTTCTCAGCCGCGCCTAAAAGGGCTGGCTGGGGGGCACTTCATGGATTTGCCGCAACACTTCATGGATCTCTGCATTACAAACCAGGGCATAGCGGGCACAAAATTGCGCGAAACCCATGAAGTGTCGCACTTGCCGGCTCACGGCCGGGCGGTCTCCCGGAACAGCTCAGCGACCTGTGCGCGCGGCAGCCCCGGACTGCGGTGGCCGTCTCGGCCCGTCATGTCTTCACCGGCCGCGAGAGCGTTCGCGACCGCCTCCTCGGTCGCTTGCACGACCGCGGCGTAGAACGGGTCGAGCCCGCCCCACCGGACGAACCGCAGAACGTCGTAATCATCCGCGTTGCCGGCGGCGCGCGCTCCGGCGCCGGGCGTGATCGCCCCCTTATTGCCTGTCGAGTACGCCAGGAACAGGTCGCCCGAGTAGTGCGAGCCCGCCGTGCCGGTCCTGGCCAGGCCGAGCGTCACCCGTCGGGCCAGCGCTTTGCACTGACCGGGAAGTAGCGGAGCGTTCGTGGCGACGATGGCGATGACCGATCCGGAGCCCTCCGGCGCGAGACTGAAGCCGGCCATCGGATCGTCGGTGCTGACAAGCCGCCCGACCGGCACGCCCGCCAGCGTCAACTCGTCGCGGCTGCCGAAATTCGCCTGCACGAACACACCCACGGCGTACTCCGTTCCGGAGTAGCTCACAAGCCGTGACGCAGTGCCCGAGCCGCCCTTGAAGTGATAACAGTTCATGCCGGTACCGCCACCGACGGAGCCTTCGGCGACCGGCCCTGATGCTGCCGCCTCCAGCGCGGCCACGGCGGTGCCTTCGGTGACGTGGTGGCCATTGATGTCGTTGAGGTAGCCGTCCCACGTCTCGGCGGCAACCGGAAGCAGCCACACCTGTGCAAGGGCCGGATGGTGCTTGATCGTCCAGGCCACGATCCCGGCGTGGACGACACCGACCGCATGCGTGTTGGTGATGCCGACCGGGCCGCTGAACGTGCCGGATTCCTCGATCCACGACAGGCCGGTCATCTCGCCGTTGCCGTTCTGGGCGAAGAAACCAGCAGTCACCGGATCGCCGGCCCCGGCCGCGCCGCGCGGATGAATCGCGGTCACGCCGGTGCGCACCGAGTCACCCCGAATCAACGTCTGGTAGCCCACCTCGACACCGGGCACGTCAGTGATCGCGTTCCACCTGCCTGGCGTTCCCTCGAACGGTATGCCGAGGTCACGCGCGCGGACTGGCCCAGCTGGGCGCGAACTGCTCATGCGGGATGCTCCTCGTCGATCGCCGGACCGAAGCGTGGTCACTTCGCCGACCCTGGGCTGACCGAATCTCCTGAGCCCGCGCCGAGCTGACCAGAGACGCAGAGCCGACCAGAGACATTGTGCTCGGCGATCACTCCAGCGCCGCGGTCGGCAGGTCCTGGATCCGCCGCGCCCAGCGCAGCATGGCCTCGCCGCCCCGCGGCTGCAGCGCCACCTGTTCGACCAGTTCTTCCAGCGTCGGTGCGGCGACTTCGGGGCTGTCACCGACAATGTCGTGCGCCTGGTACTGGCCGTCGCAGCCAGTGACGTCATACATCGGCGCCATGTGACCGTAATCCCGGAAAGGGTAGATCGCGAGCTGCAGGTCCGCGTCCGGCACCAGGCGGCCCCCGGCGAAGTGCGCCAGCGCCGCGGTCGTCGCCCAGTCGGCCGCCTCGGACAGGCTCGTCGCTACCATCCGTGACGGTTCCTTGCCGCCCTCTCCGACCCAGATGACCTCCCACTCACCCTCGTGGACGCCCGACCCGGCGGAGATGATGGCTGTCAGCAGCCGGTTGCGCGGGCGGACCCTGCGGCCGAAAAGCGGCATGCCTGCCTCCTGCAGTAAAGCGAGCCGTCCGTGCCATCATGGCCGCACATAGCGGCGATCGTCGCCCCGAAGTGTTCGGGATCGCGGCGATTATTTCCGCACCGCTGGCGAGTCTCAGCCAGCGAGGGCCTAGGCCAGTCACCCTGACACTGCCATTGTCCCGAATGGAGTGATGTTAATGCTCGTGCCTATAACCACGCTCGACCGGGAATACAGCGATCCGGCCGCGACCGCAACGACCTGGCAGCAGACCCGCACGGTACTCGAGACCGCCGAGCTGTTCTGGATATCCACCGTCCGGGCCGACGGCCGGCCGCATGTCACTCCGGTCGTCGCCGCGTGGTGGAACGACGCGATCTGGTTCTCCACTGGCGCCGATGAGCAGAAGTTCGCCAACCTGCGCGCAAACCCGCACGTGGTGCTGACTACCGGCTGCAACGGATGGGACCAGGGGCTGGATGTCGTGGTCGAAGGCGACGCGGTGCAGATCACCGACGATGCCGTGCTCGCGCAGGCGGCCAAGGCGTTCGCAGCCAAATGGGACGGCCGGTGGCAGTTCGCCGCTCGCGATGGCGCCTTTCGCGACCCTGATGGAAACGGCGGGGGGATGGCGTTCTCGGTCACGCCAGTAAAGGTCTGGGCCCACGCCAAAGGCGATCCCTTCGGCCACACCAGGCACCGATTCCCGGCAGGCCGTGTCCCGGACGGCTGGCAGCCGGCCCGCGGCGGCTGACAGGCCTACTGGTTGACCGGGAAGCCGAGGTTCACGCCGCCGTGGCTCGGGTCCAGCCAGCGCGAGGTGATGGCCTTACCACGAGTGTAGAAATGGACGCCCTCGGTGCCGTGCACGTGCGTGTCACCGAACAGCGAGGACTTCCAGCCGCCGAAGGAGTAGAACGCCATCGGCACCGGAATCGGGACGTTGACACCGACCATCCCGACCTCGACCTCGTGGGTGAAGCGGCGCGCTGCTCCCCCGTCGTTGGTGAAGATCGCAGTGCCGTTGCCGTAGGCATTGGCATTCACGATTTCCAGTGCCTCGGCGTAGCTGGTGGCACGAACGACCGACAGCACCGGGCCGAAGATCTCATCCTGGTAAGCGCGCATCTGCGGCGTCACGTGATCAAGGACGGTCGGCCCGAGCCAGAAGCCGTCGGCCGCGTCGCCGCTAACCGGGTGGTCGCGCCCGTCGACCGCTAGCGTCGCGCCGTCCGCGACGCCCGAGTCCAGGTAGCTGGCCACCTTGTCGCGGTGCTCGCGAGTGACCAGGGGCCCCATCTCCGAGTCTGCGGCGTCGCCGGGCCCAACTACCAGCTTGCCGATCCGCTCCCGGATCTTGCCGACCAGCTCGTCGCCGACCGGGTCCACGGCGACCAGGACCGAGATAGCCATGCACCGCTCTCCGGCGGAGCCGAAGCCGGCGTTTACCGCTGCATCGGCAGCGAGGTCAAGGTCAGCGTCGGGGAGCACGACCATGTGGTTCTTGGCACCGCCGAGCGCCTGCACGCGCTTGCCGTGATTGGTTGCCGTCTGCGCGACGTAACGCGCGATCGGCGTGGAGCCGACGAAGCTCACCGCGCGGACGTCAGGGTGGGTCAGCAACGCATCCACGGCGGGCTTAGCGCCGTGCACCACATTGAATGCCCCGTCCGGCAGGCCTGCCTCGGCCAGCAGCTCAGCCAGCAGCAGCGACGCCGAGGGGTCCTTCTCCGATGGTTTGAGCACGAAGGTGTTGCCGCAGGCCAGCGCGATCGGGAACATCCACATCGGCACCATGGCGGGGAAGTTGAACGGGGTGATCCCGGCCACTACGCCGACCGGCTGCCTGATGGAGTAGGCATCGACTCCGGTGGACACGTTCTCCGAGAACCCGCCCTTGAGCAGATGCGGTATACCGCACGCGAAGTCGACTACCTCGAGGCCGCGAGCCACCTCGCCCGCGGCGTCCGAAGCGACCTTGCCGTGCTCAGCGGTAACTCGCGCCGCCAGGTCGCCCGAGTGCCTGCGGACAAGCTCGCGAAAGTCGAACATCACGCCAGCGCGCCGGACCAGCGAGGTCTCTCGCCAGCCTGGCAGTGCGGCCTTGGCCGCGGCGACGGCAGCGTCCACCTCAGCCGCTGTCGCGTAATCGACTGTTCCGGACACCCGCCCTGTCGCCGGGTTATAGATATCGCCTCGGGTGGCCGCCTCGCCGGTCCACGGCTTGCCGTTAATCCAGTGCGTGCGATGCGTGGTTGCCTGCTCCATGGCGCTGCTGCCTTCCGGTGCGCTCTCAGCCAGTGCTCTCATCGTCCCCCTGCGCCCAGTGTGTCGCCACCGCGCGTTCGAGCCAAGTTACGGTTTGTAAGGGAACGCGCTGGCGCCATGTACAGTGTGTCCGACCGTACCCGGCAGGCACCGCGACCGGCCCGGAGGTCAGCACAGGAAGGCCGCCGGTCATGTTGCCAACCGTAGCTGAGGTACTTGCTCTCGACCCGGTGCGCAGCGGCGCGCCGCATGTGCTAGCCGGCGCCGAACGGCTGACCGCCGCTGTCCGCTGGGTACACGTGATCGAGCTTGCGCAGGCCGCTCACCTGCTACGCGGCGGCGAGCTTGTGCTGTCCACCGGGATCGCGCTGCCTGAGGATGCGGCGGGGCTCGGGCGGTACGTCGCCGAGCTGGCCTCGGTCGGCGTCAGCGGCCTGGCGGTCGAACTCGGCTCGCGGTACTCCCGCTGCCTGCCCTCCGCGCTGATCAGCGCCGCCGCCGACCATCAGCTGCCGCTCATCGTCTTCGAGCGCGAGACTCAGTTCATCGAGATCACCGAGACGGTCCACGCCCGGATCATCGACGCCCAGCTCGCCGAGCTGCGCTCGGCCGAGCGGCTCCACCGGGTGTTTACCGAGCTGGCAGTGTCCGGCGCGGCCGCCGATGAGGTGGTCGCGCAGACCGCCACGCTCGCGGGCTGCCCGGTCATCCTGGAAGACCTTGCGCATCAGGTGCTGGCATGCGCGCCGCTCGGTGCGGACGCGGCCACCCTGCTGGCCGGGTTCTCCGGCCGGTCGCGATCTGCCAGGCTGACCGGGCGGACTGGTTACGATGCGGCATCCGGCTGGCTCGTCACCAGCGTCGGCGCCCGCGGCGAGGACTGGGGCAGACTGATCATGCTGCGCGGTGAAGCACCGCGCCCCGGCGATGAGGCGCTCATCGAGCGAGCGGCCACGACGCTGGCGCTCGGCCGTCTGCTAGACCACCAGCGCGAGAGCCTGGAACGTCAGGCCCACCGCACGATCCTGTCTGCCTTCCTCGGCAACGGCTACAGCGATCCGGCAGAAGCCGCGGCGCGAGCCAGAGCGCTCGGAGTGCCGGTAGCCGGCCGGCTGCTTCTGCCAGTTGTCGTCCGGGTGGCAAGCTCGCGCGCCGCGACCGGTCAGGTGGCAGTCGCGCCTTCTGCGGGCGTTCCCGGGATTCCACGAGGAGCTATCGTTACGCCCGCGCTGGCTGCCCCGGCCCGCGCCGCCGGGATCGCCGACGCGCTGGCGGAGGTTTGCCGGCAGCTGCATATGCCCGCGCTGGTCGGCTCGCTCGACGATGACCGGGTCGCCGCCCTGCTCACGCTGGCGCCGCGGACCGACCCGGAAGCGGCGCTCGCCCGGCTAGCGAGCCAGCTCCGGCCGCGGCTGGATCCGGCCGACGTGATCGGGGCCGGCTCGGCAGTTGACTCGGTCGCCGCGGTGCAGCGCTCGCTGCTGGAGGCCGATCACGTTGCCGGCGCGGCCGTCGCCGCCGACGGGCACCGGACCTACTACCGGTTGCCGGACCTGCGGCTGCGCGGCTTGCTGCACCTCCTCCGGCATGACCCCCGGCTGCAAGCGTTCGCGGAACGGGAACTCAGCCGGCTGCTTGTGCACGATGACGCCACGGGTTCGCAGCTGGTCCCGGCGCTCACCGCCTACCTGGAGGCGGGCGGCAACAAGGCGGCAGCGGCCAAGCTCGCGCACCTGGCGCGGCCGACCATGTACGAGCGGCTACGGCAGATCGAGGATGTGCTCGGGGTCGACCTGGAGCCGGCCGAGTCACGGCTTTCGCTGCATGTTGCCTTGCTGGCCCTGCAAGCAGCCTCATCCTGAGGTCCCCCCGCTGCCACGGCGACAGCCGGGCACTAGGCGAGCTTCGTTCCAGAAGAGTCGTTGTGGCTGCGGCGGCCAGCTGACGGGACCGATACTGGGCCGGTGCTCGGCGCCGCATTTGAGGTAATTCTCGCTGGCGCCCGCGCCGGTGACCAAGATGCGTTCGCTGCCATCTTCCGTGACATCCAGCCGTCTTTGCTGCGGTACCTGCAGGTGATCGCCGCCGATGCGGAGGACGCAGCGGGCGATACGTGGGTGCAAGTCATTGCAGGCCTGGCCAGCTTCAGCGGCGACGAGCAGGCGTTCAAGGCATGGCTGTTCACCATCGCCAGGCACCGGGCCATCGACTCGGGCCGCTCGCGAGCGCGTCGCCGGGCTCTGCCCGCCAGGCTGGGTACCACTTATCTCCAGCAGGTGGCGCCCGACACCGCCGATGTCGTGCTGGAGCGCCTGTCCACGCACGCTGTGCTGACGGCGATCGCCTCGTTGCCAGCGGACCAGGCTGAGATCATCATGCTGCGCGTAGTGGCTGGCCTGGACGCACCCGCCGTTGCGCTGATCGTCGGCAAGTCGCCGGGAGCGGTGCGGGTCGCTGCCCACCGCGGCCTGCGGCGCCTGGCCACCGTGCTTGACCAGTCGGGTGTAACGGTATGACCGGCCCAGACGCTTCGTCAGGCGAGATGCCCAGGGTTCAGATACCCGGCCGGGCAGGCCGGGACGAAGACGACTTGGTGCTGGACATGATCCTCGACAGGCGGCCCCTCCCCCAAGATGCCCCGCCTGGGATGCGTGCTCTGGCAGACAAGCTCGTCGGGCTGGCCGCTGCGCCTGATGGAGGCGAGCTGCCAGGGGAGTCGGCAGCCTTGGCTGCCTTCGTCCGTTCAGGCTCGCCGGCCAGCGCCCTGACGCTGGCCGGCGAGCCACCGGGCGGCCACCGACGCCATCGACTGGTGGCTAGCCGCGCTCGGCTGTCTGCTGCGGTTGCGGTAGTCGTCGTGGGTCTGTCCGGCACGGCGGCCGCCGCATACGCGGGCGTGTTGCCCGCTTCGGTCCAGAATCTCGCCCATCGCGTGATCGACGCGCCGGCCGCCCGCCATGCGGCCAAGAACGGTGATGGCGCCGGACGGTATCAACGTAGCCACCCTGGCTCTCCATCGCCGCAGCCTGCTCGTCCGACTCACCCGGCTCACCCGGCTCACCCGGCGAAGCCAGGCAATCAGAAGGCTAAGGGTCGAGGCCACCGCGGCAATCACGGTCAGGCGGCGAAGAAGCCGAAGCCGTCGCATCCACCGAAGCCCCCGCATCCGACGCATCCGACACATCCGACACATCCAGCGTCCGGCTGAAGCTGGCGCTGGCCGCTCTGCAACGGCGGCCAGCGGCGTGCTCAAACGCGAAGTGGCACACCAGCGGGCACGGCACCTGCCTGCCTAGCGGGCGGCAGACCTGGCGCCAGTGCCCACTCCCTGGCATCGGCATCAGCCGGCCGTTCCTCTCGCAGTTGGAATCCGGCCGGTACTTACAACCGGCGCCGGTTGCTGACCCGAGCGTGGCTGTTTTGTCGGTTATGCGGTGAGCAATGGGCTAGGGAGTGATCCTGCGAGCACGCCGGCGGCGTCCGCCAGCCTCGCGTGGCCTAGTGTGCGGCAGGTGGGAGCGCTTCTGGTCGCTGGGACGAGCTCGGATGCCGGCAAGTCCGTCGTCACGGCTGGGCTGTGCCGCTGGCTGGCGAGGCAGGGGGTAGCGGTCGCGCCGTTCAAGGCGCAGAACATGTCGCTGAACTCGTTCGTCACCCCGGCCGGCGAGGAGATCGGCCGGGCACAGGCCGCTCAGGCGCAAGCCTGCGGGATCGAGCCCGAGGCGCTGATGAATCCGGTGCTGCTGAAACCGGGGAGCGAGACCGGCAGCCAGCTCATCGTCCTTGGCAAAGCAGTGGCCGAAACCGACGCCACGAGTTACTGGAACGGCAACCGGGCGCGAGCGCTGCTCGACGTGGTCGTGGATTCCTACCGGGAGCTGGCACGCAGGTTCGAGGCGGTTGTATGCGAGGGGGCAGGCAGCCCCGCTGAGATCAACCTGCGCCACACCGACATCGTCAATCTCGGCTTCGCCCGCGCGGCCGGACTGCCAGCGCTGCTGGTCGGTGACATCGACCGGGGCGGCGTATTCGCCTCGTTCGTCGGCACGCTAGCGGTGCTGGACCCGGCGGACCAGGCGCTGGTTGCCGGATTCGTGGTGAACAAGTTCCGCGGCGAGCCTGCCTTGCTGCAGCCAGGCCTCGACATGCTCCACAAGCTCACCGGACGGCCGGTGCTTGGCGTGCTGCCGTACACCGACGGACTAGGCGTCGATGCCGAGGATGCCATCGACTGGGCGCTGCTGCAGTCCGGCGGCCCGCCGCGCGGCGACGACGTGCTGCGCGTCACCGTGGTAGCAGTCCCGCGGATGAGCAACCACACCGACGTGGACGCACTGGCATGCGAACCTGGCGTACTCGTGCGGTTCGCCCGCCACGCCGCCGAACTCGCCGACGCCGACCTGGTGATACTGCCCGGCAGCCGGGCAACGGTGCGCGACCTGGCCTGGCTCCGCGAGCGTCAGATTGACCAGGCGATCGCCCGGCACGTCGCGCTGGGCAGGCCTGTCCTTGGCATCTGCGGCGGCTACCAGATGCTCGGCACCCTGATCGACGATGAAGTGGAGAGCGGCTCCGGGGAGGTGCCGGGCCTCGGACTGCTGCCGGTCCGTACCACATTCGGCCCGGAGAAGGTGCTGGCGCGGCCGTCCCGGGCGCTCGCGGACGGCGTGATCGTCGACGGGTACGAGATCCACCACGGCACCGTGACGCCGCACGGCGGCGAGCCCTTTTTCGCGGACGAAGGCTGCCGCCTCGACGCGGTTGCCGGCACGGTCTGGCACGGCTTGCTTGAGAACGACAGCTTCCGGCGTGAGTACCTGACCTATGTGGCCAGGGTAGCCGGGCGAAGTTTCACCGGTGCACCGGATATCTCGTTCGGCACGATCCGCGAGGCGAGGCTAGACCGGCTGGCTGACCTGATAGCCAATCACCTGGACGGTTATCAGGTCCGCAAGCTTCTGATGTCCGGTGCAGATGCGCTGCCGTCGTTGCGGCTGAGCCTGGGCTGACACGCGACGTCGACAATCCTGGAGAGTTAGGGACCCAGAATCGCACGAGCTCTCAACTATCACTGGACGTCGGCTGGCCGGTCAGCCCCCGGCCGAGCCAGGCGGCGGCGACACCTACGATCACGCCCACCACTGTGTCGCCGAGGGGGAGGATCGGCTGTTGCCATGCGTGGTGCGGGTTGAGCATCGCCAGCGCGAGCAGGACCGCCGTAGTGATCGCGGCGGTTGCGACGAAAATCGTGGCAATGGTGGCCCACAAGCCGCCGATGATGTGTTCGGTCCTCGGACTCGGGTAAAGCCGCGACAGCACGTCGGCGACCAGCCAGTAGGATGCGAGGCTGGCTGCAGCGAGCAGCGCGGAGTCCAGCACGGCCTCCCGGACATCGCGGCTTCCTGGACGCTGCACCTGACTTCAGCCTCCTTTCCTGATGCTGACGGATTACCCAGCCGGGCAACGGCTCAGGAGTCGAAGCCGAGGCCTGCCCGTTCTAGCGCCCGCAGCCACAGGTTGCGTCGGCCCTCATGCTCATCCGCCCTGGCCAGGGACCACCGGGTCAGCTGTACGCCGGCCGACCGCAACGGCTCAGGCGGGAACGCAACCGGCTTGGTTCGCACCATTTCCAGCTCGGTCAGCTCAGTTGGCTCTCCGCCGAGCAGGTCGAGCAAGACCCTGGCTCCGAACCGGCTGGCCCCGACGCCGAGCCCGGTGTAGCCGGCCGCGTAGGCGAGGCGACCAGCCCGCGCGGTGCCGAAGAACGCGCAGAACCGCGAGCAGGTGTCGATCACTCCGCCCCACTTGTGGCTGAAAGACACGCCTTCAAGCTGAGGGAACGTTGCGAAGAAATGCGAGGCGAGCCGGGCGAAGGTAGCCGGGCGCTGATCCTGCGCCGCCCTGACGTTCCCGCCGTAGTAGTAGATCGCGTCGTAGCCACCCCACAGGATGCGGTTGTCGCCGGTGAGGCGGTAGTAGTGAAACTGGTTCGCAGTGTCGCCGACACCCTGCCGGTGCTGCCAGCCGATGCTTGCCAGCTGACCGGTCGTCAACGGCTCCGTGACCAGCACATAGTCATAGACCGGGAGGAGGTAGTACCTGAGCCTGCGCAGCAGCGGCGAGAACGCCCCGGTGGCTATGGCCACCCGGCGCGCACTGAGCTGACCGTCCGGCGCCGTCAGGGTGAGCCTGCCCGACTTGCCCTCTTCCTCGCTCACCCTGAGGACAGGGGTGTGTTCATAGATCCGGGCGCCAGCATCCAGGCAAGCCTCGCGCAGGCCCCAGGCCAGCCGTGCCGGATCGACGATTGCGCAGCCGGCCATGTCCCACAAGCCGGCCAGGTAGCCCGGCGAGTTCACCTCAGCGCGGACAGCGTCCGCGGCTAGCAACCGCAGGCTGCTGCCGACACGTGCGCCGAGCGCCGCGGCCTCGCGCAGGCCATCTGCCTGCCACGGCTGTGTCGCTACCGCGAGCTCCCCCGACCGGGTGAAATCGCAGTCGATCTGATAACGCGAGATCGTTTTCTCGATCTCGTCGAGGTTGCGCCGGCCGAGGCGCTCCAGCTCGCCGAGCTCGGCCGGGAACCGCTCGTAGCCGTTGACCAGCCCGTGGGTAAGGCTGGCCGCGCAGAAGCCGCCGTTCCGGCCGGTGCCAGCCCACGCGACCCGGCGGCCCTCGAGCAGGACGACGTCGCGGCCAGGGTCGGCCTCCTTGGCCTGCAGTGCTGTCCACAAGCCGGTGAAGCCGCCGCCGACAACTGCGAGTTCGGCTCTCGTGCGGCCGGTCAGCGCGGGCTGCGCTTCGGGGCGCGGCGCGTCAGGCTGATCCAGCCAGAACGGGACCGGACGAGCGCCAGCCAGTGCCCGAGCAGCAGCCAGCCGCCCGGCAACCCGAGCGTCGGTCATCCGTTCCCCATCGTTGGTGGGTTCCGCCCCTCGCGTGGCGCCGTGATGCGAAGCGTTGCCGGCAGGCTAGCTGCTGGCTGGGATCGTCCCGAACAGCTGGTCCCAGAGCGCCAGCTCTTCGGCGTTCTGGAACTGGCGGTAATCCTTGGAGCGGGCCTCATACTCCGGTGTCGGGAACACCAGCGCAGATTTGGCTATGTACGACGGCGGCTCGCCGACCTCGCGCCGCATCGCAGCCAGCTCCCGAGCTGCCCAGCCGGCCGGATTGAGAAGGACAAACCTCGCATCAGGCACCGGGCAGACATAATCGTTGTAATACTCGACGACCGCCTCGATTTGCGGCTGGTAGAAGTAGTCCATCAGCGCCATCGCGTCCTTGGGGTTCTGCGCGTACATCGGGATGCACATGTTGTCCGTCCAGAACATCGCTCCCTCAGCGGGCATGAGCAGCCGCAAGTCCTGGTACCTCTGCTGCAGGTTGGCCTGAAAGATGTCGCCGGAAAACGCCTGCGAGACGATGATCTCGCCGCTCTTGAGCTTGTCAATGTAGCTCTGGTCGTAGTACCCGTGGACGATTCCCTCGCTCTTCTGCTTCTGCAGTAGCGAGGCGGCCTTGTGCCAGTCCGCTTCGGTCGAGGTCGCCGGGTTCACGCCGACAGCCAGCAAGCCGACACTGCCCAGCTCGTACGGGTCGCTCATCATGCCGACCTTGCCGGCATAGCGTTTGTCGAACAGGATTCCCACGCTACTGCCTGGATCGGTGATCTGTGCGGAGTTATAACCGACCGCCGTCCAGCCGGACTGCCAGGCCATGGTGTAGGTGTTGCCCGGGTCCCACGGCGGGTTCCGCACCAGCGACCCTGCCTTGGCCCTGAAGTTGTTCATCATGGACTGATCGAGCGGGATCAGCCAGCCGTTGCCGATCAGTTCGCCGAGCGCAGGGCTGTTGTTGGTGGTCACGATGATGTCGTAGCCGGTGTACTGCTTGCGCTCCAGCGACGGGCGGATGGTGTTGTAGAACGGGATGTTCTCGCTGACCGGCTCTGTGTAGTTGACCCGGATGCCAGTCAGGTCGGTGAAGTGCATCAGCGACGGGTGCTGATGGTTCAGCACGTCGATGTAGTCAGGCCAGTTAGCGAAGTTGACCGTGTGGTTCAGGTGCTGCCTGCTCCACCAGGCGGAACTGCCCGGAGCGTCGGCGTCCGCCGACGCGGCCGGCGCCCCGCCGCCACAGGCGGCCAGCAAGCTGGACAGACCAGTAGCACCGAGCGCTCCCGCAACGGCAGCCGCTCCCCCAGCTAGGCCACTGCCTCGCAGCATGGCGCGACGCGTGAGACACCTGCGGGTCAGGCCCCGGCAGACGGCCGGATCGATTCCCTCGGGCCACACGATCCCGGCAGGCCACCGTCGGCCAGGCGCTCGTGCCATGTTGCAGTCCTCCACATCAGGCCTGCCGGCGGCTCATGACGATGCTGACCAAGGCACAGCAGATCCCCACCGCGAAGATCGCCGTGCCGAACACGAAGACCTGCGGCGGGATGCCGATCCTGGTCGCGCCGTATACCCACACCGGGAATGGCACGCTCGCGCCGCCGACGAAGTTCGATGTCACGAAGTCGTCGATGGACAGCGCGAACGACATCAGTGCGCCAGCAAGCACGCCCGGCAGGATGAGCGGCAGCGTAATGGTGCGGAACGTGACCAACGAGCTAGCCCCGAGGTCCTGGGCAGCTTCCTCGAGTGAAGTGTCGAAACCGGCCATCCGGGCGCGCACGGTCACCGTCACGTACGCGATGCAGAACGCGACATGGGCCAAGACCAGGGTCAGGAAGCCCCTAGCCAGGTTCAGGGTGACGAACAGCCCCAGCAACGACGCCCCGAGCACGATCTCCGGCGCGGCGATATTCAGGAAGATCACTTGTTCGATAAACGCCTTGCCGCGAAAGCGCGGCGGCCGGTACCGCACCATCGCCAGCGCCAGCAGCGTTCCCACAATGCTGGCTAGCACAGCACTGGTAATCGCCAGCCGGATCGACAGCCAGAACGAGGAACTGAGCTGCGGCACGTTGTCCCACTGCCGGTAGAACTGGGTGGTGAACCCGTTCCAGCTAAAGCTGACCTGCTGCAGCCCCGGGCCGGTCCTGTTGAAGCTGTAGAGGATCATTACCGCGATCGGGAACACAAGATAGGCGATGATGAGCCAGGAGTAGACCGGCAGCAGGAACCGCCCAGGGCGCCGGCGCCGCCGCACGGCTGGCTCGCTTGCTGCCGGGCCGCGCACCCGGTCGCGGGTCGCCACGCTGGTCATAGATATTCCTCGATGGTCTGCGAGCCGAGCAGCCGGGCATAAGCGAAGATCCCGATCAGTGCGACCGCAAGCAGCACTGCCGACAGCGCCGATCCGCCGGCGTAATCCAGGTTGGTCAGGAACGCGTTCTGGATCACAGTGCCGATCATCGTGTCACTCGTTCCGCCGAGTATCTGCTGGTTGACGTAGTCGCCCAGAGCGGGAACGAAGGTTAGCAGGAACGCGGCGAACAGGCCGGGCACAGCCAGCGGCAATATCACCCGGCTGAATGCGCTAGTCCGGCTGGCATACAGGTCATAGGCCGCGTCGAGCACCCGCTTGTCGATGCGCTCGATGGCGACGTAGAGCGGCAGTGCAGTGAACGGCAGGTAGTTGTAGGCGAGGCCGGCGACCACCGCGAATCCGGTCGCCAGCACGTGGAAGTTCTGCGGGAGCAGGTGCGCGTGCTTCAGGGGGCCGAGGATCACGCCCTGGTCAGACAGGATGAACTCCCAGACCACCGTGCGGATCACGAACGAGACGAAGAACGGCACGAGGAGCATGAGCAAGAAGAAGTTCTTTTTCGATCCGCCGTAGAACGCGATCCAGTAGGCAATCGGGAACGAGATCACCAGATCGACCACGGTGGCCGCGCCCGCGTACTCGAAGCTCTTGACAAGCTGCCCGTGGTACAGGCTGAGTTGCTGGCCGAACTCGCTCCAGTGCCAGGTCATGACGCACGCGCCGGTCGCCTGATTGCACGACTGGAGCGACAGCGACAGCATCGTGATCAGCGGAACGAGGAACAGAGCCAGCAGCCATACCCCGGCGGGCAGGCTCAGCAGGTACGGCGCGAGTGCCTTGCCGAGCCTGATCCTGCCGGGGCGCCGCGGCCTCAGGACCCCTCGGTGATCGGCTCGAACAGGTTGTTCCACGCGTTCAGTTCTTCCTGGCTCTTGTACTGGTAGTAGTTCCGTGAGTTCTTGATGTACTGCGCTGTCGGGAACACCAGCGGGGCGTCGGCCGTCGTCGATGGCGGCAGCCCGATCTCCGGCTTCATCTCGGCCAGCGCCTGCTGGGCCCAGCCGACCGGGTCCAGTAGTACCTGCTTGGCATCAGGCACAGGACAGACGTAGTCGTTGTAGTACTCCACCACGGCCTCGATCTGTGGCTGGTAGAAGTAGTCCATCAGCATCATCGCCGCCTTGGGGTTCTGCGCCTGCGCCGGGATGCACATGTTGTCGGTCCAGAACATGCCGCCCTGTTCCGGGATCAGCAGCTTCAGGTCCCGGTACTTGCTGTTCAGGTCGGCTTGGAAGATGTCGCCTGACCATGCCTGGCTGACCACGATGTCGCCGTTCTTCAGGGCGTTGATGTAACTCTGGTCGTAGTAGTTGCGAACAATGCCATCGCTCTTCTGCTTGGTCAGGAAGTTAGCGGCCTTCTGCCAGTCCGACTCCGTGGAGGTGGCTGGCTCGACCCCGATGGCCAGCAGCCCGACGCTGCCGAGTTCCTGCGGGTCGCTCATCATGCCAACCTTGCCGGCATATTTCTTGTCGAACAGGACCCCGATGCTTGTGCCCGGGTCGGGAATGGCCTTGGAGTTATAGCCCACCGCCGTCCAGCCGGACTGCCAGGCCATCGTGTACTTGTTGCCGGGATCCCAGGACGGGTTTTTCACCAGCGGCCCGGCGTACTTGTTGAAGTTGGTCATCATCGACTGGTCCAGCGGAGTGAGCCAGCCGTAGTCGATCAGGTAGCCGAGCGGCGGGCTGTTGTTAGTCATCACGATGATGTCGTAGCCGGTGTACTGCTTGGCCTGCAGCGACGGCCGGATCTTGGCATAGAACGGCAGGTTGTCGCTGATCGGCTCGGTGTAGGTGACGGCGATCCCGGTCGTCTGGGT
>Ga0335075_10008138_pt1 | contig 16102 bp, 15 predicted proteins | sample Lox_Sample_24_FD_206723 | JGI IMG/M metagenome (GOLD analysis project Ga0335075, IMG submission 206723) | Soil microbial communities from Loxahatchee National Wildlife Refuge, Florida, United States - Lox_Sample_2.4 | ecosystem: Environmental > Terrestrial > Soil > Wetlands | place: USA... | reverse complement strand
CACCCCCTCGAAGACCGAGAACCCGGCCCCGGCGATGAAGATGCCGAACGCCGCGAGCAGCGACCAGAAGTAGCGTTCCTGCCCGTACCCGAACGGGTGCCGCGAGTCGGCGGGCCGATCGCCCCGGCGCAGCGACGCGAGCAGCAGCCCCTGGTTGAGGGTGTCGGCCGCGGAGTGGGCGGTCTCCGCGAGCATGGCGCTCGATCCCACCATGATCCCGGCCGCGAGCTTGATCGCCCCGACCAGGAGGTTCGCGGCCCCGGCGATGAGGACGGTTCCGCGCGTGGAAACGCGCTCGCCCATGGCTGTCTCCGTTCTGCCCGGTGGTCACAGTCCTGGTCGCCTGCCCCCAGCGGGCAGGCCAAACGTAAGCGGCCGGGGCAAACCTGAGCGGCCTGGAGCGAGTCCGGTCAGCCCACCGTGACGACGATGGCAACCTGGTCCACGCCCGAGACCTTCAGCAGGGTATTGGTCACCGGCCCGGTCATGCCGACCGCGATCGTGAGCCGGGCGTGCCTGGCGGCGGTGATCAGGGCCCGGATGGTGGCGCTGTCGCAGTAGGTGACCGAGGTCAGGTCGACGGTGAAGGAGCCGGCGGCGGCAGCGGCGTCGAGGGCGGCCTGGAACCGCCCGACGTTGGTCAGGTCAATGTCGCCGGCGGCCCACACGGTGGCCGGCCCGCGTTCGTCGGCAGGCAGGAACTCGAACTGCGCCTGCGAGGCGGCGTCGTCTGTCATGGCTTCAGGGCTTTGGTCAAGGTCACCGTCGTCCCGTGCGCGGCCGGATCGATCGTGACTTCGTTCATCAGGGCGTGCATGAAGATAACCCCGTGGCCGCGGGTGCCGGGAGCCGGGTCTTCGCGGTCGGCCGGCGGCGGCCGCCAGATCCCGGTGTCCGCCACGGTCAGTCGCATGGTGGCGTGGTCCGCGTCGGCGGTCAGGGTGACCTCGACCGGCGCTGATCCGGCCGCGCGGCCGACGGTGGCGTGCTCGACGGCGTTGGCGGTGGCCTCGCCCGCCGCGATCATGATGTCGCGCGCCTCCCGGCTGCCGACCCCGGCCGCTGACAGCCAGCGCCGCAGCTCTGCCCGGAGAAAGGCCAGGCACGAGGGGTTATCGGCCGACACCTTGACGGCCAGCGGCGCGGGCGGGTGGCGGTAGATGAGGACCGCGACGTCGTCGTCGTAGCCGGCCGCGGGCGTCATCGCCGACATGACGTGGTCCGCCACCAGGTCCGGATGGTCGGCGACGCGCTCGGTCGTCGCGGCCGAGGCGGCGTCGATCCCGGCGTCAAGCGGCTGGCCCCGCCGTTCGACGAGCCCGTCGGTGTACAGCATCAGGGTCGCGCCGGCCGGCAGCGCGGTCGTCGCCTGAGAACGCTCCCAGCCGTCGGGCATCATCCCTAGCGGCAGCGACCGGGCCTGGTCGAGCAGCTGGCGCTCGCCTGCGGCGGTGACCAGGATCGGCGGCGGATGGCCGGCGCAGCTGTAGCTGACGGTCCCGGCCGCGTGATCGATGATCGCGCAGAACATAGTCGCGCACTCGGCCCCCGGGATCCGGCCGGCGAAGGTGTCCAGGTCGGTCAGGGCCTCGGCCGGACCGCAGGCGCGCAGCAGGACGGCCTGGCTGGCGGAGCGGAGCTGCCCCATGACGGCGGCGGCGGGCAGCCCGCGGCCGACGCAGTCGCCGACGATCACGCCGGTGCGCTGCCCCGGCAGCGGAACCACGTCGTACCAGTCGCCGCCGACCTCGAGCGGCGGGACGGCGGGGGTGTACCGCGCCGCGAACCCGTGCGGCAGCTCGGTCGGGGCGAGGATGGCGTGCTGGAGGGTCAGCGCAACGGCCCGGGTCTGCTCGAGGTCCCTGGCCTTGGCCAGAACCTGGCCCAGGTGGCTGGTGAGGATCGCGAACAGCTCCCGGGTTTCGGCCCTGACGGCCGCGTCGGCCGGGAATTCGGCCGCGATGGCGGACGAGCCGGTGCCGCCGAGCGGGGCGGCCAGCAGGCAGGCGTCCCCGTCCCCCTCCCCGGGCAGTAGCGAGACCGAGGCGGCCGGCTGATGCCGGACGGCGTCCAGCGCCGCCGTCACCGCAGGGCCGGCCCCCGCCGGGGCCGCCGGCCACCCGGTGATGGCGGGACTGTCGTCGCTGGCCCACAGCGCCGTGAACACGCTGCCCGCGTGGGTCGCGGCCGCGATCTCGCGCGCGGCCGTGGTGAGCATCTCCGGGATCTCCCCGGCGGCGGCCAGGGCGGCGGCGAACCCGGCCAGGGTCGCCTTGCGCTGCCCGGCCAGCCGTTGGGCGGTCACGTCGCGCGCGGTGCCGACGAACAGCGGGCCGCGGGTGTCCCGGCTCGGCAGGCTGGCCGAGCTGCACGCCAGCCACACGGTGTGCCCGCTGGCGTGCCGGGCGGGAACCGTGAAGCGCCCGCCGCCGTCCCGCTTGTAGTCTGAGAACGCCTGGTCCATCGCCGCCCAGCCTCGTCCTGGATGGTCCCGGGCAGCCAGCGCAGGGCCTCCTGGATGAAGGGATCGGCGGTGGCCGACACCGTGGCCGGGTCACCGGCGGCGACGATGGCGTCGGCGGACAGGTGAGCGTGCCCGAACGGCAGCCGGATGGTGAACGCGGTGCCCTTGCCCTCGGCGCTAGTCGCGGTGATGGCGCCGCCGTGCAGCTGGACCAGCTCCTGGACCAGCGCCAGCCCGATGCCGCCGCCCTCGTTGGAACGCGAGCGCGCGTTCTCGATGCGGTGGAACCGCTCGAACAGCCGGGGCATCTCGCGGGCGGGGACGCCGATGCCGGTGTCGGCCACGGTGACGACCGCCTGGCCGCCCTCGGCACTGACGGCGACGCGGATGGCGCCGTCGAAGGTGAACTTGAGCGCGTTGCTGAGCAGGTTCAGCACCACCTTCTCCCACATGGCTCGGTCGAGGCCCACACCTCGCTGGCCGGCCGGCCGAGCGCCCACGGGTACTTGCGGCCCAGCGTGTCGCGTCGGTAGGCGGCGTTGCAGAAGAACCTCAGCTGCGGCCCCCAGGCCATCCACATCGGGAACCGGGAGGAGAGCAGGATGTCGACCGCCGTCTGCAGGCTCTGCGGCCACGAACCCGGCCGCCCGAGCGGGGTGGCGGCCCAGTCCACCGCGGCGAGATCACGGCCGACCTCCTCGTCGGCGGCGAACAGCCTGGCCTCGCCCCGCCTCGGCTCGGCATCTGCCGCACGCGTCACCGGCCGTCCCTCCTCTAGGCCCCGCAGGCCAGGTCCGCGCCCCGAAGCTAGTCAGGCGGATACTACGACAACCCCCAGCTACCTGCGGCAGCGCGTTCTAATCACCGGGGCGGATGCGCACCGAGAAAGACTTCAAAACCGTTATCTCGAACGGACCCGGGCGACTGTCACCTGTCCGGCAGCACCCTATCGGCGAGCCAGCCATCGAGCGGCTAATCCAAGCCGAGCACCGCGCGCAGCGCTGATGCGCGCAGAAACGGGCATCAGCCCCGGCCGGAAAAAGTTCTCCCGCAGGGGTGTTCAGCCGGCGGCGTCCGGACCTACACTGTGACACGTGGTGCCTACGACGCAGGCACGTCCACGCCATCTTGGCGTGCGTGCTCGCGCGACCACAATCTCCTCGCTCTTCGCTTGAGGGTTCCGGCGCCGACAGCTCGCCGAAGATGGCTCCCCGTTTACGAGGAGAGGCATCCCCGACATGAAGATCGCCCTGGTAGCCCAGCACAGCACCCCCGTCCCCGGCACCGACACCGACGCTGCCACCGCAGGCGACGACGCCAGCCTGGTCGAGATGAGCAAGAGCCTGGCCGGCGAGGGCCACCTGGTGACCGTCTACGCGCGCCGCGACGGTCGGCCGCTGCCGGAGCGGGCCGGCCTGGCCCCGGGCGTCAGCGTCGAGTACGTCGGCCCGGCCGCCTCCGGCGGCGACGACTCCCAGCTGGTCAAGCAGGTCGGCGCGTTCAGCGCCCCGCTGCACCAGGCATGGGCCAAGGACCGCCCCGACGTGGTCCACGCGGTTCGCTGGACCAGCGGCCTGGCCGCCCTGTCGGCCGCCCGCGACCTCGGCCTGCCCGTGGTGCAGACGTTCGACCAGCTCGGCGTCACCGAGCGCCGCCACGGGCTGATCCCGGCCAGGGCCGGCACCGAGCGGATCCGGCTCGAGCCCGCGATCGGCCGCACCGTCGACGCCGTCGTCGCCAGCAGCTACGACGAGGAGTCGGACCTGGCCCGCCTCGGCATCCCCCGCCGGCACATCCGGGTCATCCCGACCGGGATCGACACCGATGAGTTCACCCCCGACGGCCCGGCCTGCGAGCGCGGCGACCGGCACCGCCTGGTCACCGTCGCCGACCTCGCGGCCGAGCAGGAGTCGCTGGCCATTCTGCTCCAGGCGATGGCCAAGATCCCCGGCGCCGAGCTCGTCGTGGCCGGCGGTCCGGCCCGCGAGGACCTGCGCGGCGACCTGTCCTGCCGCCGCCTCGCCAAGCTCGGCGACGCCCTCGGCCTGCACGGCCGGGTCTTCTTCGCCGGCCAGGTCGGGCGCTCCGCCCTCCCGCCGCTGCTGCGCTCGGCCGACCTGATGGTCAACGTCAACGAGCACGACCAGTCGGCGGTCACCTCGATCCAGGCGATGGCCTGCGGCACCCCGGTCGTCGCGTCCGCCAACGGCGCCCATCTCGACGCCGTCGTCGACGGCACCACCGGCATCCTCGTCCAACCCCTGCGCCCGGCCCTGCTCGCGCAGAAGATCCGCGCCCTGCTGGCCCACCCGATGCAGCTCCAGGCGTTCGGCGTCGCCGCCACCGACCGGGCCCGCTCCCGCTACTCCTGGGACCGCATCGCGCACGAGACCCTCGCCGTCTACGACACCGCCCTCGCCGCCTAACGGCGGTCGGCCGCGGCGGGGCGCGGGCTCCGCACTTGGCGAGGCCCTCGGTCCGGCGGGCGGGCACCGGCGCGCCGTCCTCACGGTCACCACGCTCAACAAGCCGGGCGGATATAAGGGTCACCGCGCGTCTTTCGGATCGTATCGCCCCCCAATGGCACACACTGACGTCCGCGGCCGGGAAAGGCGGCCCCTAACGGAACACGATCATGGCCCCGCCGGCTCGTGCAGCGGCCGGGTAGCGACGAGCTTAAAGCATTCTTAGATTTTTCTAAGGATGTTCTATCAATCAGGCCGGAGTTTCGCCGCGACGGGGCGGATACCGATTGTCACCGCTCCTCGATGTGGTGAGCCTTGATGGTGGTTCGGTAACGGGCGACATGCGCCCCATTGCACGGCATAGGCATGACGACCAGCTATGCTGTTTTTAAACGTCATCCACCCACGGAGAAATTCATGGCTCAGCAGATTCAGACGCTCTTCATTGATGACATCGACGGCGGCGCCGCGGAAGGCACGGTCCGCTTCGGGCTGGACGGCGCGGACTACGAGATCGACCTAAGCGGCGAGCACAGCGATGAGCTGCGCAAGGCGCTCGGGAAGTACATCGAGCACAGTCGCAAGATCGGTGGCACCGCCCGGCGCGCTGCGCGCGGCGGGCGCGGTTCTAATGGCGTCGACGCCGCCAAGGTCCGCGAGTGGGCCAAGGGGAACGGCTACGACATCAAGGACCGCGGCCGCGTCTCCGCCGATCTCGTCGAGAAATACCAGGCGGCATCCGGAGCCTAATCCTCCTAGGGCGACCGCCTGTTTCTGCCAACTTCGCGCGCGAAAACAGCCGGGAAGTCCTGAAGCATCCTTCTGGCCCTGCCCGCAATACCACGTCGAGCGCATACATCCGTGGCGGCCAAATACGCGGTAGCGGCGCCTGGGTACGCTTCGTCAGCCCGTGATGCCGTACGCGGTCAATCGCGGTTCGCGCAACCCAACGCAGTCGAATGCCCAGAACGTCTCCGCGTAGACGAAGGTGCCGGTCATCCAGTCCCGGTACGCGGACAGCGGGGCCACCTGGAACGCGCCCGGCGGGTAGCGCAGGGTCGGCGGCCGGAAGCCCAGCTCCTCCGCCGCGCGGAAGCCCCGCTTGCCGTAGAAGTCCGGCGAACCCTCGAGAAAGACCAGGGGCACACCCCGCTGGTCGGCTGCCGCGAGCGCATGCTCGATCAACCTGGTGCCGATCCCGCGGCGCTGATGCTCCGGTAGCACGCCCAGCGGTGATAGCGAGTAGACGTCGACCAGCCGCGGCAGCGCGTCCACCCGACAGGCGCTCAGCATCACGTGCCCGACCACACGGCCGTCGATGGCGGCGACGAACGACAGCGCGGGCAGCGCCGCCGTGGCAGCCCGCAGCGCGTCTACCAGGCTCGGCACTGGCTCGCCGTCGCCGAAGGCCAGGGCGTGAACCTTGCGGACCTCGCCCTGGTCGTCGGGGGCCTCCGTCCGGATCAGCAGCCCGGCCGGGACATCTGTTGTCATGGCGCGACGGTACGCCACCGCGGGGGCGCGCGCTATCCAATAACCGTGGAACCACGGCAGCCGCTACCCCCGGGCGGCGAACTCACTGGCGTAGGCGGAGCCGACGCCGTGGCTAGTACCCCGGCGGCCGGAGCCGGCCTCGCGAAGGGCACAACCAACCGCCGTTCGGCGGGCCGACGGCCTCTATGGAGAGGCTCGTCTGCGCCGCGCCGAACGTGGCTTGCTGCGCCGCGTTATGTCTTAGAGCGGGCGGACGTTCTCCGCCTGCGGCCCCTTCTGCCCCTGGGTCGTGTCGAACTCGACCTTCTGGTTCTCGTCGAGCGACCGGTACCCCGAGCTCGCGATCGCGGAGAAGTGCACGAACACGTCCGCCGTCCCGTCATCGGGGGCGATGAAGCCGAAGCCCTTGTCCGCGTTGAACCACTTCACTGTTCCTGTAGCCATCTGTCCACGTCCTCTATCCACCATGCCATGACGCGACCTCGCCGCGTCGTCCGTGAGCTTACCGGTCCTGACTCCGTAACCTGACGTTTTCAGCCACCGGGCGTAACATCTAGCGCATGAATGAGCCCCTGACGCGGCGAGATGCCTATGACGCGGTGATTGTCGGGGGCGGCCACAACGGGCTGACGGCGGCGGCCTACCTCGCCGGAGCGGGATTGTCGGTGGCCGTCCTGGAGCGGCTCGATCACACCGGCGGCGCCGCCGTCTCCGCGCAGGCGTTCCCGGGGTTCCCCACTCGCTTGTCGAGGTACTCCTACCTGGTGTCCCTGCTGCCGGAGTCGATCATCAGTGACCTTGATCTTGACCTGCGGCTTGAATCGCGATCGACGGCGTCGTACACGCCAGTGCTCCGCGGTGGCGTCGCCGGCGGGCTGCTCGTCGAGCGGCCGGAGGGCGCGGCCACGAGGGACAGCTTCCGCGCGCTGACCGGCTCGGATGTCGAGTACGAGGCCTGGCGCGGCTTCTACCGGCAGGTCGGCGACGTCGCCGCCGCCGTTGCCCCTACGCTCACCCAGCCACTCCCGCGGGAGTCGCGGCTGCGGGGGCAGGTCGACCCGTCCCTCTGGCGGGACCTGGTCGAGCGACCGCTTGGCGAGGCGGTCGAGCGCCGCTTCCTGGACGAGACGGTGCGCGGCGTGGTCGCGACCGACGCGCTGATCGGCACCTTCGCGCGAATGCGGGAGCCGTCGCTCATCCAGAACCGCTGCTTCCTCTACCACCTGATCGGCAACGGCACCGGCGAGTGGCGCGTGCCCGTCGGCGGGATGGGCGCGGTCACCGGCGCGCTGGCCGCCTCGGCCCGCAAAGCGGGGGCCGAGCTGGCCGTGAACGCCGAGGCGACCGCGATCCGCACCGGGCCGGACGGCGCCGAGGTCGATGTCGCCGACGGCGCGGGGACGGGGACCCTGCGCGCCCGGTTCGTGCTTGCGAACGTCGCCCCGTGGGTCCTGGCGGGCCTGCTCGGCGCGGCACCGGACCCGGCCGCGAAGCCGGTCGGCGCCCAGCTCAAGGTCAACTTCCTGCTCACCCGGCTACCCCGGCTGGCGTCGGGGGCGGACCCGCGTACCGCGTTCGCCGGGACCCTCCACCTGGGCGAGGACTACCCCGCGCTCGAGCGGGCCTACGCGGAGGCGGCCGGCGGGCAGATTCCTGCGCGGCTGCCAGGCGAGGTCTACTGCCATTCGCTGACCGACCCCTCGATTCTGGGCGAGGTCCCGGCCGGGACCCACACGCTGACCTACTTCGGCCTGCACCTGCCGGCGACGCTGTTCGCGGACCCGACGACGCGCGCGGAGCGCAAGGACCTCGCCGTCGCCCGCGCGATCGCCTCACTCGACGAGCACCTCCTCGACCCGATCGACTCGGTCGTCGCCCGCGACCGCGACGGGCGCCCGTGCATCGAGGCCAAGATCCCCCAGGACGTCGAGGCCGACCTGCGGATGCCCGGCGGCCATATCTTCCACGGCGACCTGAGCTGGCCCTGGGCGGCCGACGACGCCGTCCTCGACGCCCCCGCGGCGCGGTGGGGGGTCGACGCGGGCCGGGCGAGCGTCCTGCTGTGCGGCTCGGGCGCCCAGCGCGGCGGCGCGGTCTCCGGCCTCGGCGGGCACAACGCCGCCCAGGCCGTCCTTGAGCTGGCATAAAAACCACGATGCCAGTCCCCGGCCAGTCGATCTTGGGGATTTTAGGTAAAGCCGACGTTCAGGACGAAGTGCCCGAGGCGCAGGTTCAGGACCCCGCCACCGGCCCAGTGCACGATGAACGCCAGGAGGATGATGGCGAGTATTGCGACCACCAGCCAGAAGAAAAAAACGACAATGCCGGGAATCGCGTACCCGGCTACCGATCTCACTCTTGCCACGGGCCCGAGCTACCCCGGGCGATACGACTTATTCCAAGACGTGATGGAGGGCGACACATGCGAGCGGTACTGATGACGGCAGCGGGCGGGCCCGAGGTCCTCCAGGTCGCCGAGGTGCCAGAACCCCAGATCACGGGGGAGCGCGACGTCAAGGTGCGCTTGCGAGCGGCCGGCATCAACCCGGTCGACTACAAGCTCCACACGTACGGGACGATCGGCCGATCGCTGCCCGCGGTCCTCGGCGTCGACGGCGCGGGCGTGGTCGAGGGCACCGGGCCCGCCGTCACGCGATTGACCGACGGCGACGAGGTCTACTTCGTCGACGGCGGCTACGGGCCCACGCCCGGCACCTACCAGGAGGTCAAGATCGTCGACGAGCGCTTCCTGGCGCGCAAGCCCGAGCGGCTCTCGTTCGTCGAGGCGGCAGCGGCGCCGCTGGTCACCATCACCGCCTGGGAGGCGCTGCGGGAACGGGCGCGGGTGGAGCGCGGCCAGCGGGTCCTCGTGCAGGCGGGCGCGGGCGGCGTCGGCCACATGGCCGTGCAGATCGCGCGGCTGGCGGGCGCCCGGGTGGCGACGACGGTCTCCCCGGGCCCGAAGACCGAACTGGCGTCCTCGCTCGGCGCCGAGCTCTGCATCGACTACACCCGCGAGGACGTGGGCGCCAGGCTGCGCGCCTGGACCGGGATGGACGGCGCCGACGTGGTCCACGACACCGTGGGCGGCAAGACCTTCTCCGCCTGCTTCGAGCTCGTGCGCCCCTACGGCGACCTGGTATCCAACGTGGAGAGCCCGTGGGAGGACCAGGTGATCACGACCATGCACAACCGGAACCTGCGAGTCTCGTTCACCTGGATGCCGGCCCCTCAGGTATTCGGCTGGCAGCAGCAGCGGGAACGCCAGCGGGGCATACTCGAACAGGCCGCGGCCCACTTCGACGAGGGCGAGCTGCGGGTCCAGGTCGGCGCCACCTTCCCGCTCGACCGCGCCGCCGACGCCCACCGCGCCCTCGAAGCGGGCAAGGTACTCGGCAAGGCCGTACTCAAGATGGGCCCCTAACGCAACCTGCCGATGGCGTGGTTCGCGTCTTCGGTATCAGGGCGGTGAACTGGCCCGCCCTCGGTCACGTGGAAGCGTACAGCCGGGCCATGCCGGCCGCCGCGTCCGCCATCAGCGCCCGAAGGCTCACCGGCGCCAGTACCTCGACCTCGGCCCCCAGCCCGAGGAAGGAAGCCTGCGCGTGCGGCAGCGACTCGATCGGGACCACAGCGGTGACCCAGCCGCCGGTGTCAGGCACCGCGGTCGCGTCGACCGCCGCCGTCACCGCCTGGCTGAGCAGATCGCGCGCCCGCTCGCGGCCGTCCGGCGACAGCCGGATGGTGGCCTCGCCCTGCTGCAGCCCCTCGCGGAACCGCAGGATGTGCGCGGCCCAGTACTCCGGCAGGCTGAACCCCGCCAGCCGCTCGAACTGCTCCTCAAGCGGGGTAAGGCCGAGCACCTGGCTGATCCGGTAGGTTCGCAGCGCCCCGTCACAGCGGGCCACCACGTACCACTTGCCTCCCTTGAGCACGATCCCGTGCGGCTCCAGGATCCGTGTCACGTCGGTCGGCGCGACCCAGCGACGGTAGCGGACCTCGATCCGCCGCTGGTTCCAGACCGCGTCCGCGATCGCGTCGAGGTGGGGCGAGGAGTCGCCGTCGTGATACCAGCCGGGCGCGTCGAGGAAGAACCGCTCGGCGATGCGGGCCGACCGCTCGCGGAGCTCCGGTGGCAGCGCCGCGTCCAGCTTGAGCTGCGCCGTGGCCAGCACCGTGCCCAGGCCGAGCTCGGCCGCCGCGCCCGGCATACCGGCGAACTGCAGCGCCTCCGCCTCGGCGGCGGTCAGACCGGTCAGCCGGGTCCGGTAGCCGCCGAGCAGCTGGTAGCCGCCCGCGGGGCCGGCGCCGCCGTAGATCGGCACGCCCGCCTCGCTCAGCGACTCGACGTCGCGGTAGATCGTCCGGACTGAGACCTCGAGCTCGGCCGCCAGCTGGGGCGCGGTCAGCCGCCCCCGGGTCTGCAAAAGCAGCAGAATCGAAACAAGTCGGCTCGCGCGCATAACCCTGACAATATGTGTCAGGTTCGTCTGCGTCGCCCAAGCCAGAACGCGGCGCCGATCGCCACCAGCGCCCCGACGACGCCGACGGCGATTAGGGTCGCTGGCAGGACTCCGCCGACCGATGATGGGCTGCCTACGGAGCTCGCCGCGACTCCTTTCGGGGCCAATGCGGGGTTGGTGGCCGGAGCGTTGGTGGCCGGAGCGCCGGTGGCCGGAGCGTTGGTGGCGGCGAAGGCGACTACCCGATCCGCTGAGGGGGCCAGTAGCAGGCCGTCGGCGGCGCTCGCAGTGGGGAAGTGGTTGGCTGGCGCGCCGATCGAGGCCTGCTGCCGCACCGCGCCGGTAGCCGGATCCAGCCCGTAGAGCATTCCGTTCTGCCCGATGGTCCAGACCAGGCCCGCGGCCACGATGGGAGGCCCGCCGCCTGTTCCTGAACTCCACAGCAGGTGAAGCGCGGCCGGTGACTTCACCGCCCGGACCGCGACGATGCCGCTCGTGCAGGGCAAGTAGACCGTCGTGCCCTGCACCGCGACACCGCCGTCGATGTCCTGGCTGCACGCCGAGCCGAGCGCCGCCTGCTGCCCGCCGATACCGCCCAGGTCCGCCCGGTTGAGCAGATAGACGATGCGCGACTTCCCGGTGAGGATCACCTGCCCGTCGGACAGCAGGGCCGGCGCCACCGACATGTCAAGGTCGCGGGAATTATTCGCAGCCCAGGTGGTCGGCGCGAAGAACTGCATGAGCTTGAGCGAGGGCGACAGCTCGAGTATTGAGTCGCTGTCGTCGTAGGCATGGCTGTACGAGTAGACCGAGCCGTTGCCGGTGCTGACCCAGACGTCGCCGGTTGAGTCCACCACCGGGGCCGCTCCGCCCATCCAGATCGCGCCCTGCGACTCGTCGTCGGCGGCGTCGACGGTGAACATCTCCGGTGTTCCGCCCTGCTCGGGTACGGCGATCACCCGACCTCGGTAGGAAGCGCAGTCCCCGTCGTTCCCGCCCATGGCGAACACGACCCGGCCGTCGTCGAGGGCCAGCCCGGTGCGTTGCAGCAGCGCGGCGGGATCTGCTCCGGCCGGGTCCACGTCCTGGGACACCTCGATCTTGCCCGAGCCGGTGGACAGACCGGTGAACATGTGCGCGGGCATGCCGTTCACGAGTTCGTCGGCCACCACGAAGATCTCGCCTCGGGACTGATCGATGACCGGGGTGCCGGTGATGCCGACCGTGGGCGTGATGTCCCCGCACGGAAGGTCGGCTGACGGCGTGGGGGTGCCGACCCGCGTCGACCAGATCACCGCACCGGTGGCGGCCGACAGCGCGTAGACGGTGTCGTCCTCGGTCGCCACGTAGACGCGGCCCGATGAGACAAGTGGCTGGCCGTAGAGCTCGCCGTCGAGAGCGGGCGAGGTCCAGGCCGGGGTCGTCGTGTTGACCGCGGCCATCGACCCGGTCGCGTCGCTGTCGTCATACGCCGTCCACGAACTGGACGATGCGGGCAGCGGCGCCCGCGTGACGGCGCCGGCCTGCCCACCGCCGAGCGTCCAGATAACGCAGGCCAGGGCCAGTACGGCGGTCGCTGTCGTCCTGAGGCGCGGCCGAGTTGCCATCGCATCACGATAACGGGCCGGTGGGAAGTGTCGGACAAGAACTGCGATGTCGCTCCGGGAAAACCACTGTCCGTTCTGGTGGCGCGGGCGCATAACCCTGACAGTACGTGTCAGGGTTGGCTTCTAGCGTCAAGGGCATGACATTCACACAGAATCACGATGGAGCCGACAACCATGGCGCGGGCGACTTCGACTTCCTCGTCGGCGAGTGGGACGGGATCCAGCGTCGGCGCAAGGCGTGGCTGGCCGACTGCGACGAGTGGTACGAGATGAAGTCGGTGACCCGCTGCTGGTCGGTCTTCGGCGGCGCAGGCAACATCGACGAGGTGCACTTCCCCGACCAGGGCTTCACCGGGCTCACGGTCAGGCTCAGGGACGTGGCCACCGGCGACTGGTCGATTTACTGGGCCAACAGCCGCGACGGGATCCTCGGGGTGCCGCCCGTCACCGGCCACTTCGAGAACGGCGTCGGCCTGTTCTACGCCGACGAGGTACTCGACGGCCGGGCGATCCGGGTGCGCTTCACCTGGTCCCACATCACCCAGGACTCCGCCCGCTGGGAGCAGGCCTTCTCGCCCGACCGCGGGGAAACCTGGGAGGCCAACTGGACCGCGGAGTTCACTCGCCGGACGACGCCGGGGACGGTCGCTTAGGGCGGGTCGGCGGGCAGGCCGAAGCGGGCGAACAGCTCCGCGCCCGAGATCCAGCCGCCGGCGTTCTCGGGGCTGAGCAGGTCGGCGGCCAGGAAGCCGGTCACGGCGGCGATCCTGCCCCCGTCCGGGGAGAGCGTGAGCACGTCGATCGACGCGGGGATGAACCGGCCGGCGTCCTCGTGGTGCACGTAGCCGGCCACCGCGGGCTGGCCGTTGGCCCAGGTCGGCCGGTGCCGCCAGCGATCGGTCAGCGGGTACCTGACCAGGAAGTCAAGGACCGGCCCGAGCCCTCGGTACCAGGTCGGGACCGGCGGCATGGACCACGTCACGTCCTGCGTGACCATGCCGACCAGGGCGGCGATGTCGCCGTTCTCCATCGCGTCCGCGTACTGACGGACCAGGTCCCTGGTGCGCGCGTCGCCGATGGTGCGCAGAGCGGACTGCTGGCTGCTGGCGGGCGCCCGCGCCGCCATCGTGACCCGGGCCCGCTGCAGGGCGCTGGTCACCGACGCCGCCGACGTGCCGAGCTGGCCGGCTATCTCCGCGGCGGAGAAGCCGGCCACCTCGCGCAGCAGCAGCGCGGCCCGCTGCAGCGGCGGCAGGTGCTGCACGGCGGCGACGAACGCCAATTCGATACTCTCCCGCTGCTCGTAGCGCGCCTCCGGGGTGGGCTCGCCGCCCGGCGTCAGCCACCGGTCGGGAAACGGCTCGAGCCAGGGCAGCTCCGTGAGCGGCGCCGCCAGCTCGGCCCCGGCCTCGGCGGGCGCCCCCATGTCGACCGCGAACTCGCGCCGAGACCGGTGCCGGGCGACGTCGAGCGCGGTGTTGGTGGCGATGGCGTACAGCCACGAGCGGACCGAGGCGCGCCCCTCGAACCGGTCGATGCCCTTCCACGCGCGCACCAGCGCCTCCTGCAGCGCATCGTCGGCGTCGTGGACCGAGCCGAGAATGCGGTAGCAGTGGGCGCGCAGCTCCGCCTGATAGGCGGCGGCGAGCTCGGTGAACTCGTCCTCGCGCATCAGTCGCTGAACGTCGGGTCCGCGCCGTGCCGCTTCGGGGCGCGGCCCTTGGGCTCCTCCCACTCCTCCGACCGGCCGAGCGCGGTCAGGTCGAGGAACGAGTAGGCGCTGCCGACCGTGTCGCTGCCCCGCGCCCAGGTCGAGTACGTATGGAAGACCTGGTCGCCGTCGCGCAGGAAGCAGCTGAAGCCGGGGAGCTCGGTCGAGTCATCGTCCTCGAGCAGATCGGGCTGCTCCTTGTAGTTGTAGACGAACTGCTGCCGGTCCTTGTCCGCGGTCGCCTGGTAGTCGTAGTTGAAGTCGCTGCCGTAGGACGAGTACCAGGGGATCGTCCAGCCCATCTTGGCCTGGTACTGCCGCAGCTTCTCCAGCGGCGCGCGCGACACCAGGACGAAGTTCGTGTCCCGGGTCCTCAGGTGCGCGATCATCCCGGTTGAGGTCTCGTTGATCCCGGCCGTGCAGCCCGGACAGGCCGCGTCCCAGTCGGGACCGAACATGACGTGCTGGACGATCAGCTGCCGGCTGCCGTCGAACAGGTCGGGCAGCGCGACCTTGCCGTCCGGCCCCTCGAAGACGTACTCCTTGTCGACCGCGACCATCGGCAGCCGCCGCCGCTCGGCGTTGAGCGCGTCGCGCTCGCGGGTCGCCTGCTTCTCCTTGACCAGCAGCCGCTTCCTTGCCTCGAGCCACTCCTCGCGCGTCACGACGTCGGGGAAAGCCATGCCAACCTCCTACCGGGTTCGGGGTCTCTCACCTGCTTTGACTGCGCGCCGGGAGCGGATTAATCGGTCCGCCTGGATCCCAGGGTCGCGCGCAGGACGCGCAGCGCGACCTGCACCGCCGTCTGGTCGACCGCGACCTGAGCTTCATCCCACGACCGGAGGCAGGTCCCATGCTGCAGCAGGCAGGGCGTTCGATCCCGACGCAATCCCCAACCCGGGCGAAGCGACCCGAATCCCCGTCACCGTCCGCCGTCCCCGGCCAGGCGGAGCTCCGCCGCGTTTTCGGCGCGTTCCCGACCGGCGTCACCGCCGTCGCCGGGCTGGCCGACGACAGCCCGCTCGGCATCGCCGCCAGCTCGTTCACGTGCGTCTCGCTTGACCCGCCGGTGGTCTCGGACTGCACCGCGCACAGCTCGACCACCTGGCCTGGCGAGGCGCATCGACGCCGGCGACCCGCAGGCGCTCCAGCGGGCCGCGATCGCCAAGCTGCTCATCACCCGGTCCGCGATCAACGCCGTCCAGACGGCGTTCACGGCCCTCGGAAACCCGGCCCTGACCCGCGCCAACCCTCTCGAGCGCCACTTCCGCGACATCCAGTGCTGCCGTATCCACCCCCGCAGGACGACGCCGCCCTCCTCGCCGTCGGCCGCCGCACCCTAGCCACCCCAGCGACCTGACCCGCGCCACCCCCGCCCGCCACCCCAGCGACCTGACCCGCGCCACCCCCGCCCGCCACCCCAGCGAGCGAAGTGCGCAATTGGGCCGGCAAGAGTGAGCCCAAACGCGCACTTGGCGTTAATGCCGACTGATGCTGGGCCAGCGGGCTGTCCCGCCCCCAGCGAGCCAAGTGCGCAATTGGGCCGGCAAGAGTGAGCCCAATTGCGCATTTGGGCGCCACTGCCAGGCCGTCGACGATCTCGTCGTAGTAGGGCCGGAAGCTGAAGCCGCCGAACGCCCGCGGCCGGCCGAGCGGTTCCGCCACCTCGGGCCGGATCAGCGTGGGGGTGCCCGCGGCCTCGGCCAGCAGCTGCGCGTGGGCGGTCGCGTCGGCGGTGATGAACAGCCAGGCCGCTTCCTCGACCGAGGCACCGATGGTCAGGAACCGGTGATTCTGCAGGATCACGGCCTTGTTCGGGCCGAGCGCGACCGCGATTCGCTTGCCCTCGGCCTGGTCGAGCACGACCCCGTTGAAGTCGGCGTACAGCGAGTTGCTGC
>Ga0335075_10008137_pt1 | contig 16103 bp, 16 predicted proteins | sample Lox_Sample_24_FD_206723 | JGI IMG/M metagenome (GOLD analysis project Ga0335075, IMG submission 206723) | Soil microbial communities from Loxahatchee National Wildlife Refuge, Florida, United States - Lox_Sample_2.4 | ecosystem: Environmental > Terrestrial > Soil > Wetlands | place: USA... | reverse complement strand
TGCTTGGGCCAGGCGTGAGCCGGCTGCGCGCTCTCCCTATACACCGACATGGACCATCCGCGCGTGAATTCCCTAACCAATGGCAGCACCTTGGAGGATGCGTCCGGTCCCGTCGCTCACTTTCGCGACCGGCAAGCGCCGGATTGTTCGGCCTGCCTTCGTCCCAGTCGTGCGGCTGCTGCCGTGATCGCGGAAGCGAAGCCGCGCTTCGCCTGGAAGACCGCCGCCCTTTGCGTCCTTGGATTCGTGCTGGTGCTGTACAATGGCGTGAATCTCCTTCTCATGATCGCCCTGACGCCGAAGAACGACTTCGGCCGCACCTTCTTCAGCGCCGTCGCCTTCGTCCACGGCGAGGAGATGTACGGACGGAACCCGTCCATCCCCTGGAAGCTGGAAGACGGCTCGACGATCGATCTGTGGAACCTCAACCCGCCGCACTTCCATTTGCTGCTGTTGCCGCTGGTCTGGCTGCCGACCGGAGCGGCCCTGGTCCTCTGGCTGCTGGCCAATGGTGTGTGCGGCTATTACGCCCTGCGGATGATCGTCCGCGAAGCTCAGCTGACGTTTACGCCCCAACAGCGTCAGCTGGCGCTGATTGGGCTACTCGGCTTCATCGGCACCGCGTCGGCGCTGGTGACGGGTCACATGGCATTTCTCCTGTTCGGAATGGTGACACTCAGCTGGCACGCCGCTCGCCATGAGCGCTGGACAACCTCCGGCATCTGGCTGGGACTCGCCCTGAGCGTCAAGCCGTTTCTGCTGTTTCTCGTGCCCTACTTCCTGTGGCGGCGGCAATGGCGGGCGACGGCGGCGCTGGCTGGTACGGTCCTGCTTTGCGTGGCCGCTGGATTCGCCGTCTTCGGCGTCGAGAGCCATCGTGCCTGGCTGCACATGCTGCATGTCGCCGACAACTGGGCCTGGCTGCCGATGAACGCTTCCGTGACGGCTTTCCTGACGCGGACGTTCACGACGAATCCTCTATTCACGCCGCTGGGCGTGGCGACGCCAAACCTCATCCGCACGCTCTGGCTCTGCATCGGCATCCCGATTGGGCTGCTGACCTATGCGGTCGCCTTCAAGGATCCGTCGCGCCGAGGTGTCGATCGCGCCTTCGCCCTGATGCTGATCGCTGCGCTGCTGCTGTCGCCGTTGGGATGGGCGTATTATTTCTGGCTGCCGATCGGGCCGCTGGCGGTGCTGTGGGCGGATTGGCGGCGCGGTACGGATGGGGAAACCGCCTGTCCAGCTTGGACGCGGAGACTGTTCAAGCTCGCGCTGATCGGCTTGATGTACCCTCTTTGGTGCATCGGCCTGGGACAGCCTCTGCGACTGGGCACAGCTCTCATCGCCAGCCTGTATTTCTGGGGATTATTGCTTGTTTGGCTCGCCCTTCTGATTGACGGCTCGCGCCTTTACTTCCGCTCTCGCCCGCTCCTTGCTGCGAGGACAACCGCGTGATTCCGCATCTGCCTCCCCTCGACCCTGCCGATTATCGCATCAGCGTGGTCCTGCCGGTCTTCTCGGAAACCGGCACTGTTCGCTTGATCGCCGACTGGCTGCGTGAGAACCTGGGCGATCGCCTGCTCGAAATCCTCATTGTCGTCTCACCGCGCTCGTCGGCGGAATCGCGAGCAATCTGCGATGGCCTCGCCGCTGAGGACGAGCGCATTCGAGTGTTTGTGCAGCAGAACAACCCCGGTGTCGGCCACGCCTTCCGCGAAGGTTATGCCCGTGTGCGCGGCAACGTGGTCCTGAGCATGGACTCCGACAACGAGATGGAGCTGGCGGCGATCCCGCGCATGCTCGACAAGCTGGCCGAAGGCAATCACGGCCTGGTGGTCGGCGCTCGCTGGCTGCCCGGCGGCGGCTTCGTCGGCTACAGCCGCGCGAAACGCTTTTTGAACTGGGGCTTCCAGCAGCTGTTCCGCTGGCTGTTCTGGACGCCGCTGCACGATCTCACCTACGGCTTCAAGGTGTTGCGGGCCGAGGTGATACATGGCATCGCCTGGGAGGCGTCGCTGCATGAGATCGGCTGCGAGACGACCATGAAGCCCATCCGCCTCGGCGTCTCCGCCGCCGAAGTGCCGAGTACGTGGACGGCACGAACGCAGGGCCGCTCGACGAACAACTTCTGGCGCAATTTCCGCTACGTGGCGATGGCCTGGCGCATTCTGGTCCGCGGCGTGTCGCCGGCCAATGAAGATCCTGCTTGCGATCTCGCCCTCGCTGCACGGCACTGACCGCCCTTGTCGGGCGCATCAGGTCGAAAAATAAGCTAGATAATTTCGGAGAGTTACATTCGCCTCTCATGGAGATTGTTCTCCTATGGCTGACAGAGTCTTTGTCACCGGCGGCGCCGGCTATCTCGGCTCGATCCTGTGCGAGCATCTGCTGCTCAAAGGCTATCAGGTGACGGTCCTGGATAGCCTCCAGTACGGCGAGCAGAGCCTGTTCCACCTGGCCGGGCATCCGAATCTCGATTTCGTGTACGGCGACGCCCGCGACGAGGAGCAGCTGCGCAAGCTAGTGCGGGGAGCCGATGCGATCATCCCGCTGGCCGCCATCGTCGGCGCGCCGGCGTGCGACCGCGATTCGCTTCTGACGCGCTCCGTCAACGTCGATGCCATTCGCCTGCTCAACCGCCTGCGCAGCCCGCACCAGCTGCTCGTCTACCCGACGACCAACAGCGGTTACGGCACCAAGTCCGGCGATGTGTTTTGCACCGAGGACAGCGCCCTGGAGCCGATCTCGCTGTACGGTCAGACCAAGGTGCAGGCCGAGTCCGCCGTGCTCGACAGCCCGCGTGCCATCACCTTGAGGCTGGCCACCGTCTTCGGCTTGTCGCCGCGCATGCGCCTCGATTTGCTGGTGAATCATTTTGTTCACGAGGCCGTCACCAACGGTTACCTCGTCATCTTCGAGAAGGATTTCAAGCGTAATTTCGTCCACATCCGCGACGTGGCCGACTGCTTCCTGCACTGCATCGACAACGCCGACCGCATGATTGGCCGGCCTTACAACGTCGGCCAGGATGCGGCCAATTGCTCCAAGGAAGACCTTGCTCGTCTGATTCAGAAGCACGTGCCCCGTTTCTACGTGCATTACGCGGCCGTCGGCAGCGACCCGGACAAGCGCAACTACATCGTGTCGAATCAACGCCTGCGCGAGGCCGGCTTCGTGGCGCGCCGCTCGCTGGAGGACGGCATCCGCGAGCTGATCCACGGATATCGGCTTCTCGGCCGCCGCCGCTTCATGAACGTGTGATCGTCGCCCCTCGGCGTCCCCCTCGCGGAAACGTTGTCATGATGAGAACCCTATCTGCTCCCCGAACGGCGAGCCGGCGACGCCGGCAGAGCGGCACCGGCGGCATCATTCGCGCCAAGGCTCCCTTGCGCATCAGCTTCTCCGGCGGAGGCACCGATCTGCCGCACTGGTACGAGGAGCACGGCGGCGCCGTCTTCTCCAGCACCATCAACCGATTCGCCTACGTGACGCTGTATCCGCGCGACGACCGCGAGGTACGCATCCGCTCGCTCGACCTGGGCTACATGGTGCAGTACGACGTCAACCAGAAGCCGATCTACGACGGCGTCCTCGATCTGGCGAAGGCGGCCGTCTATCGCCTGGGAGCCGGCCGCGGTCTGGAGTTGGACGTGCGCTCCGACGCCCCGGCCGGTAGCGGACTGGGCGGATCGTCGGCGCTGACGGCGGCCATCGTCGGCGCGCTGGCCCGCTACACCGATCAGTCGTTCGATCCTTATGAGCTGGCCGAGCTGAACTACGAGATCGAGCGGCACGACCTGCGCATTGCCGGCGGCAAGCAGGACCAGTACGCCACGACGTTTGGCGGCTTCAACCTCATCGAGTTTCACGCCGATCGCGTGCTGGTCAATCCGCTGTACATCGACCGCGACATCCTCAACGACCTGGAGAGCCATCTGCTGCTGTGCTACACCGGCCGGGTCCGCGCCGATCTCGGATTGGTGTCGCAGCAGGTCAAGATGTATCACGAGGGCCGGACGGCGACGCACCAGGGCTTGCAGGAGCTTTACGATCTGGTCTTCACGATGAAGGAGGCGCTGCTCAAGGGCCGGCTGACGGAGTTCGGCGAGCTGTTGCACGACGCCTATCTCGCCAAGAAGCGCATGAATCCGGACGTGGCCACCGGCACCATCGCCGACAAGCTCTATGAGGAAGCGCGGGCGTCCGGCGCCATCGGCGGCAAGCTGCTCGGCGCTGGCGGCGGCGGCTACCTGCTGCTGTATTGCGAGACGGATCGCCAGCATGAAATCCGCCTCGCCCTGGAGGCGATGGGCGGACAGTTCACCGATTTTGCCTTTGACGATCTCGGCTTACAGTCGTGGCGCAGCAGCAGTCGATGAGAGACAAAAAATGAGCCACAGATGAACACGGATAAACACGGATCAAAACAAGAAGAAAAACGACACTGAGGAACGCTCTCTTTCGCTGTTTTTTGTCTTTCTCTCTTTTTGTCCTTTATCCGTGTTCATCTGTGTTCATCTGTGGCTCATTTTTTAACAGGTTTTTTAAGCACCTCTCCCCCGAAGCAGGGGAGAGGGGAGTGTTGGAACAGCGTATTAGTGGATGCAAGGGATCGTAAAACGTCTGTGGAGATTGCAGCAATGAGCTTCTGGACGGGGAACCGGGTGCTGGTCACGGGCGGCGGCGGCTTTCTGGGCAGCCATGTCGTGGACCAGCTGAACGATACCGACTGCGCGAGCATTTTCATCGTGCGGCAGCGTGAGTACGACCTGACGCGGGAAGAGCAGGTCATTCGCCTGTTCGCCGAGCACCCGGCCGACGTGGTCCTGCACCTGGCCGGACACGTCGGCGGCATCGGCGCCAACAAGGCGCGGCCGGCCGACTTCTTCTATCGCAACCTGATGATGAACACGTTGACATTTCATCATGCCTGGAAGAGCGGCGTGCGCAAGCTGGTCGCCGCCGCGGCCGGCTGCGGCTATCCCGAGCACGCCCCCATGCCGCTGACGGAAGAGAGCTTCTGGAACGGTTTCCCGCAGGAAGAGAGCGCTCCGTATTCGCTGGCCAAGCGCATGCTGCACGTCCAGTCGCTGGCCTACTGGAAGCAGCACGGTTTCCTCGCGGTGTCCACCATCCCCGGCAACATCTACGGCCCCTACGACAACTTCGATCTGGAGAACGCTCACGTCGTACCCGCGCTGGTCCGCAAGTTTGTCGAGGCGACGGAAGAGAAGCGCGAGCGCCTGATCGTCTGGGGCACGGGCACGCCGACGCGCGATTTCGTCTATGCTGGCGACGTGGCCGAGGGCATCCTCCGCGCCGCTGAGGTGTACGAGCAGCCGGGCATCGTCAATCTGTCCGCAGGTCGAGAGACGAGCATCGCCGATGTCGTTCACGCCCTTGCCGACATCACCCGATTTACGGGGCAAATCGTCTGGGATGCGAGTCGTCCCGATGGGCAGTCGCGCCGCCTCTTCGACGTGAGCAAGGCCCGCCGCGAGCTGGGCTGGCACGCGCGCACGTCGCTGCACGAAGGGCTGGCGAAGACGGTCGAGTGGTATCGCGCCAATCGCAAGACGGCCCGCAACGCCGGCTGATCTAAATTGAATCACGAAAACACGAAAGTACGAAAGCACGAAACAGAAGACAGGAAAACAGAAAGAAACGTGCTCGGTTGCTGGTGATGCCTTCTTTTCTTTCATGCTTTCGCTCTTTCGTGTTTTCGTGATGGAATTTAAGGGAGCAACAGCATGAAAATCCATCTTACCGGCGGCAAAGGCTTCCTCGCGCGCTGGCTCGTTCCGCATCTGCGTGAAGTACACGAGGTGGAAGTCAGCGATCGGGACAGCATGGACGTTACCGCACTCGATCGCGTCTGCGACACTCTGGCGTCCTCGCGTCCCGACATGGTGATTCACTTCGCCGCCCTGTGCGGCGCCAAGCCGAGCCGCGACAACCCGCCCGAATTCTTTGCCGTCAATGCCCAGGGGACGGTGAACGTGCTCGAAGCCTGCCGCCGCGCCGGCGTGCCGCGCTTTCTCCTCGCTTCCAGCTTGACGGTGCATGGCGCCGGCGAGGAAGCGCGCATGGAAAGCTCGCCATTCGCCCCGCGCCATCCCTACGCCGTCAGCAAGGTCGCCGCCGAATTCGCCGCTCTCAATTACTGCCAGAATTTCGGACTCAGCGTGACGATCGTGCGGCCGACGCTGGTGGTCGGCGAGAATTACAAGGAGCCGCATGCCGTCGGCGATTTCGTCGCCACCGTGCTGCGCGGCGACAACATCGTCCTGTTCGGCGACGGCCATCACCGCCGCGATTTCGTGCATCCGCTCGACGTGGCCCGTGCCGTGCGCCTGGCCGCCGAGCACCTGGGCGATGCGAAGCCGTGGGAGCACGAGGTCTTCAACATCGGCTCCGGAGAGCTGTTCCGCATGGTCGATCTGGCGGACCTGGTGATTCGTGTCACCGGCCGCGGCCGCCGCGTCCACGGTCCGGCCTCGGAGCAGTCTTTCAGTCTCTACACCCGCATCGACCGAGCACAGCGCGTGCTCGGCTACCGACCCTCGGTATGCACCGAGGACATCATTCACCGGCTGATCCATCACTCTAACCTCGACGGAGCCGCATGACTACTCCCCACATGACGCTGGTCATCACGACCATCAATGTCCCGACCCTGCTGGAAGTCTACGCCGACAACTTCGAGAAGCATGGCCATCTGGAGCACACCAGCGCCCTCATCGTCGGCGATAAAAAGACGCCGCACGATGCCGCCGCCAAGCTGGCCTCCAACCTGCGCGGCCGAGGCTTCGACTGCCTGTATCTCGACCTGGCGGCCCAGGAGCAATACCTGGAGCGCTTCCCGCGTCTGGGGCCCTTCATCCCCTACAACTCCGACAATCGCCGCAACATCGGCTACCTGATGGCCGTGGAGAAGGGCGCCGACATCCTCGTCGCCGTCGATGACGACAACTTCGTCCGCGGCGACGACTGGTACGCCGGCCACGCCCACGTCGGCAAAACGCAGCGACTGGAAACCGTGTCCTGCGCCAACGGCTGGTTCAACCCGTGCCAGATGATGGAATATGAGCCACACTGCACCGTCTACGCTCGCGGCTATCCCTACAACAAGCGCTGGCAGCCGAATAAAGAGACTTACGAGAGCACCGTTGGCCGCATTGTCCTCAACGGCGGTCTGTGGCTGAACGATCCGGACGTGGATTCGCTGACGCGCCTGAGCGTGCCGGCGCGCGGCGTCTCGGTGCGCAAGGAGCGCGTCATGCTGGCGCCGGGAACGTGGTCGCCGATCAACACGCAGAACACCGCCTTTCATCGCGACGTGGTGCCGGCGTTCTATTTCGTGCCGGTCGGCGAGCCAATCAGCGGCTTGCCGGTCGAGCGCTACGGCGACATCTGGGCCGGCTTCTTCGTCAAGAAAATCATCGATCATCTCAACGAACGGATCACCTTCGGCGCTCCAGCCTGCGATCATCGCCGCAATCCTCACCGGCTGCTGCACGATCTGGAATTGGAGTTCTGGTCGGTCGTGCTGACCGATCCGCTGGCCGACATGCTGCGCGAGTGGCAGCTGACGGGCAGCACGTATTGCGATTGCTACGCCGAGCTGGCCGATCATCTGGAGCGCGCCGACTGGCCACACAAGAAGATGGCCGGTGAGATGAAGGCGTTCTTCGGCCGCATGGCGAATGGCATGCGTACCTGGGTCGAGGCGTGCCGGCAAATTGGATATTGAGAAATCGTCGATGGAAACACCGCGGCCCGCGACATCCATAGGGTGTTGCGGGCCGACTTATCAGAGAGAGCGGGATATGGGAGTCGAAGCGGTCAGCGGCCCTTCTTCTGAGCCAGCATTCGGAAGTGGGTGCGGTCGCGGTGGCAGAGGGCACAAACCACCTCACACTTCGCGATCTCCGCGAGGATCAGTCGGATGGAGCCGCACTGCCGGGTTAACTGCGAGATCCGCTCCACTTTCTTGCCGCTGACATGATCAAAGTCCATCTTCCACGGAGCGTATTGGTTACCACAGTCTGCACAAGGGCGTGCCTTGGCCGCATCGACCATTGGAGTTAGGCGGCGCTCCCGTTCCCTGATGCGGCGGTAATATTGTTGTTTATTCGCTTGATAGTGCTTTTGCCGATATTCTCGACGGCAGGGACGGCAATAGGCGTCGTAGATTGTCCGATCCGCGTGTCTCACTTTGACGTTGAATTGATCGAGGGGCTTGTTGTCACCACAGATAGCACAGCGGCGCGTCTCCATTGGGCTTCTCCCGTCCTGGAAGTAGTGATGTGAAAAGCGGGATACGGGAGTCGAACCCGTTTAGCCAGCTTGGGAAGCTGGTGCCCAGCCGGTAGGCCAATCCCGCAGGATTAAAGAGATTCTATCCTACAGCAAAGACTGTTTGCAATAGCTTCATTCGATGCCTGACGTCTGGCCACGCGCCAGACGCCGCTCGCGCCGCCGGCAACGCCGTCCCGTTTCGGACGCCAGGTAGCTCAGGCGGCGGCAACCATCTCCATCGGCACGGCGCCTCGGAGGAACTTCTTGACAGGCTCCGGCTCCTGCTCCGCGATGCTGTCGAGAACGCGGACGGCGCAAGGTGCCAGCAGCTCCACGCCCAAGAGATGCCCTCCCGCGTCATAGTCTGCCATGGCGCGCCCCTCGATGATTTCGCGTGTCTCGACGGCCTGTCCTTCGCGGACGTAGAAGTAAACCGCCTGCACGCGCCCTGTCTGCTCATCCACGGAAACGGTTGTTCGGAACAAGGGCTTACCCATCGTTAAAACCTCCCGCTGATTCGGTGACTGCTCCTGTACGCTGAGAAAATACGCAGTCGATCCGGCAGCTCTTCGTAGACCACGTTGAGGGCCACACCCGGGCCGCAATTCTTCCTGTCTCGCTTGCGGCCCTCGTCTGCCGGCAACCCCGTGTCATCGGGGTTATCGAGGACGGCAACCACGTCTGCCTCGCTTATGCCGCGCTCCCGCATGCGGCTGGCGGCGTGCTGAAGAAACTCGATTGTTACCGTGGTGCCCTTGACGATTGCCTGTATGACTTTGGCCGGGTCTTCCCAGCGGCTCACGGTTGGCTCTGGAGGCGGCACGGCAGACTCCCTTCTGTAGACACCTACAACGATTGCATGGTATCGCTCCGCGCGCCCAACACCAAGAGAAAAAAGCCGCGGGTTGATGTCTGCTTCGATGATTATTTGGAAGGACGCCAAGCCATGCCGGAGCCTCTCTCGTCTCCGCGCCGCAACCTGGAACGCAAGTTCCGATGCGCCGACCTGTCCGCCGCGGCGGCCGCCGTCGAGCAGCTGGGGGCGCGCTACGAGGGAGTGCTGGAACAGACGGATGTGTATTTCCGTGTGCCGAATGGCCGGGTCAAGCTGCGCACGACGCAAGGGCAGCCCGCCTTCCTCATCTGGTACGAACGGCCGGACGAAATCAACGCGCGTTGGAGCCGCTATTATCTTGTCCCCATAAGCGATCCCACCACGCTACGAGCGGCACTGGCGGCGGCGCTGGGCGAGCGCGGCGAAGTGCGCAAACGACGGACGCTGTGGCTGTGGCACAATGTTCGCATCCATCTCGATGAGGTGGCGGGATTAGGCACGTTCGTCGAGTTCGAGGCGGTGATGTCGGCGAGTGACGATGAGACGACGGCGCACGCACGGCTTGCGGAGCTGGCGGCGGCGCTGGGGTTGACGCCGGCGGATGGCGTAGAGGGATCGTATGCGGATTTGCTTGGCTTCTGAGCCGCGACCGTAAGGGAGCGGTAATGCCCTCCGCTCCCTTACGGTCGCGGCTCCGATTCGATCAGCTCAAGCGTTTCAGGGCCGCCTTCGCTTCGCGCGTCAAGCGTGCCTGCGGTGCTCCCTTGGCCAAGGATGCGATCACATTGCGGGCCTCCGGCGTGCCGATGTGTTCCAGCACCTCGACGGCCCGCAGCTCCTGTAGACTCTTCGGCGAGAGGGACGCCTTTCGCAGTTTCTCCAGCAGATCGTGTATCCGGCGCCGAACTTCGGCGGATGTCGTTTCACGAAGTGCTCCGCGCAAAGCGAATTCGGCCGTTTCCCCCTGATTTTCGAGGAACTTGTGGGCTTGTTCTCGGACCTTGAACTCATCGCTGTCGAGCTCGGCGATGCAGCGGATAATTTGTCTGTCATCCGCCGGACGGAGCCGCTCGCGCAGCAACGCCACGCTCTGTTGAGGAGCCGCGACCAAGGCCCACACCGCCTGAAACGCCTTAGGGGCATCCTCAGCGGCCAAATCCGACCACAAGCCAGCCAATGCGGTCGAAGAGAATCGCGGCTCCTTCTGCTGGCCGCTTTGACAGCGGCCCGTCACGTCCCAAAGATACGTCTCGTTTTCCACTTTCCCATCTCGGCCGTGAAAGGCTCCGGCTGAGACCAGCAATCGGCCCGTCGGAGAGAAAGAAACCGACTGGACCCAACCGCGATGTCCGCGAAACTGCTGGCGAGCTTGTCCCGTTAGCGTCTCCCATAAGTAAACCTTGCCGTCGTAGCCGCCGGAAGCCAGCGTTTTGCCATCGGGCGAAAAGGCGATGGCTTCGACCCTCTCGGAGTGCCCGCGCAGCACATGCAGGCTCTTGCCAGTAACGTCCCAAAGGCGAAGGGCCCAGCTGCCGGCTTGGGCCGCAGTTTGACCGTCCGGCGAAACGTCCAGAGCGGTCAAGGGTCCTCTGTGTCCTTCCAGCGCGGGAAGCTCTTTCGTGCCCGTCATGTCCCAGCGATGCACGCGGTAATTACTGTGCTTATCGCTGTTCCAGACGCAGGTTTTGCCGTCCCGAGATAGAAAGGGATCCCAGTTGGGGTTCGCCCCCAGGGCCAGAAACAGCAGCCGGCCGCTGCGCAAATCGACCAGTCGATTATTGTTTTCCCAAGCCACAGCCTTGCCGTCCGGGAGAAACCTTACCGGGCCGTACCTCGCCGCGCCGTACCACGCGCCGTCGCTCCTTCCCCGCACTTGTTCCAGCACCTTGCCGGTGGCGACATTCCAGAACGTAAACAACGAGCGAGGCACGGGGGACTCCCAAATGACCAGCAATACCTCCTGGCTCACGGTGACAAGGGTTTTGCCGTCCGGCGCGAAGGCGAGATCGACCACGACCTGACTCAGCTGGTCTCGCTTCTCCTCCATGCCAGCATAAGTCCGGATTGGCTGTTCTTTGACCGTCAACGAACGCCGCGCTTTCCCGGTGGCGGTCTCCAGCAGTTGCACCTGATCGCGCTTGGCGACAGCCAGTATCTTGCCGTCGGGAGAAAAGCGGATCGGCCCGAAAGGCCCCGCGTTCTCAACCGTCCAGCGATCGTTGCCGCCCACCGGCTCCCGAAAGTGCAGCGTGTGGGCGCAGCCGCATGTCCCACCCCTGCAAATCTCGCGTTTCAGGTCATAATCAACCAGCACCATCCACTTTCCATCGGGAGAGAAAAGCGGCTTGGCCGGCAAGACGGCAATCGCTTTCGGCGGTCGGCCCTCGCCTTCTGGCTGATGCGCCCGCAGACTCGCGCTGCCAAGAGTCAAAGCGGCTGTCAGCAGCACCAAGAATCCCTTCCGTTTCATGGTGGACATGGCTTGCAAACCTCCTGGGACGAGAGCTGGCGAAGATGCCGAGACGCGCGGAAACGGCGCCTTCCTCGGCGAAGTATAGCAACAACGGTCTGCGTTGCGAATGCCGGAGGCGGGCGGGTCAGGAATTATGCAGCTCCGGAAACACGTCGGGGGACAGCCCCGCATCGCGGATTTGCTCGGTCAGCTTTTTCACGGCAGCGAAGCGGTAGTTCGCCACTTGCTGCTCGCTGATCTTCAAAAAAGCGGCGACCTCGCGGTTGGGCCAGCCCTTGACCCATAACAGCTCCAGAACCTTCAAGCGCACCCAGTCGCCCTTTTCCTCGAAGCCATGCAGGATCTGGCCAAGGCAGCGGACGATGGCGGCGCTCTCCAGCTCCTGCCGCTCCTCGCTGCGGGCGGCGCTCGACGCGGCAGGGTGATCGTCGATTTGCTGGTTGAGCAGATCGGAAGAGCTGTCGCTGAGCGAGCGCAGCGGATGGCGGCCGCTGCGGCGAAGATGATCGGTCAGCTTGTGCGAGGCGATGGTGAAAAGATAGGTTTGCAGCTCGCGGCGATCGTCGAAGTTGGGCAGACTATTGAGGAAGCCGACGAAGGTTTCCTGTACCACATCCTCACTGGCGTCGCGGTCGCGCAGGCGGCGATGGACGAACGCCAACAGCCGGCCCTCGTAGCGCGAAATGAGCGTCTCCCAGGCGCGCGGATCGCCGTCACGAATCTGCTGGATCAACAGGCGGTCGCTGTCGGAGGGCATAGACGCTTACCCAATCACACACAGACCCGCGACGATGACCAGGAGGACGCCGACCGCCGCCAGACGCAGCCAGCGCGTGTAGTAGCCTTTGGTCGCTTCTTCCAGACGCAGGTAGCCGCCGACCACGCCGAGCAGACACACGACGCCGAGCACCACGAGAAGCGACAGTTTCTGGCGCTCTTTCATGCGCTCATGCTGGGCCTGCTTCTGGAACTCGGACGCCTGCCGGGCGGTGATGTCGAGCTGCATTTTGACGACCTTCATGGTGCCCATCGGCTGCTCGAACTCCTTGTCCTCCGGTTCGCTGAAATGGACCAGGCCGTGGTCGATCAGATACTGCCCGTTGGGCGACCAGCCAAGACCGCTGTGCTCCTCCAGCCACACCGAAGCGTGCGCCAGCGCATCGTTTCGCGCTCCGATTTCGGTCTTGCCGTAGCCGGTGTACTCCTCGTGAATGAGTGGCTTTTGCGGCTCGGGGACCGGCGGACGCGCGGAGAGCGGAGAAATAGACAACGAGAGGCTGCCCGCAATCAGGCACAGCGCGGTCAGATAAAGCCAGGTCGAGATACGCATCGAAGCTCCTCCTCCTCGCTTGGCGCGCCGCCGGGCTTGTCCCGGCGGACCCAACGGCGGGGATAAACCCCGCCGCTCGCCAGCGTCATCAAGCGTAACGCAGACGCAGACGCTTGGCGCTGGGCGCCGGCGGCTGTTCCCACGGACTGACCAGCTGCACGATTGTGGCCGTCATCACCAGCACAAGCAATCCGGGACTGGCGCTGGCCAGCGGGCGAATCAGCAGCGTCAAGACCAGGCCCCAGAAGCCGGCGCCCAGGATCGGAGCGAAGCTGAACCGATGGGCACGGCGGCGACCGGTCATGCGCCACCATCGCATGGCGAAGAAGGCCAGGCCATAGAAGCTGAAATACGAAGCCTCGGTCACCCCTTGCGACGGCACGAAGGCCAGCAGCGAGGCCGTGTGTTCACGGACAAGGGGAGTCGTGGTAAGCGAGCCGCCGTCCATCCACCAGCACGACAAGCCGACTAGCCCGCCGACCAGGAGCAGGGCGAAGCGGCGCAGCCAGGAATCGCCGCGGCGCTCGGTCCAGAATTTAGACGGTATCAGCAGTGCCCAGCAAGCCGCCACCGTCGGGAAGAAGACGCGGCCCATCTCCAGCATCACGTCGCCGGGCTTGGGACGGATGATGGCCGTCCACAGAATGCTGGCGAGGCCGGTGAACACCACGGCCAGGAGCATCGAGCCGCACAGCTCCATCAGCTGCGCACGGCGCGACACGGCTGGCAGGGCCGTAAGGACCGGCTCTGGCTGGTGCGGCGCGGGCGAGCGGGGTTGCGCCTGTGCCCCGAGGGCCGGTTGCGCCCCGCGCGCGGGTTGTTCTCGGGGCGCTGACGCAACCCCGGTCGCCTCGACGGCACGCGCCATCTCGGCCATGCTGGCATAACGCTGTGACGGGTTCTTCGACAGCGCCTTCGCCACGATGGGCAGATACTCCTTGGGCACCTTGCTCAAATCCGGCGGCGTCGTCAGGTGCTTCATCAAGATTTCGCCGGAGCTTTCGCCGTCGAACGGCACCCGGCCGGTCAGCATCTCATAGAGGATGATGCCGGCGGCGTAGGTGTCGATCGGCTTGCCGTAATTGCCGGTCGAGATCTCCGGGGCCATGTAATGCACGGTGCCGACGCTGTGGGTTTGCGCCGTGCGCTGGCTACTGCCGATCGACTTGGACAGGCCGTAATCGCCGACCTTGACCGTGCCGTTTTCCAAAAAGATGTTGGCCGGCTTGAGGTCGCGGTGAACGATGCCGTGATCGTGGAGGTAAGCCACGGCGCGGGCCAGGCCGAGAAACCATTCCCGCACCAGCTCGCGCGGCAGACCGTTGGGATGCCGGCCGAGGATGACGTTGAGCGGCTCGCCGGCGATGTACTCCAGGACGACCCAGTGATCGCCCTGGTTGTCGGTGCGCAGGTCGTACAGGTTGACGAGGTTGGGGTGCTTCAAGTTGAGGCACTGGGCGACGCCGCGCAGCTCGATCTGCGTGTCGCCGCGCACCAGCTTGAGGGCGACCTCCTTGCCGCCATCGCTGACGGCGAAGTAAACCTCACCGAACCCGCCCCGGCCGATGCCGCGCTTCAGCGTGAAACCTTCCAGGGGTCGTTGTCCCGAGGTGTACGTGAACTTCATCGAACATCCCCCTGCCTGTTGGCGAATGTCTCCGTCTCTTATTCGCCGGCGGCGGCGATTTCTTTGCCGCTTGCGGCTTAGCCCGAGTCGCTAAACCGCAAGCGGCCCTTAATACTACCCCAGTCGCACCGCCACGGGTTCAATCGCGAACGAGATATTTTCGCCGCTGACCATGGCATGCAAATCGCTCAGTAACAGCCGCTCGCCGCTCGTGTGTCCGTTGACGTACAGCTTGCCGCCGTGGCGAATGCCCAGTGTGTCCTTCTGACGGAACAATACGATCGGCTGTTTCAGGTCCGGCACACTCACATGTACCTGCGGCCCGTCGCCGAGCACCAGCGTATCGGCCATCAGCAAAATGGCATCGACGGACAGCGGCAGGCGATGCCCGCTGACCAGGTCGAGCCGGGCACTGGTGCTGATCGGCACCGGCAAGCGAAACTGAAGCTGACACGAGGCGCCCAGCGTGATCCGATCGCCGTTTTGCAACAAGGCCCGCATCGCCTCGCGGCCGTTCACCTGAATGGGCCGAACCGCTTCCAGCACATAACCTTCCGCATCGCGTGTCAGGCTGGCGTGCAAGCGGGAAACATCAGCGACCAGCGGAATGTCCACATGTCCATCGTGGATCGCTTGCCCGAATGTCATCCGCGAGCCTAAACACACCAGATAACCACCAACGCCGTCAATCCACAACAAAAATCGCGTCGGTAAGCTGTCGCAGGGCAGCGTCTCTCCCTCGGTCGAGGCGTCGGGGCCGGGCAGAGCGACCGTCACCGGCTCGATGGCCTTCCACGCTCGCATCCGCGCCTTGCGGGCCTCGGCGTGCTGCGGCGCCAGGGCCAAGACCTGCTCTCCCAGCTCGATGACCTCGCGCCACTTGCCGGTATCGGCGGCCTCATGCAGCCGAACCAGCAGGCCGGGAAAGATTTTCCGATGATGGTCGAGATCGGCGGCGAAGCGATCGAGCACGACCGGCCGATCAGGTAAGCGGCGGCGAACGCGCTCCACGGCATCGCGAGCCGAGGCAAACTCACCGTGGTCGGCAAGCTCGCGGGCTTGCAGCCAGTCGCGGGCGGCCTCCTCCAGTACCTGTAATTCCGCTGAGCGAACCCGACGTTCCCGCAGATGGGCGATGGCCTCGTCGGCTCGCCGAATCTCGCCGGCGTGCAAGAGCGCTCGCACCTCGGCGAGCCCCAGGCGAATCAAGGCCTGGCGGAGACGATCGACGCTTTTCTCCGCTATTTGGAGCTGCTCCGCCTGGAGTAGATCGCGCCAGGCGCTCTCGGCATCTTCCAGCTTCAGGTGCCGCTCGCCGCGCTCGACATAAGCACGGACAAGCCGAGCAAGTAGCTCGCCAGTCGCGCGATGATCGCGAATGGCCGGCTGAATCAGCAGACGATGGGCCTCTTCCAGACGCCCTTGCTTGAGCGCTTCGCGCGCCTGCCGAATTGCCAACCATGCGAAACCGAACATGGTCCTTCTTCTCCGGCGAGCGGGGGGGGGGGGCCCCCCGCTTCGGCAATTCCCCGAG
>Ga0335075_10008135_pt1 | contig 16108 bp, 10 predicted proteins | sample Lox_Sample_24_FD_206723 | JGI IMG/M metagenome (GOLD analysis project Ga0335075, IMG submission 206723) | Soil microbial communities from Loxahatchee National Wildlife Refuge, Florida, United States - Lox_Sample_2.4 | ecosystem: Environmental > Terrestrial > Soil > Wetlands | place: USA... | reverse complement strand
TGGAAATGGGGTGAAGAATTCGCTGATAACGGGGCTAGGTAGTTTGCTGCTGCCATGGCAATGGAATTGGTGGGAAGGGTTCAAGCTGTTGGACGATCTGCCGCGTCACGAAACAGCAACGGCAACAGACTGGGTGGCAAAGGTTCGGCGGCCTCCAGCAGTCCGACGATGCCGATAAGGTCGCGCGTGAGTTCCGTCGCCTCGCTACTGGCCACTACACCCGCGGAAATGCGGAGCCGGCAATACTGCAGCTCCAGCTGTGCCGCATACGCCAACACCGTCATGCCAGGAGACGGGTTCGCAGGCTCACCGCCGAGCAGACGCAGACACATGAACATCCACAGGATGTGTTCAAACAGCATGAGAATTTCCTCCTGATTTGTGGTTGGGGAGTGATTCAGGAGCTTATGGGTTAGGCTGATTGATCCTTGCAATCCATGACTGCAAAATCGATGGCCGCGAAGCATCGACGTTGGGCAGATGCGGAATTACTAATTTCAAGAAGGGTGGACAATGGTCCCGGCGCTGCTTCCATATTCCTGGCGATGGTCAGGCACCCAGTATCCCAGCCCGATCTCGCTGCAAATGGGAGAATTCCCTCAAGATTAGAGGGAGACTCTGCAGCGAATCAGAAATATGCGGAAAGCCCTTTCAAGCGAAGCTTCGCCAGCGAACAATGGCTCGGAATTAAGCCGGAGTTCTGCGGTTATCAGCGAAAAAATCCACGTACGATCGAGTGGTTTCCGCTTTCTCCTGGCGATGGTCGCCATTCATTTTCGGGTAGGTAGCCAGGATCAATCATGGCAGCACAATTCCAGGGAGATTTCACGGAAAGCTGCATTCTGCGTTTCCAGTTTATGGAGCAATACACCGATCCGCCGTGACGCTTTAGGTGCGAGCCGCACCTGCTAGATTCCATGTCAGTCAATCAAACTGAGAAGATTGCATGCGAATCCGTCCGCGCTTCGATATCGCTGGAAATTGTGTAAGCGGACCAAAATGCCGAGGCGATAAAGCGCGATCGCCCCGTATATTTGAGCCATCCAAGAGTAAGCCATTCGGCAAAATCGAGAGAGCAGATTTTGCCATGAAGAAGAAGTTTGCCTTGGAGCATTTCGTAGGAGCGTTGAAGCCGGCGGAAGTCGGAATGCCGATGGCAGAGTGAAAGGATTGCTGTGCGAAACTCACAATTTTGCTTGTACGCGCTTCTTCGATCCGGCTTGGGCGATCAGATCCAGTCCAGTCGTCTGAAGATGGGCCCGCATTGCCTGTTCTGCCATATCCGGATTGCGCAGCCGAATAGCCTCCAGAATAGTTCTGTGTTGCTGGATCGTAAGTCGGAGATTGGCGGGCACTTTGACCGTCTGTTTGCGGCTTTTGAGAAGAAGGGGAGCGAGAGACCTATTAACATCCTGCAGAACCCGGTTTCCGGAAGCTTGCATGATCGCCTCGTGGAAAAGGTAGTCATGGCGTACCAGGTTATCGCGGTCATCGGGACGTTTCTCCTGCGCAACTACCTCACGCTCCATCAACATGAGCTGCTTCTCACTATGTCGTGCGGAAGCCAAGGCTGCAGCGCTGGGTTCGATTATTTTACGCACCTCCAGCAATTCGAACAGGTCGATGTTCCGGGTATCCAGATTTATCTGGGAAGGCCATCCGCCAGACAGTCCCGCCCGCGACTTGAGGAAGGTTCCATCGCCATGTCGACTATCGAGCACATCGAGGATTTGCAGCGCTTTAATCGCCTCCCGAATCGAAGGTCTGCCGACCCCAAACTCCTGCGCAAGCATCCGTTCTGACGGAAGTCTCTCTCCAGGCTGCATATCTTTGGTCTCGATCAGGCAACGCAAATGATCAAGCAGGTCTGATGGCGCTACTTGTTCGATCTTCTTTTTCGGCATGGCTTTCCTTGTGCAACCTTTCTCTTGGAACTTCTACTCCTGATCAAAGGACCCGCCTTTTATCCAGTATGTCAAAGATGAGCACCTGGCACGCACCTTCATCATGGAACCACCCGATTCGCTCCACGGATGACCTGCGCTTCATCGTGGGAATGTATGAGTACGCATGGGACTCACTGTGGTTCAGGCGGATCCTTAGCGATCGCCGAAGCACGTGTAAGCTCTTGCGAATCAGTTCTGGTCGAATCATACTCGACGCAGCGCGGCCGAGATGCGATCGCACGCACGGATGAAATGTATCCCATCGAGTCCCCCATTTGCGCATTTCAGATGAAAACAGTACCTCTGAAACAAAATGAGCCCTAGCCAGATCATCGATGGCTGCCAATCCAACTTCTCCCGCTTCGGCTAATCATGCGCTGATCTCGATTACGAATTGTCAACAATGGTGCAAATTGCGACAAACTCCACTTCAGCCTCAACAGCGATTTGATTGAGCCCCGATCCTCGCCTGTAGCTCCTTCTTGAAATCCATCTGTTTGAGCGCTGGAATTTGCGCGACGCTTCTGGCGGACTCTTTATCGCCGGAGTCCAAATGCCGTAAACGAACCACGGCCCTCAGGGTACGAGTTAGTGGTTGACCACTTGACATATGTTGTATGCCAGTGCATATAATTCACTTGTTTTGACCAGCCTTGTTGGCGGCACCGCCTGAGGAATATTGCTTTCGCAATTCGGCCTCAACGAACGAGAGTTGAACACTCCAGGCGCTCGCAAGGTTTGGCGTATCGCAAGCTGGAGTCAGAATCGAAGGGTTTGGTGCGCGACAGGGACTGGACGCTTGGAATATATATCGGAATTCGTTAAGGGAGGCATCGTGATCAAAAGGGTTTACGTTGTACAGTTTGTACTCGTGACGTTGCTCTTGTCGGCTCTATCCAGCGGATTCGCACAGATAACAGGTGCGAGCCTCACCGGTCAGGTCACTGACAAGACTGGCGCCGCCGTCCCCGGTGCTACGGTTACTGTTGAGAACGCGAATACCAACCTCACCGAGCAGACGACATCTAACGGTCAAGGAATATATAAAATTGCACCTCTGCCTCCTGGCACTTATATGCTGACCGTTGAGGCGAAGGGATTCTCCACCTACATTCAGAAGGGCATTGTCTTGACAGTTGCTCTATCCGCGACTCAAAATGTCGCCCTGAATGCAGGCTCCATCAAGCAGACTGTCCGGGTGACAGCGAACGCTGAGTTGATCAATACCACATCAGCTTCGATTGGCATGACGGTGAACTCCGAGGCCATTACACAGTTGCCTTTGAATGGTCGGGATCCGCAGACGCTCGTATTTCTGGCACCAGGAATGACGAATGGCACCGCGAGGGGAGTCAACGTAAATCAGGGCGGATTCAATTTTCCGGAGCAGACGGGCGGGTCATCGGGTGTGGGCACAGGACGTGCCGATAGTACCTACTACCTGCTCGACGGTGTTCCGAACCAAGATAACTACGTAGGGCTTGCCGCGCCTTTTCCGAACGCGGATGCTACTCGTGAATTTCGGGTAATCACTAATAATTTCAGTGCTACGTATGGATTTGCTCCAGGCGCGGTAGTAACGATCGAAACGAAATCCGGAACAAACATGTTTCATGGGGGTGTTTGGGAATTTTTACGTAACAAGAGTTTCAACGCGTCGGATTGGTTTTCTCATACTGTTGATCCTCTACATCAAAATCAATTTGGCGGAGACCTTGGAGGGCCGATTTTGAAGAACAAGCTATTTTTCTTCGCCAATTACCAGGGAACGCGAAACAGCACCGCCACGACTGCCAACTTCATCTATTCCATCACCCCCGCGATGCTCAATGGCGACTTCAGCGGCGTTCCACAGACATTGAATGCCCCATTCACGACCGTGAACGGCAAGCAGAATCAGATCAATCCGGCGCTGTTCAACTCAAGCGCGGTCGAAATTGCTAAGACAGCTCTTCCTGCAGGACAACAACCCGATGGCGGCGTCTATTATCAATCCGGGAAACTCATTAATATTTACAACGAAGGCACCGGTCGCATCGACTACAACATCTCACCCTCTCAGCGACTCTTTGTGCGAGCATTTGTTAACTACTTCGACCAACCATCAGATGGAACTCCTGGTAATATTCTTAGCTACACGGACAGTAATCCGCTCGAATACTACAATGGCACCTTGGGCCATACGTGGATGATTAATTCAAAGATGGTCAACGTTGCATCCATTTTTATAGCCCAGATCGATTCTTCTCAAGGTGGTGAGGGCCTTTTAAGTGACGGCACTCCCTTTTGCTGGTCGCATTACATCAATGTAAGCGATCCCCCGGGAACCTGCTCTTTTGAGGGATTTACTGTGGGCAATGGCTTCAGCAGCCAATATTTGGAACCCTGCGGCGTAAACCGCTCAACATCTGGCTTTTACGACAATTTGACGGTAGAGAAAGGCAGAAACAATCTCACATTCGGAATCGATGCACAGCACCAGTCATCAAGCGAAAATTGCGATTATCCGAAGCAGCCGATCATCGACTTTAGTGGCCAGTATACCAATAATGGTCTGGCAGATTTTTTGCTCGGAGATGTCTCGTCGTATTTTCAGGGTGCGGGAGAGGTGGGAAGCTTGAGCCAGTGGCAAATTGGCTTCTATGGTGAAGACCAGGTCCAGCTTCGACCAAACGTCACATTAAGTACCGGTTTACGCTGGGATCCAAACTACCCTGTCAATATAGCCAATGGACGAGCTGCAACCTTTGTCGTTGGGCAACAGAGCACGGTCTATCCGAACGCTCCCGCGGGTCTGGTATTTCCAGGAGATAAGGGAATCGGCAATGGATTGATGCGGACGACATACGGATATTGGCAGCCCCGCGTCGGTATTGCCTGGCAGCCGCACTCGCTACCTCATACCTCATTCCACGCCGGGTTCGGACTGTTCACCGCTCCTCTAATTACTTCGTACTACAATCACACGTTCGATAATAGTCCGTTTGCCCCGACCTATACTTTGAATGGAACGGCGACCACGGCAATCCCCCTAAATGATCCATGGTCCGGTTTCGCTGGAACGGGCGGCGCAAGCCCATTTCCGCCTTTCGCCACCGCAGCATATAGGCCACCGTCTTCGGCGGCATTTACGCCGGGCCTATCGATTCCAGCCACCTTTGATCCGGGCTTCAAGCTTGGTGTCACTCAAGCCTGGAATGTCGCGGCCGAACAGCAAATAGGCGCCAATATGATGGTCCGTCTAGCGTATGTGGGGAGCCAGTCCTATCATCAGTCGGTTACTATCGACCAAAACCCAGGAATCTATGCGACGAATGGTACTCGGAGCACCTACTCCAATTTTGGTCAAATATTGAAAGATTTCAGCAACGGAACAGCCAGTTACAATGGCCTCGAAGCCACTGTAGAGAGCAATCTTTCGCATGGACTACAGTTTCAATCGAACTTTACTTGGTCCAAGCTAATCGATACTGCATCGTCAGCGGACATCAGCTTCGTGTCGGCGCTGCCGAATCCGTTTAATCTCGGATTCAATCGCGGAATTTCGAATGCGAACGTCCCATTCATTTGGGTAAGCGATTTCATCTACACGTCCCCGCTGCTATCCAGATACAACCAGCTTATGCGGCAGACGTTGGGTGGTTGGGAAGTTAGCGCAATCATCACCGCCGAATCTGGTACTCCCTTTAGCGTGACCGGCGGTTTTGGGAACAATAATTCTGGAGCACTGCAGTATCAAGATTACGCAAATCGCGTGTCAGGGCAACCACTTGATGTTCGACAAGGCGGGAAATCTCACTGGTTAAACGACTATTTCAATATCAATGCATTCACCGAAAATCCTCCGGGAACCTTCGGGAATAGCGGTAAAAATATTATGAATGGACCACCCGTCAATTTTACGGATTTGGGTCTTGATAAGAATTGGACAGTTTACAAGCATTACGTCTTACAGTTTCGGTGGGAGATGTTTAATGCATTCAATCACCCAAACTTTGCTCCACCAAACTCAACCAATCAGATCGGACCCAATGGTTCGAATGTCGGTGGCACCGAAGGGGTGATCACCTCTCTTGGTTTTGAACCTCCCCGCATTATGCAAGGCGCTCTGAAGTTGACGTTCTGAAGGCTTTGGTTTTTTGGGTACCTGAGTCAGACTCAGGTCCTCATGTCACAGACAACATGGAGGTATAGTGGACCGCAGGCGATTTATTGAACGGCTGAGTGCCATATGTCTGGCTAGCGGCGTCAACTTCTCTTCCAGAATCGGATTCGTGAACTCGGCCGCGGCTCTTGAAACCTCGACTGAGCGGGCAAGCACCGATCCCATTCTGGTTCCCATCCCTGCCTCTATCGCAGGTCTCCAAAAGCCTGTCATTGAACTGACAGGAACCTGGCTCTTCGCTCCTCTTCCTCCAAAGGAATACTGGGGGACGGATTTCAAGCGGCCCGAATGGTCTCCCATTGTGGTGCCAAATGAATTCGAGATGCTTGGCTTCCAGATTTCACCGGATGTTGAATATCCATGCCGAAAGACGATCGAGATTCCCCGCGAGTTCGCCAACCATCGCATCTTCGTCCGTTTCGATGGCGTTTATTGCTATGCACGGCTGTGGATAAATGGTACATACATCCGCGATCACACCGGCGGATTTACGTCCTGGGACGCGGAGATCACAGACCACATTCAGCCCGGAACCAGTGCGGAACTTGTGCTTGGAATTACTGATCAAAGCGATAACATCTCCCAGGGTTCCTATTATGCCAAGCATTCCATTGCCGGGATTCTTCGAAATATCAGAATGTTTGCTGTGCCCAAAACTCATCTGAATGATCTGGACGTAATTGCATCATTCAATCGGAAACGAGACGGGACGATCGCGGTGCAAGCGACGTTATCCTCAGACGTGGCGGCAACCGATGCTAAGTTACATTTCACACTATGCGATTCATCGGGCAAAGCAGTAAAGTTCGAGCCGGTATCCGACCCTCAGATTACTTCGCAGACTTCTTTGGCTCACGAGCTGCGCGTGCCCACTCCGAAACCATGGGATGCGGAGCATCCAAATCTGTATCGCATTGAGATCGCACTGATTGTAAATGAGCGAATCCTCGAAACCTTGACGCGCACCATTGGCTTCCGAACCGTCGAGAGAGTCGGCAATCAGCTTATTGTGAACGGTCAACCGGTAAAACTGCATGGGGCCTGTCGCCACAGCATTCACCCGCTGTACGGCCGAGCTGTTCCTCCGAAATTCGATGAGATGGACGCAGTTCTATTCCGCGAGGCAAATATCAACTTCGTTCGTACCTCTCACTATCCTCCGACAGACACCTTCCTGGAAGCGTGCGATCGACACGGAATCTATGTCGAAGAGGAGACAGCCGTCTGCTGGTCCCGGGCCAGTTCGTCCAATCCGAAGCTCAAAGATGAATTTTTAGGACAATTCCGGGAGATGATAGCGCGGGATCGTCACCATGCTTGCGTACTCTTTTGGTCGCTAGGAAATGAGAGCGATTGGGGGTCGAATATCGCCGCCGAGAAGGAATATGCGGAACAGCGCGACCCGAGCAGGCCCACGATCTTTAGCTATCCCGATACTGCGCCTATGGCAGCGAATGCCTACGACATTTACAGCAAGCACTATGCCGATGTGCACTCCAATCTCGAGAGTGCAACATACCCACTGCTGAATGATGAATTTGCCCACATCTCGTGCTATAATCTTGACACACTTCGCCGTGACCCCGGTGTGCGCAATTTCTGGGGAGAAAGCATCAAGCGATTCGGAGAAAGATTCCTTTCATCAGACGGCTGCCTTGGCGGATCGATTTGGGCTGGAATCGACGATGTATTTCTCCTTCCGAGCGGACCAATGGGCTACGGAGAATGGGGCGTCATTGATGGCTGGCGACGCCGCAAACCCGAGCACTGGCTGACGAGAAAAGCTTACTCTCCCATTCGTATCGATGAGACTTCTCCGCTGCCGCTGCCAGAACCGGGAGTTGCGCTTTCAATTCCAATCGGGAACGCTTTCAATCACACGAATTTGAAAGAGCTCGACATCACTTGGACAGCTGGTTCGGAATCGGGCCGGATCGCTCCAATCGATCTCACCCCGCATGCTTTTGGTTCCCTGGCCATACCTTCTCGTCAATGGAAGGCGGGAGAGAAGTTTCACCTTGAATTCCGCTCGAACGGCTCGCTCATTGAGCAAATAGACCTCCACATCGGTTCGGTGCCACGCGCCCCATGGAGTTCAGTGACTGGGAATGTGGCCTTGACTGATCGGACCAACGACTACCTCATAACTGGTCCGCAATTCACTTTAACGGTTAACAAAGAGACAGGGCTAATCGCAAGCGCTTCGTGGAACCGGGAGCCCGTACTACAGGGCGGCCCGTTTCTCGACATCGGAGGGGGTGCCATCACTTCTTGGCAGCTGACGAAATCCGAGGTGAAAGTAGTCGACAATCGGGTCGTTATTCTCACTGAAGGTGAAGGAAAAGCCGTCGAAGGGATTGACGGAATTTCTGTACATTTTGAGATAGAAATCAGTGGCGGAGGGTTGATCGCAACCCGCTATCGAGTGGAGACGAAAGCGGCTAACGATTCAAATCTCGGCATAGCATATCTTCTTCCGAATTCCTTCGACACGCTTGCCTGGAAGCGTTCAGCAATCTGGTCGCGCTATCCGAGCGATCATATCGGCAGGCCAGAAGGTATCGCGAAAATGCAGGCGGATCACCCAATGCCGCGGTACCGTGAAGAACCGGCGTGGCCATGGTCTCAAGATATGGGTGATTACTTCCTGTGGGGTAAGTCAGGATTCAACGCTGGAGCGACAAATGACTTCCGCTCTCTGAAACCAAACATCTGGTGGGCAAGTCTCAGTGCGAGCAATGGACACGCCCGGCTTCACACAGAAGCGGATGCAGATGCCGCAGTACGAGCTTCGCTTCAGCACGAAGCGGTCTGCTTCAGCGTCTATAACTACTGGTCATATCCTGACCTTGATTGGGGAAACTACAAAGGGCCGGGCGCAGCCCCTGCGGTCACCACACTTGAGACGAACATTTGGCTGACAGATCAAGCCGACGAAGGAAGCTAAGTCTCGTCCATGACGACCGGGGTTCATCCTTCTGCGAGAATACCCAACATTTCGACATGGTCACAATTAAAGCCGTTTAGACAGAAATCCGAGCGCACGATATAACAAGTTCAACAACATCGTCCACATGTCGTTCTATTACAGAGCTGCGCATGTTGACCTGGATCTGCAATTACCGACTGGAAAAGCTCTGGCGGAGTTTTACGCCTAGCGGTGAGTGAAATATCGCAATTCATCAACACGATCAACTAGGGTTTGATTGCGCATCGGGAGTTCGACATGAAGATCAGTAAAGTTCGCATCTGGATGGTCGAAGGAATCAAATACAACTGGATATTGGTAAAAGTGTACACGGACGATGGACTCTCCGGCATCGGAGAGGGAACGAACTGGCCAGGTAGTCCAATGATCATGGAGGCATGCCGGCACGTAGGCGAGGTCATTGTCGGCGAGGATGCGTCGCGCATCGATTACATCTGGACCAAGCTCTATCACGATTTCAACTGGCTAGGACAGGGCGGCCCAGTACTCAGCGCGATCAGTGCGATTGATATCGCATTATGGGATCTGGCCGGCAAGCGAGCTGGGATGCCGGTTTATCAGATTCTCGGCGGCGCATATCGTAAGCAGATTAAACTCTACGCAAACTACTGGTTTCTGAGAGGAAGTGGCAAGCCTGAAGAGTATGCCGAGCAGGCACGCGCGATCAAAGAGAGCGGATTCCTCGCGTGCAAAATGGATCCTTTTGCGCATGTGAATTATTGGTATGGCGAAGACCTGGAGGACAATCTGGGGCTGTCGGAAAGCGGAAAGGAATTGGCAATCGAGCGGCTGATCGCAGTGCAGGAAGCCGTTGGTAAGGATTTCAAAATCGCCGTTGAAACCCATGCGATGCTGAACGGACCGACTGCGGTTGAGATGGCCCGTCGCATTGTGAAGGCGGGCATCAATTGCATGTGGTATGAGGAGCCGGCGGGTCCGGAATTTCCGAAAGAAATCGCAGCGATCAAGAGACAGATTTCGTTGCCAGTCTGTGTGGGCGAGCGGTTGCATTCACGCTTTCAGGCACGGACGATTTTGGAGGCGGAGGCAGCCGATATTCTTATGCCCGATATTACACGCTGCGGCGGCATCGGCGAGATGAAACGGATTGCAACCATGGCAGAGGCCTTCAACGTGCCAATCGCTCCGCATAATCCCAACGGGCCCGTTTCGACGATTGCCGCGGCTCATGTGATGGCGTCAATTCCGAATTTCTTTTATCAGGAATTTATAGCAACAGATGTGCCGTGGCGGGATACTGTGCTTGATCGACCACTTCCCGTGAAGGGCGGTTTTTATGAACTTGGGAATGAGCCCGGACTTGGCTTCGACTTAATTGACGAGGAAATGGAACGTCATCCAGGCGTCACCGTTCGTCGTCCCGGATTCTACGTGTAAACCCCAACGCTTCTGGAGAGACCTATGGAATGGAAGAACGACGACGAACTCTTCGCACTGATAAAACTGCATTTGTTTACTGCGGTCATCGGTGACGTGCTCGATCTGCATGGACGGCACCATCAATTCTTGCCGGCTCGTTGTCGTCCGCTCGCGCCGCATATGGTGGTCGTAGGCCGCGCCATGACTGTCCTCGAAGCAGATACGTTTCATGTGCCTGATCCACCATTTGGCAAGATGCTTGAGGCTCTCGATGATCTACGACAGCACGAAATCTATATCGCTGCTGGTTGCGAGCCGCGTTATGCGCTGTGGGGAGAACTGATGTCAACTGCCGCCCAAAAGCGCGGCGCTGCTGGCGCTGTTCTCGCGGGCTATGCGCGGGATACTCGCGGCATCTTAGCCATCGACTTTCCCACTTTTTGCTATGGCAGCTATGCGCAGGATCAGCGCGGTCGCGGCATGGTCATTGATTATCGCGTGCGGCTGGAAGTGGAAGGTGTGAGCATTGAACCGGGCGATATCCTAATGGGCGACATCGACGGCGTGGTGGTTCTGCCACGCGAGTATGAGGAAGCTGTCGTCACTCGAGCGCTGGAGCAGGTGCGCAAGGAGAAGACTGCGCGCATCATGCTGCTGAATGGTGCTCGCGCACGAGATGTTTTCGCGGACACTGGAGTTCTGTGAGCGATTTGGACTTCACCATTCAGGATGTCACGCTTACGAACATGGCTGGCCCAGTAGGCCGCGTCATCGGAGCGCGGATGGGGTTCCGATCTTCTGGGTCGATCTCTTCTAAGAGCATCGAGGTAGAACCAAAGCGTCCAATTGCGCAACGCGAGCAGCCTATTTTGCAGAAATTCCTCGCAACGAGTTGCGCAGTGGCTCCTCGGCAACCCAGTCTGAATTGAGGACGGCTTATTACTGAGTGGAAGAATACTGGCTGTCGATGATTTTTTGACGACAGGAATGATACGAGGAGATGGAGATGGCGCAACCACGCACTGCAATGATCACTGGAGCCGCATCGGGCATCGGCGCAGCAATTGCACAGAGATTTCTTCACGAGGGATACTCGGTCGCGCTTTTCGACCTCAACATCGAAGGAGCCCGTCGGGTTGCCGAGGCTACGGGAATGAATGGCAAATTCCTGGTCGTTCAGGGAGATGCAGGCGAGGAGCAATCGGTTCGCCTGGCCGTTGCCCGTACAGAAGCAGCATTTGGGGCGATAGGTGTCCTCATTAACAATGTCGGCATGGAGCTTAATAACACGGTTGTGGAACAAAGTCGCGAGCAATGGGACAGGCAAATTGCCGTCAATCTCACGAGCGTATTTCTATTCTCGAAGTACTGTATCCCTGGAATGAACGTAAACGGAGGCGCGATTGTCAACATTTCGTCTACCCACGCATTTGTTTCATGGCCGCGTTGTGCGGCCTATGACGCGACTAAGGCGGGCATGTTGGGCGTGACGCGTGCATTGGCGGTAGATCATGGGCCTAAGGGCATCCGCGTGAATGCAGTCTGTCCGGGATATGTTCGCACGCCGCTCTTAGAACAGTGGTTCGCGTCGATCGAAGACGGCGAGCAGAGGGCAGCTAGCTGCCATCCTCTCAGGCGAATTGGCGAGCCGGTAGATATTGCGAACGCGGTATTCTTCTTGGCTTCGGAGGAGGCAGCGTTTATTACTGGCTCGGTTTTGACAGTAGACGGTGGTCTCATGGCATCGGGTCAATAACTTTGTGACCCTGGTGCTTGATCGAGTGACCGAGTAAGAGCTTCCTCGGCATCTAGCGCGTGATCAGTTACGACCTAATACACCGCGCCTCAACTGATCATTACGTTCTTGTCGACCCACCAGAAAAGAGACGACTTCCGCAATCATGATCGAAGCAATCAGCCTGATAATCTTTGCAGCCGTCTTTCAAGGCGTATTTCTACTTCCTATGTCGCGCGCGCGTGGATGGGCATGGGAGCATATTTGGCTGGCTTTCTCGGCTACGGGCATGATTGCGTGTAATTGGGTTCTAACTTTTCTTCTTCTGCCCAACCCTGCCGCAATATTTGCCGGCGTTCCACACCATGAACTACTGACACTTGCTTGTTTCGGGATTGCCTGGGGCGTGGGAGCAGTACTGTTTGGACTTGCCATGGACATGCTCGGCCTGGCACTTGGATATCCACTGATCATGGGACTCAACGCCAGTGTTGGCACATTGGTGCCGCTGTTATGGACCTATGGGACAGCAATGTTTTCGGGCCGAAGATTGTTTATCGGCGTCGGAACGGTAATCGCAATTGCAGGCATTTCAATATGCTCGATTGCGGCTGCCCGCCGAGAGTCGGGGAAACATCAAATCGATTCCAGAGCGGCTGGACGCACGTTTTCGGGACTGGCCGTCGCTATAGCTTCCGGGCTCCTGTCGTCTCTGCCGAATATTGGTCTTTACTACGGAACCGCAAGTGTGGAATCCGCCCGTAGATTAGGTGCCTCAAGTACGCTCGCCGGGAATGCCGTATGGTTCATCTTCTTTACTTTCGGCGGAGCAGTAAATGTTCTCTATTGCTGGTGGCTGATGATTCGCCATAAGAATACGCATGCACTATTCGCGCCAGCTCGCGTTGCAAACTGGTTGCCGGCTTTAGCCATGGGAGGCATGTGGATCGGCAGCTTCTATCTCTATGGCATCGGGACGGCAGAACTGGGGCAAGATGGCAGCACAATTGGCTGGCCTATCTTTGTAACTTTGTCGATTGGAGTGGGAGTTTTCGGAGGTCTAAGCCGGGGAGAGTGGAAAGGCGCTAACCCTAAAGCGAGGACCCTGTTGTGGCTGGGCTTGTTCCTCATCGTTGCGGCTGTTCTCTTAATTCCATTGGGCGGGACGTAAACCTTCATGGGCAGCTACGAGTACTGATCTGCCCCGTTATTCCCGTCAGAGATCACGGAGAAATAACTCGACTTATTAGCTTCCGGGCGCCCCTCAACGACCTCGAGGGCGGCGTTGTATCCGCTCAGGAACTGATTGACCCGGTCCCAGGGACAAGGGGAAAATCCCTCATCGCCCGCGAACTGATCAATAAGTCATTGGCACGCGTACCGCCAGTGCTCGGCGACTCCCAATTGAGCCGGGCTTACGAGGTGAGGGAACGGGAAATCTCCACGCGGGATTATATGGTTTCCGATTTCTGCTGGTGATGGTCGCCATTCGTTTCGGCTGCAGTGGCTACGAACAATGATATTCACACAATTCCTGGAAGTTCCTTGGAAAGCTGCATTCTGTCTTTCCGGTTTCTTCAGCATGCCCCACTCCGCCGTGATGCTTCAGGTACAAGTCACAGCCGAAGGAGTCTATTTAAATCAATCAAATTGAATAAATTACATGCGGACCCGCCTGTCACTCGATGTCACTGAATATTGGTTGAAAGAGGCTGGCGAAGTTGTAAAAAATAAAATTAACTTCTGCGGCCACACCATGCACTCTCGCGAACAGGTTGAGTCACCTTTCGAGGTCGGATAAGACTTGGACAGCCTAGTTTGATCGCACCACGTCTTTCGCATTCTTCTGCACTAGGCGGACATGGACATTATGTCAAGACGGCGGATAGCGGCGAAGAGAAGGAATACTTGATGCCGCGCGGTGTGCAGGTTAACGCGAAGGAAGGCGAGCGCATGCGAGCCGGCGATCTATTGATGGATGGCCCGCTGAACCCGCATGACATTCTCTCTCACAAATCATCTTTGCGATGCGGGTATTTGAATGGATCTGTAGGAGATGATTAGTAGGATACATGGATACCCAAAGCATGGTTGTAGAAATCGACGCTGAAATATCTCGGCTGCAGCGGGTCAAGGCACTTTTTGAGCGATACGCTGGAGCATCAACCTGAACCAGCAAATCATCAGGCGCGCTACCAAGTGATCTTGCTTGGATCAAAATCCGCATCGGCGTACGTGGTCTTTGGTTCTGAGACTTCTCTAGTCTTTTAGTTGAAGTGGTGTCCTTTGGCGAAGCGAGTCTAATGTAATCGCGAGTCATCGGAATTTTGCATGGAATGCTGTTGAAACTTATTGGGGTTGGTGCCGGGCGAAGTTCTGAAATGACGAGGAGAATTAGACAATTGGGTTGCTGTTCGCTCGACAGACGAGAGTCCAAGAGTACAGTCGGTCAGCTCTTGTATCTCGCAAGCCCGAAAGAGTTTAATCGCAAATTCCTCACGGCACTGAAGGTTTATTCCTCGTGCAGCAATCGATTGGGATCAATGTGGAGCGCGCGTCGTGCCGGGATCCATGTCGCCAGCAGACCGAGCAGCGCCATGGTCGCGACCACGCCCAGCATCACCGCAGGATCGCGCGGGGTGGCTTCATACACGATCTGCGCCAGCAACCGGCTGGCCAGCGCGCCCATTACCAGACCTGCAATGGAGCCGCAGAGCAGCAATAGCAGCGGCCTTCCCAGCGCCGAGCGCATCAACTGCGCCGGTTGCGCGCCTAAAGCGATGCGAATGCCCAGCTCTCTCATGCGTTTCGAGACGCTGTATGCTGCCATGCCGAAGATGCCGGTGATCGCCAGCATCGCTGCCAGCAGACCCATGATGCCCAGCGCCACCGTCGCCACCCGTGCTGGGAACAAGGCAAAATCAAACTCGTCCGACCAGCTACGGATGGTGAACGGCAGATTGGGGTTGATGTCGGTCAGCATGCGATGGAGCGCGGCGGCCATCTCCGCTGAAGGTCGGTTCGAACGCACCACCAATGTCACGTTGCTGGTAGGATTTTGCGCAAAGGGAAAGAATACGGCGGGGTAGGGTTTTTGGGTCAGAGACCAATACTTCGCATCCTCCACCACTCCAACAATCTCCCACGGCTGTGTGTCCTTCCAAAGCAGAAAGCGCTGTCCAAGCGCGGGGTCCTTGCCGAACATTTTGCGGGCAAATGTCTCGTTCACGATGGCAACCCTGGGGGCCTTGTAAGTGTCTTGCCAGGCAAAATCCCGCCCATACAGCAAGCGCGTCTCGGCGGCCTTCAGGTAGCCGGGAGTGAACGCATAGCTCAAGGCATGCAAAGCAGCATTGGAATACTGGAAGTCGGTTGTGCCCGGACGATAGATAGCGGAATTGCCGCAGCAGTTGGCGAGAGGCGTATTGCTGGTGATTCCGACAGCCGTGACTCCTGGAATTTGCGCGGCTCCCGCTAGCATGCGTTGTTGCACCACATCCTCCCAATCCCCCGGGGGACCCGCCATGTCCAAATCGGTTTCCGCCAGCATAGCTCCGTGCGGCTGAAAGCCCAGCGGCACGTGCAGCGAGCGCTGCATACCGCGCACAGCGACCAGCGATGCCGTTACCAGCAGGGTACAGAGCGCAACCTGCACGACCAGTAAAAGATCGCGCATTGTGAAACGCCGAAAGACGGCGACTGTTGCCGCCCCGCTTTTCATTACCTGCGCGGCATCGGTGCGCCAGACTTGTCCTGCCGGAAGAAGACCAAACAGGACTCCGCTACCGAGTGACAACAGCAACGCAACTCCAAACACGCGCGCATCCGGTAACACATTGACGTGCATTGGAGTATCCTCGAACGGCTGCCAGTGACTCAGCGCTACTAACAGT
>Ga0335075_10008134_pt1 | contig 16110 bp, 18 predicted proteins | sample Lox_Sample_24_FD_206723 | JGI IMG/M metagenome (GOLD analysis project Ga0335075, IMG submission 206723) | Soil microbial communities from Loxahatchee National Wildlife Refuge, Florida, United States - Lox_Sample_2.4 | ecosystem: Environmental > Terrestrial > Soil > Wetlands | place: USA... | reverse complement strand
CTCCAGTCTCACGCCTGAAAAGGCTGGGCTTCCAAGCACGCTGTGGACAAAACGGCCGCCGATGAAGGTTCTTTTTCTCGGAGTGAAAATCTCTTGAGCAATACCTTTGTAAATATCTATGCATGTCTGCACATCCAATTTCTAGAACCACCCAGACAGGTCAGCTGATTCTGCTGTGCAATTTGGACTAGGCAAGCGATCTTACGAGCCGGCCTAGCAGAATCGCTATCAAACCACCAGTTGATGTCCCTGCGAAGACATCGAATACGTCGCATGGCTTGGGTAGCTTGTAGTAGTCATCGTTGGGTTCTATTAGATACATAAGGCGCCTGAGAATGTAGAGGGTGGTTAAACCCCGCACACCTCCACCGTCTAACGCGCGCTGTTAGCTAAAGAAGCCATTATGGGTAGTCACGGGTGTGTACCTAGCGATAGAAGGTAAAGAGCATGAGGGTCCTTAACAGCTGGTATGGCCGAGCTTGCCATGGTGAGTTCGCACTTCGTTTGGCCAGTCGTCCGATGGCCCGACAAGATCAATAGACAAAAGCTCAAAGTTGCAAAGCCGTGGGGCTGGAGGTACCAGCTTACCGAGCCCGAAAAAGCAAAGCCCGCTTAACTATAAGTGGAAAGTCAGGCGCAGCAGCTCTTTGTAGTCCCAAGATTTGGTTTCTACAGTACATTTGGGATGTAGATGTATCGAAGGAAAGCCGAGTTTCATTAACTAAATTTCGCGGTAGCGGCTACCACCCAAATTGACTTATTTTTGCATTGCCAAATTGTCGTTTCTAGTTTGCCCAAGTTTCTTTTGGTTGGGATAAAAGCGAGTGGATTATTAAGGCAAGCTCTTCAATTTTGCCGATACGCAGAGGTGTCTGGCGGGGTAGACAGATAATGGCCCGTGTGGTCTCCCGCATTTTCCCCTTCTGCATCTTCTTACAGTAGTAGAGCCCTGACTTTATAGCCCATAGGATTTGGAGAAGCCACTGCGCGGGCGATCATGTTGACACTAGTGCTCATATCTTCGGACAAGGCTGAGATTGAAGTTGGTCAGTGCATTTGGTTATCGCAAAGCGCCTAGGTATCTTTTTTAGCTGATTCCTCAGTTTAGACAAGAAGGTTGCTTGTCGGTCCAACCTCATCAGGACGCTGTTGGAAGACGAGATGGACGAGCCAATTACCTCAATTCCTATATCAATGGTAAGTTCTATTATTTGTATTTGCATGTAATGGCCCCTCTGATCTGGTCACACAATAATAGGTCAATGAGGCTGTCCTCCGCAAGGTTCTAGAGTGGTGTGAGCATCATAAGGACGATCCAGACTCGGATATTTCTGCTGTCTGTTAATCATAGCCGCGTAATTTTGATGACAATCATTGATAGAATATCTAGACCGCCAATAGGGAATCCCGTTCCGTCCATATTGAAGAATGGGACAGCAAATATCTTCATACCGCCAACCAGGAAAGGATCTTCGATGTCATGTTGGTATGGACGTTTTCCTTTGATCTCTTTTCTGTCTGTGAGGAATTTGATTACACTAATCAAATCTCGCTATGCATTACAGGCTGCCTATGCCTTGGAAATCCAGCCATTAGTAGAACTTTGTTGCAAGATTGTGGCAAACATGATCAAGGGGAAGTCTGCAGAGGAAATTCGCAAGACCTTTAATATTATAAATGACTTCACGCCAGAAGAAGAGGAGCAAATAAGACGGGAAAATGAATGGGCTGAGGATGATCTCGATTTCTCCTCATATCCATTGGATTATACGCCTTCAGACGCTAGGCCAAATTCTGGTCAAACGTCCGCGGATGACTCCGACGAAGCCTTCGTTGGAAATAATTTAGTGGTAATTAGCGCCCCTTTATTAACTTTGATTCTACACCTATAATTACTCTTTATTTTATGTCAAAGTAGCTGCGCTTAAGCCATGCAATTCCGGTTTCACTAACTTACAATCGGTGTACGGGTTAATGGTTCCATACTAACATTGTGTAGATCTCGCGTCATGGTACTGGCCTCTCCATACAGAGCGTCCACAAACACCGGGGCGTCCTTTCGTGGTGTAAGAGTATCCTCACGTATAACAAGGCGAGATGAACTGTAGACTAGATCCGAGAAAATTTGAATTTACAGCTTCATTTGGCGTCTGTGGTTTCAAACTTGAAAAATAAGCGTCTTATATACACAATTATAGCACTAACACTATTCCCAGAGTATTTGTAGGCGGATAGACGATGTCGATGACTACCAGGCTGACCGTCTAAACGGATGCAATAGCTAGTGAAAAAAAGAACTGAGTAGGTTGGAGGAAAATCAATACAGATATGTGATTGCATTTTTCTGGATTTGACGCGTACTTTATACGCGGAGAACAGAAGAAGAGCGAGGACTTGGCGTATATCGTGATTGGGCTATGTCAAAGATTCTAGAGGCTATGTGGAAAAGATGGGCTCATAGAACACAACAGGCACTATTGATAGGCCGATGGACTATGTGACCTGAAAAGACTGTATGAGACGAAGTGCGTTGGGGTACCCGAGCACGGCTGAGGAAATAATTAGGCATTGGAACTGACGAGGCTGAGCATGCGATTTGCTGCAATATCGCAGGCGCAAGACATATTTAACCAAATACGTCTTTGTACTAAGAACAAAACGAGGATGTTTACCCGAAATTTTTAAGAGAGCCTAGGTTTAAGGGCCTTTTAAAATGGGCCACAAGTTAATCTCCACACATCTGTTTTCCACAAAGCATAGTACAACAGCTGCGACCCTGCATGTCTAGGACGGCCCTGAGCTGGCTTGGATGCCTAGCTAGTAAATTGGCTTTGCCTAATGCAGCGGTGCTATGATAATTTTGCATTTTGATCAGCACCTCTAGCCGCAAATAAAGGAAAGAAGATGACCCTTTGCAACGATGCTGTACATGCCCTCTAAATTAGAATTGAGTTAGATAGTTGAGCACAGTACAGCAATAATATAGAGCAACGCTTTGAGTTGTAAAGACCAGTCACGGAGTTACCGAGCACTTGGTTGTTAGCACAGGCGGCCGCTAAACTTGAGGTTGGGGGGGGGCAACCCGCAGCATGTGTTCCTCTTATATACACTTATATAATTTGACTTTATGTGGGGATAAGCAATTACTCAGCAGTTTTATCCTTAGCCTATTAAAGCAGCTTGAAAGCCTAATCTAAGCTATCTTGATAACCAAGCGAGTTGACTCTAAATAATCCTATATTGATTTAATTCCATCTTAACTTGTACAATAACTCTCCACCATCTCAAGCCTTCAGACTGAGGAGTTCTCAATTTATGTTTCTTGTACCAACGCGTCTCATACCCAACTAAGCACATTCGATTCTTATCAATCACCCCAAGTTTCCTAGATTTTACATCTGGACAAATTGGAACTAATACCCTACGTTTATCCTCAGCAAAATGGGTTCTAACGAGCTAGGTGCTCTCAACTTACCTGTGCCGATCCCACCCCCAGCAATACTCGCCTCTCTCCATATAGGGAAGATGAAGCCTCTCAGCACACGCAACCTGAGCTCGCTGCTCGGTTCTCTGTCCATTTCGTCCGGTATTGACAAAGTTCCCCGTACTGGCAGCGTCTTCGTCTCCTATTCCGGTCTGACTGACGATGAACATGACCTCACATTTCACGGTGGCCCTGACAAAGCTGTACATCAGTACTGCTCTGATCACTACCCCTTATGGCAACTGCTCTATCCCGACCCTGAAATAGCGGCGAGGTTTACTCCCGGCGGGTTCGGTGAGAATCTCGTCGCCAGCGGGATGAACGAAAGCAACGTCTGCGTAGGAGATAAGGTTCGAATAGGCTTTGGTACTAATTCAGAACCTAATCCAAGGGACGAGAGCGTCTTGCTAGAAGTGTGCCTTCCCCGTCAGCCTTGCTTTAAACTGAACCAGAGGTTTGGGTTAAAGAACTTTGCTCCAAAGACTCACGAGCTTGCACGGACAGGTTGGTATTATCGAGTCCTGAAAGAAGGATGGATTGAACAGGGCATGGAGATTAGTGTTGTGGAGCGGCCGTGGCCGAGATGGACTATTGAAAGGTTACATCATTATATCCACAAGGAGAAAGAGAACTGGATAGTCATGGAAGAGTTGGTGCGCGTGAAGGAGATGGGGCTAGAGTGCCGTGGCGTTTTTGAGAAGCGACTAAGCAAGAGGAAAGAAGATTCTGTCGGCAAAAGGAAGAAAGCTGAAGTTTGGAAAGATTTCAGGATGGTCGAGAGACGATGTGAGACGTCAAGGGTAGTTGCAATATCCTTACAGGATGTGAACAAGCCTCAGGATATTGATGACATCAGTCCCGGGAGCCACGTACGCCTGAAGCTTCCTAACGGTCTCACACGTGCCTATTCTATTGTCGGAGGAACAACAAATCACTTTGAGCTCGGCATCGCTAGAGAGGAAGAAAGTCGGGGAGGCTCGGCTTACATCCACTCGACTGCAAGAGTTGGAGACATTTGGTCAGTTGGGAGCATAACTGAGAGTTTGGGTCTTGCAGACATGGCTTCACACCACATCTTAATCGCTGGTGGTATCGGGATCACGGCATTCTTAGCAATGACTAAAGTCCTCGATGCTATCAACTATGCCTACGAACTGCACTATGCAGTGAAGGCAACAGACGACATCCCCTTTTCATCCCATCTCGAGAAGTTGGGTCAGAAGCTGAAAATATACGATAAATCGAAAGGAGAACGAATGGACATCCCGTCTATATTGGCAGAAAGGAAATGGAACAGTCATGTTTTTGTGTGTGGGCCACAGCGAATGATGGACGAAGTAATTAGATCGTCAAAGGCATGCGGGATGTCGAGCAATGAAGTTCATTTTGAGGCCTTCCAGATCGCAACGTCAGGAGATCCATTCACTGCCGATGTCGTGGGCCTAATAGGGCCAGCTCAAAGCGTGAAAGTCGGAGAAGAAGAGACGCTATTAGAGGCTTTGAGAAAGACAGGCATGGATATAGGAAGTTCGTGCGAGGCGGGCAACTGTGGGACGTGTAAGGTCGGAATTGTGAGTGGCAGGGTAGACCATAGGGGCAGTGCACTGAGCGATGAGGAAAGGAAAGGCTACATGTTGAGCTGTGTTTCTCGTGGCATCGGACATATCATTGTCAAATTGCCTGAGGACTAATAAGGACTGCCTCCATGCAGCGAATGGATATAGTGCTGAATTGGAAACTCTGATTATATTTACGTAGTTGACAAGTAATATTTCCTCATAGCGCCGTGGCTCCGCATTCTAGTGTCCATGCATACCACACTAGCCTCCAATCCCCGGCGCAACCTTTCCAAAAGTCTTGCAGTTTGTTAATCGAAGCCATAGCGGATTTGCTGTCAGATGAATGTGATTTCAGCAAAGCGAATGATATATTTAATTCTCATCTGTCAATAGCTTAAGTTACAAGAACTTACCTTATTCGGAGCATTATGAGTATATTAGCTTATAACTGAGTGAGAGCAGAGCCACAACACAAGAATTTAAAGAAACATACCACAGTACGAGTTGCCTCCGCCGCATCATTTCCAATGCTTGTAGAACGCAACCTCAAGCACATCCCGGCGGAGAAGATGTCGGATCGTCTGCTGGCTGGCCACAAATATATTCAAGATAATTATTTGGCAGCCCAAATATCCTCGTTGGACTCAAATTCCCCATACGCACTCCCACATGGCCCAAAATTATATCCCGGCTCATTATTATTAGCCTCGTTCGCCGAAATTGGGGTTATAGTTCGCAATTCCCAGAGTCACATCGTTCGGGCAGATTGCTGGTGTCTCCTCGCCAAGGTTATCTTCTGCTCCTATGTAGTATGCGTAATGGCAGGTCTTTGGTGCTTATCTGTCGCCGGAGGCGCCGAAGTCGAACTTCCACCATACACAATTGAAGACCAAGGTGCAAGCTGTGCAGCAGTTCATCTTGGAGGCGACTAGAAAGGATTGAACGACTCCATAGCCGGACTCTGAATTGGGCGCTGGTGCATTGACTTGGAGGCTTGGAGCACATAGAGCGGCGTATGTTGCCTTTGTTGTTGGGACATGGTCGTCGCAAGTTGTGGTCTTTTTCGCAGAGATGCAAATTAGCAGATGAAGCGGGTGAATGAGGACAGGAATTGATCAACTTACTATATCTATTAAGAAAGATCCTTGTGATACGTGGTTGTGGAGGCCACTGGTACCGACAGGCATGAACATGCACTAGATATCCTAGAAGCTGGATATGTTGCCGCTATATATATGATGGTAGTGACACACTCTCTTGTTGCTTAATTTCTTGAGGAGGTGGAGTCGGAGTTAGAATAGCGCGCTTGTATAGGCTTCTCTTTTCGGTCGACGTAGTGAGGCACTGGGCAACCTATAATCCCGGGCTCCCCTGGGATTGGGAAGGCATTGGAGACGCGGAGTTGTGACTGAGCGGTGTTGGGATGGTCGACAATGTCTGCAGATTGTAAAGATACAAAGGAATAGATGATCGACTATACTGTAACGTAGCTTGAAAAAAATGCATATTGACTAAGATAGCAGATCCTGGCTATTCGCAGCGAATGTTGGCTCCATTGGTCCAACCTCAACATTGGAAGGATTCCCAACCTCTTAGGAAAATAGACGGCTGGAGAGGTTGGCATTTTGAGAGGCTGGTTGTACCTTAGTTTGTGCATTAATAGGGGGCCTACGGCCCCCTTGAACTATCATCAATTAATTCTGTTCTATGCTGCGCACCAAATCACTACTCTATTTACCTGTGATTTCCAACAGCGAATACAAATATCAGGTTATTTATGAAGTCGAAAATAGGTGGAGACTTACTGTATAGACTATGACAGTCGATACTTCTGGAATTGAGAGGTAAGCGCTGCAAAATTGGTACGAGCTTAGGAGATTGCTCGGAGCTTTAAGAGCATTAAGTAAATTATCTTGGTTACAAGCAGAGCCTTCTTCGACGGTAGGAGCTGACGCTGGTGAAGAATTGACCTGTTTTATAATTAACCGCCAGGAGCAAACGCCAAGCAAGTAGATATTCATTTAGAAAGTACTTGTCACGTGATTCAGTGAAGTCAGCGGACAAAAATGAAAATGGCTAACTTGTTATTTTATCACTTTGACTGCAGGCAATTTGGTCCATGGGGTTGCTTTATACAATTTTTGTTGGCGGACTTGTAAGAATGTATTGCGTAATATGTTTGTTTGTGGCGTGTAGTTGCATCGAATCCGTACTATTTAGGTAGAGCGAAATAGTTGCTTCCGCGATGACTTGGCGCAGCAAGTCACGTCCCGAAGAAGACGCACATATACACATGCCAACAAAACTACTGTGAGTGATAATAATCAACCTGTATACAAGATAGTTCAGTGCGGGATAGGTGGGGTTGCGAAAGATGCAAGAGAAGGCGCTCTGCTTTGAGGTGGCGTGGAGAAGCGAGCCAACGACGGGCTCAGTATTAGCACATGTGGTAGGAGACGATTTGTTTGCGAGGCGATGTCTGTAGTTGATAACGACGGAGTGACGAGAAGCTGTATGGGAAGGGGAGAGGCTAGGGTAATACAGATCACGTGATACAGAGTGCGTGTCTGGCACGCGACGATTTCATCATCCGGAAATGAATGATAATCTCTTCAATTAGTATCATGAACATACGCCCAGCTCAACTATGGGGTGATGAACTATACATAATGAGAGTTTGCGTTCTGTAATATATAAAAATGAAGTATTATCCTCCCCTTCATTCATAATCATTGAGCTATATCAATAGCCACCAGAGAGTCGCTACAAAACCATCGCTACGCCATATATTTGACTTACGACCAAGAGCCAGCTGGTGGGCCGAAAGTCTCGCCAGGAGCGACCGTCTTCCGGACAGCCGTATCCAACATGTCCATAGTCTGGAAGACTGCGACGTTGCCCCACCATTGCGGAGGCGTCGCGCGGGTGACGTAGAGGCATAGCACGACGAAGATGGTGGAGATGAAGAGACCAGTATCGAGACCGGCGGAGGTGATGTAGTTCTATTGCTCAAGTTAGCATCGTTGTTCAAGAACCCCAAAGGTGGAAAAATGATGGAGGGCTTACATATTGCATCCACCAGCCTCTAAAGCGGCGCTTAATGTAGAAGTTGAAGAAAGTACCAACAGCACCCCAGCAGACGTAGATGTAGACAGTGGCCGGAGGAATCCAGCCAGTGCCGCCCAGCATGAGCGGGGTGTGGATGTAGCGCCAGAGGCTGCGAGGCCACTTGCGGGCTGCGAAGTAGGTGACAACTGGGAGACCAGCGCCGAGGAGCCAGTACCATTGCATGATGCCGTAGATTTGACCAGGTCCGAAGATACGGGCTGGGCCGATGGCACCCCAGATGATGGAGGCCGTGTAGAAGACCTTAGCACCAGGGCAGGTGAAGGAGAATTCCTGTGAGTCGGTGCAGATGTTTGGAATGCTACCGAGAGCCCAGTTAAAGACTGCGACTTGCACGATCGAGGACCACAACACGGCGATGCATTGGGCCGAGAACATTGTGCGAGGAGGCACCTTCATGTAATGGCCCATCTTGAGATCTTGGAGGAAGTACAGTGCCTGGGACATAGAAATGTAGCCGTAGCACTTGAACATCATAGCCGCGAGAGGGCGGCCAGGTTGCATGTAACCGAAGACGAATTCAGTGATGACATTGGTGCCGATCTGCCAGTTGGTGACGGCTTGGATCATGCCAATTGGGATCAAGAATACAACCGGGAAAAGCATGGAGATAATGAATGCCCACCATGTCAAATGAGTATCCCAGGCGAGGCAAGTAACGAGACCAAGAGCGAACAGGATGACGAACAGAACAGCGTACCACCATTCTGGGCTGTCGGGATACTTGCGCATCATCTTCAAATGGATATCGGCGTCTTGATTGCGGGCAAGCTTGGCACGTTCCCAGACTTCCCTGCCGTTGTAGAGCGCAGTGTGGATGATCAGAGAGGAGTAGGTGGCGAAGGAGATACCATATGCAAGGGCGAAGTTGGTAGACAGGAAAAGTGGCGAGTAAGCCTTGTAAGCAGCCTCGTCGATAGTCAACTCTGGGGTCAGAATTTGGCTGACATTATAGACCATGCCCGTATTGTCGTAAGCTAGCGAATCTTGGATGGGAAGATAGTCGGTGTAAAGAGAACCAGTGTAGGAAACTCCCACTCCAGTGATGAAGACGAAAATAATAACGCCCGCAACCATGTTGGCAATGGCAAAGAATGGGTAAATCAGAGGACTGGTGAGATAACCGGTAATGATGGTCCAGTCAAAAGTGATGGGGATGATTCCGAAGCCGGAAACACCACCGAAGATCTGGTTGACAACGACATTGTTTGGTGCAATCCAGCAGGCGAAGGTGAAAAAGCTCAAGAACTGGGCAATCCAGCCTGGGAACCAGTACCAGACAAAGCTGCCGATAAAGACGTACAAGAACCACCTGTATCGACCAATTGACCATCCATTGGTAAGAGCGGGGTCTGACTTTCGGTGATCATGTAGAGTGTAGAACATGACCGTGTTGACCAAGTTAGATGGCCAAATCATAGCCGCGGGCCACACCAAGAAACGCCGGACGATACCTGCCATGCCGAAACCAATCATTTGGCTGGTGATGACCAGGAGCATCTGGAAACCCCATCCGAAGTATTGGCCATAGAAGACTTCTTGTGCCAGCAAGATATCAGTCGCGTATGCCACACCACCAGCAAAGGAAGCGTTGGCCATCACGACAATGATAGTGTGCTCCTTCATGTTGAAGGGGCTGGGGTTGAGACTCCATTTGTAACCGAACGTTGTGAATTGTCTGGTGGGCATGACCATGTCCCAGCCCTTGCCTAGTGGATAGGCGATCAGCTGGACGACATAGGTGGTGATAGAAATGGTGGGGTTTCGCAGAGAAAAGAGCAAGTTGACGGCCGACGCAATGGTCGTGAGCGTCATGCCAATTACCCAGGCGCGCACAGTGTTGCAGGGCATGTCGATTTCATCGTAATTGCGAACAGCGGCTCTGACTTCGGGGTAGGGAGAGTCCTCCTCGAGGAGAGCGTGTTCGACTGCAACCTCCTTCTCGACATCTCCGGAATCGAGGGCGGCATTGACCGTGTCGAGCTCGTTCAGAGGCAGGTTCAGATCCTGCGCGGGTTGTCATGTTAGCAATGACACCTCGGAATTCATTCATATCATCATGCTAAGTTAAGCTATGCTTGTCGCAGCTCTTTCGCACGTCCTTCCAGGAGAACTCACCCACTGATGCGTCTTCTTGAATTTCTTGAGCTGATCCAACGATGCATCAACGTCAATGCCGCTAGCTTGAACAGTCTCACCCTTCTCGTCAATGGGTGTGGCGGCGGCATTCTCGACGACGGTGGGTTCTTCCGCCGTCCGCTCCGCGCCCGGAGATTTCCGAAAGCCGAAGACCATGTTGAAACAGGTCTTCTGCCTTTTACGTATTGGGCTTTAAGAGTTTCGTTTCGTTCCCTCTGCTCTGGGTGAACGATGTCTCAATACGGAGACAATTGATGAGCAGAAAAGAGTAGAATCGGAACTGGGATCCTCCAGATTTATGTACTTTGTAGGTACAGCGTATTATAAGAATTCTATAGCCCCGGCCCATTTCAAAACGTGAGCTCTAGATAGGCTATCTTATATCGGACTGGGGTCCCTGGCAGCGTTCTTTCTTTAGTGCGGTTATCTTCAATGGCCCATGACGGATCCCTTGCTTAAATTAACTAGGTACGGCGGAACGACTCAAAATGGCAGGTCATAAACCGCATTGCAAGATAAATCGTGGCAAGACAGACGCCATATGGTTGTCGTGAGTGGTCATGTATCCTCCATGATAGACTTGATATGATTTCATGCGACCTGCCGTTCGAGAACACCAACCCGGTTATGTGACCAATATTTGCGCCAGCTCAACCTGCGGTTCCTTCGTTACATAGCCTAATAAATTACGGGGCGGGACTGACGGGCTGAGTTGGGAGGAATAGAAAGGATGTGCATCAGCAACATTGAGAGAGCTGCGCAGAGTAGTAATGACGAGATCAACAGCTCAATGGAGAAGTGAGTGGTCTTATTGCGCTGCAGAAGGCGTCATTGGCATTCTATTTGTAAATTGTACTGTATATGTGATATCAGTACTGATATTTTTGCAAAAAGATTCTTTTTCGACATCGCAGCTAGGACCAGTGCCAAGCAGACATTACCTGCTTCTCCACTTTGTCGTCGTCGACCTTCTCTCTATCTCCGCACACAAGACCTCAGCCAAGCTTTCGCCAAGTATTCGGCCTAACTATGCAGACCAGCACAGACCAAAGGATCAACGTGCGAGCCATCGAGCCAATTCGAACTAGGAAGGACGGTAATGCGCAAGTGGCGACGGGGTGGTGTTGGTGGCGGCTGGTCGTTTGCCGCCATACTCCATGCTTATCGTGGTCTTAGAAGAGATACAGTAGCAATACTTGAAATAGTACCACGCACAGGTCATCCGGATAAGTGCATACATACATACAGTAAATCAAATCCCCGTCCTCCGTCGATGGACGACCCGGTACATATGTGGCGCCCATTCAGCGTCCCGCGGTTAAGTTTGTTGCATCAATTGTGTTTCGTTTGAAGTACGAAATAAGGAGAGCCCTTGTCACATATATAGCCAGCTGGACAACATTCACTATAGCTTTCATGTGGCCTAGTATGGCATGTGACGGACGAGCGAGCAAACTCAAGACTTGTACTCCGTAATGCGAAAGGCGTCGAAAATGGCCATCGGCGAGAGTCTCGATTCCCCACACCCATAGTAATTCAAGCCAGCCCAGTTCATGTCGTTCTGTTTCTCCAACCTCTAAAATCCCCGCCCCCTGCGCCGTTGGCCCCATAGAGTGTTTAACCGAGCCTAGTCCTGTTTAGGCACCTGCTTTCCTCCTGGGCTTCTTCTTTGGGCGTAGTGACGACCCGCAGTCCTTATCGGCTCCCCGCCTCCGCGCCCTAATCCGTCAAACGAGAACGCGTAGGAGAACTTCGCCTCCATATGGAACAATGGCCATGATAGTTGGATCACACCTTATCTGCCCATGCAGGATTTGGAATCGATTCGGCATCTTTCCGAAATTGTAGAATAGTCGCATTGCAATACAGTTTAACCAGCCGTGGATCTTCGGGAGTCCCCACAAAATGTTTTCTGGCTAGAAGGATGGTCAACGCTTCTCGAACATCAATTTCCGCCACTCACATGTCTCTAAACAAAATGGCTTACCTCCGCTGTTTCAACAGTAATCCTCGTCAAATGAGGTACATTCAAGGCGTGGCGCCACGCGCAAAATGGTTATCCGATACTGCCCATCACCCTAATGTGTGATCTGCACGGATTGACATGAAAATCTGCACTCGCTTTTTTTTCCCATGACAGAACTGTAGTACCGAGGTTTTTCAACGCCACCATTGCGCATGTCACCATTGGTAACAAAAGGCGATGGCAACGGCAATACCGTTGAACAGATTTTCAAATAACTGACAGGGCTAGGCACTGCCAAAATCCAAACTTTTGTAAACACAGAGCATCATTTGGAACCTGTTCTAGTCTTAGCAACCAACACGACCGATACCATTGAAACTACCCATGCTCATGCAATCCAAGATATCGGTATCACACCCTAACCCTACAAAGACTGCCGTAAAAGGAAACTAGACGACGCAACGATAAACGGCCACGCCGCTCTCGTAATGAAGCGCTAGAGCCGTGTATCTGACTGAAGGAAAACCCTGCCCGAAAGTGAATGCCGATTGTAAGCAGACAGAGTCGGGGCCTTTTCACCTGATCTGCAATAATACCGTTTATGGCCCAAATCAGGCTGTTTGGGCAATGCTTGACGTACAAGATTACGATCACGTGACTTGCCGAGACTGGTCACATGTTCTTGCACTTACAGGATTCAGAAGGTATCTATATCCCCACTTGGGCCGATGTCTATCTCATGTCATCTATATTCTCATATCTAGATCTGAAAGTACATTCGGAGATAACGAAAGAAGACAATCGAAATTCGGTCAGCTGACATCGTTGATATAAATAGTAGGAGAGAAACATTGAAATTGAAAATGTAGTTGTGTGGTGCAATGGGAGATAATGAGTGGCTATCTATCATTCGCCATTAATTTCTATTCTCCCTCCTTCCTTAATAAGACGTCTGTAGAGACTTCTTACAACGCCTTTAGGGCGCTGTTGTGGGTGGCGTAATCTGACTGTGCACGGCAAGCTATCTGATCCGATTATCTCAGAAGTCTCAACTTTGCGGAGGCGGGACAGTCAGCCACAGTAAGAACTTGCTTGCCTTTCCGAGCCTTCTATCTCCGTGATCGGATGTATATTAGGCTTTTAGAATAGTCTCGGCGTTGCTGTATAGTGAGGCAACATATAGCCTCCTAAACCAAACGGCCTCAAGGACACTAATCATGACATATCTAAGACTCATACTAAGCCTCTTTCCAGGCAATAAACCCACACAACCAACTTCCCTCTTCCCATTTCCTCAACCTCAAAACTCCGCCCCCGCCCCCGCCCCCGCCTCCTAAAACCCGATTTCATCGCCATCACGTGATCACCACCCCCACCACCAACCAGAACCGGGCCACTCCTGCTTCTCCAACATGTCGATCTCCTTCTTCAAAACATCAATCCTGAACGCCCTCAACGCCTTCTCGACCCTCTCCTTGCGCGCCTGATCGCGCGTAATCGTCCGCCGAGCACTGCTTGCGCCTGTCAAAAACCCCGTTTCGCCGCCGAGGAACAAGCCCGCGATGCCGAAGAATGTATACGTCGCAGCGTCGCCGAGGAGCGTGGGCTGCAGGAGGGGTGCTATATCTGGGATCGCTTCTGTAGCGCCGTGAACGATGGAGGGGGTTAGCCGAGTTCCCTCCCGCGGAAATCATTCATACACCACTGTGGTGACAAGATATCAGGGAAAAAGGGACAAAAAGCAAGCAGGGTGAAGAGATGGAGAGCACGAACCTTCTCGTCCGTCGGCGAAGCGCACGTGAGTGGGCTTTTGAGCGGCTTTGAAGGCCTCGAACATCTTGATGCGGTTGACGCGGATGCGGTATGCGAGGGCGATGCCCAGGCCTAGGCCTAGGAGGGAGCCGATTGCGGTGTGGGTGGAGAGCTTGCTGGCGGCGGATTTGAGGGCGTCGCGGTCGGAGGGCTCGAGGCTGGATAGAGTCAGTACATGATTTGATAAAGAGTGCACGGAAGAGGTTTGGTGGTTAATTACTCATGTTGGAGATGTTGATCCGCGAGCTTTCGAAGCTCGTCGGAGGGGTTTTTGCGGAAGGCGGCGAGGGATTCGGCTGACATTCTTAGGGGTCGAGGCTTGTTACAATTGGGAAGCTGCAGTCAGATAATGCGAATTTGTTACAAGCAGAGTAGTATCAATTGAGTCATCCTCGAATTTATCTTAATGACTTTCATCACTTTACTGATGTCGTCGACATCACGTTAATATGACTTCACGCTAATTCGGCGACCGCCATTGGTGGCTGCAGCTCGCTTAGGACGCCATCCGCTCCCTTTGCAAGGGCGTCCGGTAACATCGGCATTGGGTTTTAGCTCCAGATAGCTTAAAGTAACTTCATGAAAATTGCGGGGGAAAGCTCATTGTGCTTGGATTGGTGCTATCTTCGATCTACTGTGGACATCGTTTAGCTGAGGGATGAGACGTGGAAGGACTTTCTCACCTCGTTATATCACTCGCGACAAATCCGAGAATTCCGAGTATTGGGCAGCTAAGGTTTTCATCAGTACTTTGATGAATATCAGGTCTTCTTCACTTGGTCAGTGTTGGACGTCAGATACGATATACCTAGATATATCTAGGTAGTGAACAGCTTTCAGGTCGCCGGTTTTGGGCATGTTATTGGATGCATATGGCCTTTGGTAGATAGAGTCTGTGTAGAAGTTGCAAGGGGCTTCTATTTGTCTCTCTCCCGTCAAGGCATTTCACGAGGGGAAATCAGAGATGTTGCTGAGGCATTAAGCGAGGGGATAATGGAAGTTTGGGCGAGCCTAAAGCGGCCGCTGAATTGGGCGCAGTTTGTTCACGAAGGGGCTTGATCGCGGCTGCTAATTGCTGGTACTGAAGGCCCCAAGGAGTGGGTGGAGTTCATGTTGAGTAACAGCTGCCGTCGCTTAAAGCCCATGCAACGTGCTTAAAGTCTAATAGCTGAAGCAGTCTTATCTGAATACTATCATCTTACGCTGGCATTGGCAAGTCACCGTAGAATATAGGAGTGCGAAGTATAATTTAAGATATCTTATATATCTCAGGATCCAGAAGGTAATTAACGCAGCATGTTTTAAGGCTAGTTTGTCATCCGGGAGTCTACAGCGCAACTCCCCGCTACATTTGACGTCGTCTAAGAACTCTCCCATTCCCCATCTCCCACCTCCTCAACTTGCCTAACTCTCGCCCTTCGAAATAATCAGGCTCTTGCATTAACACGCACAACAGCACCAGCCTGGCCCGTGGGGAGCAACGCTCAGGAAATATTGGCAGAAAGGCAAGCTAACAGGTGCGGGACGAGACATAACGTCAAATTTAGGCTCCATTTACACTTTTGATCGCCCCCACTCCTACAAAGCCTTGCTCAATCCCAAATAAACAGAGGCCGAAGAAAGATGCTAAAAGTATGCCTACTATATGAGCACTATTCTCATATGACTCTCTTTGTCAAGCTCTACCTTACGATTCCTTCTTAGAGCAGTGTCTACCGTTTTTGTGAGCCTATCTAGAAAGTCGTCTTGAAAGTCATCATCGGAGTCAACCTCTGGATGTGCATTAGCATTGAAAACGAAACGGTCGGCCCTTGATTTGGAGATATTTTGTGATAATGAATCAATTTTTTGAGCAGCGGTTTTGGCGAGTTCATGCATCTGCAGTTCGGTTGAACACCAGATCCAGCAAACATCGTTTGGCAGTACTAGTGTGCAATATCGCAGCTTGACACAAACAGCAGCAAGCGCAAGTCGAGCTAGCCAATTATTTTGGGAGCGCACCACCATAGTTCCATCCTCTGGCG